>PVBE010445797.1_pt1 | contig 12705 bp, 12 predicted proteins | sample 1631181 | NCBI WGS metagenome assembly PVBE01 (sample SAMN08397723, study PRJNA350692) | Marine metagenome, whole genome shotgun sequencing project. | isolation source: water | place: Pacific Ocean | collected 2012-04
ATAAAAAAAGATGTTTCGGGGTCCCCCGGGAAGGGTGTCTATGCAAAAGATATGATTCTAACCATCAGAGGGTAGCTTGTGAGTGATGGAGCTCTTTATAAGGCGGTGGAGTTTGGTGGTGACTACGTGAGGGATTCAAGCGTCCCCTCTAGGATCACCCTCTGCAATATGGCCGTCGAGATGGGGGCTAAGAACGGCGTAATCGAGGCTGACGACAAGACCGTGAGTTATCTGGGGAGGGAGGGGAAGACCTTCAGGAGCGATCGAAACGCCGTCTATGCCGATGAGATAGAGTTCGACATCAATAATGTTGAGCCTCAGATCGCATGTCCTTCAGAGGTAGACAACGTTATGCCTGTGACCGAGGTTGATGATGTGGCAATAGATCAGGCATACATAGGAACATGCACCAACGGTAGGCTGGAGGACCTCAGGGTTTCAGCGGATATCCTCAAGGGGAACCAGGTCCATCCCGACGTGAGGCTTGTCGTGATACCTGCAACAACCAGGATTTATCTGAAAGCCTTCAACAAGGGCTATATACAGACCATACTCCAGGCGGGGGGAGTTGTCCCGAACCCGGGGTGTGGACCATGCATAGGTCGGTGGGGTGGTGTCCTGGCCGACGGAGAGACATGCATCACTACCCAAAACCGGAATTTTACAGGGAGGATGGGCCACCCAAGTTCCAAAATATACCTAGCTTCTCCCGCTACGGTCGCGGCTTCTGCTCTAACGGGGACAATAATGGACCCAAGAGGGTTTCTATGAGGGCCTGGAAGTTTGGGGATGACATCAACACTGACCTCATCACCCCGGGGAGGTTCAACGTTACCACAGATAAGGCCAAGCTAGGGAAAATTGCGTTCATCGAGTATAGGCCGGAGTTTTCAAAGGAGGTCCGAGAGGGGGACATCATTGTCGGAGGGATGAACTTTGGCTGCGGGTCTTCCAGGGAGCACTCACCAATTGCCATAAAGGCTGCTGGGATAAAGGCTGTTGTGGCCAAGTCCTTTGGGCGCATCTTCTTCAGGAACTCAGTGAACATCGGCCTGCCAATATTCATCTGTAAGGGGGTGGATGGAATTGATGATGCTGATGACATTGAGATCGATATCAGTACGGGCGAGATCAGCAACGCTACGAGGGGGACGCTGATCCAGGCTGAACCCCTCCCAAGATTCATCCAGATGATAGTGGATAAGGGGGGACTGATTAATTTTCTCCGGGATGAAGGATATGTATGACGTAGCTGTTGTACCTGGAGACGGTATCGGCAAGGAGGTCGTCCCTGAGGCGGTAAGGGCCTTGGAGAGTACGGGATTGGAATTTAATTTCCATCGCTTCGACGTTGGATATGAGGTCTTCAAAAGGGATGGAAATCCCGTTCCTAATGAGGCGATAGTAGGGATCAAGCAAAACCCCGTATGCCTTTTCGGGGCCACGACAACTCCTTTAGGTATCCCGAACTACAGCAGCGCTATCCTGACTCTTAGGAAAGCATTAGGGGTCTACGCGAACATCAGGCCTGCTAAGAGCTGTCCTGTTAGGTGGTCTAGGGATGGGGTAGACCTTGTAGTGGTCCGTGAGAACACCGAGGGCCTGTATAGTGGGATCGAATTCGGAGACAGGGATCGGGCCTATACTCTCAGGGTGATAAGCTTGGAAGCGTCTGAGAGGATCGCAAAGTGCGCTTTCAAATTGGCGATGAGCAGGCGTAGGCAGCTAACATTGGTGACGAAAGCGAACGTCCTTAGGAAGACTGATGGCCTCTTTAGAGATGTCTCTCTTGGGGTTGCGGAGGAGCACCCAGAGGTGGAGGTAAACGAGCTTTTGGTTGACGTAGCCGCGATGCACATAGTAATGAAGCCTCAGATCTTCGATGTAATCTTGGCCCCCAATCTCTATGGTGATATCCTTTCGGATGAGGCAGCCGGACTGGTTGGGGGACTAGGTCTCGCTCCCAGCGCGAGCATCGGGGATGACTACGCTCTGTTTGAACCTGTCCACGGCTCCGCTCCCGACATCGCAGGGAAAGGTATAGCTAACCCCATGGCTGCCATACTCTCTGCGAAGATGATGCTTGAGCACATTGGGGAAGATAAATGGGCTCACAAATTGGAGGCTGCAGTTATCTCAGTCCTCATGGAGGGCAAGCATCTGACCCCAGACATCGGTGGGAACTCGACTACCCTTGAGGTCACTGACGCGATAATCAAGGCTCTATAGACTCATATTTAAGCACCAGACCTTATAGGCCGTTTACATCCTCTACAAACTGAGGCAATTTCAAGGAGTATCGCCTGTATCTTTCGGATCGTGTGGGCATTTAACTCCGACAATAGTCGAAAATGTTATAGGCAATTGTCGTATTACCCGTCCCTATCTTGACTCACAACGAACACTCCAAACCAATCGCTGCTATCGTTGGTGCAGGTCGGACCAAATTCGGCGAGTTGTGGTACCAAAACCCAGAGAAACTCCTCTTTGAGGCCGGCCTAAAATGCATTGAGTCAGTGGACAAGGGCCTGAGTCGCAAGGACCTCCAGGCATGCTTCTTTGGGAGCTTCCTATATCAGACCACTAATAAACTGGGGCTCATTCCCGGCTACATGTCCAGGGAGCTCGGTCTTAATATCCCCATCTCCATGACGGAGGCCGCCTGCGCCTCGGGAGGTTCCGCCCTCTTCAACGCGTGCATCGCGGTTCAGTCCGGGGTTTACGACACTGTTTTAGTGGGTGGCTTTGAGAAGATGACAGACAGGTCTTATAAGATGAGCGACGACCTGATGTTCGCCGCTGACCCCAAGGAGTTCGACACCGGCTTCACATTCCCAGGCCTTTACGCTACCATGATGACCAGGTACATCTACGACTATGGGTTAAGTGACCCTCGGTGCCTAGAGGCGCTCGCGATGATTGCCAGTAAGAACCATCTTCATGCCTTAGGGAACCCTTACGCCCACTTCCGCAGAAAGTTTAGCGTGGAGGACGTAATGGACTCCACAATGGTTGCAGACCCTATACGCCTCCTCCACTCCTCTCCTATCTCGGATGGAGCATCAGCTCTAATTGTAACGAGCCCCAAAACAGCGAGTACGCTTACTGATACCCCCATCTACATAGTGGCGAGCCAGCAGGCCAGCGATGACGTCTCCCTGTTCACCCGGGAGAGTCTCACGTCCATTAAAACCACTAAGCTCACACTTACCGCCGCCCTCTCTCAGGCCAGTCTCGACATTGGAGATATACACCTAGCGGAGGTCCACGACTGCTTCACCATTGAGGAGGCTATCTTCTTGGAGGACGCAGGATTCTATGAGACGGGAGAGTCGTGGAAGGGCATCCATGAGAGCTACGAGTCCTTCAAGGGCTCCAAACACATCCCTTATGCGAAAGAGGGCGGAGAACTCATCGTTAATCCGGGGGGCGGCCTCAAAGCTGATGGTCACCCCGTGGGGGCCACCGGTATACGGCAGGCCTATGAGTGCTTCAAGCAACTCCGGGGAGAGGCGGGGGGCAACCAGGTGGACACACCCCCTGATATCGCCCTATGCCACAACATCGGGGGGACGGGGGGTATCGCCACGGTACACATACTTAGGAGGGATATTTGATGAGTGAGCCCATAGCGAGGCGGAACGCCCTAGTGGACTACCGGATCAGCACTATGAGGTGTGCAGACTGCGGCAAAGTATACTTCCCCCCTAAATCCTTTTGCGACCTAGAGGGGAGGGACAGCACCATGCTCCCTGAGGACTATTTCTACAAACAGGGCGAGCTCTTCAGTGGTACCATGATAGCAACCTCCACCAACAAGTTCAAACACCTTGGCCCCTTCCTTACCGGGATCATCCAGTTCCCCGAGGAAGGCTTCAAGGTTCCCGGCCGGATAACCGACCGCATCCCCTGTGCTGAGGGTGGGGAAATCTCTGGGCTCATTGGGAGAGGCGTCGTGCCTCGGTTCAGGAGGAACTATGCCGACGGGGCCAGTGGCCTAGTTTACTACTCTAGTCTCAACTTCAGCCTTGAGGGGGATTACTACCCCTACCAGGAATTCGAGACGATTAAACCCTCTAACAACATCGGGCCACCCGGCATCGTGGGATATGGTGCTTACCTCCCCAAGTTCAGGATAAAGAACGAGCCCTCCGGGACCCTTGGGGTCAAAGAGCGAACTGTGCCATTCATGGATGAGGACACTGTGACCTTTGCCGTGGAGGCTGGGAAACGGGCTCTGATCCACTCTGCTCTGAGTAATAGGCTTATCAGGAAGTGCTTTGTGGGCACAGAATCCCCAGCCTACGCCGTGAAGCCCATTATGGCTACGGTGATTCAGGCCTTGGAACTCGGGATAGCTCACGATGGGGGGTTCTACTCTGGGGGCGTTGACACCCAGTTCGCATGCAAGGCCGCCTCGGACCTCTTCATCGACGCCGCAGCCCTCGTCGACTACTCCAAGTTCGAGGGAGATTACGTCATGGTCATCGGGGCCGACAACTCACAGGCGGCTCCTGGGGACGCCTTAGACCGTACCGTAGGAGCTGGGGGCTCGGCGTTCATCATAGGTAAGAGGGACGTTATCGCTACCCTGGATCACTACGTCTCCTATACCTCAGACACTCCCGACTTTTATCGTCGTGAGGGCCAGCGGTATCCAAGGCACGGAGGGCGCTTTACCGGGAAACCCGCCTACTATAAACACACCCGGAACGCAATGGATAAAATACTGGAGAAAAGTAGTATGGCGCCCGGAGACTTTGCCCACATCGTCCTCCACTCCCCTAATGGTGTGTTCCCCCTCAGAGTCGCGACCGAGATTGGCTTCAAGAGAGATCAGATCGACACGGGTCTCGTGGTAACCCGGATAGGCAATCTCTATTCTGGATCTACCCTCACTGGACTCGCGGCGGTTCTCGACATTGCGGATCCAGGAGAGAGGATCCTCATGGTGAGCTACGGCTCGGGGGCAGGGAGCGACGCCTATATTTTCACAGTGACTGAGCAGATCTTGGAAAAGAGGGGGAGGCTGGTCCGATTAGAGGACCAGATCGAAAGTCCCCTACGTGAATACATAGACTACAGCACTTACAGGAAGATGAAAGAGATCAGTTGAGGACGGTCTGCCTGTATGAAAGGGATCCTTAAAAACCAACGAGTAGTAAACCCATTCCATATTACGCGAATTATGGTTTTAGGGCTGATCCAACCCCTTTTTTAAGTTTAAACCAAATGAAATGCGATATGGTCGATGAGATAGATGAGAAGATCATCAACGCCCTCAAGGAGAACTCCCGGAAGTCTAACGTCCAGATCGGGAGCGCGGTGGGGTTATCCGAGGGGGCCGTTAGAAACAGAATCCAGGCCCTCATAAATTCTGGCACTATCAGAAAATTCACGATAGAAGTAGCTCCCTCCATTAGGGTGAGGTCCTTGACCATGATCTCGGTGGATCCCTCCAGCCCGACCTACGCTATATCCAAGAAGGTGGAGTCTCTTTCTGGGATCGAAAGCATCTATGAGGTGACGGGAGAATATGACATCGTCTGCGTTGTCTCGCAGCGGAATATAGAGGGGCTTAACCAAACCATCGAGGAGATTAGGAAGCTTGACGGCGTCGTTAAGACCAACACAGTGATAGTACTGCGAACTCTCTAGTAGTTTCTACGATTCGTGCCATTTTTCTTTATTTTATATAACTTATTCTCCGTTATTTTTCGAAATCTTTATGAATTATACGCCATCCGGGATTGGCATCCTTTAGAATGGTACAAATAGGGCTTGTACCTGCGTGTATGGCTTGCGGCACTACCTTAGACCGTTCAAACGATTCCTTCTTAGGAGAGATCGTTGGATGTCCAAAATTCGGCTATATGGTATAGTCGAGATGGATGAATCCGGGAGCAAGCACCTGAAGAAATATTGATATACCTTTAAGACTGGGGTGAATAAACCAACCCATGTCTGAATTGGGACAAAAAACCCAAAAAATGGGGTATTAGTGTCACAATTCTTATTACTTTCGTGTATAACGAGTTACGTTATAACACAATCAAAAAGGTATGATTAAACGATGACAAATACATGTGTTGATTGCGGAGCTGGCATGGACGTTCCCAATGATGCTCTTATCGGAGAGATAATTGGATGCCCCGACTGCGGGTTAGATTATGTTATCGAGAACGATGACTCCGGTGGCAAGCAACTGAAGGAACTCTTGATTGAGGGTGAAGACTGGGGAGAGTAGCCTAGCACAAGGCCCCCGGAGAGGGATCTTGTGTTTTTTTGGTTAATTGGTGCTTTTTATGGCAAATATAGCGATGTTATGTGATCGAATCGAGACAGACGAGTTGGGCATCCGTCTCACGGCCGAGGAAATGGAAATCGATCTTGAATATTTCCCTTTTCACAAGGTGTCAGTAGCATTCGATACTGATGGATTCTCCTACCGTAGTCTTGGTAAGGACTACACTGCTAAGCTTAGCGATATCCGGGTAGTGCTGAATAGGACCCAGAGCAAGAGCCGCAGGTTGTACGCCACCGATATCTTCGAAGCTATTGGTGCTCAAGTACTGAACCCCATGACGGTGGAGCAGGCATGCCAGAGCAAGGTGAGGACACTGCTTGCGTTTGCCACCAACGGTATTAGGGTGCCCAGGACAATTTACCTGTCAGCTAACGTTAAAGAGCGGACAGTCTTAGGAGATGTCCAGGATAACTGCGAAAACATCTCTGCCCTAATCTCCCAGGACCTAGGAAGTGAGAAGGTCGTGGTGAAGCCCGACGCGGGAACCCACGGGTTAGGCGTCACCCTCGCAGAGGGACCCGACGAATTGCTTCGAATCCTCAAGAATGTGTCGCCCACGATTACCAATCCATCAGGGGTGGTTGCCCAGGAGCTAATCCCCAAATGGTTTTACGACCTCCGGATAGTGGTCCGAAAAGAAAAAGGGAAGGCTCCACACTGCCACGAGACCGCTCTTGCTCGAGGGGGCTTTAAAGAGTTCAGAACTAACACCTTCCTCGGAAACATGGTCTTTAGAGCCCATTTGCCCACAGTAGTTCGGAGGCAGGCTGAGGCCAGCGCTCTTGCCCTGGGGGGTAACGAGGCTTCCTGGATGATAGCCTTGGATGCGATGCCCCGAATCGGAGACGATCTCACGGAGGGTGAGGAGGTCCTTAGGCAAAGTTTTGATGACCTAGAGGAACACTTCCGCAAAGTGACTATGGTTAAGCAGATGCCCAATAAAAAGAGAAACTTCCGTACATACAACCGTGAGATTACCCGGGCCTATAACGAGTACATGGCCTCGGAGCCCTACGCCTACATCAAGAGTGTGGTGGACGAGACCTTGGAAAAGTGTCGAGACTCTATCTATTTCCATGAGGGGAACGCCTGCCCCGAGTTCTGGGAGCAGACTCGTATTGTGGGCGGGGTGGACATTGCCCAAGACCTTTTAACGTGTGCTATTGGACTCGTTGACTCTTAAGGATGAATAATAGTGAAGATCGGAATCATGGGGGCCTCAGGATATGCAGGGGGAGAGCTCCTCAGACTACTTCTACCTCATCCTGAAGCGGAGGTCGAATTCGCGACATCCTCAAGATTCTCAGGGGAGTTTGTACATATGGTCCACCCCAACCTCCGAGGTAGCACCAAGTTAAAGTTTACACCTCCCAGTATACCTCGGATGACTGAAGACTGCAACCTCATATTTCTAGCAACTCCCCACGGAGTCTCCAAGGACATGGTTGGTGACTTTTTGGAGGCAGGTGTAAGAGTTGTGGATCTGAGTGCAGACTTTCGTCTCAACGATCCCAAGGATTACCCTAAGTGGTACGGCTGGGAGCATCCCCACCCTGAGCTGCTCTCTGATGCCGTCTTCGGTCTCCCAGAACTCCATAGAGAAGAGATCCGGGGGGCCAATCTTGTTGCTTGCTCAGGCTGCATGGCCGGGGCGTCTATCCTTGGGCTTGCCCCGCTTGTAAAGACAGCTTTTGTTGAAAAAGAGAGGATTACGATCGATGCAAAAATAGGATCTTCTGGGGGTGGAAGTGACCCAACGCTAGCAAGCCACCACCCTGAGAGGTTCGGCGCTTTAAGACCCTATAAGGTGGTGGGTCACAGACACATAGCCGAAATCGAACAGGAATTGACTCTGGCGGGTGGGCACCTCCTGAAGGTGGGGTTCACGCCTCACGCTGTGAATATGGCGAGAGGCATCCTCGCGACAATCCACATTTGGCTCAATCGTCCCTTGAGAGACAGGGATATCTGGACTGCATTCAGGAAAGCCTACTCAGACGAGCCGTTTATCCGTCTTGTTAAGTCGAGGAAGTGGCTATACCAACTACCTGATCCTAAGGTAGTTTCAGGTACTAATTTCTGCGACATAGGCTTCGAGCTCGACCCTCACGCCGGGCGTCTCGTAGTGTTCTCCGCGATAGACAATCTTGTAAAGGGTGCAGCGGGACAAGCAGTTCAGTGCTTCAACGTGATGCAGGGCCTAGACGAGCGGACGGGGTTGGAGCACGTTGGGCTACACTAAGTGAATGAATTGATTGTCATCAAGATCGGTGGAGACCTCATCTCCAAGGGTTTACCAGAAGCTCTCGTTGATAACATCGTCTCTATAACCAAGGAAAATAAAATCATTCTAGTTCATGGGGGTGGAGACGTTGTCACAAGGATCTCCACGGAACTGGGCCATCCCCCTAAGTTCATAGTCTCCCCTAAAGGATTCAGGAGCAGGTACACCAACCGCGAGGAGGCCGGGATATTCACCATGGTAATGGCTGGCAAGATCAACAAGGAGATCGTCTCAGCCCTCCAGGGTCGTGGTGTCCAAGCGGTAGGACTTAGCGGTCTTGATGGGGCCCTTGTCCGGGCGACGAGGAAAAAGAAGATCGTAGCGGTGGATGAGAGGGGTCGGAGAATGCTGATAGAGGGGGGCTACACAGGAAAGATCGACGGGGTGAACAAGGTATTCCTAGGACTGCTGGTGGATAACGGCTACATACCTGTCATCTCCAGTCTTGCAATGAGTAAGGCGGGAAAGCCCCTCAACGTCGATGGGGATAGGATGGCTTCTAGTCTAGCCACGGCGATGGGAGCCGAAAACTTGGTACTCCTAACCGACGTAGCAAATATACTTGTGGCCGGTAAGTCGGTTGATGCGTTGAGCATCTACGAGGCCAAGACTGTTATAGAGGGTATCGGCCCCGGTATGATAACTAAGCTATACGCGGCCATTGAGGCGCTGGAGGGCGGAGTCGGGGAGGTCGTGATCTCCTCCGGTTTCATTAAGAACCCGATTGAATTGGCACTAGAACACAAAGCTGGTACGGTGATAAAAAAATAAGCAAATGGATTGTCGACAAGGAGAATCTTTCAATGGCCTCTACATACTGGAAGAGGCCTATTGTGATCACTCACGGACGAGGCTCGAATCTTTGGGATGCCGAGGGAAGGAAATACCTCGATTGCACTAGTAACTACGGTGTCGCAATAACTGGGCACTGCCATCCTAGGGTCGTTGAGGCAACAAGGAACCAGGCGGGGCTGCTACTCTCCTGTCATGGCACGTTCTACAACAAGGCAAGGTCCGAGCTCTTGCATAGGCTATCTACCATATCCCCGGATGGTCTCCAGAGGGCCTTCTTATCTAACAGCGGGACCGAGTCAACAGAGTTCGCTTTTAAACTTGCGAGGAGAAGTACGGGGAAAACCGGAATCATCTCGATGATGGGGGCTTTCCACGGAAAGACAATGGGCGCTTTGTCGGCGACTTGGAACAAGAAATATCGGACACCATTCGAGCCGTTGGTTCCAGGATTCAAACATGTCCCCTATGGTAAGCTTGAGCGGTTGGAGGCGGCCATCGATGATGAGACCGCAGCTGTAATCGTGGAGCCTATACAGGGGGAGAGCGGAGTCAATGTCCCTCCGGATGATTTCCTCCCCGGGCTCAGGGATATCTGCGACGACAAAGGGATCCTCCTGATTCTAGACGAGATCCAGACGGGCTTTGGGCGCACAGGGGACTGGTTCGCCTGCCAGCATTATGAGATCGAACCTGACATCATGTGCCTCGCCAAGGCAGTCGCGAGCGGTCTCCCTATGGGCGCTACCATGGCAACGGAGGAGGTGATGTCCACCCTCAAGATGGGAGACCACTCGAGCACCTTTGGGGGAGGTCCGGTTGCTTGTGCAGCTGCATGTGCAACCATCGACGTGCTCAAAGATGAACGGCTTCCCGAGCGGGCGAAGACTAATGGTGAATATATGCTCACAAGGCTGAAGGAACTGGTGAAAAAGTACACGATCGTCCGAGGAGCCCGTGGTAGGGGTCTGATGCTGGGTTTGGAACTCCGGTTCGACGTTCTGAATGTCATCATGGGGTCACTGGAGCGTGGAGTCCTATTCCTAGACGCTGGGAGAAAAGTGGTGCGTATGCTCCCCCCTCTCATCATAGATCGGGGCCAGATCGAAAGGGCCCTCACGGTCCTGGACGAGGTCCTAGAGGGAGAGGAGAATGCAAGACTCAGCAATTAACCTTCTCAGAGGGCTGGTGGAGCGGTACAGCCCCTCAGGAAAGGAGGATGAGGTCGGATATTTTTTATCCTCCCGAATGGAGGAGCTGGGTTTTCTAGTCAAGCGAGATATTGTCGGTAACGTTATCGGAGAACATGGGGATGGTAGCCCTAGAGTGCTTTTGTGTGGCCACATGGACACAGTTCCTCCCGAACTTCCCGTCCGCCTTGAGGATGGGATCCTCTACGGGAGGGGAACCGTTGACGCTAAGGGCCCCCTGGCTGCATTGGTGATGGCGGCGTCGGGACTGGTCGACGACGGTCATTCCGGAACCCTCATTGTGGTGGGTGCCGTGGATGAGGAGGGAATGAGCACCGGCGTCAAGAACCTCGTTAATGACGGGCTAGAGGCTGACTATGCTATCTTCGGCGAGCCCACCAATGTCGAGACCATCACGGTGGGTTATAAGGGAGGCTTAGTACTGAAGATTGACTGCGAGACGGAGACGGGGCACTCCTCGGCCCCATGGCTTTTTAAAAACGCTATTGAGAAAGCGATGGGAATCTGGCACCAGGTCAAGTCCCTCCAGTTACCAGAGGAGGATTCTGAAAGCAGATTCCATTCCGTCTCCTACTGCCTGAGACGGATCAAGGGCGGAGGGATAGGTAGTGTCGTTCCTTCAAGCTGCCAAATCTTGGTTGAGGCTAGAATACCCCCTGCTGTATCTGTAGATAGGCTTAGCGCTGAACTCCTCGCCCTCATAGACGCATATAGGGTGGATAATCCCGACGTGAATGTCTACGTGGAGATCTTGGGCCATACCGAACCTTACCTATCCGATAAAAAGTCTCCTCTAGTCAGGGCTATTTCCCGTTCTATATGGAGGAACCGAAAAGCGAAAGTGGGTCTCATCAATAAGACGGGGACGGGAGATATGAACATCTACGGAAGGGCCACAGGGACGCCCACCATCACATATGGCCCAGGAGATCCTCACTTGGACCACACATCCTACGAGCATATAGGGGTTCAGGACTATTTGGATAGTATTACGGTACTCAAAGGGGCGCTGACCGACCTGCTTCTACTCAGCGGTCAGAATTGAAATTTATTTAACTGTGCGTTCTAAAATATGGTTGGCCAAAATGTGTCAGCTAGCCGCCTATGTGGGAGACCGGCCCATCATTCCTCTTCTCCTCAGGGCCCTGGAGCTCCAGGAGCCCCTTTACGCAGGCCACGCCACTGGCTTAGGGGTCATTGATCAGGGCGTCCTAAGAGTCGTGAAGGACTCAGGGCCTGTTGTACGGGTGAGGCACGTAACAGATATCGGATCCCTAAAAGGGACCGCTGGGATCGCCCATAGCCGTTACAACAGCCGCGCCCGGGACGATCCCCGTTTCAATATCTCAGAGATGGCCCATCCTTTCCTTGATGACGCCAGGAACTTGGCGCTGATGCACAACGGAACTATCTACAATTACAGGAAGCACTGGCAACAGCTCAGGGACGTTCACTCTTTCACGTGCTATGTAGAGGGTCTTGACTCCATTACGGACAGCGAGATCGCTGCCCACATGCTCAGCGACGAGCTGTTGGGAGGAATGTCTATAGAGAAGGCGTTGAGGGCGGTCACATCCCAGCTCGTTGGGGGCTTTCTTCTGGCCGTGATAACTCCCGACGACCCAGAGACTGTCTGGATCGCTAACTGGTATCAGCCTTGCGTCGTTGCGGTGGGAGACGACGAGGCAATGTTCTGCAGCAGCCCCCTCGGTTTCCACGATATAGCCTATGAGATGGATAGACTCTTCAAGCCACCCAAGAATAGCATACTAAAGCTTACCCGAGGGAAGGTAGAGGTCACCACGATGGACTCGAGCCGGAGGCTCTATGACTGGAAGATGGACGAGGGGAGAGCAGCTGATGCGATTCTACAGATAGTGATGAAGGAGAAAGAGATCGGCGTCAAGAAGCTCTGGGATGCCCTGTATCCAGATGGGTGGGCGGAGGTGTTCGGGGTCTCTTCGGAGAGCTTCAGGAAGGAGTACCTCCAGGGTTTCAGGTTCGTTAACGAATACTTTGGCTTCATGGATAAGCTGGTCGCGCGCGGGTTCTTGAAGAAAAAGGTCAATCTAAGGGCAGAAGGGGGGTATCCTGAAACACCCAGGATCTTC
>PVBE012117048.1_pt1 | contig 12703 bp, 10 predicted proteins | sample 1631181 | NCBI WGS metagenome assembly PVBE01 (sample SAMN08397723, study PRJNA350692) | Marine metagenome, whole genome shotgun sequencing project. | isolation source: water | place: Pacific Ocean | collected 2012-04
CTTCGCGGCAAGGCGTCCTCCTCGCTCGAGCTTGACGACCACCACATCGTGCATGCATCCACCGCCGAGCGGTGATACCGCCTGCGCGGCGTCGTCAATTCCAGCGTCATCCATCGCTGCGGCGATGGCGAGCGTATCCACCGAGCAACTCACAGCGTTCACTCGCATCCCACGAGTGTCATCAGAACGGAAGGCGGCAGGGTGGTTGCAACTGCTCTGGAGAGATTCATCGACATGCTCCTTGGTCTCCTCAATGAATCCAATCGTAGCGGATGTAGTATGTCCCCATGACTCCATGCATCATTGCAGCGGTACTCACCATGTGTTCCCCGCCGGGCTGGACCGATCTGTTCAATGGCCGCGATCTCGCGGGGTGGACCATTGTCAACGGTGCGCCGAGTACATGGACAGTGCGCGACGACATGATCATCTGCAGCGGCATCCCCACCGGCGTGCTGCGGACGAATCGCATGTACGAAAACTTTGTTCTTGAACTGGATTGGAGGCATGTAGTTGAGGGCGGGAATGCCGGCCTCTTCATCTGGTCGGATCCGGTGACGGCCAAGGGCGTTCCGTTTACGCGCAGCATTGAAGTGCAGGTCATGGACAAGTGGGAGACCCCCAATTACACCAGCGACGGCGACATCTTTTCCATACACGGCGCCACAATGACACCGGATCAGTCCCATCCGAACGGTTGGGCGCGGTCACTGCCGTCGAAGAAGCGATCGAAGCCGTCGCCCGAGTGGAATCACTATCTGCTCACGTGCGTCGATGGATCGATCAAACTTTCGGTCAATGGCGAGTTTGTCTCGGGTGGGCACGCCATGTCTCCACGAAAGGGATACATCTGTCTGGAGGCAGAAGGCAGCGAGGCGCACTTCAAGAATCTTCGCATCATGGAATTGCCACCGTCGGCTACGCCCCTTCCTCCGCAGGATATCGCTGAGGCGGATGCGGGATTCGTGTCGATCTACAACGGCGTTGATCTGACCGGTTGGGTGACCGGCGAGGACACGGACGACCACTGGGTAGTTGCCGATTGGCGGCTGCAACATGATGGTGGCGGAGGGGATCTCTGGACGAAGGCCTCCTTCGGCGACTTCGAGATGATCGTCGATTGGCGTTGGACCGGTGAGCCGGTATTGACTGAGCGGCCGGTCATCGAGTTGGATGGGACGCCGAAGGTCGATGATCGAGGTCAGCCTGTGGTGGTGGAGGTGCAGGATGCCGGTGACAGTGGCATCTATCTGAGAGGTTCGAGCAAGTCACAGGTCAATGCCTGGTGCTGGCCGATCGGCAGTGGGGAGGTGTACGGGTATCGAACGGATGCAAGCATGGCTCCGTCGGTTGTTGCCGGGGTCACACCGTCGTCTCGGGCGGACGCGGCTCTTGGGTCGTGGAATCGTTTCCTGATTCGAATGGTGGGTGATGAACTGAGCGTCGATCTCAACGGCGTACGGGTCATCGATCGGGCGGTTCTTCCGGGTGTGGCGGGGGTGGGTCCTATCGGTCTGCAGTCGCATGGATCGCCGATCGAGTTTGCCAACATCTATGTGCGCCCCATCGACCGATAACATCGTCTGATCAGGTTTGCATTTCCTGAAAGGACTTGGATGGTCGATGACTCCTCTCGATGGCCATGCCACCTTCAAAACCGATTGTGAGTACTGTTCGGGGTGCCCGGGGGGTCCGGGGTGCTGATGAGGAGATTGCGCGTTTGCAGGCTGCCCTTGGGTCTGAGCGGGCTGCCCGCGAGGATGCCGAGCGGCGTCTTGCTGAGCGGGATCAGCGGCTTGATCTTGTGCAGCGGCGTCTTGCGGAGGCAACTGATCAGGCTGACGGGATGAACCCGCCCGCGTCTCGGGCTGCGATCATTGTTGGTTTGGCAAAGCTTGCCGAGTCGCGTGACGGTGACACGGGTGGTCATCTTGCTCGCATCCGGCACTACACGGCGACGATTGCCGGGAGTGTGACGGACGCGGAGTCGGCTTCGGTGATTGCGGCCACCTCGGTGCTCCACGACATCGGCAAGGTGGGTGTGCCGGACGACATCCTGCTTTTCCGTGGAACCTACAACGAGGAACAATTCGAGCAGATGAAGTGCCACACGACGATTGGTGCGGACATCCTGCTTGAGCTGTCCGAGCAGCTTGGTCGCGATCGCTGGATTGATACGGCCATACAGATCACGCTTGGGCATCATGAGCGTTGGAATGGTGCGGGGTATCCCTTCGGGCTCGCTGGCGAGACGATCAGTCTTCCGGGAAGGATTGTGGCGGTCGCTGATGTGTACGACGCCTTGAGAAGTGTTCGGGTCTATAAGCCCGCGATGTCACATGAGCAGGCTGTGGCGACGGTGGTCAAGGGTCGGGGCTCGCACTTCGACCCGGAGATCGTCGATGTCTTTGTCTCCCAGCAGGACGAGATCGAGGATCTGTCCGTGCGGTTGACCGATCAGTCCGCTTCGCCGGATCGTCGGCGGCCGGCTGCATCTACATAACAGAGCAAACACCAACCCAGCAGGAGTGCCAGCCAGAGCGCGTTGGTGATCAGGACGGCGGTCATGGGTGCATCGTAACAGGGTCGCGACGGCATCACTGGGGGATTTCTTCGGTGGCCAGAGGCATCTTGAGGGATACTGCAGTTGATGCAAGACACCTCGCGCAAGAGTTTTTTCCTGTGGTATGGAGCGGAGGGCATGGTCGTCCCGATTCTGCTGGTCATCTCGTTGACCTGCAACATTCTTGGGCTGGTCCTCCCGTTCATGGAGATTGACGAGTTTCTCAAGGGCAAGGTCATCTACAGCCTGCCGCACTCCGTCAAGCTCATGTGGACCAATGATCTGTATTTCATTGCCGTTCTCATCACCGTGTTCTCCATCATTTTTCCCCTGGTCAAGATTGGGTGTCTCATTGCCGCGTGGTTCTTTCCGTGGGCGGCTGCCGGTCGCGTCAAGTTGTTGACGATCATCGAGTTGCTCGGCAAGTGGTCCTACATGGATATCTTCGTGGTCATCCTGCTGTTGGTGCTCACAGACAACCAGACATTCATCACCTCGACGCTGCATTCCGGAATCTACTTCTTCATTGCGGCCATAACCATCAGCATGCTCGTTTCGCAGGGTGTGCTCGCGCTTGCGCAACACCGCCTGCGAGCGGAATGCGGATGCACGGAGCTTCCCAAGGGTCGATTCTGGCCGGCTATCCAACTCGGACCGATCGGGTGGACACTGCCGCTGTTGGCAATTGTGTCGGCCATTGCACTGCTTGCTGCCATCGACCTGCCGTTTCTTCGAATCACGCAGGCGTTCCTTACTTCCTATGTTTACAGCATCAGGGAGGCTGCCATTGCCCTGTGGCAGGAGGATCTGTATCTGCTCGCCATCATCATGGCGGCCTTTCTCGGAGTCATTCCGCTGTTGCGACTTGCGATTCTTCTGTTGTCATGGGCACTTCCCTTGCGTCGAAAGAATCACGAACGAGCCAAGACGCTCTCGGCAGGTGTGTCCCGTTGGTCGATGCTGGATGTCTTCGGCATCGCTCTGTTCCTGATCCTCACCGAGGGACGGCAGTTCGTGAAGACCGAAGTGCAGCAGGGCCTGTATATCGTCATCGCGGCCATTGCGCTGAGTTACCTGTCGAGCTTTGTCGCTGGGCACTTGCACCGGAACTTCGGCGGCGCGGGTGGGGCTACTTCAGCAACCGCAACCACGCCATGACATCGCGAAGTTCTCGATGATCGAGCAGCATGCCCATGGGCGGCATGGTGGAGTACTCGCCGTACTCTTCGGCGATTTCTGCGCCGGGGATGAGCAGTGACTGTTGCAGCGACCACTCGTCGAGCCGGGATGCGACCCCGTCAAGAGCCGGCCCGGCTATGCCGCCAACGCCACCCACTGCGTGGCACCGCAGGCACTGGGCGTGTGGGTGATCGCGATAGATGTTCTTGCCCCGATCCGGGTCGCCTCCGCGGCTGAGCCACCATCCCTTGTTGGGGTCGCCGAAGACGACCGGGTTTCCCGAGGCCTCCTCGTATTCCACCCAGAGTTCGATCGGAAGATCCTGCGGCGTGATGTTTGCAAGGGCGACCTCATCGCGGCCGAGTGTCAGGACTGCGGCCTGGGCCTCCCGAAGCGAACCGGTCTCGATGGCATGCACAAGGAGTGCTGTTGCACGATCGCGATCAATGTCAAACAGGAGATCGCGGGCCGCCGCGCGAAGCAACTCATTCTCATCGGTCAATGACGCTTCGATCGTGGTTGCGTCCGAGAGGTGGCGAAGGCAATGTACGCGAACCGCGATGTCCTGCTCGGGGTCGGCCAGCAGGGAGGCAGCACGTTTGGACTGAACGGGTACATCGTGAGTGAGTGCGACCTGCAGCGCTGCGGTGAGTACCGGGCCTGTCGCAGAAGAAAGTATGGTGCCGAGGCGATCCATGAGCATGTCTGCGGATCGCGGCGACGAATCGACCGGACGCCATGTCCCCTCTACTCGTTCCCGAGGCGGTGGATCGAGCCAAGTGCGAAGAACATCGAGGGCAAGAAGTCGCATGGACTCCGGGGCTGTCTCGTCCGAAGCGAGAGTCACGAGGTCGGAGAGACAGGATTGGGTGCCAAGCCGATCCGCTGCGCTGATGGCCCGTCGTTGCCAGGGCGTTGTGTCGGCAATCGGAAGCGAGGTCGCGAGATTGGCCATGGCCGCCGGGATTGGTGTGTCGTGAATGGCCCTTGCTGCCTCGGTGGCGATGGCCGGATCGGCATCCTGCAGAAAGACTGCAATGATCGGATCTTCCATGGCCCGCAGCGCAAGCGCGGCAGCAAGACGCGTCGAGGAGTCCTCTGAGTTGGCGACTGCCAGCAGGTCCTCCGCCGTTGCTGACCTGGTAAGTCCGACGACCGCTGCGTGGCGAAGGTAGGGGTCGGCGTCGGCGTTGCGGCGTTCAAGGTCAAGAAGCAGCGGCACGGCCTCGTGATCGCCAAGCGTACCGGCTGCAATGGCTGCAAAGAACGCGACACGCGGCGATGGATCGTCAATCAGTGGAAGAATGGCCTTTGCGCGATGGGTCGATCCAGATTCGCCGACGATCCTCGCGGCCTGCGCGCGAATCTCTGCGTCGTCATCGCTCAGCAGTGGCATGATCAGATCAATGGTCTCGCAGCCACCGCGATCGATCATCGCCAGCCCCCACATGGCGTGGATTCGGATGCGCTGATCGGCTCGTTGCAGCAGTCCTGCGAGCGAATCTACGGCGCTGCGGTCGGCCAGCGCGAACTGCGCACGCAGCCGAACACGGCGATCGGCATGCCCGAGCATCGACACCAAGTCATCGGTCGGTCGGTCATTGAATCCGTCTGCGAAGATCGCCGACACATCGCCTGCGTTTCTCTTCGCAACATCCCAGATCGCGTAGACACGGCCAACATTCTTGACCCCCCACCCCCATCCCCAGTCGCTGACATATACGCGGCCGTCGTAACCGAAGTCGACATCGGTGCAAAGAACATCTTCGGCAAAGGGGTGCAGGTCGATCATCTCGAACCCCGCACCCTTCGGTTCGACTGCGAAGGAAAGAACATCGCTGTATGAAGCAGCGCCGCGAAAATCGCACATGAAAAAATGGTCGTCGTATCGATCGCTCAATCCCATGCCCGGATAGGCCACCAGCCCTGACGGCCCCGATCCGATTGTGGCGACCGCCGGAAGCAACCAGGCCGAGCGATCGTCGGCTGTCGGATCCCACGCGCTCTCCTGCACCCAGGGGCCGCGAAGGTTCTCGCCTTCGAGCGTCTGGTATTCCATCCGCCACCCTGTCTCGCCGCCGTCAACACAATAGACGAGGCGTGCCTTGTCGCCTGCATCGGAGTTGTTGTCGCCTGTGAACAGGTTGCCGTAATCGTCGAATGCAAGTTCCTGCGGGTTGCGAAGACCGTGGTGGAAAACTTCGATGCCGCTGCCGTCCCGCTCGCTGCGGAAGACCGCGCCGCTGCCCGGACTGTGCATCGTGCCGTCGTCGGTTTCGAGGTGGTATCCGCGGTCGCCGATCGACCAGTAGATGCGGCCGTCCAATCCGAGCGCAAGACCGTGCATGTCATGTCCGAGAAGAGCGATTCGAATGCCGAAGCCTTGGTGGATCGAGGTGCGTTCGTCGGCGATGCCGTCGTCGTTGGTGTCGCGAAGTCTCCACAGATGCGGGATATTCGTGTACCAGAGGTCTCCATCAATCGCCAGGATGCCGGAGCCAAGTCCGTCGAGTGGCTTGTTGAATCCGTCGGCGAAGATTGTCGATGTGTCGAACACACCGTCGCCATCACTGTCGTCGAGGCGGCGGATGCGATCGTCGTATTGTGAGTAGTACGCCATGCCGCCTTCTCGCTGGTCGGCCCATCGCTCGTACATTGAGAGCCGGTCTTCGACAGTTTGGGAGGCAACATCGTCCAGGAGCCAGAACGGGCTGGTACGGTTGTCTTCGACTCCGCGGTTGACTCGCTGGCTCTCGGCCACATACATCCGGCCCTGTTCATCGAAGCAGATGGCGATCGGATCCTCCAGGAGCGGCTCCGCAGCAACGAGTTCCTTTGACAGGCCCTCGGCGATGATCATGGACTCGAGCCCCTCCTGAGGAGTTGGATTCGGTCCACCCGCGGCAAGTATCGCTGCGGCGATTGTCATCAGGACCATGACAGTCCTTCCGGCAGCCGATTGAAGTTCTCGCACCCATCTTCGGTGACGAGCACCATGTCTTCGACGCGGACACCGCCGATACCGCTTCCGTATAGGCCGGGTTCGATGGTGAGCACATCGCCTTGCAGGAGTTCCGGTCCGGCACGATCCAACAGCGGTGGTTCGTGTACATCAAGTCCAATCCCGTGTCCCGTGCCATGTGGCATCGAGGGTTGGCCTTCGCCGAAGCCGTGCTCCGCGAGAACCCGCAGCGTCTCCAGATGTATCGCTTCGCCGGACACGCCGGGCCTGACTGCGGCCGTCGCCGCTTCCTTGGCAGCACAGACGGCGGCATGCATCGAGGCGATCTTTGGCGAAACCAATCCGTTGACGACGGTTCGCGTGCAATCGCCGTTGTACAGCGTGGCGCGGTCCATCGGAAAGATGTCGATGATGACTGGTTCGCCGGTCCGAAGAGGTCCACTGCCAAGTTCGTGGCAGTCGCTTCCTTGCGCACCTCCTGCGACGATGCTCGGGGGGTTCGAAAAGTTCTTTTCGAGAAGGAAGGTGTCGATCATCGCTCTGAGGCGCTCCGATGTCAGAGGTTGCCCGTCGCGCTGCAGCGTTCCGTCGTCGCTGACCTCTGCATGGCCAACTGTCTTGCAGGCCATGCGCATGACTGCCTCGGTGACGGATTGTGCCTTCCGGAGGTTGTCGCACTCCACACTGTCCTTGGCCCGGCGATCGGCGACCCCGATGTCCGCGTCAAGCACTACCTCGATGCCAGCTTCTTCGATGGTCCGGGTCACCAGGAGGGGAAGGGTTCTGTCGGCAGTGACACGGGAGACACCTCCTCGACGAAGGCACTCGGTGGCTACTTGGGCCACGACTGTTCCGCGGTCGCCGCTCAGTCCCGCCTCGGGTGCGAACTCCCCGTACCCAGCGACACGATCGACTCTGGCATCGCGTGCTGCGCGATCGAGTTCGATCTCCCGCAGAATCAGTGTCCGGGTTCCATCTGGAAGTTCAACCAACGCTACCGGGTCATGTACGAGAAACTGGATCGCCCGGTACAGCGACCGATTCGTCCCGGGATTCCCCACCATGACTCGCGCTTCGCCGTCTCCCATCGACGCGGCAGTGTAAGGGGTGTCCGGTACCGGTGCCCGGTACCGGTGCCAGGCACCGGTACCGGACACCTTCTTAGTGGAGCCGATCGGGCTCGAACCGACGACCTCTTGCATGCCATGCAAGCGCTCTCCCAACTGAGCTACGGCCCCAAATGGGTTGATTATTCATTCCAGCGGAACTACATCGCCGCATCAATCGCTGCGGCGAGATCCGCCTTGGCGGTGATGCCGGAAAATCTGCTTGTGATCTCACCGTTCTTGAAAACGAAAACGGTCGGAATGGACTGGATGCCGTATTGCATCGCGGTTTCGCGACTGACATCGATGTCCATCTTGCCAATCTTTGCCTTGCCCTCGAAATCACCGGCCAACTCGTCGATCGTCGGACCAAGTGCACGACAGGGACCACACCATTCGGCCCAGAAGTCCACCAGCACAGGCTGCTTTGATTCCAGCACTTCGCTTTGGAAGTTCGCATCCGTAAATTCTGTAACAGCATCGCTTGCCACGGGAAATCTCCTGTCCGTTGAGCCTCGTACGAAGGGCGGCATGGTACCACGGGGTTGGGTGAGGTCAAAGCCTGCCGGCGGCATCCAGCAGTTCAATCAGACGACGATGCCTCCGGACATCGTGTACGCGAATCAGTTGGACCCCGCCAAGTACCATCAGGGCCGCCGCAGCAGCCGACACCTCGTCACGGTCCTCTGCATCGGCGATGCCTGCAACAGCGCCGAGAAAACTCTTGCGGCTCGCACCGCCCAGGACCGGCAGGCCAAGCCCCACAAACTCATCCATCCGCCGCATCAACTCCCAGTTCTGCCGCACGCTCTTGCCGAAGCCAAGCCCGGGGTCGATCGCGATGCAGTTCCGCGAAGTGCCCGCTTCCACCGCGGCCTCGACCCGGCCTTCCAGAAACTGCCCAACGGTCTGCACGATATCGCCTCCAGCACACTGTGGCTCCTCGGCATACTCGGTCGAGAACCGGTCGTCCGGCGGCGCGGCGACACGGTGCATGAGCACGATGCCTGCTCCCTTCCCCGCCGCAAGGGGCAACATGTCGCCATCCTCCAAACCTGCCGATTCATCGTTGATGATGGAGACACCGGCGTCCATCGCTGCCTCAGCAACTCCTGCGCTTGTCGTGTCAATCGACAGAGGCACTGTGTCATGCAATCCACGAATGACCGGCAACACACGATTGATCTGTTCCTGCTCCGATACCCGCGCGGCGCCCGGGCGGGTAGACTCACCCCCAATATCGATGATGGAAGCACCTTCCTCCACCAGAGCATTGCCGTGCGCAATGGCAGCATCGGCGTCAATAAACCTGCCGCCATCGCTGAAACTGTCCGGCGTGACATTGAGAATGCCGACGAGTACAGGACGCTCCAGATCGATGGTCCCATCGCTGCACTGCCATGTCGTTGACGAGGCCGCCATGCCGTGGAGCGTAGCACGATGAGGGACCTCTTCATCAATAGTAGCACGCAGCACACGCTGCTCTTGGTCGTACCCTTCGTGTTCGCCGCACTTCTCCGCTGGGCGCGGTCGCCAGCATCCGCGATGCTCGGGGGCATCGTCGGCGGCATTCTTCTGGGGCCAGCGGTGCTCGGCCACCTCGATCCCGGCATGTGGGACAGGGTATTCAACGGTGGCACCGAAGAGCGGGCCGCGCTTGAAACAACGATACGTCGGCAGGAGGCGGACGAACGGGCCGCCGCTGCGGTTGGCGTGGATGCAGGCGTCTTGGCCCTCATGCGAGCCGAACACGCAACCGCCATCGAACAGGCGAAGGCCGACATCAACGCCGCGCAGTGGCACAGCCAGCGGCCGCTTCGCTCCTACGGCATGACACTGGTGGCCCTTGCGCTGTTTGTTGGAGCCAGACGCCGCACATCCGCCGGTACCGCTACGCCCGGCACCGCCGCTTCGGTCGGCATATGGGCATCTCTGCTGCCCGGTGGCGTTGTCGCCGCATGTGCATTCTGGTTCTGGGACGCATCTCCGCCGGTTGCAGTTGCGGCAGGAGCCTGTCTTGCAGCAGGTCCGTGGACGCTGGCAACCTGGGAACGAGCCACTGCCGATCGGGCGGAGGAGGGCGGCGCATCCTTGATGCTCCGCTGTGGCCGCGTGGCATGGATAGTCGCATCATGCGCGGCCGTTCTGGCGGGTTGGCGGCTCATGGGCGCCAGCGCGATCATCTGGCTCGCGCCGCTGGCAGCACTTCCGTTTGGATGGTGTCTTGCTCCCGGCCGCCGAAAGTGGATCAATTCGGCGATCGACTGGATCGTCATTCCTTCAATGGTGACCTGTTCGATCGTCCTGATCGATCCGATGGATGCCGTGCGATTCTGGCCCATCCTGATCATCCTTCTTCTCAGCGGCGACGGCCGCTGGCTCGGAGGCATGATCGGACTTCTTGCGCTCGGCGGGCGGGATCAGCAGCGATCCATGGCGCTTGCCATGCCGCTGGTGGATGCGGGCGTTTCGCAGGTGTGCATGGTCGTCCTGCTTGGCGCAATCGGCGCGTTGACACCGTCTCTGACCATCGCGATCGTTTTCGGGGGCCTCATGCTGGAAGTCTCGGCGCCGTGGCGACGACGCTTTGCCTTGGCGGTCACTCCACCGTAACGGACTTCGCGAGGTTGCGGGGCTTGTCCACATCGTGCCCGCGAAGCACGGCTGCGTGATAAGCCAGCAGTTGGAGCGGCACAGCCGTCAATATCGGCTGCAGGGATTCCGGTATATCGGGAACGCGAAACACTTCATCGCAGTGCCGCTCAATCTCCCCATCCCCTTCCGTCGCCACCGCAATCACGCGACCGCCGCGGGAACGAACTTCCTCCATGTTCCCGATGACCTTTTGGTACTGGCTCCCACGGGTGGCCACAACGACAACGGGCATGCCATCATCGATCAGCGCGATCGGGCCGTGTTTCATCTCCGCCGCAGGCATGCCCTCGGCGTGGATATAACTGATTTCCTTGAGTTTCAGGGCGCCTTCCATCGCCACCGGATAGTTGGTTCCCCTGCCGAGAAACAGCCAGTTGTCACGATCGACAACTCGCTTGGCGACGCTCAGGATATGTTCACTCTGTTCCAGCACGCGATCAAGATGCTCCGGCAATTGCTCCATTGCCTCGAGCAGTTCGGCCGTCTCTTCCGGGCCTAGCGTGCGGCGACGGCCCATGTAGATGGCGAGCATGGCGAGTACCGTGACTTGCCCCAGAAAGGCCTTGGTCGATGCCACGCCGATTTCTGGCCCGACGCGGAGGTAGACACCCGCTTCGGTTTCTCGGGCTATCGACGAACCCACAACATTGACCACGCCGAGCGTGAATGCCCCGCGTCGCTTTGCCTCTTCAACCGCAGCAAGCGTATCAGCGGTCTCTCCGCTCTGGCTGACGGCGATCGCGATTGTGTGTTCCTCCACAATCGGGTTTCGATACCTGAATTCGCTGGCGAATTCGACATCCGTAGGCACGCGAGCAAGACTCTCGAAAAGGTATTCGCCAATCTTGGCGGCCTGCAGCGCCGTCCCCTGCCCGAGCAGAAGGATGCGCTGCGCCGAGGCCAGTTCCTCCGCATGGTCGGCGATGCCGCCGAGTACGATCCGCCGCTCCGCCGCATCAATGCGGCCCTGCATGCATGTCCTGACCGTGCTTGGTTGTTCGCAAATCTCCTTGAGCATGTAGTGCTCGAAGTCGCCCAGTTCGATTTGCTGCAGGTCGTACTCGAGTTCCTCAATTCGCGGACTGATCGGCACATTGTCAATTGTTGTCGTGCGGAAATCATCCTTCGTCAATCGCGCAACCGTTTCGTTTTCGAGCGTGAATGCTTGATTGGTGTGGGCGACAATTGCGCTGGAGTCCGAGGCGACGACATACTCTTCCTTACCGACTCCGACCAACAACGGCGAACCCTTTCTGGCAACAACCAATACATCCGGTTCCTTGTCGCAGAGGACGGCAATCGCATAGGCGCCGGACACTTCCCGCAACGCCGCCTGTACCGCGGCTTCCATATCCCCTTCGTACAGTTCGCCGATGAGATGGGCCAGCACCTCCGTATCGGTGTCGCTCTCGAATGCGTGGCCCTTGTCAACCAGATACTGCTTCAGTGCAACGTAGTTTTCGATGATGCCGTTATGGACCAGTTGAATACCGTGGCCGGAGGCGGCGTTGTCGCCATGCGGGTGTGCATTGGTGTCGGTCGGCGCGCCGTGGGTGGCCCACCGGGTATGCGCTATGCCGACCATGCCCTCGAATGTCTCATCCTGCCCGACCATGTCCTCCAGGACCCCTACTCGCCCTGCCGTCTTCGCCACGCGGAGGCCGCCGTTGAGGACAGCCATCCCGGCCGAGTCATAGCCGCGATACTCCAGTCGCTTGAGTCCTTCAAGCAGAATTGGAGAGGCGGGCCTGGTTCCGATGTAGGCGACGATGCCACACATGCTGGGAAAGGGTACCCCACAACCCCTGAGGAGCGCCGCCAATTCGTCGATCAATTCCGTTATGGGACTCTACAATCGCAGCATGCCCGATTTGTTCCATGAGCAGGCCACCGGCCGCCGCGAAGCAGTTCGCCCGCTCGCGGATCGGATGCGGCCAAGATCGTTGAGCGAGTTCGTGGGACAGGAAGCGATCATCGGCCCCGACAGTCTGCTGCGGAGGATGATGGCTGCCGACCGCATTCCGTCGGTCATTCTCTGGGGACCCCCGGGGACCGGCAAGACCGCACTCGCCGCCGTCATTGCCAGCGAAACGCAGTGGCATTTCGAATCCCACAATGCAGCCATGATCGGCGTGGCCGACATCCGCCGAATCATCGATGATGGCCTTGATCGAATCGATACGGCCGGCAGGCGCACCCTGCTCTTTCTCGATGAAATTCATCGCTTTCCTCGGGGAC
>PVBE010214540.1_pt1 | contig 12702 bp, 8 predicted proteins | sample 1631181 | NCBI WGS metagenome assembly PVBE01 (sample SAMN08397723, study PRJNA350692) | Marine metagenome, whole genome shotgun sequencing project. | isolation source: water | place: Pacific Ocean | collected 2012-04
CGCGCGCTCGTCGACATCCTCGATGCGATCCAAACGCGCCGCCTCGCGTTCGCTCAACCACCGCCTCGCGAACGCGCCCACGTCGGTTCCTATTCGTCTATTTTCATCCTCCACGTCGATCCCGCACGCCCCGCTCGCGGACACGACGACCGCCGTCAACCCATCGCAGTGCGAGACGCTGAATTCGAGTCCTCTCAATCCCTCTGGCGCCTCGACGCGCGGTTTCCCGCGCGCCCCCGTCGCGAGCGTCACGTCTCTCCCCCTCGTCCCGTTCCCATCGTACCTCGCCAACGTCCGCCTCGCGAACGCGCGCGCCACCAGTCTCGTACGATTCCCTCTCAATTCCTCCCACTCGCTCGCCGTCACGAGCGCGCGCGCGACCTCGTCCTCCGCGTCCCGCCCCGCGTCGCTCGCCGCCGCGTCGTGACACCACACGTCCACCGCGCCCGGTTCCGTCCAATCGCGCGCGCTCGCGCGCGTCCCCGACCACCGTCGTCCTCCCGCTCGTCCCCCGACGTCGTCGCCGTCGCTCGAGTCCCATCGCTCGCGCGCGCGCGTCCCCGACGCCCGTCGACCGCGCCGAGTCAACGCGCGCGTCTGACCGTCTCGTCGCGTCGCCCTCGCGCTCGACGCGCGCGCCGACGCCTCCGACGCGCGTCGCGTCAACGTCGCGCACGCGCGCGTCAGCATGGTCTTCCTCGTCGAGCGTCTCTCGCGCGACGCGCACTCGAGACGCCACGTCATTTCATTTCATTTCAAATCACATCGAATCATCACATCGCGACGCCTCTCGACGCGTCCTCGCGCGCGCGCGCTCGAAACGTTCGCCCTCGACCTCGCGCGCGAGATGTCGGACGTCGTCGCGCCGCGTCGATCGACGCGGGAGAGACGCGAGAGCGCGGCGGTGAAAGAAAACGACGCCTGGGTCGACGCGCGAGGCGGACGCGCGACGATCGAGGCCGTCAAGCGCGAGTCGCGCGCGGTGGAGATCGAACGACGCGCGAGGAAACGTTTGGGGATCATCGATGACCGCGACGAGGCGTGGGGGGCGATGGGGGCGACGCCGGGACGCGGATGGGACGCGGCGAGGGAGGCGTGGGTGCAGTGCGACGCGCCGGGGTGCGCGCGGTGGCGACGGGTGCCGAGATGCGTGGGAGACGCGTTGGGGCGAACTGGGTCGGGGTTTACGTGCGCGGATGGAAGGGATGGGAGGTTTAATTCGTGCGCGAGGGCGCAGGAGGCGACGGATCGGGAGATTGATGCGATATTGGATGAGAGCGTGCGCGCGGACGAAGAGGCCAAGGCGGCGAGTAAACGAGAGGTGATCAACGAACGGACGAGAATGGCGCAGAAACGGAAGAGAATGGCGTTTTTGGAGGAGAGACACAGAAAGGGTGAGATTGATCTTCGCGAGGATGGGACGTACACGGTGTTGGTGCCGAAAAAGGTGAAGAATGGCGGGAAGAATGGATCGTCCGCGTCGGTTGGAGCGGCGGCGAACGCTCCGCCGCATCCTGGACCTTTCGACGAGTGGTCGTGGGTGCAGTGCGAGAGCGTGGGGTGTGGGAAATGGCGCAAGGTGAAGTTTTCCGTCACCGACGCGACGACGATGCGGGATCGTTGGGTGTGCGCGATGAACGCCGATAAAGAGTACGCGTGTTGCTCCAAGCCGCAAGAGTTGGAGAACGAAGAGGTGGACAAGTTCATGCAGGATCAGGAGATTCGTAAGATTCAACATCAAGCGCAATTACAGGCGCACTACGCGCATTTCGCCGCCGGCCGCGGGCCGATTCCCAAAGGTCTCATTCGCGTCGCCGTGCCGCTAACGGATGAACAGGACAAGCCGAGCGCGGTGGACGCCGCGCCGAAGGCTCCGCCGCCGCAGACGACGACGGCGAAATTCGAAGAAGGACCCGAAGACCTACCGTCATGGGTTCCCGGCACTCCGCGTCCGAAGCCGCCGTTGACGGTCCTCAAAGACACCATTCCGCTGCAAATCCCAGTCGTGTGCAACGGCTTTCCGGGCGTGTACCTCGCGCGCCGAAACATGTTCAGATGTCATTGCGAACAGCCAGAACACATGTGCGCGTCGGTGAGCGGCGAAGGAGACGGTCGACTCTTCACGGGCACGGGATGGGAAGCGCACTGCGGGAGAGCCGCCACGCGTAAGTACAAGGCTTCCGTGAAGGTGCTCATGCAAGGTCCGGTGCCGCAAATGTTCATCGGGCGGTGGTTTGAGCGAGTCGGTCTGGAGATCGCCGACGGCAAGGGTGGTGGTAAATCAAAGAAAGTGAAGACTAAGAGCGTGATGATGGAGCTCGATGAAGCCTTCATTCCCGGTCCTATCAACCAACTCTCTCTTCGTAATTTGATGACAATTTTCGGCTTTATTCTGGACGGCTCGGCGGAGGCCGAAGTCAAGTCTGAAATCAAAACGGAGAATGACGACGTCGACGCGGCAGAACCGGTGAAACCGAAACCATTGAGCCCCGAGGACGCCGCCGAAGAAGCAGCGCGCGAGATCGGTCGCTTCGCGAGCGTGTGTAAATCTTGGAGACAGGCTGCGGAGACTGTGCTCAAATCGTCGGGCATCGAGAAGAGCGCCAAGAAAAAGCACCCCGACACTACCGCTCTGCGCACGCAATTCACGGTGATCGAGGAATACGTCGATCGCATGGACGATAAGGAGTGCCAGATCGAGCGTTCGGCGACGCTCGCAGACAACCATCCGTTCGCCAAGAACTCTAAGAAGCAGACGGCGGACGTCGACGACGAACATCCCCCGGGATGGTGGCCGTCGCTCGGAACCAAGTCTGAGCGCAAAAAGCTCGTCACGGAGGTCATCGAACAGGAAACATACGGCGTCGATTTTGTCACCGGTCGCGACGCGACGGATACGCTCAAACGCGTGCTTCCAGACTTTTCTGAGGACGACGTGTGGAAGTTGTACAGGCAGTTGCTCTCGCAAGTCAACGAGAGCTACGGCAAGATGACGCCCGACACGTTGGCGACGCAGAGTCTCGCGTTGGCCGCGGAAGATCTCGCCGAGAAGCTGGAGCGTAAACCTCAAGACACGACGAGCGTTGCCTTCTCCAAAGCGATGTGGAAGCTCGCGAGCGCGGCGAGAGCGACACCCGAATATTATTTAGTTCACCGTAAAGGTTTCGGCGTCGTGTGCAACAAACCCATCAAGAAGGGTGAGTTCCTCATCGATTTCCTCGGAGAGATTTATCCTCCGTGGGCGTGGGCGGAGAAACAAGACGCGATTCGCTCCGTGCAAAAGGCGAGAGGGTTGAACGACAAGGGGCCACCCGAGTTTTACAACATGCAAATCGAACGTCCCGGAGGCGACGCCGAGGGCTACTCGGTGCTCTTTTGCGACGCCATGCACGAGAACAACTACGCCGGGCGCTTGTCGCACACGTGCGAACCGAACGTCGACGTCAACCTGAAAGCCATCGACGGAAAGTACGAGATTCACTTCATCACGAACAGAGACATTGAACCCGGCGAGGAGTTGGCGTACAATTATCACAGTTGCACGGATAACATGAAGGAGGTCGAGGCGGCGTTTTGTCTATGCGGCGCGCGCATGTGTCGGGGATCGTATTTGAACTTTGTGGGCGAGGATAATCACTCGCAAGTGTTGGAAAAGAAGCATAAACTCATCGATCGTCAGGTGATGTTGTTGGGAGCCATCGACAAGGCGGAAAAGGCGCTCACGCCCAAGCAAGTGCGGTGTCTGAGCGACGTGGGCTACTACACCGGTAAAGGTTTGCTTCGCAAGTGTCCGGGATGGTTGCTTCAATTCGTCGGTGACATCGCCGTGTACATGAACCTCGAACTCCACGAACTCCCCAAGCACATTCTTGAGGCGGCGAAGAAGGAACACGAACAGTTATCCGCGAAGAACGATGGGCAGAATGAGTTTGCATACACGGAAAAGTTTGCCAAGATTGACGCGCTGGCCATGCGAGAGAATCGCACGCAGTGCGTGGCCATAATGCTCAGCAAAGTGCGTCGTCTTCTGACTCGTCCTCGCGACGGGAAACCGCAAAAGAGCGTGTACGATTGCTTGGACGTGTTCGAAAAGGCGGAGGCGCCGTACGTGCAGTTATCCGAGGAGGAAATCGCCGCGCAGTTTTGGGGTGCGAGCGCCGAAAATTTCGAAAAGTCCATCGTGTGCGGACTTCTTCGCGCGATGGGTCCGCACGAGCGCAAACGCGATGCCGCCGGATTCATTCGATGGGCGAGCACCGTTGAAGGCGTCGCCGAAAAGGTTCGCGCTGGTAAGATGAACAGGAAGGAGTCGCTCTTGTGGTTGCGCGACGAATTGACAAAGTTGCCAAGGTCGAAGGGCGCGCGTCACGATCTCGCGGCCGGTCTCTTGCATCTATATGCGTCGACGGAAAGAATCTGGCAGCCGTCGTCCGCGCCGGAGCACTCGGTGTACAAGAGCGACAAGACGGTGCTCGTGCGCGAGGACGAAGTCACGGCGTGGGGCGTCGGCGCCGGAGGTGGCGGAGAGAAAATCGTGGCGAGGGTTGAGAAATCCTACAAACCGGGCTTCGCGGCGGCAGCGATGCTATTGTGGCACAAACAGGAGACCGCGGATCCGACGCAACACATTTTCACCAATCGCAAGGGTAATTTGAGCATGCCGGACATCGCGTGCTGCTACTCGAGCCGTCCCGGAAACAACCTCGCCAGAGCGGGCGAGCGCGAACACGAGACGTGGATTCAACACTTGAAGAGCTGGCCCGAGGAACCGTGGCCGCAATCGAGCGGACCGTGGGGGCCGACGAACCAACAGAGGCTGCTCGGATCTCCCATTCTAGACGCGTGGATGAAGGGCGAACGTGCGGTTCCAAAGGCATGCTTAGCGTGGCTAAAGGAGAACACAGGATTTTCTTGAATTCTTTGTAATAGCGTCAACAGATGACAATAGCTAACTACTCTCTATCTCGCGCCCACTTCACGGCCAACGCGATGAGAAACGCGCGACACGCCTTCTCATCGAGTCCCGCAAAGCTCGCAAACGTGGCGCTCGGCGGGGCTTTCCCGTTGAGCGTGACGAAATCGTTGAAGTACAGCGTCAGGTGTTCCGGCACGCACATGAGATCGAAATAGAAGGCACACCCTTTCCTGACGATAGCGATGAGCGCGTTCAACACCGCGGGCTCTTCCAATGCATCCGCCGCCGCCATATCGCGCACGCTCTCGCCAGACATGTGACGGTCGTAGAGCGACTTTTCAGTCTGCGTCAAATCGATGTCGCTCGCGCGTTTACTTTGCGCCGATAATTCACCCTTCGCGTCTTCCACCGTTCCCTCGCCATCGATCGCGTCTTCGACGTCTTCGTCGATGTCTTCGTCTTCGACGAACCGTTCCTCGTCGTCCTCGTCGTCGTCCTCGTCGTCCTCTTCCGCCAGTTCTTCCTCGGACGATTCCGTCGGTTCCGGCAACGGATCGCACTCGTACGGCTCGTCTCCGTACGAGTGCACCAAATCCCTCGCACGCAGCGCCCGATACACCAACAGCGAGGCCCACGCGTCCATGGCGGCGTATTTAATTTGTTCTTCTTTCAACTCCTCGCGTTCCCAATTCGACATCCGCGTTTTATCCTTGGGCAACGTCTTCCCCAACGCGTGTTCGCACAGACGCGCGAGCGACCACGACGGCGCGCTCGGGCACCCACCCTCGTACCTCTCTCGCGCCAACGCGCTCAGTTCAATCACCCTCGACGTCTCCAATCCAAAATCTCGAATCAATTTCTTCGCGTCGCCTCGCACGTTAAATCCAGTCTTTCCTCGCGTCGAGTCGCGAATCCACCGTTTAAACCGCCGCGTCAGGCCGGCGGTGTGTATTCGTCCCAACACCACCAACTTTTCGCTCAGATCGTCGTTCGCCGCCGCGATCTGCACCAACGACGTCTTGGCCTCCCCCGATCCCTTCTTGAACGACACCTTCCACTCCATGTCGAAGCCGCAGTCTCTCCCTCGCGCGCTCCCGTTTCCGTCCCCGTCGCCGAACGCCTCGATCCGCGCCAACGCCTCGTCCAACGCCTCCGCCGTGCTCGCGACGACGATCTCACCGTCGTACGTTAAATCTTCCAACGTTTTCGCGCGCGCGAGCGGCGCGCCGACGGCCGGCGTCGACGTCGGCGCGTCGTTTTCTTTTTCGTCGGTTGGTTCCTTCGCGCGCGCGCGTTTTCTCATCGTCGTTCCCGCGGCGTCGACGAGCGCGCGCGGCGCGCGCGCGCGCGCGCGTTTGGCGGGCGACATGCCGATCTCGCGCGTCTCTCGCGCCGAGCGTCTCTCGCTCTCGAGCGCCCCGCGTCGAGGCGTCGCGCGATGGGATGACGTTTCGAGACATCTCGCCGCGCGACTGCGCGACGCGCGACGCGACGATGACGCCGACGACAACGGCGCGCGCGCGCGCGAGCGCGACGATGGCGTCGTCCACGTCGCGCGCGGCGCGCGATCGGCGCGTGACGCGCGCGCGCGGCGACGCGGGACGACGGGGACGCATCGCGCGCGGATGGACGACGTCCGGGACGACGACGACGCGCGCGACCGCGAACGGTGACGGCGCGAGCGAAAACGACGACGCGGTGGAAGCGTCGGCGCTGTCGCGAGCGACGCGCGCGTTCGCGCGAGGGGCGGCCGAGGCTGTCGGCGGCGTCGTCGAGGAGGAGGAGGAGGACGTCGTCGTCGAGCGGCTGGGGGTGCGGAAATCTCTCCTGGAGAGCGACGAGGACGAGGCGGAGGCGCGGGCACGGGCGATGGTGAACATGGCGCGCTTATCAGCGAGCGGCGGTGGGGAGGTGATGCGACGGATTCCCGAGGACGTGTTGCCGCTGTTGTTGCGTCTGCCGAGCGCGGGGGCGGACGCGGAGGCGCTTCGACGAAGCGCGGAGGGTTTGACGGCGTGGAAGGAGGCGCTGGCGCGCGGATTGTTACCGGATGCGGAGATTCCGTGGCCGGAGGACGACACGTTTCGCGAGGCGCTCGTGGAGGCGCTGGGGGATTTGGATATGGCGAGGTTCACGAGGCGGTTTCCGCCCGTGCTCGACACGTTGATGAAGAATATATTGGACATTTTGTACATTTATGAGCGCGATCGCGTGGATGAGGGCGAACCGGAGATGCCTCCGAGCGAACCTCGGGAGTCTATGTCGTCCAACGAGGGCGAAGGGGAGGGCGAGGCGCAGGGCGACGGCGCTGGCGAGAGCTCTGAGGAGGAGGGCGACGGCGATGAGCAGACGCAGGCGAGCGGGCAGGGAGGCGGCGGCGACGAAACTGACGGCGAGGATAACGTGGACGAGTTCGACGTCGGTATGGACGGCGACGAAAGCGGGAGCGAGGCGCTCGAAAACGCCAAGGAAAAGAATAAGGAGATGGTGCAACAGCTCATGGACGATTTTAAAGAGCAGTGGGAACCCGCTGTCGATAAGCTCGACAAGGCCGCCAAGGCGTTTGAGGGATTAGATTTGGACGATTTGGCGGACGGTCCCGAGGGATTCGATCTCACGCGCGGGTTGTGGCAACAGACGGGATGGAAGGAGCTCGACTCGCTTCGTAAAAAGTTGCAAGACTTGCGCGAGTTGCGTGACATGGTGCGAAGTCTCGGCCGAGGGTCCGGTCGAGGCCCGCTTCGTCGCGCGCCGCGTCAGCGCGAGCGTCAAGGGTTCCCCATGGGACTCGTGCGAAGCCCGATGGAACCGGAACAAACCTCTGGATTGTGTCGATCGGACGATTTGTCTCGCATGATGCCGAGCGAGATGGTGCTCCTCGCGTCGGACATTCCCGAAGCGCGTTTGCTCCACTTTGCCCGTCGCGTCGAGCGCACGCTCCTGTCCTACGAGCGCGTCGGCTGGTCCGAAGAACCCGCAATCACGATCGAGGGCTTCGAGACGCGACCCGCCGCGGAGTGCGGTCCGATCATCGTGTGCCTCGACACGTCGGGTTCGATGATGGGCGCCAGAGAAACCGTCGCCAAGGCCATGGTGCTCGAGTGCATGCGCCAGAGCAGATCTCAACAGCGCGCGTGTTACTTGTACTCGTTCAGTGGCCCCGGAGACTGTCAAGAGCTCGAGCTTAAACTCAACGCCACCGGTCTCCAGGGTTTGCTCGAATTCCTCAGCGGCAGCTTTCACGGAGGCACCGACGTCGACGAGCCCTTCAATCGAGCCCTCGTGCGTCTCTCCGAGGCTGAGTGGCAAAACTCCGACATCCTTCTCGTCACTGACGGGGAGATCGCCCCTCCGAACGAAGAATTGATCGCCAATCTCAACGAAGCCAAGGAAGAGATGGGCTTAAAGGTGCACGGATTGCTCGTCGGCGAGGCGGGCAACGCGGACGTCGTCGAGAGCATATGTTCGCACGTGCACGCGTTTCAATCGTGGTCCGCCGTCGGCGGTCGTCTGTAAGCGTACCATTACCGTTGACATTCGCGCATTCACATTTCCCGCATCACCGAGCGCGAACGCGTCCCGTCCCGTCCCGTCCCGTCCCGTCCCGTCCCGTTCGCGTCCCGTCGAGTCCCACCAGACGACGCCCATCGTCCGCAGAGCCATGCACGCCCTCGCCCGCGCGCGCAACGCCGGGACGCGCGCCCCCGACTCGTTCCGCGTCGCTCTCGAGCGCGGGCTCTCCCGTCGCCCTCTCGAGCTCGCCTCGCGCGTCGAGAGCGACGTCGCGCCCACGTGCGTCGACCTCGAGACGGTTGAGCGCCGATATCTCTTGGTCGGTGGCATCGACGGCGGCGCGCGCGTGTACGACACGGAGCGTCGAGGCGGTGACGAACGATGCGACGGTGCGCCCGAACCGTCGAGCTCGGGCGCGACGCTCGTGTGCGAGATCGTGGGCGGAGGGGCGCGTCCCGCGGGCGGACGCGCGAGACGCGAAGACGCCGCGGCGACGCGCGAGGCGACGACGAGCGATGAGATTGGACACGCGTACGCCACGTCGTGCGCGCGATGGTTACCGTCCGATACCGGGGTGTTTTTTACCGGGTCGTACGACGGCGCGGTGAAGTGTTGGGATGCGAATTGTTTGAGAGTCGCGACGGAGACCGAGCTCGCGACCAAGTGTCGCGCCGCGGAGCTGAGCGCGCGCGCGACGTCGCACTCGCTCGTGGCGATCGGTTCGGACGATGACGTCGTGCGATTGTGGGATCCGGCGTCGAATGTGATCGCGCACACGCTGTCGGGACACAGAGGGAGCGTGCACGCGATCGAGTGGTCGCGGTCGAACGAGTACGCGTTGGCGACGGGCGGCGCCGAGGGCGACGTACGTCTGTGGGACATTCGACGCGCGGGAGCGTACATGATCCTGGATAGGCACAACACACAGGCGACGGCGCGCGTGGATTCTATGCGTGACGCCATGTCCGCGGGACCGAGCGAGAACGGTCTCGTGGAGGCGGGAGTGAGACCGGCGTCGAGGAAAATGGCGGATTCCATTCCGAATCATCTGCGCGCGGACTCGGCGAGACGGTGTTCGTCGTCGGGATGGGGGCGATCGTCTTCCGGTGGAGGCGGGGCGCTCGGAGGATCGTCATCGCGCAAACGCGGGCGAAACGGCGGCTGGGGTGGCTGGGGCGTGGGGTTTCGAGGCGCGCGCGATTCGCGAAACGGTCGAGACGCCGAGGCGCTCGGCGCCGGCGCGTTTCGCGCGCGAGACGGTTACTCCTCCGTCGCCGCTCCAGCGCACGACGGTCAGGTGAGCTCGCTCGCCACGACACCGTGCGGCATGTTCCTCGTCTCCACCGGTGCCGACGCGCGCGTGCGACGCTGGGATTTATCGAGCGGATTGAACACGTACACGCCGTACGACGACGCCGGTTTGATCCCAACCGCCGCCGCGTGTCAAATCGCCATCACCGCCGACGGCGAGCGTCTCTTCGTCCCGTGCGCGGACGGACGCGTTCGCGCCTTTCGCACGACGTCCGGAGCCCTCGACTGCGAACTTCGAGGACATCTCGACGACGTCTTCGCGTGCGCGCACAAGGACGGCGGCGCCGCCGAGCTCTTCACCTGCGGCAAGGACGCCAACGTCCTCGTGTGGACCGCGGTCACCGCGAGCGGCGATTCCGCCCACCCCATCGACGCCGACGCGTGGAGCGACGAGGACGACGACGAGAACGCCCGGTTCGATCGTTCCGGCCGTCCGACGACGGCGGCCGACCCGCGCCGCGCCGGGCCGAGAGGTTTGGGATATCGACGAGGTCGCGTCGGCGGGCGACGACGCGACGCGACGCGGTGAGATACTCACGGCACACAGCGCGCGCACCACAAGTAGTACCTATAGTGTAGTACCACGTAGTCACACACGGCGCGCCCCCGCGCATCTATACGCTCGAACGCACGGTTTCGCGTCTCCCGCCCGCCCGCGGCGTCCCGCGGCGCGCCTCTCCGCGTCTCTCCCCGCACACGCGCGCGCGCCATGTCCGCCAAGCGTCGCGTCCCGCCCGTCGCCGGCGGCGTCGCCAAGAAAAAATCCCCAGCAGCCGACTCCCCGCGAGGGTCCGCGCTCGATCGCGTGCGCGGCCTGCGCGCGTTCGGTGCGAAGATTTCAAATCGCATGCGAGCCTTCCCGGAGACCATTCGTGCGTCGCGTCTCGCCGTCGATCGCGCGGCGTCGTCTCGGAACGATCTCAGGCGACGCCTGAGCGGTACATCTCACGATCGGTGGCCTCGCGGGCACCGCGTGGGCGTGGACGACGACGGACGTGACGAGATGGATCTGCGCGGACGGTTGGCGCCGCGCGAGGACGCGGCGCGAGGGACGTCGACGCGCGAGACGCGTCGCGAGCGTGATTTACGCGACGTCATCGACGCTCGAGAGTCGAAAGGTGTCGATTCGCGCGCGCATCCGAAGGGTGGTGATCGCAGGGTGAATGAGTTGTTGCGTTCGCTCTCGTTGGAGCGATACCGAGACGTCTTCTCCTCCGAAGAGATCGACATGGACGCGCTTCGCGCGATGCGAGACGTCGATTTTGAAAAGCTCGGCGTGCCGTACGGACCGAAAGTGAAGATTATCGCTAATTTACGCGCGAATCGACGAAGGTAGGTAGGCGAAGTGGAGGTGGATGCATGACGAAGAATACGACGACGCGCGCGCTTGTACAATACGACGACGAACGATGCTTTTGCCGACGCCGACGCGCGAGAACGTCACTCCGCGCCTCGCGAACGAAGAGAACGCGAAGAGACCGAAACCAGAAGAAAATACAACTCGACCGATGTCTCACTCGCGCACGATGCGCCTGACGGACGATCTCTCGTACGTCCCTCCCGCGGCGCCGCTTCCGTCGGGGCTCAAAGGCTTTCTCGTGACGTCTGTGCATCTCAATGAAAACGCCGTCGTCGACGCGGCGATCGAGGCGTCGAACATTTTGAACGATTATTGGTTCAAGGTGGCGTACGATGCGCACAGAATCGACGGTGAGAAGCCGTACGAAAAGGCGGAGTGCATGTGGATCCCCGGGTGCGATTCGTCGGCGTTCATCGCGTTGCGGCCCGACGATAACGACGTCGACGTCGGTTTGTGCGCTCGAGCGATCGTGCAAGAGTGTCAAAAGGGCGCAGATTGGAAACAACCGACGCACGTCAGTCGAATCGTTCCCGTGGAGAAGTGCGCGAGCGAGTTCGAATTGAACGCGTTGGCGTCGGACGTGCTCGCGAGACGTTTTCCTCCGCGAGACGTCGACGCCGATCCGATCACGTTCGCCGTGCACTACGAGGAACACTCCGCGATTCGACACTTTTCATCCTCTGACGTCAACCGCATCGTCGCCGAGCACGTCCCGGACGTCGGGTACGAGGTGAATTTGAAGACGCCTAAGAAGACGGTGCTCGTCGTCAACGCGGGCGGAACGATGATGATGTCCGTCGTCGATGATTACGACGCGCTCGGCCACTTCAACGTCCACCGCGCGGCGTTCGATGATAAACCATCAGACCACGTACCGAAATCCGACGCCGCGGCGTAGCGCGAACGTCCACGTCGCGCGTTCGATTCCATTCGATTCCGTTCGAGTCGAGTCGAGTCTATTCGATTCGATCGGACGACGCGCGCGTCCCCGTCGACGCGCGCGCAAGACCTCTCACTCGATACGACCCCCCACCGTCGCGTCTCGACGCGCGATGTCAACCAACACACGCGCACACGACTTCACGCGCACCGTTTTCGCATCGACACCGACGCCCGCCCGTGGCGCCCGTGGCGCGCGTTCCCGCGCGCGTCGCCCTAAACCCTCATCCACACGACCGCCGTGCGCATTCGTCGACGACGCCTCACTCGACGCCTCCGTCGCCTCCGCGCGCGCACCTCGCGCGAGCGAACGCGCGTCGACGCTCGAACGCGAGACGCGGGTCGACGACGACGACGACGACGCGGGTCGACGACGACGACGACGTGATCTCATCGTCATCGCATACAGATGGCCGCGCCCACGCTCGCGAGCGAGATCGTCGATGCGGTGCGCGCGCTGCCGCTCGCGGTGTCGGTGCCGATGGTGCTGACGACGGTGACGATTCTCGTGTTTCTTCTGGATCAACTCTCGCACGGTCCGCTCAAGGCGAGAGGGTCGCCGCCGGTGATCGCTGTCGCGCCCGTGTGGGGCGGCATGATGGAGTTTTTAGCGGGACCGATGCGATTGATGAAGAAGGCGATGCCCGAGTACGGTGAGGTGTTC
>PVBE012983559.1_pt1 | contig 12701 bp, 12 predicted proteins | sample 1631181 | NCBI WGS metagenome assembly PVBE01 (sample SAMN08397723, study PRJNA350692) | Marine metagenome, whole genome shotgun sequencing project. | isolation source: water | place: Pacific Ocean | collected 2012-04
CACTGATATTTGTGAACTCAAGCCTCAGCTTCGCGAGTTCCTGAAGCTTCGCGACCTGACTTATACCCTCGTTGGTGATCTTCGTGCCGCTTAATACCAAGACCCGCAGGTTCGTCAATCCATTGATATGTTGAATACCATTGTCCGTGACGTCCGTGTGGGTGATGTTGAGCCAGCGCAGGGAGTCGATTTGCTTCAGGACGACCAAATCATCATCGGTGACGCTTCTGTTCTCAAGATTAACACCGACGATTTCGTCGTTTGGGTCTATCTCAAGTTTAGCATCGAGTTTCTGTAACTGCGCGGTCACATTCGTCGCTTCTTCCGCGAATGAGAGAGCGGCAGTCAGCAGGAGTACGGCGAGACATCGACATGAATGACTCATAGATAAAGGCTAGTGCGGATAGCGTCTATCGTCAAGAGCCCGTGAAGAGAGCATTTACCGCAGCGGTCGCTTTTCAGTAGCGAATCTTTGTAGCGGAACTTGCAAAAAGTTCCGAGGTGTGGCCTGCGGGGATCGGAAGTCTTAGCGATTTCCGCTACAGGCTTGCGCACTCGTTTGTAACCACCTTTTCGATTTGCACTGCCATCATCGATCAGAATGACTGCGGTAATGGCTCTGTAAGGAGATCTGCCTGTCTGCTCAGGACAGAATCTGATGTTCTTCCTCTTCAATAATGATATCCATGATATCATCGGCCGATTGGGCGTTGCGGACGCGGTCGCGCAATCTTTTGTGCGTGAGCAGGCGCGAGATACCGGCCATCGTTTGAACGCTGGAGCTGTATTTGTTTGCGGGCAAGACCAGCAATACAACGATATAGGTCGGCTTGCCGTCGATGGATTGAAAATCGATGCCTGCATCGCTCACCGCGAGGGCAGCGACGACATCATCGACTGAATCAACAGCGCCGTGAGGAATAGCCACGCCGTGTTCCATGCCGGTACTGACAAGTTTCTCTCTCGCCACAATACTTTCAATAATCGTAGCGCGCGCCGCCATACTTACTTCGTGCGCTTCAACCAGCAGGTCAACCAGTTCCTCTATAGCAGCAATCTTGCTGCGCGCCTCCAGGCCCTTCCTGATGGTTGATTCAGTGAGTATTTCTGAAATCCTCATGACAGTTCTCCGTTATGGGATGCGTGCTCCAGTGCGGCAGAATCTCTTTTTCTTTCTTTCTTCTTCTTGATCCTGCGCAAACGAAACGTGTCCTCGCGTTCCATCTCTTCAAGAGCCTGCGTGATTATCTTAATGTCATTCTGCAGCCACGGAATCAGTATCTGATCCAGCGCGTTGACCCTGCGTGAGGTCTTCCGCACTTCCTCCCCGAGCCGGTTGAGCCTAACGCGCAGAGGCAATATGGTGAGAAGACTCTGCAAGAGTTGCTCCGCGTCGTTTGCGGCTTCGATTGCTCTGCTCGTGAGCCCGGAGACCGAGACACCTCTGGACTCGGGGTGGCGACAGATACGCCCGATGTCCATCTTCGGGAGCCGCACTCCCCAGAACACTTCCTCGTCCAGGCTCACATCCACGTTCCGGCGCAGTGGGACCGACAGTGATTCCACGTATGGTCGACCATCAAACGCTTCGGTCATGGCAAGCGATCTGACCATTTGGCGAAGAGACTCATAAACACCGGAATGTTTCTCTATCAGTGAGGGAATCAATTCCAGAAGGGCTTTCAACAAAGCTTCGCGTTTGCCCTTCAACAGTGTGGATCCCTGCACGGCCAGTGCAACCTGACTTTTGCGGGCCAGCAGATCCATTCGTGTTGCGCGTGTGGGTTCCATGATTAACCGGTCTTCGTGTCTTGCAGGTATGGGGATGGGCTGCCATCCGCTGCCAGCGGGTTCAGGAATTCAGCAATCATATCCCTGCTAAGGCGCGTGAGCTCGCCTGATGGAATCTGCGACAGGAGGGTCCAGCCCAGCTCCAAAGAGTCGGTCATTGTGCGCGCCGTATTGCCTTGTCCTATCAGTTCGTGGTCGAATGCATCCGCAAACTTGAGATACTGACGGTCATATTCTGAAAGTGCGTCTTCGCCAACGATAGCGACGAGACGACGCAGATCGCGTCCCTTCGCATAGCAGGCATAGAGCTGGTTGGCCAAAGCGCGATGATCTTTGCGGGTCTTCCCTTCGCCAATACCGCCGTTCATCAGTCGCGACAGGCTGCTCAATGCGTCAACTGGCGGAAAGACATTTGCGCGATCCAGCTCTCGTTGAAGCACGATCTGCCCTTCCGTGATGTAGCCGGTCAGATCCGGTATCGGGTGGGTGATGTCATCATTCGGCATTGTGAGAATCGGGATCTGGGTGACGGATCCCGGTTTGCCACGCACTTGCCCGGCGCGTTCGAACAGGGACGCCAGATCTGTGTACATGTAGCCCGGGTATCCCCGGCGCCCTGGAATCTCTTCACGGGCAGCACCTACCTCACGGAGCGCGTCACAATAGCTCGTCATATCGCTCATCAGAACCAGAACATGGTAGCCATATTCAAAGGCCAACACCTCGGCAGTAGTTAAGGCGAAGCGAGGAGTGAGCAGGCGTTCAATCGTGGGATCATCCGCCAGGTTCATGTAGACAATGGTTCTACCCATGCTCCCCGCGCGGGCAAACTCATTCATGAAATAGCTGTAATCACGCCCCGTCAGACCCATGGCGGCAAATACGACCACGAAATCGCTTTCACTGTTCGGCACTGTTGCATTTGCGATGATCTGCGATACGATCTCGTTGGCCGGAAGTCCAGAGCCGCTGAAAATAGGAAGTTTCTGGCCTCGCACAAGAGTATTAAAAAGATCGATAGCAGTAATTCCGGTCTGAATGAAGTCCGACGGGCTTACTCGAGAAACGGGATTAATGGGCATCCCTTCAATCGGGTACTGCTTTGAGGCAACAAATGCGGGCAGCTGATCTCTTGGCTGGCCGGATCCGGTGAAGATGCGTCCAACCATTTCGGGCCCGACAAACACACGCGCGATATTCTCGCGTAACCGAATTCGGGTAGCCAGAGTGTCCAGCCCGGACGTCGTTTCCAGAACCTGGATAACCGCGTGTTCGCGGCTTGTCTCCAGAACCTGACCTCGGCGCACAGTGTCGTCAGGGGCGATGATATCGACTATGGCTCCCAGTGGATATCGCTTGCCGTCACCGACGAACACCAATGGCCCCGATATGTACTGGACATTGGCAGATTCAATAACAAGATCACGGTCAAATGTCGTCATTGGTCATTACCTTGCGTTTGATCGGTTTGATCGGCCCCCGCACTGGTGTTGTCATTGGTAACCACGTTGTCGAAAGCACTTGTCATGTCTGCCATGCAGGTCGTCATGTCTTCTTTAAACTGGTCCTCTGTGACATCCCGGAGCCGCGCAATTCTTTCTCTCAGATTGAGCGCAGAAATATCCGTTGCTATGGCGCCTTTCTCAAGTGCCTGTCGGCCAAGGTGATAGAATTCCAAGATGGCGTGCAGCGTGGCATGCTGTCGCTCTATAGAGCAGAAGGCGTCTGTCTCCGAAAGCGCGTCTTGCTGCAGGAATATCTCCCGGATCATGCGACTGGTCTCGAGCAGAAGCCGGTCGCTATCCTGAAGAGCATCAGGGCCAACCAGTTGGACGATTTCCTGAAGGCGTGTGTCCTCGCCCATGAGTCGCATCAATTCGATACGGGCTTCTCCCCAACCGGCAGGTGCGTTCGTTTGGAACCATTCGGAGAGCATTGTATCATACTTGGAGTATGACCGGATCCAATTGACCGCGGGATAATGCCGGCGATATGCGAGAGATGAATCGAGCGACCAGACAGCGCCCGTAACGCGCATGGAACTCTGTGTCACCGGCTCGGAAAAATCACCGCCAGGTGGCGAAACCACGCCAGCCGCCGTAACAGATCCGCATGCCTCTCTGCCCAGGAGTTCGGCACGGCCTGCGCGCTCGTAGAATTGGGCCAACCGGGTGGATAAATAGGTGGGGTATCCTTCCTCTCCGGGTAGTTCTTCAAGGCGGCTTGATATTTCTCTGAGTGCTTCTGCCCATCGGGATGTCGAGTCGGCCATCAGTGCAACGTCGTAGCCCATATCACGATAATACTCGGCGATCGTGATCCCTGTATAAATCGATGCTTCACGGGCAGCCACAGGCATGTTGGATGTATTGGCCAGCAGGATGCTGCGATCCATCAGTGGGCCGCCCGTGCGCGGATCCGTGAGCGAGGGAAATTCGGTCAGCATATCGGTCATCTCATTGCCGCGCTCCCCACAGCCGACATAGACGATACAGTCCGCACAGCAGTATTTGGCGAGTGTCTGTTCGACGACCGTCTTTCCGGTTCCGAAGCCGCCGGGAATAATTACGGTACCGCCCAGCGCAACAGGGAAAAGACAATCCAGCACGCGGCGCCCGGTCATGAAGAGCGTGTCTGGATTCAGCTTGCGCCGGACCGGACGTGCGATCTTGACGGGAGAGATCTGAATCATCGTCAGTTCCGTTTTGTCTTCCAGGATTGCTACGGTATCGGCCGCGGAAAGGGAGCCTGTTCGCATTTCCTTGATTACTCCGGAAATGCCGACTGGAACCATCACGCGATGCTCGATTGTAGAGGTCTCCTGAACCAGGCCAAGAATGGTTCCGCCTTCCACCGCATCACCTTTCTGACATGTCGGGACAAAATCCCACATCTGGCTGCGATCAATGGCCGGGATCGATAATCCTCGTGAAATGAAATGGCCGCTTGCTTCCTCAAGTTTGGCCAGTGGCCGTTGAATGCCGTCATACACGCCACCCATAATGCCCGGGCCAAGCTCGACCACCAGTGGTTTGCCAGTGCCAACAACAGGATCATCCACTGCCAGGCCGGTCGTATCTTCATAAACCTGTATGAACGCCGTATCGCGATCCAGTCGGATTATTTCACCAAGAAGCTCTTCTCTCCCGACCCGGACCACTTCGTAAAGGCAGGCGCCCGACATACCGTCGGCAATGGCAGTGGGGCCCGAAACAGTGGCAATTTGCCCGACTATCGTTTTCGTCATTATGATCTCATCCCGGCTTTACACACCTATATTTTTTCCAACCGCCCGGCGAATCAGGTTCGCCACAAATTCACGTGCTCTTTCTTCGTTACCCGCTTCCGCCGCAGCCGTGGAGAGAGGGAGCGCGGCAATAACCGGCGACGCTGAAGTCTCCAGGGTCTGCCGGTCCCGCTCCGGCAATGCGGACATGATCTCATCGGCAACAAGCACGACCCCCCATTTGCCTCTCTCAACAAAGTTCAGGAGCGTTGTCCGGGCATGCTCATTGGACGTCACGGCGATCGCGTCGACGCCGGCAAGCTTAAAGCCGAGGACCAAATCACTGTGACACACTATAGTAACGCTTGCTTTCATTATCAGTTAAGCCCCGGGAAAACCAGTGCTGCCATAACAGCATTCTCCGGGATGTGTTTCTCTATCCCATGGGCAATCAGTTTGATGTTCATGATCTCGTTGCGCTTGCATCGCAGGTAATGACATGGCAAGGCCACGCTCAACGGATCACGAAGCGATAATACTCTCGTGCTGTTCAGAAGTTCCTTATCGAGCAGGCGTTCAAACATCGCAAGGCGGCCGGGTTCGGTCATAAAGGGAAGTGCCTTGTCAAGCACCGCTCGATAGTGTGATCTGGCCAGAATATCCAGGATTTCATTGAAATCGGAGGTGGCCATCAATGAGCGTAGCGTAGGAGAGCGGCGGGCTACGACCGGCAGAAACTCCGGCTGATCGTCAGGATTGGGAAAATTAAGGGCGGCCATTATTCCCGTCATTTCTGCTTCCATGAGAAGTATCTGCGAGAGCACGGAGTACCGCCGCGAGCCGCCTGCGAATTGGTCTATGGCCAGAAATCGCTGAGAATCGAGTGCTGATTCCATGGGGCGCAAATCCTTGTTGTTGTTATATAGACGAAGGTGAGGTCTGAGTGCTTCCCCCCATGGCAGTGACCAGCTCAGGAGCTGGTCCACGACGGCTCGGATATCCGGGAGCTCGATAAGCTGTTTCAAAGCATCATGATGCAGACGGGCGGCCGGGCCGAGCATGGGCCAGATATCGGCGGGCATCATCTGGCGATGAATTCCGCGTAAAATGGCTTTCAGACACTGAATATCCCAGTTCTCGACCAATGCCCATATCTGTTGTCCGCCCTCTGAGCCTGCCCACTGAACAATCTGATCAAGAACGTGGCTGAGGTTGGTGTCAAGAGCTCTGTCCATAGCGAGAAGAGGCACCGGCATGGCTGTCAGGGCTTCGCTCAAGTCGTCTTGATAGGGACCTGCCAACAGTCGATCGATGACCATCTGATGAGTGCGCAAACCTGTCAGGTCAAGAATGTCCGACCTGGACAGAAGCTGTCCGCGCATTACGCAGACACGTGTGTTGACATAGCCGAAATCCATTATGATATCAGATCCTCTTCGAACGCTTTCTGAATAGATGCTGCTGCTGCTGCACGAAGATTTGACTCGATCCGATGCATGCGCGTGGCGAGAGTGTTCCGGATTCTGTGTTTGTTACCCGGCAGAATCAGCTCAACCCCGCCCGATACCGCAGAATCCTCCTGCACCGTGAGCTTGAGATCATGCTTAACAACAATCTTCCTGCACTGTTCGACATCGCGTGGCGATACCCGCAGACATCCCAGCTCGTTCTGGTCACCATTGTCCTTGTTCAGCTCTTGCGCACAGGCCACCGATCCAAGAATCAGTTCTTCCAGAACCGGTAGAAAGTCGTCTGTTACGGAATAGGTGTCGATTCTCTCGCTGCAACGCAGCAGGATACGTTCAACAGCGGCCCCCATTTGCCTGGCCACGATCGCATCTGCCTCCCGTTTTGCGGGTGCAACCACTGAGTGGATGAGTGTTCTTTGCATTGCCGGGAACTGCACGCGACCTGCTTTCAACTGTGTCTCGCGCTGGTGGCGGCACGAGTCTTCAATCTCCTCAATCTGTTCAGCGATTCTTGCCTGCAAGGCCTGTCGAGCCACATGAGCTTCATCCTGCATGTGCCGGACGATCGTCGCTTTCTGATCCGATGCGCGTATTGTGTCAGGCTCCTGCATGCGATCCCTATGTCAGTATGAGGTAGGCGATTACAAAACCAAGAATGGCAACAGTTTCCGGAATGGCAATCAGCATGATGACTGCGCCGAGGCGTTTAGGATTGTCCGCGATCGCCCCGATTCCCGCGGTGCCGATTCGTGTCTGTGCCAGGCTCGTGGCCAATGCCGCCACTCCGATAGCCAATGCAGCAGCAAGCGTATCATAAGGGCCGCGCGTTGTCGGTGTTTTACTGTCATGCCCGGGGTCTATTGTTTCCGTTCCGGATGCAACCACTGTGTTTGTTTGGGCTATGGCGACTGCCGCAGTCGTCACGAGCAGGAGCAATGTGAACAATGCCCCCAACCATCTCTTGGAATAGTTCATATTATACTTCATGGTCTCTGTCCTTTCTTTGTAATGGGGAAAACGTACGCCCGTCTCCAATGAAGAATCTTGGAAGAAACTCCACAAAATGCAGTCGCAATGCGTGGATTGTTGGTTCCAGAATACCGAGCGCTATGGCCAGCGCATGTATGGGTATGGCGAGAACAATGCCCACTACGATACTGGATTGTGAAGCAGCCACAGAGTTGGCTAGATTGGCTAGCACCATTCCGGCGACTCCCAGTGCCATCAAGCGACTGTACGACAAAACATTGCCGACTAACGATATGATCTCGATCGGCGCAACCGGACTGCAGAACACCATCAGGGTCACTGTACTTATCGCTAATGCCACGAGTGAAACGGGGAGACCGATACTCGCCGGAAGCCATGCGAGCTCAACCTTCAGAATTGAAATAATCGAAAACAGAGAGACTCCGATCAGCCCCAGGAGAAGACCGGCGCTCTCCCACAAATGGCGTCTTGAGTTCATTCGCACCGACTCGATGATGCCGAGAATCAGTCCCAATACTATATGAAAGAAGCCGATGCAGATTGTAACGCCGAGTAGCTCGTTGATTATCAGTTCGCGGTGTTTCCACAGCGGCATCAGACGAAACTTGCCGATGTACACAGGAATCATGCCGGTTCGTTCACCCAGATCACCGAGGAATTCGCCAAAAATAATCCCAAACAGTATCGCGGAAACGGCGCATGCTACACCCATTGAAGCCACATCACGGCCGATCGGTTTGTGTCGCCACCGACGACGAGCCCACAGTGACAGGCCAAGAATAAACAGCCCGTACGCAATATCGCCGAGTATGAGCCCGAAGAAAAGAGGGAACACGATGGCCATCAGCAGCGTGGGATCGAAACTGCCGTAAAGCGGCATGGAGAACATTTGAAGCAGTCTTTCAAACGGTCTGAAGGGTGTTGCATTCTTCAGCCTAACCGGAACATGTGAAGCATCTCCGGTAATCTGCTTCAGCTGTGAAATTGTCAGCACCCCGTCCAGTCGTTCACGTGCGAAGTGTTCAAACGGGGGTATCTCGGATGACGGTATCCATGCATGGACCACTGCAAGCATATCACTGTGAGCAATCATCTCCACAGCTTCAAGCCGCCCCAGCAAATCGGAGCAGATCTGATCGAACAGAATCATCGTGTTCACGTTCTGTTCTTTGAAATCCGCGATATCCTGCTCTACCTTTTTCAAGGTCGCAGGTAATGTCTCCAGTTGGTTATGCAAAGCGCGCACGGCATCCGTGAATGACAGGTCCCGCATTGAGGCCGGCAATCGAAACTCCGGCAGATGGCTGGCCCTGACCAGCCGTCTCACTTCTTTCTCATATTCTTCTGGAAAGGCGAGAAGGGCCACTTCATGTCCTGACGACTTTCGGTCGCTCGCTTCCGAATGAAAGATGTGACTGTTATTCTTGGTCAGACTGTTCAAGCCCTCTTCCATTCCTTCGATCTGCCCGCGATCACCAGGGGTGGTAAGAAGTGCCACGTGTGTCATGCTCGCGCCAAAAGGTGATTCATCCAGGATACGGATTACCTGATCGAGACGCTGTCGATATCGCTCAAGGGATTCAATGTCGCGCGCAATATTGTGGCGTTGGCGCAGCAGGCTGTCGGATCGTCGGTGCATTCGTGATAACTGAAGGCCAATGTACCTGGCATCCTCCCCCTTAAGCTTGGAACGTATAGCATCCAGCTCAGCCTTGGAGGGCAAGGGAGCATTCTGCCAGAATGATCCCAGTTCCGTGAGGATGCGCATCGCGTCCCGCAGGCCCCGCTGCTGAGCAAGCTGGTCGTCCGTGAGCTGATGTCTGTGCAGAAAGGATCGAATGTGAGGCACGACGAGCGGGACTTCTTCCAGCTGCAGAACACCGAAGTCCTGAATGGCCGTAACAAGTTCCATGGTGCACGCGCGCGGTGCGACCATCTCGATAAGGCTCATACGGGAGATGCTCATGCGTCGGAGTTCTCTTTCGACGATGGCAGATCGGGAAGCAGTGCCGGAAACAGCTTGTCAACGATTCTATCTACGTACTGGTCGAGGACGTTCGCCAATCTCTCGGAGTCCTGCTGGACTTTTTGTCGAATAGCATCGGCCCGCGTTTCCGCTTGTTGCTGTGCATTGGCCATGACCTGTTTGCGCTCTTCCAGGAGATCGGAGGGAACACGAGCCAGTTCCTCATTGCAGCGCTGACGTACCTGTGCCAGGCGGTTTTCGCATTCCTCCCTATCATGCTCGATCTCGGCCATTAGCTCGATCTCAAGTTTAGCTAGTTCAGGAACAAGGGATTCGGAATTCTCTGTCATAAACGCTGTTACTCGGTCTCTGCCCTGATTCGTGTTCTGTAGCGCGGGAGCGATTATAGGCGAATAATGGGCAGAGATGAAACCACGAAATACACCAGAATGAGGAAAAATCTGCCCTGTCACAGTTCTGCGGAAGAAGCAGAGAGATTCCGAAACACTGACCCCACGAAAAATGGCGCTTTAAATCTGCAAAATCCCCCAAAGCCTATTGCTGAAGAGTTTTTTGACAGGATTAGGGATGATTGAAGATGATGGGAGGCGGCATAAACTTGACGCCGGTTTCATTTTTACAGGAAGTTCACAGTCTCGGATCATCTTTCTGCGAAACCAGCATCAAGTTTCTGCCACGTTTCTGCATGGATAGGGGAGGAGATAAACGCCAAGCACATCTTCTCTCATTCCAAAGCAACCCGTGGCAGGAATTTGATGGTGCTTCCAGCGTCTTCTTTGTTGGAATGTCGTAACTGATTCTGCGTGACCGGAAGCATCTTCAAATTCATGACGCAATCCCAACTTGTCCGCCGTAGTCCCGCGCCCGCGGGACGAAGGAGGATCATCTCCCATCATCCCAAATCCTGTCAAAAGACTCCCACAGCGGAGAATGCTCGCAAAGAGTCAGCCATGGACATTTTCGAGGAAACCTGCGACTTTTTACCTGTCCCCGTCTATTATCGGAATCCAGAAGGGCTTTGTTGGAAGATGAAGAGAGAAACTGAACGTAACCTTGGAGTGCAGCCTGTTGCCGGGATTATGGAGGAGCATGGTCTCAAGGCGCACGATCTTGTCACCGTTTCAACAGAGCAGATCACTCACAAAATGGTGTCCCGCGCGTGCAAGGGGCGACGGTTGACTCCAAATGTTCAATGCAAGATTCGTAATGCAGTGAATAATGCGGCCGGCAGGGAGTATTCCATTCGGGAACTGTTCACCTACTGATCACCTGTAGGGCGCGGTCCGCGAGGACGCGGATCCTCCCCGTCCGTCGAGAGGGGTTTATCTGACGCGGTTCTCTTTTCGGCGGCAAGTTGTTTTCTTCTTTCTATCTGTTTTCTAACGCGTTCCCGTTCGGCTTCTCTCTTTTCCTTGATAGCCCCGCGTGCTTCGCGCTTCGCTTTCATGCGTCGCTCTGCGGCCTTTGCCAGTTCCAGTCTGCGCTGCCGCACCAGCTCGGCCTTCTGGTCGGCAGGCTCAGCCTTCCGGGCTTTGGCTGTGGAAGAACTATCTGTCCCTCTCTCTGGCGCAGACTGCCCCGCTGCCGCTTTCTTCTCGGCAGCAAGTTGCCTTCTTCTTTCTATCTGTTTCCTGACGCGTTCCCGTTCGGCGTCCCTTTTCTCCTGGCGCGTTCCAAGCGCATCGCGCTTCGCTTGCAAGCGCTGTTCGGCAGCCTTCGCGATTTCCAGCTTCCGCTGTCGCAGCTGGTCGATATTTTCCCCGGCAGGTTCGGGCTGTTCGTGTTGTTGGTTCCTGGTTGCTGCTAGTTTCCGAGCCCCCGGGATTTCGCCAAGGGCGCCGGGTTTGGTTCCTCTCCCCTGCTTGCGAACCGCATTCAGCTTTGCAACTGCCGTAATACGCTCCTTCTTCTCTGCGAGTGCCTTTTCTCCGGTGGCCTTCTCCTCTTCTTCGCGCTTCTTTCGGGCCACCGCGGCCGCTTCGCGGCGGAGCCGCAGGGCCTCGCGAACCGCGGCACCTTCACCTTCGCGTCGCCGTTCAAGGAGACGTTGCCGTTCGATACGAGCTTCTTTCGCGTCTTCCACCGACCTCTGGATTTCCCGTTTCCGGGCCAGCGCCTGTTCGGTCTCCAGGCGGGCCTGTCTGCTGTCCTCGATTGTTTTTCTCATTCGCCTGATGACTATGCGCTTCTTGGGACGGACAACTGTCCGAACGTTTTTGGACCACTCGTCGATCCGCCGGGATCCGGCGCCCTGCTTGTCCCAGCACATGAGAAACCATGGTTTCACCGGCACGCAGCGGGATTCGAGATCCGCCCTGAACTCCTCTATGTCAAATGCCACCGACCGATGAGAAACCAATTGCTTGTCGCTGTCGAAAAGGCAGTAGGATGCTAACGTACGGCCATCGCGCGGGTCGCCAACCGACCCTACGTTAACGATGTATCTTTGACCTTCCCTAGCCACGAGATCATGCACGGGCAGTTGTCCAACATCGCCAGAATCTTCATCGAGAACAAAGATCTTCGGCACGTGTGAATGTCCTACAAACAGAATAGGCTGATCGCCGGTGGTGAAGTTCTCGGCTGCATCCTGCTCGTTGTCTATGTAGGCGAATCGATCCGGCTCCGTCAGCTCGGCGTGGGCCATTGTGAAGCCGTCTCCTTCCAGTACGTACGGAACGTCGGCCAGGAGATGATGGAGGGCAGGGTCAAGGGTCTCCATGGTCCAATTGATCATACGCTTGGCGTTTTCAGTGAAAATCTCGGGATCCAGCTGGCCACCCACTACAGCATCGTGGTTGCCGAGTACTATGTCTGCGGCCCGCTCCCAGACGCTCTCGAGCACCTCCGCCGGGCAGGGGCCGTATCCGACAATGTCACCAAGGCAGATGGTTTCGTCGACCCCAACGGATGCAATGTCTTCCAGGACGGCTTTCCAGGCCTGTTGGTTCCCATGTATGTCAGACACGATAGCGTAACGCATCGATAGGCTCCTCTTAAGCGCACAATGCCAGGAACTGCCCCAAAATACTATCGAAACAGAGGCAGCCTTTCAACGCAGAAGGAGGTGAGCATTTACCGCAGTGGGCACTTTTCAGTAGCGAGAGCGTTTGGCATTGGGCACTGGAATCGGCCTGCTGCAGCACGCACATCGCGGCCTTCCCTGGGGATGGCCGGCATATGTATGCACGTCCACCCCAGGCGCGGCCACGCTGCACGCACCGCAACAAGCCAATTC
>PVBE010464269.1_pt1 | contig 12698 bp, 10 predicted proteins | sample 1631181 | NCBI WGS metagenome assembly PVBE01 (sample SAMN08397723, study PRJNA350692) | Marine metagenome, whole genome shotgun sequencing project. | isolation source: water | place: Pacific Ocean | collected 2012-04
GCCCAGTGGGGCAACTACGTCCAGACCATGTTCTATGACGGCCAAGGGTTCATGGTGAACAAGTCTTTAGGTATATCCAGCGCGCTGGAACTTAAGGACGCTACGGTCTGTGTCACTCAGGGCACCACCACGGAGTTGAACCTGCAGGACTTCTCCAACCAGTACAACCTCAACATCAGTCCACTGACATTTGAAAACACTGATGCGGTGGTAGCCTCCTACAGTGGCGCGCAGTGTGATGCCTTTACCAACGACCGCTCGCAACTCGCGGCTCTCGGCAGTGCTTTCAGCAACAGGGCAGATCACATCATTTTGCCGGAAACCATCTCCGAAGAACCTCTGGGTCCGGTCGTCCCGCACGGTGACGATCAGTGGTTCGACATAGTAAAAACGGTGATGGGCATACTCATCTACGGCGAGGCCTACGGGGTTAGTTCCGGCAGCGTACCCGCCTCCGCCACTGGCGACACCAAAGTTGACCGTCTGCTGGGGTTTGAGGGTGCCTATGGTCAGGAAAGCCTGGGCATCAGCCAGACCGTGGCGCAAGATGTACTTCGTGCCGTCGGCAACTACGGCGAGATCTACGATCGCAACCTGGGTCCTAGTGGCATCAACCTTCCCAGGGAAAATGGACGCAACGCGCTGTGGGCCGACGCAGCCTGTTCCGACTGCCCAAAGGGTGGTCAGATTTATGCTGCTCCCCTGAGGTAGGTACCGGGGGTTCGTCAAGCGTGATACAAATCAGGGCAATCAAAAGGGGCGGCCAACAATGCGCCGGCCGCCCTTTTTGTTTACGCTAAATACACCTGACGCGAACTTTCGTAGATGCGTTAAGATCAATCCGCGCCCCACGAGAGCTACGGCAGACTACCATGGCAACAGTTCTACGAAACTTGACCTACCAGGGCGTTCCAATTTGGCGAAATGTCCACATAATTCAGTGGGCTTCGCAGATTGTGTCCGGCGTTCTAGTTGTGGTCTTGGTCACCTGGTTCTTCATCAATATCAGCAATGCGATACAAGACCGTGACATACCCTACGGTTTCAGCTTTCTGTCCCGGGAATACCAAACTCCAATCGGGCAACATTTCCTGGATTATGAGTCCTCCGATACTTTCCTCTATGCCTTCGTCGTTGCAGCCACCAACACCATAGTTGTCTCCGTTGTCGGGGTCATACTGGCGACGGCGCTGGGAATCTTCGTGGGTGTTTGCCGCATGTCCGGCAACTGGCTCGTTGCCAAAGCAGCGTTGGTGTACATCGAGTTCTTCCGCAACGTCCCCCTGTTAGTGCACTTATTCTTCTGGTTCTATATCGTGCTCGCGCTGCCGCCTGTTCGGGAAGGACACGTTATCGCACAGCGGCTCTACATTAATAACGCCGGCTTATCGCTGCCGTGGCCGTCTCCGAGCAACCTCGGTGGGGCAGCAACTTGGGGGTTGATGGCGCTGGTTGCAATTATCACAGGTTGGGCCGTACATCGCCGGTTGAGTCGGCGGGAAATGAATACAGGGGTGGCGTCCTATCCGTTGGCTATGGGGTGCGCCGCCACCGTAGTGATTGGAGCTCTTGCATGGCTAGCCTTGAGTGCCACAGGCGGTGGACCTCCCTTCGTGATCTCGCGACCGGAACCGTTAGGCACTTTTGGCCGAATCTCTGGTGGCTTGACGGCCTCGGGCGGGCTGGTGGCGCTGCTGGTCGGACTGGTGACATACACGTCGTCTTTCATCGCCGAAATTGTGCGAGCCGGCGTTCAATCGGTTGGTGGGGGGCAGACGGAAGCATCCCGGGCATTGGGCCTGTCAGCAACAAGTACGCTGCGCAACGTGACCTTGCCTCAGGCGCTGCGGGTCATCGTGCCTCCGCTGATCAGCCAATGCCTCAACCTGACAAAAAATAGCAGCCTGGCAGGCGCCATAGGATATTCGGACCTGACTAATGTGGCCAAGACTATGACTCAGACCGCCCCGGCTGTGTCTATATTCATCCTGATAATGGCTGCTTATCTGGCGATGAGCCTGACCTACTCGCTCATCGGCAACCTATACAACCGGCACATACGTTTTACCGGCAGCTAGAGATGGCGACCAACTCTAAACTAATGGCCGTACCTGGCCTGCCGCCTCCTCGCTCAGAAAGGGGCTTGGTAGGCTGGATTCATGCCAACCTGTTCAACACCTGGTATAACAGCGCATTCACAGTGGTGGCTGGCATAGCTCTGGGGTTGGCTCTATGGTTTGCGCTGGGGTGGATATTTTTCAAGGCCGACTGGACAGTTGTTGCTACCCTCGGTGGCCGAGTCATCATCGGCCAGTACAACATCGACGCCGCGTGTCCGGGACAGAACTGCTTCTGGAGGCCCCAGGCAGCGCTACTCCTGACAACAGGCCTGTTCGGAATGGCTTGGGAAGTTGCCGGCGGCGGCCTCACGAAACGCATTGCCATCGCGGTTACAGGAGTAACCGCGGCATTTGCCTTTCTACCCTATGGCCTCGATCAGATGGGTCTGGATGTACGCCTGCTACTACTGGCAAACCTACCCGCTCTTGGAGGCGGGTGGGCGCTTGCGCGCTTCACCCGGGTGGGCACTGCTTCCTGGGTCGCCATCTTGAGTGTAATGGCTTTCGTCTTGACATTGGTGTTGCTCCGGGGAGTGCCTGGTGTGTCGTTCTTGCAACCGGTGTTGGTCATCTACTGGGGAGGTCTCATGCTCAACCTGCTGCTGGCGGTCGCTGGCATCGGGCTAAGTTTTCCCATTGGAATCGTGTTGGCGTTGGGACGCCGCAGCCACCTGCCGGTCGTGAAGCTGCTGTGCATCGTGTTCATTGAGACATTCCGTGGGGTGCCTTTAATAACGCTGCTGTTTATGTCCCAGGTGTTGGTGCCGCTGGCCTTTCCGGAGAATTTCCCACAGAACTCGCTGTTTCGCGCTGCCATTGTGATTACTCTATTCAGCTCTGCGTACATGGCGGAAAACATCCGCGGCGGACTTCAATCGTTACACCCCGGTCAGGTCGAGGCGGCGCGGGCGTTGGGGTTGCCAGGCTGGCAGACCACGCTATTTATCTCTCTGCCCCAGGCCATCCGCAACGTCATTCCCGCCATCGTTGGACAATTCATATCGCTGTTCAAAGACACCACTTTGGTGTACATCATCGGCATGCTGGATGCAATGCAGATCAGCCGAGCGTTCATTCAGGGCAACCCCGAGTATCTGACCAACTTCCACGAGTTGTTGATCTTCCTGGCACTGATCTTCTGGATCTTCACTTACACCATGTCACATGTGAGCAGACGGGTCGAGCAGCATCTAGGAGTTGGTGAACGGTGATCACCACTCATCATCAGATGTTCTGACGAGGTAATCCTTCAGGGTTTGCAGAGGCTTTTATGGTTGCGAACGAAGAATCAATCGAGGCCGAGGATATCATTATCTGCCGAGACGTCCACAAGTGGTTCGGCAATTTTCATGTTCTGCGGGGCATTACCACCACGATCAAAAGAGGCGAGGTGGTGGTCGTCTTCGGACCATCTGGCTCAGGCAAGTCGACATTCATCCGTACAATCAATCGCCTCGAGGAGCATCAGCGTGGCGACATCATCGTTGACGGCATCCGACTCACAAACGATACGCGCAACATCGACGCCATCCGACGTGATGTTGGCATAGTCTTTCAATCCTTCAACCTATTTCCACACCTGAAGGCGCTAAGCAATATCACGCTGGCCCCGATCAGAGTACGCAAGCTGCCTGCCAAACAGGCTGAGACCCTAGCTATGGAACTGCTGGACCGGGTTGGTATACCAGAGCAGGCGGGCAAGCACCCCGCCGAGCTTTCCGGTGGTCAACAGCAAAGAGTGGCCATTGCCCGCGCGCTCGCCATGCAGCCGAAAATCATGCTATTCGACGAGCCGACCTCGGCTTTGGATCCAGAGATGATTAAAGAAGTGCTAGATGTGATGCGGGAGATGGCCACATCGGGCATGACGATGATCGTGGTCACTCACGAAATGGGTTTCGCCACGGAGGTCGCCGACCGCATGATGATGTTCGACGAGGGGAACATAGTGGAAGAAGGCACTCCGGACGAGGTCTTCAAACACACCCGGCAGGAGCGGACCAAGACCTTTCTGTCCCAGATCCTCTAGCACACCTTCCGCCACCTGATGCGTAGGAACCCTGCCGGCTGCTCCCTGTAGGAAAGTGCGGTCATTGGCTCAAACAAGAGCTCCTCTGAAGAAACGCAGAGGCGCTCTCGTGATTCTCAGGCCCGGAGTCGATCCGGGGTATCGCAGGTGGACCCATGCCCAGGGCCGGGCTTACTTTTTGGCCTTGCCCAAATGGAAGCTCTTGCGCAAGCTGAAGATGCGCTGGCAGATCACCCAAACCACCAGGAGGTGCCCCTACAACTGCTCATTCTGCATCGCACCCAGGGAATTGGGCCGGGGCAACCGGCTGCAGAGCATAGACAGCACCATCACCGACATCAAGTATCAGCAGGAGTTGGTGGGGACCAAGTACTTTTTCATCGTCGACAACCACTTCACTATCGACTGGGAGCGGACCGAGAAGCTGCTGAGCCGCATCATCGAAGAGAAGATCAATTGGTGCTGCATCTGCTTTACGAGGCTGGAGGTGGCCCGCGACGAGGAGCTTCTGCGTCTGCTCAAGAAGGCCCAGGTCAATACCCTGTACATGGGGCTGGAGTCCTTCGACGACGGCGTGCTGAAGCTTCTGAACAAGGCGCAGACCGGGGAGAACCTTAAGAAGGCCTTGAAGACCATCAAGGCCCACGGCCTCAGAGTGTTCGACTCATTTGTGTTGGGCTGCGGTGGGGACACGGTGGAGACCATCCGGGCCGCGATCGATGCCGCTGTCGAGGAGGATGTCGACTATGTGGCCTTGTTTCCCCTGAGTGGGTACACCGAGATACCCCCCCCCGGCCATTCCCTTGAACCGGTTCTTCATTCCAACCTGGGACCGGCTGGACGGCACCTTCGTGAACTTCCTGCCGAAGAACATGAAGCCCAGCACCTTGCAACGGGAGGTCAATCGGGGCTATGAGACATTCTACAGCCCCCATTAGATCCTGCTGCGTTTCGTACAAGGGGACCCCTGGGTCGGCTTGAGAGGGATAGCCTACTGGTATTTAGTCTTGGAGATCCGCAAGAGGACCGCCGGTTGGATCAAGTATCTGGAGACCGTGGAGGGGCCCTACTACGACGAGAACGAGCGCCTCATCGAGGAACGGCTTGGTGAAGGCGTGCACCCCACCAAGTACCCTGGCTCGTCGCGGGCCGCGGGGCTGGATCGGACCGTGATCACCATGGGCGGAAACTGACCGGCATCCCCAGTTGGCCAGCCTGCTTTCTCCATCGGGCCCTCGCCGGCGAAATAGGTGGGCGCTGCCTGGACAGCGTCCAGCGTGAAACCGGCGTGTATTGTCGCCGTTCAGAACCTCGGGATCATGCCATCGCCTCTACGGGCACCGAGGAGCCTATCTCCTGGTCGGTGAGGTAGCACGCCGGGTCTGAGGCCCAGGTCCGTCCCCAGATAGCCTCTGCCCTCACCCGGAAGTTTCCGTTGCAGACCTCCAGGAAACGGCATCCCCCGCAGCGGCCTTCCAGCAGGGCCTTTCGTTCCTTCAATCCGGCCATCAGCGGGTCACCGGTATCCATCCAGATCTCTCCGAAGGGGCGCTGTCGCACGTTCCCCAGAGAGTAGTGGCGCCAGAACTGGTCTGGATGGACGTCGCCCTGTTCGTCCACGCACCCGATGGCTATCCCCGAGTTGTTGCCGCCGTTCCATTGCAGCAGCTTGTATATCTCTTCGGCCCGGCTGGGGTCCTGTTCCATGAGCTTGAGGTAGAGGTATGGGGCATCGGTGTGATTGTCCACCGTCAGTACCTCGGTCTTCAAGCCCTTATCGTAGAGTTCCTGGGTCTTCTGAAAGACCAGGTCTATCAGCTTCCGGGTTTCCTCGGGCGCCAGGGCGATGCGGGACCGGTTCTTGCCCCGTCCCACGTAAACCAGGTGGTAGAAACAGACCCGCTGGATGCCCTTCTCCTCCACCAGCTTGAATATGTCGTCAAGCTGATGGCAGTTGTGGCGGGTCAGGGTGAAGCGCAGGCCAGCCTTTACGCCCGCCTCATGGCAGTGGTCGATGCCCTCCAAGCTCTTCTGAAAGGTCCCCTTGACGCCCCGGAAAGTGTCGTGCACCATGCCCACGCCGTCCAGGCTCACTCCCACGTAGGCCACATTGGCTTTCTTGATCTCTTCAGCCTTCTCCCGGGTGATCAGGCTGCCGTTGGTCGAGAGGACGGTCCTCAACCCCTTGCCTGAGGCGTAGCTGGCCAGCTCCAAGATATCCGGCCGGTACAAGGGCTCACCGCCGGAGAGCAACAGCACCGGGACGCCGAACTCGGCCAACTGGTCGATGAGCGCCCTCCCCTCTTCGTGAGAGAGTTCATCGGGGTAGAACTTGTCCTGGGACTCGGTGTAGCAGTGGATGCAGTGAAGGTTGCACCTTCGGCTGGTGTTCCAGACCACCACGGGCTTCTTGTCCTGGCTAAACCGAAGATACTCCCGGGGTGTGGTGGCGGTATTCCTGCCGTGGCGCAGCACGTCCCCCCGGCTCAAATCACCGCACAACAGCCTGGCAACGTCCAGCATCTAATGACCTCCTGGATAATTGAAACGCGAGTCTTTAACCAGTATAGCTCAATTTTCGAGGATAGGGTGCCTCCCTACCGAGGGAAGGGGAGCCCATCAAGAAACGAGCGGTTGAATCACTTTCAGTGTGCTGGGAGGTAACTTACTCGCGATATTGACAGATACCCAGAAGACGGGCGCCGATCGCTATGGCCACCCCCATCCCAATCACCAGGAGAGTCCTGATGAACAGATTGTCGCGAATAAAGAGGATCCACATTTTGTTCATAGTGCTGGTCAGGCGGGACCGGCTGCAGCCAACCGACTCAAACAGGGGTGACGGGGATGACGCCGGCTAGATGAACGGTGTGGCTGCAAAGTGGCCCCAGGCTGAGGAGTGGACCCACATCAGATGCTGGCCAGGACTCTAGGAACCGATGCCGGCCTGTTTCGATTCTTCGGTCCGCTTCAGCCAACGCCATCGCTGCAAAGGGTCGCTCACTGCCCGCAGCCAGACGCCAAAGAGGTTGAAAGACAGCGCGGTAACGAAGATGGCCGTCCCGGGCAGCACCACCACCCACCAGGCAGTTGTGAGGTACTCGCGCCCTCTGGAAAGCATCGTTCCCCAGGAGGATTCGGGTGGCTGGATGCCAAAGCCGAGGAAGCTGAGGGTAGACTCGGTCAAGATAATTCGAGGCACGTCCAGCGCGGCGATGGTCATCAGTGGCGTTATCAGGTTGGGTAGAACATGCCGGAGAACGATCCGGAGGTCGGTGCAGCCGATGGACCGGGCCGCCTCCACGAAAGCCTGTTCCCGTAGCGACATCACCACGCCGCGGCAGACCCGGCAGTAGAGCATCCAGCGCCCAAGCGCAAACACGAGGATTATGTTCCAAAAGCTTGCTCCCAGGATGAATATCACCAGCAAGGCTAACAGCAACAAGGGTACGGACATGAAAATGTCCACAGCCCGCATGATGATGTCATCGACCAGGCCCCGGTAGTATCCGGCCAGCATCCCCAGAACCAGCCCGATGATACCGGAGACCAGCACCCCAAGGATTCCCACCGTCAGGGAGATGCGGCCCCCGTAGATCAGCCGGCTCGCCATATCCCGCCCCAGGTGGTCGGTTCCCAACAGGAAGAAGCGTTCTTCTCTGACCGGCGGGCTCACCGAGCGGTCTGTAGCGATGCCGGAGGAAAACGGCTCGAGATGGCGCAACGGGAGTTGCCCGTCGTCTGGGTCGTGGGGAGCCACTATCGGGGCGAAGATGGACGCCAGAACGACCAGCGTAATGAAGGTCCCTGAAATCAGCGTGACCTTGTCGCTGAGGAATGCTTGTATTAGAGGATGGCGCCAGACGGCCGCAACCCGGCTGGGTCTGTGCTCAAGGGCCGCAGTCTTGTTCGTCACGTTGGTTCACATCCCCCGATTCCCCGCGGGGAACCAGCCACCGCCTTGACCCTGTTCCCCATCCCGCTATTTGTAGGAAATCCGAGGGTCCAGCCAGGTATAGATAAGGTCCACGATGAGGTTTATCGTCATCACCATCAGTGCTATGACGAAGACCGAAGCGGTAATCACCGGCAAGTCTCGAGAGACGATGGCGTTGATCAGCAGGAGCCCCAGCCCGGGCCAGCCAAATATCATCTCCACGACCGTCGAACCGTTCATGAAGCCGGCCAGCTCATCGCCCATCAGAGTCACGATGGAGATGGCGGCGTTCTTCAGCACGTGCCCGTACAGGATGGGGTTCTCGGCCAGGCCTTTGGCCCGGGCCGTTGCCACATAGCCTTTGCCGATTTCGTCGATCACCGTGGCCCGAGTTATCTGGGCGAAGCGGCCCATCACCCGGGGGGCAAGCGTGGCCGCGGGCAGCAACATGAATTTCCAACCGCCGGGTTCCAGGCCTTCAAAGCCGGAAGTGGGCAACAAGTCAAGTTTGACGGCCACAATCAGCATGAGCATGAGGGCCAGCCAGAACTCGGGGATGGACACCACGGCAAAAGTGAGCAAGTTTACGAAACGGTCAACGACCCCGCGGGGGTGCCTGGCGGCCTGGATGCCTATGGGAACGCCAAGGATACCTATGGTCCAGGCCGCCAGGGCCAGGGCAGCCGTGTTGGGTAGGCGGTCCAGAACCAGGCCGCGGGCTTCTACCTTGTAGTGGATGGACTTGTCGAAGTCGGGCGAGCAAGCCAGTGTGCAGCCGGTGAGCAGGCTGGCGAAATAGTCGGCCAGCCGAACGTGCATGGGCCGGTCGAGCCCGTATTTCTCGTGAAGCTTGGCGATGGTCTCCTCGCGCGTAAGAACGTCCTGGGGCAACATCAACTCCACAGGATCGCCCAGCACGTTGATGGCGAAGAATAGGATCGCCATGAGCCCCAGGATAATGAATACCGAGTGACCTACCCGCCGGATCATGTAGTTACGCACGGCGTTCTCTCATGCCCTGTTCGCAAAGTAACCGGTTTCCCCCCGGCCCAATGGACGGCCGGGGACCTCGGTCAAGGCTTATCCTACTGCTCCAACAGCATGAGTCCCGGCCCTTCGCCAAGAGCAGGACCAACAGGTCTTGCTCGTTAATGGTGAGCGCCGATTCCATCCCGGCGCTTCGGGACAAAGTGTCTGGTGTGGTAAACAAATCACTGTTGCACGAGATAGCACCAGAGCCTTCGCGGAGTCTATCCTGAGAATAGCCGAAGGGTTCAAGGCGTCAATTGTTACATCCGGTCTGACGAACGGCTTAGGTGCTGGACCCCTTCGCATCCCACCTTTACCCCACCGCAACGGACCCAGTTGAGCCGGTTGGCGGCAACCACGGCGGGCCGGGCCCAGCTTCCCTAAAAGGCCATTACGTCTGACAGCGCTGAGAGGCCCTGATTTGGCTTCATGACATTGTACCAGGCAAATGACCTATCACAGACATGACCGTGCCTCGGGTTTTCCCCGAGGCACGGTCTGGAGGTACGCATCCGCCACCAGGAAGGTGACTAGTCGCTGAATTTCATGGAATTGATCCGGACCCGGCGGTCGAAGCGGGGCTCCCAAACGAGTTTGGGGTTGACCGCGTAGATTACCGGCAGGTCAAAGCCCATAAGGTAGAGCACTCGGTCGTGCATGATATCGGCCAACTCGGTCAGCTTCTCCACCCGGTCCGCTCCCATGGCAGATAGCGCCGGGGTGATCTTTTCCTGTATCCCACCGGGGCTGGGGTCGCAGGTGGGAGACTGGATCTTGGTGCAGTTCATGTAGAACATGACCTGGCGGCCAAAGTCCAAGGTCTCGTTGGAGGGCTCGTTCTCGACCAGATCGGTTGTCGGACAACTGGCAGAGCCTTGCCCGTTGGCGCGCTCCAGGGCAGCCTGCATCTCTTCCAGCGTGGCTTCAGACGAATCCTTGTCTGAACCACGTGATTCCAGGAGGTCCTTCACCGCTTGGCCGGCGCGGCAGTTGCGAAGGTCGAGGAATCTCTGGACGTCGACGAGGTTGATATTCACCTTGACGCCCACGTCGGCCAGGTAGCCCTGGACGGCTTCCAGGACCTCCACCTGCTTGGGGATGCGGGCGGCGCGGCTGGAAAGCAGAAGCTCGGTATCGAAGTCATAGCCGGCTTCATCGAGCAGCTGACGGGATAGGTCCTGGTCAAACTCAAACGGAGCGGTATTGGCCTCGGTGGCGCCGATGACGCCGGGCCAGATGATGCTGCCCCGGCAGACGCTGCGCCCGGCGTACAGCGAGTCAATTATCTCTTGGCAGCTGATCGCGTGGGCCATGGCCTTGCGCACTTTCAGCTTCATGAGTTCCTCGTGGAAGATGGTGAGCGGCTCGATCTGGAAGGTCTCCGCGGAGCCACCGGACTTGATCTGGTCGTCGTCCAGCCGGTCGAGGGCGTCGACGCCCACATCCCAGGCGATGTCGGCCTCCCCGGCTTCGACCATGGCCATCATTACCTGGGCCTCGCCGCGGAAGACGTACTTGACCTCACTAATCACACCTTTCTGCATCTCAAAGTGGTCACCACCCGGCACGTAGTCGTCGTAAGCTTCCAGGGTAATGGAGGCGCCCGGGTCCCAGCTAACCTGCTTGTAGGGGCCGAAGCTGTTGTTCTGCCGGGCGATCTCCTCCTCGGAAGCGGTGGCGAGGAATTCCGGAGCCGTGAAGTTCAAGAAGAAGCTGGTGTTGGGGAAAATGGGGCACGGGTTGGGGCAGGTGAGGTCCACGGTGAAGTCGCCCACCGCTGTAGCCTTGTAAGGGCCGGTGTAGGGGTAGCTATCGTTGTCATGCCCGGATTCGCCCAGGATTTTGAGGGTGGGCAGGGCCGCCTGCGCATTGAAGGCCTCCCCGTTGTGGAACTTGACCCCCTGGCGCAACTGAAAGCGCCAGGTGTTCGGATCCATCTGTTCCCACCCCGTGGACGCCCCGGTCGGGACGATCCGCTGGTCGTCCCCGGATTGCCAGGTCAGCGGCTCACCCAGGTTGTCGTAGTGAACCGTGGTAACGATACCGCCGCCTTGCCCATGGGAGGACAGCTGCGCCGGTTCCTCCGGGAGGACCACGTTGATGCTGTCCTTGGCGGTGACCGCCGTGGGCGCCGGAGCGGCCGTCGCTGCGGCCGTGGGCACCGGAGTAAACGTGGCAGCCGGGACCACCGTAGCTGCGGATATCGGGGTCGGGGTCGATACCGGCCGTGGGGTCGCGGTTGCAGCTCCCCCGCAGGCAACCAGCGTCAGGGTTGCCAGGGCAATCACACCCACCAACCACCGCCATACTCGCGAGCTATTCGATGAGTTCATTAAATTCGCTCCTTCTCCTATTGAGGTTGCACGAATTCGCCGCCAAATCCGGTTGTTCCCGTTCTTTGCCCCCGGCAGACATACGAAGTCAGCAAGGCAGCTACTATTAAAATCGTTGTGGCACGGTTTGTCAAGGGAAGACGGAATTATGCGCAGGCCATGGTATCCATCGCGGCGAAGTGTTGGCAACCAGCACAAATGGGACAGTTTGGGACCCGAGAGATCAGGGGTGGGGAAGAGCTTGGGTGAATTCCCTGAGGGGTGATCGTAAAATCGCCCTGCCTCTTTTGTTTGCCTGTTCTACAGCCTCAAGTCAGGAGATGTAGTCGAATCGAAGGAGGTCATTGATGAATTAGGAAGAGTTGCAGAGGGCTTTCCTCTGTTCCAAAATATTTGAGGTGATCACAATGTAAGTCAGCGGTTAGTGAACAAATGTCCACCATGGCAGTGTTTGGCGAAATGGCCTATTTCGTCCTTGAGTTTTACTAGTCGGATCTGGCTGGACTGCCTGGCATACCGGTTTATAGGTACGTTAAAAGCCCTCTGAATTTCTTCAGAGGGCTTTTCTCTGTGCCAAAAATATTTGAGGTGTGAGGTGGACCCGGAAATTCGGACAGGTAGCTAAGCGAGAGTCCTGCTCCTAAAATTGGATCACCAACAAAGGAGGAGCGGGACATGTCACAAGGACGAAGGAAACACCGAGCGTCGTTCAAGGCCAGGGTTGCCTTGGAAGCAATCAAAGGAGAAGAAACTGTAGCCCAACTGGCGGCCCGGTACGAGGTCCATCCGAGCCAGATCCAGGCCTGGAAGAAGGCCTTACTGGAAGGAGCATCTGGAATTTTCGGCGGGAACCACGAGAAACGCCAGAAAGCCGAATTGGCCCTCGTCGCCCGGCTCTACCAGCAGATCGGCCAGCTGAAAGTGGAACGGGATTTCTTGGCGGAAAGGTCCGGTCCATGAGCCGGGAGCGGCGGCGCGAGATGACCAACCGCCAGCATCCGGCACTGTCTACGGTCCGGCAGTGCGCTTTGCTAGGCATCAGCAGGTCGAGTGTGTACTATCGGCCCAGGGCAACATCCTTGGAGGACCTGGCCGTCATGAAGCTGATAGACCAACAATACCTGGCCACACCCTTCTACGGGTCGCGGCGAATGGCAGTCTGGCTCCAGAGGCAGGGCCGCACAATGAGCCGGAAACGGGTCCAGCGTCTGATGCGGACCATGGGGCTCCGGGCCATCTTCCGGCGTCCC
>PVBE010030388.1_pt1 | contig 12697 bp, 10 predicted proteins | sample 1631181 | NCBI WGS metagenome assembly PVBE01 (sample SAMN08397723, study PRJNA350692) | Marine metagenome, whole genome shotgun sequencing project. | isolation source: water | place: Pacific Ocean | collected 2012-04
CTGTGGGTTTGAACTGTTCGGCGCAGCTGAAAGTCGCGCCAAAGGACCAACTTAACCTGCCGCCGGTCAGAGATCGCCGAAGCCCTTCTTCTTCTTGACCGGGCGCTGTCGGCGAGGCGGTCCACCGCCACGACCGGCCGGCATGCCACCTGGCATCCCCGGCATTCCGCCTCCACCCATTCCAGGGAATCCGCCCATCCCCGGCATGCCGCCCATACCTGGCATCTGGCCCTGAGACATCTGCTGCATGAAACCGCGCATCTTCTGAAAGTCGGCCAGCACTTTGTCGACGTCGGCGGGCTGATGGCCGCTGCCACGGGCGATGCGGCGTCGACGGGAAGGCTCGCCGGCAAGCAGGTCGGGATTCTCCCTCTCCTGCTGCGTCATCGAACCGATCATCGCTTCGATCTTCTTGAGCTGCTGCTCCCCCTGCTTGAGCATGCCGTCATCGATCTTGTTCATGCCCGGGATCATCTTCATCAATCCGCCAAGCGATCCCATGCGCTTGATCAGGCGCATCTGCTTCACAAAATCCGAAAAGTCAAACGTGGCTTCCTGGAGCTTCTTCTGCATCTGCTCGACATCGGCGAGCTCCACCTCCTTCTGGGCTTTCTCCACGAGGGTGAGCACATCCCCCATACCGAGGATGCGACTGGCCATCCGTTCGGGATGGAAAGGCTGCAGGGCCTCCACCTTTTCTCCCGTACCGATGAACTTGATCGGTTGCCCGCTCACCTTGCGGATCGAAAGAGCGGCACCGCCGCGGGAATCACCGTCGAGCTTGGTCAGCACCGCTCCGGTGATCCCCACCTGGTCGTGGAAGGCCCGGGTGAGATCAGCCGCTTCCTGACCGATCATCGAATCGACGACGAGCAGCACTTCATCCGGCTGCACGGCGGTGCGGATCCGCACCATCTCCTCCATCATGTCGGTGTCGATCTGAAGGCGACCGGCGGTGTCGACCAGCAGCGTGTCGAAGCCTTCCTGCCTGGCCTTGGCAAGACCTGCCGCCGCGATGTCTTCGGGTTTGGCATCAGCACCAAGACTGAACACCTCAACTCCGATCTGTGCGCCGAGCGTTTTCAGCTGATCGATGGCGGCGGGACGGTACACATCAGCACCGACCATCAGCGCACGCCTGCCCTGGTCCTTGAGGTGGAGTCCGAGCTTGGCCGTCGCAGTGGTCTTGCCTGCGCCCTGCAGACCCGCCATCAGCACCACCGTGGGAGCCTGCTCCGCCTGCGCAAGAGGAGCGTTGTCACCACCCATCACCTCCACCAGCTGGTCATGCACCACCTGAATGAACTTCTGGTCTGGACTGACCCCGCGCACCACCTCCGCGCCTACGGCCTTTTCGCGCACCTCGGCGACAAAATCCTTGACAACCGGCAGACTTACGTCCGCTTCCAGCAGAGCCCGGCGCACATCCTTGAGCGCGCCGTCCACATTGGTGTCGCTGATCTGATCCTGGCCTCTCAGCCCCTTGACCGCGTCTTCAAAGCGGGCTGACAGCTCATCGAACATCGGCCGGGCATCAGTTTCAATCCACTGATCGTAAAAGTGGCAGGGACTGGAGGTGCAATCCGGATCTCCGCAACGCTGATCGGTCGATCAGACCGGTGCATAGGCCTGCAGACGCCAGCCGTCCTCATCCCTGCCGAGGATGTACTTCACCTTGATCGACTGTGGCGCGGTGCTGTTCACCACCGTTCCAGCAGCATTGACCGTCTCGTCGCTGTAATCCACATCGGCACGCAGCTCGATGCGATTCGGCGTACGGCTGATCACCCTCATGAAATCCACTGAGGCTTCAACCTTCTGGGTCAGCCCCGCTGACTGATCGTCAGCTCTCTGCAGACCCACCTGCTGGATCAGACCGGCCCGGGCGATGGGCTGAAGTTGTTCATCTGCGGTGCCCTTTCCGCCCAGAACAGAGGCTTTGCGATCCAGCCAGGCCTGAAGCAGAGCTTCCAGCTGAGCTTCGGAGGGACTTTCAGAGCGAAGCACCGGATCTGCTTCCGACGCAGTGGCGGCAACGGGCTCCGGATCAGGCTCCTGTACGGGTTCAGGCACTGCATCTACAGCCGCAGTTTCCGTTGAGTCCTCTGTGGAATCCTGCTCTGATCCCTGCTGCAGCGTTTCTGCAGCAGGCTGTTTCGCCGGAGCATCGATCGATGGCTCACCAGCCAGCTGGGGCTGTTCGGCTTCACGACGAAGACCGACGACACTGAAGACGCCGATCACCACCACCACAGCGAGAAACACCCCGGACCCGATCCAAGTGGAACGGCTGGGTTGGGGCAGATCAGGCCATTGCATCTCAGGCCATCGCAGCTGCGGCATGGACGGAAGCGAAGGACGAGGCAGCGCCGGCCATGCAAAACCGGAGGCCGCCTCAACATCGTCGTAGTGCTCCGGTTCATCGCGCCTGGACCCGGACTCCACCGTGGGCAACGGCAACGGCAGTGTTCCGTCGGGATCCACGGTCAGAGACGGCAAGTCATCCAGGGACCAGTCCCCGGGCTGCTCCTGACGCTCCAACCTCTCGACATAGGCCTGAACATCGCGATCGGCGAACCAGGCCTCAAGATCGATGGCTTGAGCATCGACATCCCGATACCCAGGTAGAACGTCCCTTCCCAGCCAGGTGCGGCAGTAATCACAGAGCGCTGCCAGAGCATCTCCGGGATGGGCTGACAACCAGGTCTTCAGGGCCGGATCAGGGCTGCTTGCAAAGTGTCGCTCGGCCCGATCCACATCACCGAGAAGCAGATCAAGACATCCCTGCAGAGGCAGGGTGTCGAGACCCTCCAGATTCAGGTCCTGGAGTCGGGCGCGGGCGTCGTGAACCCGTTCGGGCTTGCGCTGGGAAAAACCGGCAGCCGCAAGGGCCATCACAACCAGGAAGGAGGCATCAGCCGAGCCGGCCTCCTGCAGGCGTCGGTAGAGATCCACCTGTTCCTGCACGGTCAGGAAGCGACGAATCTGCTGAAAGAACAGTTCAAAGGCACCCTGGTCCATCCCCGCGGGCAGGTCAGCGGTCTGCAGCCCTTCAAGCGCGCTCCCCTCGAGTCCGCCCCGGTCACTGATGAAGCTCTCCAGCATCATCAAGCCCTCCTGACGTGCCGATTGTTCCGCCAGATCACGACTGAGCAGATCGAGGATTCGGAACGGTCTGAGCCTGGAGAGATCGGTTTCCAGAACCTGTCTCTGCTCCGGAAGCTTGCCCATCCGCTGCAGCAGCTGCATGCCCTCCTGAAGCAGGTTGGCTGCTGACTCGTAGCGGCGCTGCTCCTGATCCTGGTCTGCAGCATCTCGAGCGGCAAGAGCCGCCAGCAATGCCAGGTCCGACTCCCTGCCACTGCCCAGAGCAGGAGCCTGAGGCGGCTGCAGGGCCTGACGGGCCAGCTGGAAGGCCTCATGAGGCGCATGCGCCTCCCAGAGAAGCATCAGGCCAGCAACTTCCAGATTGGAAGAGAGTTCCAGACCGGCCATCTCCCCCGGATGATCCTGGCTGAGCTCCAGCAGCATCGCTTCGTAAGGCCCCCGGCGCTCCGGATCGGTGAGCAGGTCAGCGGACAACCGGAGCAGCTCAGCCCTCTGATTGACTGACTCGTGGGTGAATCCCTGAGCAGGACAACGATCAAGACGCAGCTGAAGTGCGCGCAACACGGCATCAGGTTCAGCCGATGGACTAACCCCCAGCAGACGGAAATGGTCGATGGGAAGGTCCACCAGCGTTGCAGCTATTGGCAGAAGACTGTAGGCAGTGTCAGGGATTTTGCCCATCCATCCGCCATGGACCCTTAAAGTCGGTGGTCAAACAGGTGGTGCCATGGGTCAGGACATCGCAATCGGCACGGAGTCGCGCAGCGCCTCCACCACCGACGGACAGTCTCTGCTTGGTGCACATGCGGAACGGCTCTCGACCCTGGTGACAGCTCAGAGAGCCAGCGTCGACCGGGACACCGGACTGGCGCTTTACCGCGACATGACCCTCGGACGACGCTTCGAGGACAAGTGCGCGGAGATGTACTACCGCGGCAAGATGTTTGGCTTCGTGCACCTCTACAACGGTCAGGAGGCCGTGAGCACGGGAGTGATCGGCGCCATGAAGCGTCAACACGACTGGTTCTGCAGCACCTACCGCGATCACGTCCACGCCCTCAGTGCCGGAGTTCCTGCCCGTGAGGTGATGAGCGAACTCTTCGGCAAGGAAACCGGTTGCAGCAAAGGGCGCGGAGGCTCGATGCACCTGTTTTCAAGAGAGCACCACCTGCTGGGCGGTTTCGCCTTCATCGGGGAAGGCATTCCGGTTGCCCTGGGTGCAGCCTTCACCAGCCGCTACAAGCGGGATGCCCTGGGCGACTCCAGCAGCAATTCCGTCACCGCGGCATTCTTCGGCGACGGAACCTGCAACAACGGGCAGTTCTTCGAATGCCTGAACATGGCCCAGCTCTGGAAGCTGCCGATCATTTTCGTGGTGGAGAACAACAAATGGGCCATCGGCATGGCCCACGACCGTGCCACCAGCGATCCGGAGATCTGGCGCAAGGCCGGTTCTTTCGGAATGGCCGGAGAAGAGGTCGACGGCATGGACGTCCTGGCTGTTCGGGCCGCAGCCCAGCGGGCCGTCGAACGTGCACGGGCGGGAGAAGGCCCCACGGTGCTCGAATGCCTCACGTATCGCTTCCGGGGCCATTCACTGGCCGACCCGGATGAGCTGCGTGCGGAAGAGGAAAAACAGTTCTGGGCCAAACGCGATCCTCTGAAAGCCCTTGAACGCGATCTCGTCGGTTCCGGGCTGACCAGCAGTGAAGACCTGCGAGCAATTGAGAAGGAGATCGATGGCATCGTGCAGGACTGCGTCGACTTCGCCCTCAGAGCACCTGAGCCGGATGGCTCTGAACTGACCCGTTACATCTGGGCGGAAGACTGATGACAGGCTGATCAGAGCCCATGCAACCGGGCCTGGTCAGCTGCTGCCCTGAACACCAGCGCATGTCGTTTCACAAGAGGCGTCATCGCGTCGTACCCACCGCCAATCACCGTGGCAATAGGGATGTTTCGACGCAGACAGGACTCCAGCACCAGGTGATCCCTCTGCAGAAGCCCGACATCCGTTAATGCCAGTCGTCCCAGCCGGTCATCCCGGTGAGGGTCAACACCGGCGTTGTAGAGAACGAGCTGTGGATTCAGCCTGTCCAGCAGGTCGGGCAGATGGTCGCCGATCAAGGCGAGGTAATCCTGATCCTCCACCCCATCAGCGATCGGCAGGTCCAGATCACTGTTCTGCTTGCGAGCAGGAAAATTGGACGCGGCATGCGCTGAAAACGTGAACACCCGAGGCTCGTGCTGAAAGATCAGCGCGGTGGCATCGCCCTGATGCACGTCGAGATCCACCACCATGATTCGCGTAAGACCTTCCTGCTCAAGAAGCACACGGGCACAGATCGCTAGATCGTTGAAAATGCAGAATCCACTGCCATAACCAGGGAAGGCATGGTGGGTTCCACCGGCGAGGTGGCAGGCCAGGCCATGCTGCAGAGCTAATCGAGCTGTGAGCAGCGAACCACCGACGGCAAGAAATGTGCGCTGTACGAGAGGTGGAGTGGCAGGAAGCCCGATACGTCTCTGGGCCTGGCGATCCAGCTGGTCCCTCGCAAACGCCTCGTGATAAGCGCGGTCATGAACCAGTTCCAGCCATCGACGAGGCACTGGAAGCGGTCGATGCATCTGTTCGTCACAAGCCAGTCCTGTCTCTCTGAGACAACTGTTGAGCAAACGGAACTTCGCCATCGGAAATCGATGACTGCTTGGCAATGGAGCGCTGTAAAGCTCGTGGTAGACGAGCGGTGGTTTCAACGAGTCTAAGGTCTACTGAACTCTGAGCAATCAGAAGCTGGGTGCCACTCGGCGGGTGAGATTACGCAGTTTGCGCAAGGCCTTCAGTTCCACCTGACGGACACGTTCACGGGAGACATCGAGCAGACGACCGATTTCAGCCAATGTGTGGCGCTCATTGCCGTTGAGACCGAAACGGAGCGTGAGAACGTGCTGTTCCTGTTCACTGAGATGGCTCATCCAGCGCCCGAGCTGTTCGTGATGGATTCGCTGCTCAATCTTGTCGAGAGGCTCTCCCAGTGAAGAGTCAGCAATCAGGTCACCAAGGAAGCTGCGACCCTCTTCCCCATTCACCGGCGCATCGAGGCTGCTGGTGGTGAGAGCCTGTCTCAGCAGAGAGTCAAGCTCTGCAACGGGCATATCCATCGCTTCAGCAATCTCCAGCCGGCTGGGCATGGCACCGAGCTTGTGGGCCAGATCCAGGCTCACCTTGCGAATGGTGGTGAGACGTTCACTCAGATGCACCGGCAAGCGAATCGTGCGTGACTGACAGGCAATGGCACGCGTCATGCTCTGACGGATCCACCAGAAGGCGTACGTCGAGAACTTGTAACCACGGGTGGGGTCAAATTTCTCGACAGCTCGCTCAAGCCCGAGCGAACCCTCCTGAATCAGATCGAGAAGTTCAAGACCTTTTCCCTGATATTTCTTGGCAACACTGACAACCAGGCGCAGATTCGCTTTCATCATGCGCTGTTTTGCCCGCAGACCAACGCGAATAATTCTCTTTTGCTTGCCCGTGAACGTTTCACTGTCGGAAGGAATCGTTCCATCCTCGGTGAGTTGCATCAGCTGCTGAACCTGATTACCGAGCTCAATCTCCTCAGCGGGAGTGAGAAGTGGAATCCTGCCGATTGTGGCGAGGTACCAGCTGATCGGATCACTACTTCGTCGTTTCTGGGTTTCTGAAACCCCTGCCGCCGCTGAGACCATGGGGATGGATTTGTGTAGTGCAGCGACTGTCCTATGAATTTCTCGATAAACGATGTGTTTTCAGCAACCCTTCAGATTCATGCGTGGAAAACGACACAAACCCCGTGAATCGTGTAAAAAATGTAGAAAAAACGACGCCAATCGAGCCTCGAATCAAGTTCGCAACACGAAACGCGTGAGACTCGCTAATTCATCCGAAATTGCACTTGCATCACTGCTTCGTGAGGATTGTCGAGCAGCGATGGCGTGCAGCAAGACGGATGCGGCGAGGTCCTCGGAGCTGACATCACCCTTGGCCGCCAGGCAGCGCGATCCCCAGCCGGCAGCGTGGCCGGCGAGAAGATCGCCAAGACCCGTGCGTGCCACGGCGGGGTCGGTTTCTGTGAGTTGCCTCACGTCTCCGCCAGGCGAGGCAATCACACTGTGAGCCCCCTTCAGCAACACCACAGCCCCTGAACAATCCGCCGCGGCCGCGGCCTGGTCCAGTGGAGAGTCATGCCAGCAATTGGGAAACAGACGCTCAAATTCAGTGGCATGGGGCGTGATCCAGGTCGGGCCGGATCGTTCCAGCAACCAGCGCCAGCCGTCATCAGCGGCAGCCAGTTGATTGAGGCCATCGGCATCGAGCACCAGCAGACCGGCGAATCTCAGCAGGGATTCCGCCCACTCCAGCCAATGCCCTTGCACCATGCCCAGACCAGGTCCGAGCAAGACGGCATCGAGACGGGTCAGAGCACACCGATCAAAGGCTTCTCCCCAAACCAGTGATCCTTCGCGATCCGATGGGAGAACCGATCTCAGAACCACCTCCGGAGCCTGCTGCCAGAGATGCTCCGCAACGCTTTCAGGCAGACAGGCCTCGACACTGCCGGCACCGCTCGCCAGGGCTCCACGCACCGCGAGGTGGGCTGCACCCCTGTAGCGCTCACTGCCAGCGATCAACAACAGACGCCCACGCTGATATTTCATCGCCGCGGGCAACTCCGGCGGCCGCGGCAGATCCGCAAAATCAATGGTCTGAAGGCGCAGCTTCGCTGGTGAGGAGAGCGACTGAGTGAGCGGAACGGGCACCGCAGGATCGATGCGGTGCAGGCGGCCCACATGCTGCAGAGCAGCGTCCTGCACCAGTCCGCGCTTGATCAATCCCACGCAGAGCGTGTCCGAAGCCATCGCGGCGCGTCCCTCGATCGGACAGCCCGTATCGGAATCCAGGCCAGCAGGAAGATCCAGGCTCACCAGGCGGCCGGGGCAATCACGCTGTCTGGTCTGAAGCAGATCGGCCAGATCCGCAGGCAATGGACGCTTCTGACCCAGACCAAACAGCGCCTCGATCCACAGACCTCGTTCAGCTGGATCAGGGGGGGACTGCACTGCATAAGCACCGAGCCAGAGCAGATGGCGCCAGTGCTGCTGGGTGAGGGGCTGACGCAGTGGCATCGGCGCCCAGACCCGCACATCCACGCCGGCTTCCAGCAGCTTCCTGCCAACCACCAGTCCGTCCCCGCCGTTGTGGCCTGGCCCCACCAGCACCAAGACGCCGGAAGCCAGTAACTCAGAACGCGCCAGAAACCAGTCAGCCATGCGCTGACCCACCGTTTCCATCAGGGCCGCAACCGGCAGTCCAGTGGCCAGCCACTCCCTTTCAAGAGCGAGCATTTGATCGGCGGAGACCAGAAGATGGTCGGCATCAGCGGGTGGCCAGATCACTGCCGGGGACCATGGCACCTCACTATGGAAAGAGATTCCCGTTCATGCCCGCCCATCCATGTCGGCAGCGACGCCCAGCATTGCCGCCACCTCGGCCGGTGCCCAGGCCCTGGCTCGCCTGCAGGCCTGGCCTGGTGAGCACCGAACCGCGGTGGGCCTCTCGGGGGGAGTCGACAGTTCTCTCACCGCTGCCCTGCTGGTGGAGGCGGGCTGGGAAGTGGAAGGGCTGACGCTCTGGCTGATGAGCGGCAAAGGCGCCTGTTGCTCTGAAGGTCTGGTGGATGCGGCAGGAATCTGCGAACAACTGGGCGTGCCCCATCACGTCGTCGATTCACGCGACAACTTTGCGCGCGAAATCGTGGAGGGCTTGATCGAGGGGTATCAAGCTGGAATCACGCCCTTGCCCTGTTCACGCTGCAACCGATCGGTGAAATTCGGTCCGATGCTCGCCTGGGCACGGCAGGAGCGTGGACTTGAGCGTGTTGCCACAGGGCATTACGCCCGCATACGCCTGGATGAACGCACAGGTCGCTGGAAGCTTCTGCGGGGTCTGGACACCCGCAAGGACCAGAGCTATTTCCTTTACGACCTCAATCAGGAGGTGCTTTCCCGAGTGGTGTTTCCTCTGGGCGAACTCACCAAACCCGATACCCGGCTGGAAGCGGGTCGCCATGGGCTGCGCACCGCGGAGAAACCCGAAAGCCAGGACCTCTGCCTTGCCGATCATCACGGCTCGATGCGTGCATTCCTCGACGCCTATCTGCCGCCGCGACAAGGGGAAATCGTGCTTCGCAACGGCAAGGTTGTGGGCAATCACGATGGAATCGAACATTTCACCATCGGCCAGAGAAAGGGACTGGGTGTGGCGTGGAGCGAGCCTTTGCACGTCGTGCGCCTTGACGCGGCGATGAATCGTGTGGTGGTTGCACCCCGGGCCGAGGCAGGCCGCGCTTCCTGTGAGGTGGGTGCGATCAACTGGGTGTCGATCGCACCACCGCCCCCAGGATTCAGCAGCAGGGTGGAAGTGCAGGTTCGCTACCGCAGCGCGCCGGTGATGGCCGATCTCACCTGCATCGAAGCCACTGATGTCGATCAGGCCGGGCAACGCCCCCATCGATGCCAACTCAGATTCGACGAGCCCCAGTTCTCGATCACTCCTGGCCAGGCGGCGGTGTTTTACGAAGGCGAGTCCGTGCTGGGGGGAGGCCTGATCCAGACCTAGCCCTGAGCAGTAGACCAACCGCGACCATCAGCATCAGCCAGAGCGGCCACTCACGCCAGAGCGCATACAGCGTCAAACCATGTGCAGGCTCCGGCCTCACCTGCAGAAGCCCGGGCAGCATGGAGGGAAGCTCCGCCTCAACCACCCCTCTGTCGTCAAGGAGAGCGGTTGGGCCTGTGTTCGCAACCGAGACGAGCGACCTTGCGTTCTCAAGGCTGCGCAGTTGAGCCAGTGCCAGAAACTGTTGTTGCAACAGCAGCGGATAAGGATCGAGATTGGCTGCAGCCAGAATCCATTCCGCGCCATCGGCCACCGCTCTGGCCAGAGCCGTTCCATTACTGATCTCGTAACAGATGGCTACTGCAGCGGGTGGGCCGCCCCATTGCCAGAGCCTGGAGGGCTCACCCGACTGCAGGCCTCCGACCGCCGACAGTCCGGCAAGACCAGGCCAGGTGGGCATCCATTCGCCAACAGGCACCAGGCGGTGCTTGTCGATGCTGTTGGACGGCGCCTGCTTCTCCGAGCTCAGCAGCATCAGCGAGCTGCGCTGCTGACCCGCCACAAACCGGAAACCACCACTGATCAGAGGAATGTCCCCTTCGCGTTCACGCTCAAACTTCAGCGGGAGCGTCCCCTCAGGGGCGATCAACAGCTGAGCCCCGGCTTGTTGGGCGCTCTCCAAGGCCCTTTGCAGGCGAAGGGGCAGCTCTGTCTGCCGACGATCGCTGAATTTCTCTCGAGTCGGAATCGCCGGTTGCCAGAGAGCCATCGGCAATGCCGCTTCAGGCTCCCCCGGGCCTTGAGCCACTCCCATCAAGGCCAAAGCACCCAGGCCATGGGCCACCAGCAGGGCCAGAACACCCCGGCGCAGCAGGCTCCAGCGCTGCACTCCATCAACACGCACCACGACCCAGATCTGCCAGAGCCACCAGCCCAGCAACAACTGAACGGTTGCCAGGCCTCCGGCACCGAACCAGGCGGCCAGACCTGCAAGCCAGCGATCAGCCGGCAGAACGCTTCCGCCAACACCGATCCAGAAGAGAGGCCCTCTGGCGAGAAGTGTCTCGCTCAGGCCCCAGATCAGAGACAGAGCCAGTGCCTGCCGCAGGCCGCAGCGGCCAGGCAACCAGCGCGCCAACAGGCTCCATCCCCCCACGAGCAGCGCTGCGGCAAGAACACAGGCCAACCAGACCATGAGCGCAAGCGGAAGACTCAAGGGCGCTGGAACCCCTAGCCAGGTCAGCGGATGAAGGGCGATCAGCCAGCGATGGCTGATGCCGACAGCCATCGAGGCCCAGAGCGCTGCTGCCAGTGGTGATCGCACGACCGACCACAGCAGGGCAAGGGCGGGAACCATCCACCAGAGGCCTGAAAAGCAGAGGCCGAGTCCCGCCAGAACACCACCGCTCAGGCCCCTGAGCAACAGCAGGGATCGGTCATTGCCCATGGTCAGCACCATTGGATGCCGTCATCCTGAAATCAGACTGAACTGCGATTCTCGATGGAGACCGCTAATCCCCTCCAGCAATTGCTGCTGCGTGGCCTTGGAACCACAACACTGGTGACCGACCGGCTGCGTTATGTGACCCAGGAATGGGTCAGCAGTGGGCGCCTGGACGCGAGTCATGCCTCCGCACTCGTGGATGACGTCCTGAAGGCTCTGCGCGGCGAGACTCCAGAGCTTGAGCAGCAAATGGGACGCAATCTCGAGCGCAACCGCGACAACCTGCTTCAGGATCTGGGTCTGGCCAGTCAGAAGGAACTTGATGAACTGCGCGGTCGTATCGACCGACTCGAGCAACAGGTTCGCCAGCGTGAGCGACAGGACTGAGCCTGCCAGAATCGACAGGAATGAACGGACCTCCAGTGCGAGACATTCTGATCAGTTCCGCGGTCTGCGTGGCCTGCCTGATCGTGGCTCTTGTGAGTCAGATCGTGGCTCCCTCCACCGTGATCGCTGCAGCGCCGGCAGCGCAGCCGGCCATCGTCAAGACCGCCGGTCTGACCACCGCATCCAGTCCGATGGAACTGGATCCCGATGAGACCAACCCCACCCTTTTCGCCATGGCCCCAGATTCCAACCAAGCCGATGCCTCGGCTCTCGGAGGCCCCATGAGCGCCGACAAAACTCAGATTCTGGCCAGCGGACTTCGTATCACTGACCTTGAAGTCGGCTCCGGGCCTGAGGCCACCGCCGGTCAGACCGTTGTGGTGCATTACCGAGGAACACTGGAGAACGGAAAACAGTTCGATGCCAGCTATGACCGCGGCAAACCCTTCTCCTTCCCCCTGGGACGCGGCCAGGTGATCAAGGGTTGGGATGAAGGTGTCCAGGGCATGAAAGTGGGCGGCAAGCGCAAACTGGTCATCCCGCCTGAACTCGGTTACGGCACACGCGGAGCCGGCGGCGTGATTCCGCCGAACGCCACTTTGATCTTTGAGGTCGAGTTGCTCGACATCAAGTCTTGAGTGCCAGTTAGGCTGAGAGAACGGCAGTTGACCATCCACCCACATGTTCCGCACGGCACTCTCAGCCATCTTTCGCGCACTACCAGCTGAAGCAGCACAAGCCCACTGCGACGGTCCTTGTGGGGTCTATGACCCGGCTTCAGCGCGTGTTGCAGCGGAAGCTGTTCTTTCGATGACCAAGAAGCTCAAGGCCATCGAGGCTCCAGCGGCAGGCGACGCGGCTGCCCTTGCCACCTACAACAACACGTTTTCCCGCTACGTGGCGATCAAGGAAGAGGAGGCCACCAAGGCCAAGAAAGAGCTGATGATCCTCTGGACGGATTATTTCAAGCCCGATCATCTGGCCACCTTCCCCGATCTGCATGACACATTCTGGAAAGCAGCCAAGCTCTGCAGTGCCTGCAAGGTCAACATCGATCAGGGCAAAGCGGAGGAGCTGATGGCTTACCTCTTCTCATATGA
>PVBE010368376.1_pt1 | contig 12695 bp, 7 predicted proteins | sample 1631181 | NCBI WGS metagenome assembly PVBE01 (sample SAMN08397723, study PRJNA350692) | Marine metagenome, whole genome shotgun sequencing project. | isolation source: water | place: Pacific Ocean | collected 2012-04
CAGGAACTGGAGGATAAGATGGAGAGCTTCTTCTTAGCAGAGACGCTCAAGTATCTCTATTTGCTGTTTGACGCCGCATTGGACCGAGAAAACATCGTCGACGGCGGCCCGTACCCGTACATGTTCACGACTGAGGCGCACATTTTCCCCATCAAGCCGGGCATTCGCGCAAAGGATGAGTACGACGAGTACGACGCTCCGAAACGCGTCAACAAAGAGAAGTCGTTCGTTCGTCTCGGCAGCGCCTTCCCGCGCTCACTACGAAGAACGCGCCACGTGAAGCGAGCGGCCGAGCGAGCGGCGCTCGCGCGACGACGCATCGCAGTGATGTCCGACGCGGACGGACAGCGAAGCGCGCACAAGGCGAACAAGTACTGCAACTATCACTCGTTGCTTTGGCAAATCGGTTTGGCTCGCGCTCCGGAACGTCCCCACAACTTGACGGAGAGGTTGCAAGCCGTGACGGGTCAACCGAACGGCATTCGCACTCTCGTAAACTCGGTGCAAGAATTTTTCAAGCGATTAAACAGCTTGGATCAAAGTATGCAGGTGCGCTTCGGCATAGGCTCGCTGGCGCGAGATGCCGACGATGCGACGTTGAAGAGACGTTTCGGGTACATGATTGAACGCTTGAACGACGCCATCGGTGAGGCTTCACGCGGGACGGGCGCCACATATTGCGTAACCCTCGACGAGTTTAGCATCGTCACCGAGAACGACATCGAGTCTGTCGATCTCAAGTTTAAGACGAAGATAGAGTTCGAAGCGGCCGGGAAGTGTGTCAGTGAGGCGGTGCATAACGTCATGGGCCTCATGATGCATGCCTTCGCGTTCGAGGCCAACATGACGTACGATTGCGCGGTGAGCGAGACGACGTATCTTCCAAAGACGATGTTCGACGCGTTCGGCGACGATGACGACGACGAGAACGATGTCACCGCCACCGAAGCCGATACCGGCAACGAGAGCGTCGAGGATGAGAGCGCGCAATCCTAACGTCGCGAGTGTAGCATTATTACAATTTCGCTCAACGTCGCGAGTGTATTCAATCCATGTCACTTCATCTCCTCCACCGGACACGCCAACAACTGCACCTCCTCCGCGTCGTCAGACCCAGATCCCTCTTCCGCATCCTCTCCGTCCTTCTCCGCCCGCGACGCCGGCAGCGTCCGCACGTCCCCCACCACGCTCCTCGGCAACAAGCACGGCGCGAAGTCGTGCGCCACCGATCCGAGCGTCGCCAATCGATTCACGTACCCCGGCACCTCCTTCCCCGTCAGCGCCTTGACAAATTCCTCGGTAAACGTGTTGCAATTCCGCTTTAACAAATCGTACGACGGTCCCGTGAACTTTTTTCGCAGCGCGCTCAACTTTTCCTCCACCTCGTCCCTCGACGAAGCGATCTCCCCGAACTCGATCGTCTCTCGAAACCTCGCCGGCGGCGGCGCGCTCCGCGGTCGAATGTCAAACACGCCCGTCACCGTCGCCTCGTCGTGGTACCCGAACGCGTACTCTCTCCCGTACACCTCCACTGCGGAGTGATGGATGCCGAGTCCGAGAGGGTAGGCGTACTCGTTGTACCCGCCGTCCAAGTCGTAGACGTGCACGCGGACGCGCGCGCGCTCGCTCGAGACGAACGAAGAGGATGCATCGCGTTCCGCGCGGTCGTCCGTGGACGCCGAGCGGTCGCGCGCGTCGGGGGCGTCCTCGAGCATGCCGGCTAAATTTCCCGCCAGAGACTGACGCGCGCGGGGACGCGTCGGCGACGGACGGCGTCATGACCATCAGGTGCGTCGCGCGGGGAGACGCGAGAGATGAGACGTGATGGCGCGTGAGGCGCGCGCGAACGCGACGCGAGAGGACGAGACGAGGACGCGCGATTGACGAATGCGTCGGATGATTAGATTTCTGTTGATGGTGAACAAACAGGGACAGACGCGACTGGCGCAGTATTTCGACTCGCACCTCGACGCGCGCGAGCGGCGACAGCTCGAGGGGGAGATTGTGCGTCGGTGTCTCTCGAGAGGGGCGAATGAGTGCTCGTTCGTGGAGCATCGCGAGTACAAGGTGATGTACAGACGGTACGCGTCGCTCTTCTTCGTCGTCGGCGCCGTGGGAGAGGAGAACGAATTGGGCATGTTGGAATTCATACACGCGGTGGTTGAGACGCTGGATAAACACTTCGGGAACGTGTGCGAGTTGGACATCATGATGCATCTCGACAAAGTGTATTGCATACTGGAGGAGATGGTGATGTGCGGCAACGTGGTGGAGATGAATAAGCCGACGGTCATCGCGGAGGCGTGTAAATCGATCGACGTGGTGTCGGCGGATTTTCAGAGCGAGATGAAGCGCGGTCGCGGTGTGTTGTAATTCTAATAGATGTCAAACGTTGGTAAAGCAACTTGCCATTTACAATCGCGCCGGAGAATAAATTAAACGTATGCGGCGTCCCTCTATGGTACAAGCGAGGCGCGACGTGCTCACGCGTTCTTGGCGCTGAATGCGTGGTGGATCACGGGTCTCGGAGATCGCGCGGGTTTGGCGCGACGATGCGGACTCTCTCGAAACAGACTCATGGCGCCCGATTTCACCGCCATGAAGAGAATCAACGAAAACATGAAGAAGAATCGCGTGCTCATCCAAAACACGTCGTACACCGAGAGCGCGCCTTCACCGGAATTCAAAGCCTTGCGCAGGTGCGAGAGTCCCTCGAACCGACTGCTCGAGGCATCGGTGAAGGGCATGAGAAACTCGGCATTTTTCGTTGCCGCTTGTAAATCGAGCGCGCGGCGTTCTCCTTCGCCGAGATAATGCGTCGTCAAGAACTGCGAGACGTGCGATTCATCCCACGAATGTTCGCCGACTCCCGCGCTATCGTAACACGACGGACACGCTGAGTGCGAAGGGAACTGAATCTTCGGATGTTTCGGATCGTGTTTCGCCAGCACGCTCCCCGTCGGCACGCTCTCCGTCGGCGCGGTTTCTTCTTCGGCGAGACGCGCGTTGACGACGTTGTGCGCGCGCCACAACCACATCGCCGCACCGTCTGCTCTCGTTTCGTACTCTTTGAATCCATTCTCCGCGCTTTCGATCATTCCTAAAAAGTGTTCGCGACACTCGGCGCACGGAAAGAAATACTCGACCCATCCTCGCACGGCGACGATGAAGTCTTCGTTCGACAGTTGAGACGCGGGCACGCGCACCGACATGGCGTGCAACAGCATCCACACACCGCACGTGTACCCACGCAACCCCTCCACGCTCGCCGCGCAGTCCACCCAACGCGGGACGACGGTGACGTCTTCGCCTCGAGGCTTGCCGCACACGCGAACGCCGAGCGTGAGCGACGCGCGAATCTCACCCGTCGTGTTCTTACCATGCAGAGGCCAGAGATCGTCCATTCTGTGTAACAGGTTCGTTAAACTTCGATAGCACGTCTCGAGCGGGTGCGTCTCGCTCGCCAGACGTAAAAACGCAACAAAGGCGTGTCGAGCGTCGAGCGACGACACGAACACCGCCTCGGACGTCATCTGCGCGTACATCTCCACCGTCGCGCGCTCTAAATCCGCAACGTTCGCGAATTCCACACCGCTGGTAACATCACCATCCTCCAGCGCGGGCACCCGGTCGCGTCGACCGCGAGAGATGAGCCTCTTCTCGTCGTCTCTTTGCTCGTCGTCCACCGCGCGAGCCCCCGCGCCGGTCTTCGCGAACGACGTTCCCAACTCCTTGTCCACCCACTTCACCACCTCTCCCGCGACGTACCGCCTACCCTTGAACGTCGCTAGTTTATCCGTCTCTCGCGCCGCGAACGCGCTCGGAAGTCCGAGCATCACCGTCGGAAACGATTTGGCGCCGAACGACTCGCACAGGCGTCCTTCCTTGGTGCAATCAACCGCGTACGTCGCCACCCTCGACGCTATCGCCGCCGCCGCCGTGGCGTACTCGGGTTTGAAGTGTTGACAGTGTCCGCACCACGGCATGAAGAATTCCACGAGAAGCGCCTCCGCGGCGGTCTCGCGTCCCGGTTCGCCGACGACGGCGCGCTCCAAAGCCTTGACGCCCGACGACGTCAGCGGTCGCACCTTCGTCTTGCGCGCGTCACCGGCGGCGCCAGACGCGACAGAGGCATCGTCGACGTCGACTTCGCGGCGCGGAAGGAGACGCGCGCGCGCGAGCGTCGGCGGAGAGACGATCGCGCAGACGGTCGCCAAGATGAGCCCGAATGCGATCGACGACGGGGCGCGAGAGAGAGAGGACGCGCGCGCGCGACGATGACGCATGGCGCACGACGCGCGTGCGATTGTCGACGCGCGCGTCTCGCGCGAACCCGAGGGACGGTGGCGAGTCGCGTTCTGCGGTCGGGTGGATTCGCGCTGAATGCGCGAGCGAGCGAGACTGAAGTCGTTGGCTTCAAGTCAATCGACGCACGCGAGCGAACGAAGGAACGAAAGAAATTATCATTACACGCGTGCGACTACGTCCCTCGGTCTTCGCCCGCGGATTTCGCGCGCGCGGCGGCGAGGATGGCGGCGACGGCTGACTTGGCGCTGAATATATACGTCCTGGCGCCGGCGACGGGCGCGCGAGCGCTGCTCGCCGTCGCGTCGCGAACCCGTCTCGCCGGCGCTCGAAGCGCGTCTCGCATCGCCATCGCCGCCTCCGCGCGCGCGGAACGAAGCGATTCCACGTCGTCTTCGACCGATTCGTCGTCGGCGCTCGCGGCGCGGCCTCCTCCGGATAAATACGCCGCCAAATCATCCGCGCTCATCGCTAAGTCATCCCGACCGATGGTGGTCGTCTCGTCGATGATGGTGGACGGAACCTCGAACGGGGCGCCTCGAGGGACGAACTCGACCTCGTACCCAGCGCTCATCGAGAGCAGCGTCAACGCCGCCGGAGGTGCCGAGTCCACCGCGGGCATGTCCCGCGCCACCTCGCTGATCGCCATCGCCGCCCGAAGCGCGTCATCCATGGTCTCGAAACACACGAACGCGTTCACCGCACGATCATCGTCGCGTCTGGACGTCATGTAGATGGCCTCGCGCTCGGGGTCGTCCAAATCAAAGACGCACAGATAAATCTGCTCGAGCTCTTCCCAACGCCCGCTCGAGGAAGACGACGAGGACGAGGACGCGTCGTCACCGCTCGTCGCCCGCGTCGACGCCGCTCGTCGCGCGCTCTTCTTCGCCGCATCGCCGACGCGACGAACGTCCGCGCGAATGCGCGCCCACGCACACGCGCGCGCCATGGTGTGACGACGCGTTCGGTTCGGGCGCGCCCCTCACACCGCACCGCGCGGCGCGCGACGCGCGGCGCGCGGCGAGAACGCGCATGTCCATCAATCCAGTATTCGTCGTCTACGGTTTCGTCGTCGCGCGCGCCGTGTACGACCGCTACGGCGCGCGAATCGCCGGTGAATTCGACGTTCTCGAGCGTCGTCTTCGTCGCTTCTCGCGTCGCGTGGTCGCCTCGACGCGCGCGCGCCGTCCGATCGATTCCGTCGAGCGCGCGCTCGCCGATCTCGGTGATCTCAACGCGACGCTCGCGACGCTCGCCGAGTCGTGCGGGCTCGCGCCGAGAGCCGGGACGCGGTGGCGCGCGTCGCTTCGATACGCCGAAGCCGCGAGCGCGTTGACGAGTTGGGCGCCGGCGTGGGCGCGCGCGCTCGGAGCGGAGTGTGGGATCGATTTCGAGGTGGTGTCGACGTCGACGTCGACGTCGACGTCGAGCGCGCGAGGGCGACGGTCGGGTGGGTGGAGACGCGCGGCGTACGGGTACGTGGCGGCGGAGGACGCGCGCGAGAGCGAAGACGAAGGCGAGATTCGACGCGACGACGGCGCGACGGCGCGGTCGAGCGATGGCAACGGAGGAAACGGCGAGGATGATTCCGACGATGGGTTCGAGATGCTGCACGTCGTGCGTCGAGCGACGTTTGACCAATTTTACAGTCATTTAAAACCTTTGATTCAACAGTTGGCGGTGGACGTCGACGCCGCGCGCCGCGCGTCCGACTCCATTGGAACATCTTCCTCGTCGGTCGAGGAGCTTCCGGAGTGTTCGATATGCATGGATAATAAACTCCAAGTCGTCGTCGATTGCGGACACGCATTTTGCGAGGAGTGCCACGCGCGTTGGTTGCGCGTCTCCATGACGTGCCCCGTCTGTCGACGTCCGCTCCCTCGGGAAACCCCGGACGAATCAGACGCCAGTTTCGCCTTGGTCGATTACGAGGACGTTCGAGACGCGTGTCCGCGTCCACAACGCGACCTCACCGCCATCACCTCCGAATGGCGCGACGAATTCACCGCCGCGCGAGACGCCGACGTCTTCGCGCGCGCGCGCGTCGTCCTCGACCGCCTTCTCGCCCTTCCACCCACCGACGAACGCGGCGCCGGCGCGTTCGCCCTGCTCCAGCGTTTCAAACGATAGATAGTCACGTTTTCTCACATCCCTTCGCGCGCTCGCGTCGCCTCCCCTCCATTCCGACCGCCCATTCGCTTTTCCGCGGGGTGCCCGCTTTGTCCCGCGGCGCGTCCCCTGGGCATCTCGAGCGATGATTGATTCACTCCCATTCGAGCGAAGATTCCCTTCGTCTTCACGCGCCGACGCGTCGTCGCGCGCATGTCGCTCGAACTCGACGACGACGATGACGACGCGTTCGCCTCGGTGGACGTCGACGCCGTCGTCGCCGCGCGTCGAGCGTCGAGCGACGCGAACGCGACGACATCGACCGCGCGCGAGACGGACCGAACGTCGACGCTTCCGGCGCTCGGACCGCCGCGCGCGCGTCCGCACGTGTGGATCGACGTCGTCTCCGCGTCGCGCGCGCGCGTGTCGTGCTCTCGCGAACGCCTGCGCGCGGGATTCGCGGGGAAACTCGCGAGTGTGCCGGGATTTGAATTCTCGAGGTGGTGCGCGACGCCGACGGATAAAGACGCGGGGGCGTGTTGGGACGTGCCTCTGACGCGATTGATGGAGGTGTACGTCGCGTTGTGCGCGATGGATGCGTTTGAGATAGTGCGAGGGGTCGGGTCGAGTCGATGTAGGAAGCGTGGGGTGCCACCGGTGACGACGATTGAGTATTTGAGTCGCGCGCCGGGATTTCGAGGCGCGCGAGACCGAAACCGAGACGGCGAAGAGACGACGACGGTCGAAGACGTCGAGGCGCGATACGCGACGATCGGGAGGAATATTCGAGACGCGTTGTATCCTTTTCAGGTGCGAGGGGTGAAATTCGTGCTCGAACGACGCGGACGCGCGTTGATCGCGGATCAGATGGGAGTCGGGAAGACGCTGCAAGCCATCGCCGCGGCGGACGCGTATCGAGACGCGGGGCCTCTGTTGTGCGTCGTCCCGGCGTCGATGCGGTTCGTGTGGGCGGATGAGCTCGAACGGTGGTTGGTGGATCTCACGCCTCGACAGGTGCGCGTGATTTTTGGATCGCACGATAAGTTTTTATTGGACGCGCTCGCCGAGGAGACGCGCCGCGACGACGACGCGTCAAAGACGCCGCGAGAGAGACGCGTCGTCGTCACGTCGTATCACATGTTGGCGCCGTTATTGGATGAATTTCTCGACGTCAAGTGGGGATGCGTGATCGCGGACGAGAGTCACACGATGCACGTGAGCAAAAGTTACGCGAAAGAGGAAACCAAGATGACGACGGCGGCGTGGCAATTGATTCGACGCGCCGAGTACGCCGTGCTCACCACGGGAACGCCGTCGCTCACGAAACCCTTTGACATGTACTATCAAATCGACGCATTGCGACCCGGAATGCTCGGACGCGATAAGTGGGATTTTGCAGAGCAATACTGCGGCGCGCAGCGCGACGAGCGCGGTCGAGTGGACGTGTCGAGCGGATCGAGATTGTTTGAACTTCGCGCGCTCCTCACGCACACGACGATGATTCGACGGTTGAAGCGCGACGTCATGGGTGACTTACCGCCGAAGCGTCGACAATTGATTCCGGTGGACATCACGAACGCCATTGAACGCGTGGGAGGGGCGAGGATTTGGGCAAAGATTGCCAAAGTCGCGCGCGCGCCGCGAGACGACGTAGAGCACGGCGACGACGGCGCCGGCGACGACGAAGACGCGGATGGAAACATTTTAGAAGAGGATGAAGAGAACGGTGACGTCGAGTACGTGTTGAATCAAAAGGTCGGTCAACTCGAGCGGGGGAAACGCGTGAGCGTGGCTCAACTCGTCGGCATGCTCAAGATTACGCCAATCATCGAGTGGTTGGAGAGCGGCGCGCTCAAAGACGACTCGATGCAATTGCTCATCTTCGCGCATCATCAGGCGGTCTTGGACGCCCTCGAGCGCGACGTGTGCGTGAAACTTCGAAACCAGCGACGCGGATCGTACGTTCGAATCGATGGATCCACGCCCTCCGACGAACGGAAACTGTTGGTGGATCAATTTCGCGAGGGCGCGGCGCTCGACGATCGAGGCGTCGTCGGCGTGCGCGTGGCGTTGCTCTCCGTCAAAGCCGCGGGCACGGGGTTGGATTTCTCCACCGCCTCCACCGTCGTCTTCGCCGAACTTCCCGACGACGCGTCGCTGTTGGAACAGGCGGAGGATCGCGCGCATCGTCGAGGGAACGACGGTGGGGTGAACGTGTACTTTATGTGCGCGAGAGGCGGCGCGTGCGCGTACGACGAGGATCGATGGGCGCGATTGGGGAGTCAACTCGACGTGTGTCGAGAGGCTTTGGATGGAGACGATTCGCGCGTCGGCTTAAACGTCCAAGCGTACGGAACAGAAGATAAACTCGAACCGACGACGAGGCGTGGGCCGGGGACGCGCGCGGTGGAAGGAACGACGCAACGTTCGGAGAGCGAGACGCGTCTGACGGCGTCGCCGTCGGCGCGGCGAATCGGCGGCGCGACGGAGGATTATCCTTTGTGGTTTGAAGTGAGCGCGACGAGCGGGCGCATGCACTTACACGCGAAAGAGGACGGGAGCGAACCGGTGCGCGCGAGCGTCAGTCGCGCGCAGTTGACGAGAGCGGCGCGATCGAAAAAGTATCGCGAAGAGTTGCCCGAACCGTTGGCGAGCGACGGCGTCGTGTTCGCCGCCGCGGTGGCTTTTTCAAACACGTGGCGCGCGATGGTGGCGAGAGATCGTAACGCGATACTCGCGCGACAGCAACCGTCGCGCGCGCACGAGCTGTACGGTCTCGCAGAGGCGTTGAACTCGAAGATCGCCGTCGCGGAGACGGGATCGACGACGCGACACGGCTCGCTGGCGACGTTGCCGAAGGACGCCGAGTGGCGCACGATGGTCGTCACGGACGTGTCGAGAGGACGAAGAGAGTACGAGATGCGCATTCCGTGTCGACTTCCCAAAGGAAGCACCGCGCGCACGGTGTTATGCGTGCACTGCGTGAAGGAATTGAATCCAATCACCGCCGACGTCTTGCGCCGCGTCGATTTGTTTTGCAGCGAGACGTGTCTCCGAGCGTACGATCAAGGCACGAGCGCCTCCGCGCTTCGACGCGCGCTCTACGAGCGCGAACGCGGAGTGTGCGTCGAATGCGATCTCGACTGCGATGCCCTCGTCAGAGCCGTTCACGTGCACAGAAAACGCAGCAAACGCGTGGCGGAGATTTTACGATTGGCGCCCGCGTTCGCTCGGCGCGGAAACAAAGTCTTACTCAACCGTCTCGCCGAGAAACCGTCGGGTGGACGTGCGTGGGAGTGCGACCACAAGATCGCCGTGTACGAGGGCGGCGGCATGTGCACCGTTGATAACGCGCAAACGCTCTGCGTCGTGTGTCACGCCGCGAAAACCAAGGCGCAGGCGAAGAGTCGCGCCGCCAAGCGTCGCCGCGACGCCGAGGCGAGACGCAATCGACCCATCGCCCCGCTCACCGATTCCTCCGACTCGGACGCCGACGGCAACGGCATCACCGACGCCGACGTCGAGCCCGTGTTCCGATCGACGAAGAAACCGCACGTCACCGATCGACCGACGACGACGGCGCCGAGAGCGTTATCGGATTCCGAAGAAGACGACGGCGCCGAAGACGACGATATCCGTCCAGTCTTCTCCTCCGTTCAACGAGTGCCCGCGTAGCGTTCCTTTGTATCATTCACACTGTAGCATCACCACGAACGCCCCTTCGCCATCCGAGCGTACGCCCCACGTTTCTCGTTTCTTCGCCGCCGCGCGAAACATTGCGACGCCGCCGACGATCCAGATGATGATTGAACCATCCACACACGTCGTCGCGGTGGACGTCCGAACGCGCGCGAACGAACGAACGAACGGACGGACGAACGGACGAACGGACGAACGAACGAACGACGCCGGGCGCCATGCGGGACGCCGAACGCCCCGAATCCACCTACGGGACGGTGAAAAAGGTTTCCGGTCCCGTCGTCGTCGCGGATAACATGTACGGCGCCGCCATGTACGAGCTCGTCCGCGTCGGCGCCGAGAACTTGATCGGTGAGATCATCCGTCTCGAGCGAGACACGGCGACGATTCAGTGTTACGAAGAGACGAGCGGGCTCGCGGTGGGGGACCCGGTGCAACGCACGGCGCAACCGCTGAGCGTGGACCTGGGACCGGGGGCGTTGGAGAATATATTCGATGGCATTCAGCGACCGTTGACGACGATCGCGAACATGTGTGGAGATTGTTTCATTCCGCGAGGGGTGAACGTGCCGGCGTTGGATGAGAAGAAGCAGTGGGGGTTCGCGTCGAGCGCGAGCGGCGTGCGGGTGGGCGATCACGTGAGCGGTGGGGACGTGTTCGGCGTCGTGCAGGAGAACTCGTTGATTGAACATCGAATCATGATTCCGCCGAACGCCAAGGGGAAGGTGACGTACGTGGCGCCCGATGGGAACTATGATATCAACGAAAAAGTGATCGAGATTGAGTTCGGCGGCGTCGTCAAGGAGTACTCTATGAAGCAACAGTGGCCGGTGCGCGCGCCGAGACCGGTGGCGGAGAAATTGATAGCAGATCATCCGTTGTTGACGGGACAGCGCGTGTTGGACGTCATGTTTCCGAGCGTGCGAGGTGGGACGTGCGCGATTCCGGGGGCGTTCGGGTGCGGGAAGACTGTGATTTCACAGGCATTGTCCAAGTATTCCAACTCGGACGGCATCATCTACGTCGGGTGCGGCGAGCGAGGCAACGAGATGGCGGAGGTGTTGTACGATTTCCCAGAGCTCACGATGACGACGCCGGATGGTCGGGAGGAGTCTATCATGAAGCGCACGACGTTGGTGGCGAACACGTCCAACATGCCCGTCGCCGCGCGCGAGGCGTCAATCTACACGGGCATCACGCTCGCCGAGTACTTCCGTGATCAAGGTTACAACTTTTCCATGATGGCGGATTCCACGTCGCGCTGGGCCGAGGCCCTACGCGAGATCTCCGGTCGTCTCGCGGAGATGCCCGCGGACAGCGGGTACCCGGCGTACCTCGGCGCGCGACTCGCGTCTTTTTACGAACGCGCCGGTCGCGTGCGATGCCTCGGGTCGCCCAACCGAGAGGGTTCCGTCACCGTCGTCGGCGCCGTGTCCCCGCCGGGCGGGGATTTCTCCGACCCGGTCACCTCCGCGACGCTCGGCATCGTGCAAGTGTTCTGGGGTCTCGATAAAAAGCTCGCCCAGCGCAAGCACTTCCCTTCGGTGAACTGGTTGATTTCGTACTCCAAGTACAACAACGCGCTCGAACCGTTTTACGACAAGACGGATCCGGAATTCGTACAGCTTCGCATCATCGCGCGCGAGGTGTTACAGAAAGAGGACGAACTCAACGAAATTGTTCAGCTCGTCGGTAAGGATTCCCTCGCCGAGACGGATAAGGTGACGCTGGAGACGGCCAAGTTTCTCAAGGAGGACTTTTTACAACAAAACTCCTTCACCGATTACGACAAGTATTGTCCATTTTATAAATCCATCGGCATGTTGAGAAACATGATTCGATTCCACACGCTCGCCACGGCGGCGGTCGAGCGCGCGGCGTCCACGAGCGATGGACCGAAGATTACGTTCAACGTCATTCGCGCGCGCATGAGCGAACTGATTTACCGAATCGCGAGCATGAAGTTTGAAGATCCGTCCGACGGCGAGGACGCCATTCGCCGACGCTTCAACGAGCTCGAGGAGGAAATCATCGCCGCGTTCCGCGCGCTCGAGGACGAATTCCGATAAAAAAACAAAACTGGTAGTAGACGACATTGATAGCCTCGATTAATTGGGACACACACGCACACATACGTACGGTAACGGTACACGCTCGGTTCATTATTACATTATTTCCCATTCCTCGGCTCCCAACGCGAGCAACTCCGCCTCGATGGACGCCGACATCGTCGCGTACTCCTCGTCCGACACCACCGGCGTCATCGTCGGACGCCACGCATCGATATTCACCCACGATTTACACCCACCGTACCTCGCCTCGTCCGGTTCGAGCGTCGCCGTCTCCGCCGTCTCGTACGCGCGAAGAAAGAGAATCGTCAACGGCGCGTCCACCCTCCAATTCGCTCGTTTCGCGAACACATCCTCCGGCCAACCGCTCCGTCTCGACAACATCGCGAGCGCATCTTTCGATCGATCACCCGGCACGCGCCACGCCTCGGACGCCTCGGCGACGACGCGCAGCGACGCCGACTCGCCGCGTTTCATATCCGCCGCGCGCGTCGCCGCCGCGCCCGCCCACGC
>PVBE011223076.1_pt1 | contig 12695 bp, 9 predicted proteins | sample 1631181 | NCBI WGS metagenome assembly PVBE01 (sample SAMN08397723, study PRJNA350692) | Marine metagenome, whole genome shotgun sequencing project. | isolation source: water | place: Pacific Ocean | collected 2012-04
AAGGCCAATCCGAACATACTCGAAGTGCTCTATTCGCCGTTGGTCGAACATGTAACGCCGCTGGGACAAGAACTGCTGGACATGCGGGATGCGTTCCTGTCGAAGCTGGCGTATCAAACGTACAACGGATACGTGATGAGCCAGTTCAAGAAGCTCGCCCAGGACATCCGCAACCGCGGCGAGATCAAGTGGAAGCACGCGATGCACCTTATCCGCCTGCTGCTCAGCGGGATAACTGTGCTGCGCGACGGATTCGTTCCACTGAAGGTCGACGAGCACCGCGGGCGCCTGCTTGCGATCCGCGACGGCTCCGAATCATGGGAGGCCGTCGATGCCTGGCGCCTGGAGCTGCACAAGGAGTTTGATGCAGCGTTTGAAACAACCAAACTGCCCGACCGCCCGGACTACGAAGCGGCCAACGCGTTCCTCGTCCGGGCGCGGAGGCGGGTGGCGTCGGACCGGGGGAACGGTTAACATGAAGCAGGCTTACATGAACAAGTTCAGGAAAGCCGTCTGCGATGGGGATATCGACTTTGTCGGAGATGAACTAAAAAGCGGCAGGGCTCACAGTCTGGTCAACACCTTGTATGCCGAGGATATCGCACTCCTTCTTGCGCCGCTGCATTGTGCGGCGCGGGCCGGTAATGTACCGATGATGCGGTTACTGGTCGAATATGGAGCCGATGTCTCCATGTTGGTCAGTGAGGACACGGAATGCCATATGATATACACCGGTCCGTTTGCGATCGATGAACAGGAGGTCTACGGAGGCGAGTATTTCCTCAGCGTCGGCCCACTGCACTATGCGGTTTGGGAAGGAAAGCGTGACGCAGCCCGTTGGCTTCTGCGTCACGGCGCCGAACATGATATGTACACCATCGCGGCTCTGGGATGCACTGAAGAACTCGCGGGCTTCCTGGCCCAAGGCGCCGATCGGCACGCTGACATTCTACTTCAGTGGGCTGCGGTGTGCGGAGCTGAACAGAACATCCCCCTGCTGTTGAATTGCCGTCTCAGTCCCGAAGCGACCGCCGAAGCGCTCGGATACGCCATAGCCCACGAGCATGACGCCGTAGTTTCACTGTTGCTGGCGGCTGGAGCGAAGTTTGAAGGTCACCCCTGCGTATGTCTCAATCAGAGCGTCATGAACGGAAAGACACACCAGGTCAGGCTCCTGATCCAGGCTGGCGTTGACTTAAATCTCGGGCCGGAAGAATGCCATCCGCTTGTCCAGGCGGCCTCCAGAGGACATCTGGACATCGTTAAGCTGTTGCTCGAAGCAGGCTCGCGCCCGGACATATCGGCGGAATTCTTTCCGGAAACAGCACCTGGACAGTTCAGCCAGGCCACCGGAACGCTGCTCCAGGCCGCCATTATGTGCGGGCACGATCAAGTCGCCGCTTTTCTCCAGGAGTGGAGACGCAGCCACGGCACAGGCGGACTCGAGCCGAAATCCGCCGAAGAACTGCTCGACATGTGGAAGTTGCTGACCGACAGGCTGAGGCTGTCGGCCAGCAATGACAAGCGTCTGGCCGCCGGACGGGAGCTGATCGACATGTACTCGTCAAACCCGAGGCGAGCTTACCACAATCTCGGACACCTGTCGGCCTGCCTGGCCGAGCTTGAGAAGGTCGGAGCCATGTCGTCGGATACGACTCTAGTGGCCGCGGCGTTGTGGTTTCACGACGCGGTATACGAACCCGACAAAACGGATAATGAACTGTGCAGCGCCAGACTGGCGGTCAAGGTCTTCGAGCAGCTCGGCATGGCGCCGGACCGAAGGCGAAAAATCGCCCGGCTGATAAACGCCACAAGTCATCTGGACGAGCCTGAATCGTATGATGAAGAACTCATTTGCGACATTGATCTGGCGGTGCTGGGCAAACCATGGAGCGAGTATTCACGTTACGCCGCAGCCGTACGCCGGGAATACTCGCTACCGTCCGAGCAGTACGACCAGGGGCGAGAAGCGTTCCTGCGAAATATGTTGACTCGCCGGTACATCTATCACACGCGGCGATTCCGCGACCACTGCGAACAGACCGCCCGGAAAAACATGCAACGCGAACTAGTGGAGTTGGAAAAATGACACTGAACGAACAAGATGACAAGAACCTTCCGAAACTCCGGGAAATCGCCGCCGCCCAGCCGTATCCGTTGCTGTGCGTAACGATCAGCGGGGCGCATCTGTATGGATTCCCGTCGGCTGATTCGGATTACGACTTGCGAGGCATACACATACTGCCGCCAGCCGAAGCCATGGGGCTGCCCGCGCCGCGGGAAACGATAGAAGTTTTCCGCAAACCCGAAAAGCCCGGCGACATCGACCTGGACCTCGTCACGCACGACATAAAGAAGTTCATATTGATGATGCTCAAGCGGAACGGTTATGTGCTCGAACAGATCTACTCGCCGCTGATTGTGCAGACCACGGACGAACACGAAGAACTCAAGGAGATCGCACGCGGCTGCATCACGGTCCATCACGCTCACCACTACATGGGTTTCGCCAAGAATCAGTGGAAGCTCTTCAGCAAGGAAGACCCGCCCCGCGTCAAACCGCTGCTTTACACTTATCGCGTACTGCTTACGGGAATCAACCTGATGCGGACCGGCCGGATCGAGGCCAACCTGAAACACCTGAACGAAACTTTCGCCCTGTCGCACATAGACGACCTAATCGCGCGCAAGACCGGCGGCGCGGAGAAGGAGAAACTCCCAGCGGCGAATATGGACTTCCACGAAAAAGAATACCTGCGCCTGACGGCCGAACTGGAGCAGGCCCGCGACGAATCCGCCCTACCGGAAACAACTTCAGCCACTGGCGCTCTAAACGACCTGCTGCTGCGGGTGCGAGCAACCGCCAACCGAACGGAGGCGTCGTAATGTCAGCACGACTTTCCAAGGAAGATCGCAAGCGTATGCGCGGCCAGGCCGAAGAGGATATTCGCCAGGCGGAGATATACTGTTGTGTCGTATCGCCCAAGGCCGCACCGACCATACTGACCCCCCAGGCGATTATTGCCGACGCCCGCAAGGTCGGCGTGAATCTGCATCACCATCCGCTTGATAACGGATTCCACGCCTTTTCCATACCGGAGGCGCCAGACAATTTCCGTATCATCGCGGGCTACAGAACAGTGGACACCGCCCTCCTGGAAGCCCTGAAGGATCACGAATGGTTGCTGGAAGATCGCTCGGAGATTGCTGTCGGCATGCCTGTATTCGGCTTCCACGGTAAGATGAACCTCGACCCGGCGGTTGATTTCCTGGGCATGACTATTAAGCGTGTTCTTGGCCGCCTGGCCGGAGGGATATGGATTGACCCCGGCGTGGTGATGGGCGATTGGATAAGCTGGTCGCTGGACTACATGGATCCGGATATGTTCAATATCACACGCATATACGACGATCCGGCGCCGAACTTCGGCACACTAATCCAAAGATTTCCGCAACTGCGATGCCCACTGCCGATAACGCCCGCCAGGAAACCATGGTGGAAGTTCTGGTAAAGGGTCTGCGACGTGTCAAAGCATTTTGGCCCATCGGCCTGGGCTACATAGCCGACGAATTGGCGAAAAAAGACAAGTGCGGCGCGATGAAACGGCAGACGTAGTTCTAGGCGTTTTCGGGGATTTCAAATCGGTAGCCGATTTCTCGGATCGTCTTGATGAATGTCGGTCGCTTCGGGTCCGGTTCGATCTTCTTGCGGAGCGTGTTTACGCAGCGGTCGATGCTTCTTGCGGTTACGAACACGTCGTATCCCCAGACGCGGTGGAGTATTTCATCGCGGGTAAGGGCCCGATCGGCGCGAGAGACCATCAGCTTCAGCAGGCCCGACTCCTTCGGCGTAAGGGGCACCTCGGCTCCGTCGCGCGTCAGGCGGTCAGCGGACATGTCCAGCACACAATCGCCGAACCGGTATTCCGACGGCTCCGCAGCGCGCCGCCGTCGCAGGAATGCGTTGGCCCGGGCCAGCAGCTCCTTGATGCTGAACGGTTTGGTCACGTAGTCGTCGGCGCCGAGATTCAGGCCCAGTAGAATATCTGACTCCTGCCCTTTTGCCGTCAACATGATAATCGGCATGTCGAGGCCCTCGGCGCGGATGCGGCGGCAGATTTCGTATCCGTTGACCTTCGGCAGCATTATGTCCAACAGTATCAGATCCAGCGACGAATCCAGCGCGGCCGCGAGCCCCTTCTCGCCGTCGTCAGCGGTGCGAACGGCGTATCCCTCGAACCTGAAGTTATCGCTCAGGCCCCGCAGCATGGCCGGATGATCTTCGATAATCAGGACGGTTTCGTCGCTCACGTGTCGTTCCCATTATGTGGTTGGGCGGGGATCTTCACGATGAAAGTGCTTCCCGAGCCCGGCCGAGAGACAACTTCAATGCTCGCTCGATGTGCGTCGAGAATGAACTTTACGATACTCAGCCCCAGCCCGCATCCGCCGGCAGACCTGGTCAGCGTGTTATCGGCCTGGTAGAACCTGTTGAATATCCGCCGGACGGTCCGAGGGGGCATTCCGATGCCGTTGTCGACAACTTTGATGCGTACGAATCTGCCTTTCAGGTCGGCTTTGATGCGTATCGCCCGATCGTCGCCGGAATATTTCCAGGCGTTATCCAGCAAGTTAAGGATCACGGTGACCAGCGCATCGCAATCGCCGGCTATCGGAGGCAGGTCGGCCGCGATCTTTGTTTTCAGGCAACTGTTTTCGCCGATGAACCGATCGCCCGTCGAGGCAATCGCCTCGTCAACGATATCGGCGACATGCAGTTGGTCGAACTCGAACGCCCGCTTGTTTCGCTCCATTCGCGAGAATGTCAGGAAGTTGTCTATGAGTCGACTCAGGCGGAGGTTCTCCCTGGCGATCAGTTGCAGGTATTCGTCGGCCTGGGCCTTATCGCTGATTCGCCCGTCGACCAGCGTGTCTATCAGCACTCGCATCGAAGCCAGAGGCGTTTTTAGTTCATGCGAAACCGTGGCGATCAGATCGTTCTTCAGGCGAGTGAGCCTCATCTGCCGACGAACGTAACGACCGGTGGCTCCCGAGAGCAATGCGATGAGCCCTATCGCAACTCCGGCGATTATGAAGTAGAGCAGTCGCTGCCTGTCGGCGGCGGCCTGGAAAGGGTCCGGCGTCTTCAGGAACAGTGCTATCCGCCATCCGGGCATCTGCTTTCCGACAGGCTCGGAGATGAAGGCGCCCGACTCGGCTTCCTGCGACGGGTTGTATTGAATCGCCACTCCGCCGGCGTGGATCGCGGGCAGGGCATCGCACACCTCGGCGAGAATAACGTCCATCTGCGAATCGGAAAACAGCGCGACAATTCGCCCGTCGGACGAGGCGACGGACCACATTCCCGGCGTACCGGCCGGGGCGAGTTCCTTGCCGACTCTCTGGTCGAGGCCGTCGAGATAGTCCTCGGCCCGGATATGTGCGTAGTCGAGCCGGTAGGCCCTCATGGCCGCATCGCCGCCAGACTGCAGCACGGCAGCTTCAGAATCCAGCGACCGCAGGGCGTGGATCAGGAACAGTCGCTGGACCGAAGGCATTATCGCGTCGTCTTCGTTCCACAGTCGCTCGGCCAGCAGGCGGGCGAAACGGCTGGAGCGTTCGGGGGCAAGCGCACCGTCGCCGATCTGGAGAGCCAGAAGCTGCGCCGCCGGCGCGATCAATCGCCCGCTGGCGTCCAAGGCGTCTCTGTAGGCCGGCTGGCACAAATCATCGGCGATCAAGTCGATCGCCTCGCCGGTTCGCCCCGCTCGAATCAGACAGCGTATCTGTGCCTGGATCGCACGGGCCGCCAAGTGCAAGTCGTCGCTCCGGCGAGCGATATATTCGTACGCGACCGCCGCATCGTCGTGGTCCGTATCGTCTTCGAGACGGCGGGCTTTTGCCCACAGGTCGGGGTGAGTCTCCTGGACCGGCATCGGCGTGAGTTGGCGCGGATAGATCACTTGTCCGGACTCATCGTACACAATCACGGCGCCGCAGGTCTCATCGCCGACAAGCAGCTTGTAGATCGCAGTAGCACTATCCAGCTTTTGGGCCTGCTCGAGTTTCTGATCGACATCATCCCAGAATTTCGCCAGCCCGTTTTTGCGGGCGTAGAATTGGCTGCTGTAAACGTCCGTCAGGCGCTGCCGAACCGCCAGATCCTGATTCTCCATCGCTGCATTGAGGAACCATAGCACGCAGCCGACCGGTATAAACGCCGCCAGCAGCACCATTATCACCACCGACCCGGCGTCCGAAGCTCCGTCGGACGCGGCGGCTTTAATCGGTCGAGCCATTTAACCGCCCCCCTCGGCCGGAATCGATTTCCGAACCGCAGCGATGAACTCCTCGCAGTCTTCCGGCGTGATCAGAATCGGTCGTTTCCCGACTCGCCTGATACAGACGAGCTTATCACTGCGAGAGGCGTAGATGAGCATGTGTCCGATCTTTCGCGACCAGTGTTTTCCGAAACCGCCCCACAACCCACCGGCGCCCCACGTTCTAATAACCAGGCCGAGGTCCTCCTTGGACATCGGAACAATCTCGGTGATTTCCTCGGAAGGGATGAACATAGACCGCCACGGCCAGACTATCTGCAGACCGTCAGGCAGGACCTCGAAGTATTTCGGACGGTAGAAAGACCACACGAATCTGCAAACGCCCCAGATAATCGCCGCCAGCACCAGCGACATCCACATCTCAGGCGCCAAGTACAACACGCTTATCGGAACGGCGATCGCCAGGGCGCAGAATATCCACGTCAGGACCGCTATTCCTGTCGACATACGCGCCAGTAAAAAGGATGCCCGAGGCACGGGCGGCGGTGCAAGGTTCTGTTGGTTCATTCAGACGGCTCCTGCAAGAGCGCTCAGGGTCACTTGATATAGTATCCCGAAACGCGCCACTTTCCATCTTTGTCTTTCATTGGCGTCACGGTCTCGATAGCGGCCGGTTTGTTGGCGTAGACGGTCTTGAAGCTAAACACCACATACTCCCCCTTCGGGCTCCCGGGCAGTACAGTTCGGTAGTCGGCGTCCTGTCTGGTGCGGGACTCAACCCTCCCCATCGGCGCCAGGAGATTCTTCATCGTCGCGGTCCATTTCTCTTTGGATACTCCCTTGCGGAAGAAAGCGGCCGATTCGTTCCAGGTCTCAGCGTACTTGCCGTCATCGAGCAGCGCCAGCCATTTTTCAGCCGCCGCCAGGGCCTTCTTGCTCTCGGCGATCGCTGCTTTGGCTTTGGTTTGTGCTTCGTCGAATTCCGCCTTGATCTTCTTGTTGCTCGGATCGACCCGCGTCCAGGCCGCATAGCAGACAGCGGCATGATGATACTGGCCGCGAGCCATGAAGGTGTCCACCAGCCCACGCAAAGCGGCGGTCGTTTGCGGATTGGCCGCCACCGCCTTCTGCCACAGCATCACGGCGTCATCTTCTTTCCCCGCCTGCTTTGCGATCCAACCGAGCCCGTTGAGGGCGCCGGCGTTTTTCGGTTCCAGCGCCAGGCATTTCCCGAACGCCTCGGCGGCTTCTTTCTTGCCCTGATTCTGCAACGCCCAGCCCAGCCCGTTCCAGGCGTCTGAGTTCTTCGGATCCTTTTCGACAGCCTCCCTGAAGAGTTTTTCCGACTCTTCGAGCTTTCGCTGGTTCCACAGATACCATGCTCGCTTGGCCAGCTGGCGGGCCGCTCGCTGATCGGGCGTCAGTTCCGCAGCGGCCGGGCCGGACTTCTTGAGAACAAGCTCTACTTTATTGGTCGTACCGGGGGGAACTTTTCGGCTCCAACGATACACGTCGAAGGCTCCGACCCTCTTGCGTGAGGCGTACTCAGTTGACTGTGCGACAATCTCCACATTGGGCGGGACAACCAGGAAGAAATTCTCCAGCACTGGTGCGCCGAAGTGGTTGTGCATCTTCAGTTGAAACCCGCCATTCGCTTTCGCCAGCTTTGTTGTCGCCTTCTTCTTCCAGCCCAGCAGGCGAACATCGCCCGGCTTGAGGGGTTTGTCCGGCGTCCACATCAGACGATACCTGCCGCCGCGGGATGTCTTGCGATCAACGAACCGTATCTTCTGCAAGGCTCCAGTTTCGTTCATCACTTCAAGGTCGGTATAACTGAAAGTTCCCGCATGCATTTCGCCGCTGACAACCTTGTCTGTCTTGTTCTTAACGGCCGACAGTCCGCCGAAATGCAGGTTGAACTGATCGTCAACGCCGTAGATATGCGAATTAACGTGCTGACCTTTGGGTTGCGACTTCTTGTAGGCGGCCAGGTGAATGTCGACCATATACGTAATGACATTGGCGGGCAGTCGCACCTGTGCGTTAAGCATGCCCAGCGCGGCCTCGGCGTTGTTGCTGACAAATTCGTTCTTGTCCTTCAATGCTTTTTCGAGAACAGGACGGGCCTTGGGATCGCCCATCAGCCCTAAAGCGTAAGCAGCGCATCGGCGAGCGTATGGGCTCGTGTCCTTCAGCGCCATATCGCAGATCGTCTGGAAGCCTGAGGCGACTTTCCGGCCGCCCAGCGTGAGGGCGACCATACCGCGGGTAAGACCTTCTTCGTGCTTGCAGAGTTTCGTCAGAGCGGCTTCGGCGCCCGTGATTTTCGAGAATGAACCCTTCCACAGAACGTAGATCGCCGAACGCCGAACTGTTTTCTTGTCCGAATCGAAGTGCTTCGTCAATTCCTTAATGACCGCTGGTTCGTTCAACCCTTCAAGCGATTCAAGGGCGCCTTTGATTCGCGGATCGGTCTCGGTGCAGGTGGAGATCGTGGTCACCGCCTCATTGACGATCTTCGCCAGTTCGGCTCCTACTATGCTGCTTCTGGCCTGGCTGATTCTTCTCCTGGCCCGTGCCGCGAGTGTGGTTTCTTTTGGGTACTGGGCGAGAAACTGTCGCAAAACACTCGTCGCCTCGGAGTACTTCTTCTGTTTTACAAGGCAGGCTCCCAGGCGATAGTGCGCCTGTGCGACATATTTGCGGTTGGCTTTGGCGTCGCCTGTGATCTGCTTGTAGATCTTTATCGCCGCGTCGATGTCGCCTTTGGTCTCCTCGGCGAAGACGCCCTGTTCCAGCAGCAGCGCCGGCGACTGGGCCCGGGCGGTCGGTACGGACAGCAGCGCAATAGCGGCCAGCAGGAAGATTATGTTGCGTGTCATGGCGTGGTCCTTTCGTGCTAAGATAACTGTTTGTCATCCGTCATTGAAAGGAATTGTAACTACCGAATGTTACGGTCATGTTACCGCGGCGTCCTTTTTTGGTTCGCATGCGAAAAAGATTTCCAAACGAGCCCGGAAGCGGCATTCAGCGTTTAGGGAGCTTCGGGCTGGGAGCGTTTGATTCTTATCATTTTCGCCAGCCCCTTTACGCCCTTTCCGCCCCGAACGCTGTCCAGCAGCACCGCGGCGAGTATGACCAGACCCAGTACGACTTTTTGGGTGTAGGCCTCGACGTCGGTCAGGTTCATCCCGTTCTGGATCACCGAAATAATCAGCACGCCGATAAGAGTTCCGAAGATCTTGCCGCGTCCGCCGCCGAGGCTTGTGCCGCCTACAACGACGGCGGCTATGATGTAAAGCTCGGCCATTTCGCCGTACTTGGGGCTTCCGCTCTTGAGTATCGACATTCGGATGACGCCGCCTAAACCAGCCAGCGCGCCGCACATAACGTAGCAGAACAGGATCACGCGTTTTACCGGAACGCCGGAAAGTCGAGCGGCTTCGGCGTTTCCGCCGACAGCGTAGATGTACCGTCCCAGGACGGTGCGCGACATTATGACGTGCGCTGCGGCGTACAGGAGCACCATGACGACAAGCGTGTTGGGTATCCCGAAAAGATCGGCGCCCTGGCCCAGCCAGACGATGGAGTCGGGAAGCTGATACTTCGACTGGCCTTGTCCGATAATGAACCCCACGCCCCTGGCCACGAGCATCATCGCCAGGGTGACGACAAACGGCGGTATGGAGAATCGCGTGACCATCAGGCCGTTGAGCAGCCCGACAAGCGCGCAAGCCAGTACGCCGGCTAACATGCAGATCGCAATGGCGCCTATTCCGGCGTCCCAGGACCCGGCGAACTCGACTACGCAGTACGCCGCCGTCATCGCCGACATGGCTATCAGGCTGCCGACAGACAGGTCAATGCCGCCTGTGATGATCACCAGCGTCATGCCGATGGCGATAATGGCGATCACGACGTTGCTCGTGGCGATATTGCGGATATTCCTCACCTGCAGGAAATCAGGCCACATGGCGCCTTCGGGAATGACCACGTCGATATCGCCCATCGCGGCGTATTTCTTGGGCAACAATTCTATAAGCCGCCATTGCGATACCCACTTGGTTGTCGCGATGGCGGCGACCTTCTGGCCGGCGTTGCGTTTCTGGTCGAGAATCTTTCGCAGATCCTGTGCCACGCCCACAACCTGCTCAACCTTCGTCATGCCTCCGGCCTTCAGGACCTTGACGGTCTGGGCGACGAACTCTTCACCGTCGGCATTCTTCTGGCCGACTACTATCACGACGCCGTCGATCGGGCGTGCGGAAAGGACTTTCCTGGTGACCTGCTCGGCGGCCTCAGACGCCTCGGGATATTGAACGGTAATCGTGGCGAAGCTGAAATAGAGGCACAACGCCAGCAGGCCGACTATCATTCCGTAGTCGGAAAGGAATCGCCGCATCGAGTTTTTCGAGGTCGACAGTTCAGTCATTGGTTTTCGATCCGATCGCCAGGTGCATTATCTGCTCTTGAGTCGCTCCGGCGACGTCGGTTATCTCGCCGCTGATCGCCCCTTCGTGCATAACCAGGATTCGATCGCTCATGCCGAGCACTTCCGGCAGTTCGGAGCTTATCATTATCACGGCTTTGCCGCGAGCGGCCAGTTCGTTCATCAGTACGTAGATTTCGTATTTGGCGCCCACGTCGATCCCTCGCGTGGGTTCATCAAATATAATCACATCGCAGTCGTTTTCCAGCCATTTGGCCAGAACGAGCTTCTGCTGGTTTCCGCCGGAAAGGTTCTCGGCCAGAGTTTCGGCATCGGGGACCTTGATCCTCATAGACGTGGCGAAACGCTGAAATCGCGATTTCTCCGACGCCTGGTCCACGAAACCCAAACGCGAGAAGCGCGACAGGTTCGGCAGTCCGAAGTTTCGCCTGACACTGTGAGTCAGCACCAGCCCCTGTGCCTTGCGATCTTCGGTCAGCAGGCAAATCCGGTTGGCGATCGCGTCGCGCGGATTTCTTATGTTCAATTGGCGAGCGTCGAGGGTGATCCGCCCGGAGTCCCGCTGATCGGCTCCGAAGATGAGTCGCGCGGTTTCGGTTCGCCCGGCGCCCACCAGACCGGTAAGCGACAGTATCTCGCCGGCTCGCACGGTAAACGATACATCCCGGACCGAGGCGCCGCGATTAAGACCGCTTACCTCCAGCCGCACATCGCCAAGGTCGGGCGTTCGAGCGGGAAATTCGTTTTCGAGCTTCCTGCCGACCATCAGTTCGACAAGTCCATCGTGATCGATTTCACCGATATCCCGCGTGGCCACGTGCTCGCCGTCGCGGAGGACCATAACTCGGTCTGCGATTTGGAATATCTCTTCGAGTCGATGGCTTATATAGATGACCCCGATGCCATGGGCCTTGAGGTCTCGAATTATTTCGAAGAGTTTGTCGACTTCCTGACCGGTCAGAGCGGCCGACGGTTCGTCCATGACGATTATGCGGGCCTTGACCGAAAGAGCCTTTGCGATCTCGACGGTCTGCTGCTGTGCGACTGTCAATTCCTCGCATCTGGCGTTCGGATCGATGTCCAGACCGATGCGAGCGAACAGTTCTTTCGAATGCTCGTGTTCTTCGCTCTTGCGCAGGAAGCCGAGATTGGCGTTTTCCCGTCCCAGGAAGATATTCTCCCTGACGGTCAGTGCCGCTATGAGGTTGAACTCCTGGTATATGATCGATATTCCGGCGGCCTGGGATGCGTGGGGATCGGTGATTTTGACCGGGACGCCCTGGATCGAGATCGACCCGACGTCGGCGAGGTGCGCTCCGCCGAGAACTTTTATCAGGGTGCTCTTGCCGGCTCCGTTTTCTCCCAGCAGCGCCAGGACCTGCCCGGTCTGCAGATCGAGGTCGACGCCCTTGAGCGCGTGCACGCCGGCGAAAGATTTGTCGATCCGACGCATTTCCAGCAGCGGCGTCGAGTCATTGGATTCAGAGGAGACCACAAGGCGCCCCTACTTTGACGCCGCCGGTTGAGTCGTCGCGGCCGGCGCCTTGTAGCCGCGAAGCGTAGGGTCCTTGTCGGCGTCGGCCTTGCGGTAGAGCGTAGTGGGTATCAGTTTTTCTTTCGGAACATCCTCGCCTTCGGAATGTTTTATTATCGCGTCGACAACGCCTTCGCCGATCAGTCTGGTCGACTGCATCGCGTCGGCGTAGATATGCCCTTCCTTGATCGCGTGCCTTCCTTCAGGCATTCCGTCGAAGGAGATTATCTTGATGTCCTTTTCCCGGCCTTCGGCCTTCAGCGCCGCGTAGGCTCCGAGTCCCGTCGGATCATTTATCGCAAAAATGGCGTTCAGGTCCGGCACGGAAGTGAGAATATCTTTGGTGACTTTGAAGCTTATGGCTCGATCGCCGCGGCCGGATAGAATCTTTACGATCTCGATGGGACTGCCGGCGTCCTTGAGTTCGGCC
>PVBE011755124.1_pt1 | contig 12695 bp, 14 predicted proteins | sample 1631181 | NCBI WGS metagenome assembly PVBE01 (sample SAMN08397723, study PRJNA350692) | Marine metagenome, whole genome shotgun sequencing project. | isolation source: water | place: Pacific Ocean | collected 2012-04
TGCCTTATATGATTATTCTCGTGATGATATTCCTGGCGGCAATGTTGGTGACTTGTGCTCTTTGACCGATTTCATCCATTCGCTATTTTCCTTTTTGCGGCAAGTCTTTTAGTTGGACTCAGCGCCTGCGGCGATTTGCCCAAACCCTTTGCCCACGAAGGGCCGGTTCACTCCAATCCGCTGCTAAAATCGGTAAGAACGGATTCGGTGCGCATCGAAATGGGGGCGTCAATCCCCAGTTCGATCGCCGACCCCATGGGCAAGGCGGCTCTCAACGCTTTTAAGCAAGCTAATATACCGGCCAGCCGCACTCTCGACTTCGTTCCTAGTTACATCATCAAAGGCGGGATGAAAATTTATCAAGACGACGCGTCGGCGCCGGAAACGGCAGAATTTAATTGGCGGCTTTTGGACGGTACCGGAACGGCGCTTAAATCCTTCAATTTAAAAATTACCGGCGATCAGACCGGCTGGCTTTTTTTCGACAAACAATTGATTGGTGAAATCGGGCGCAGTCTTGGAATGGAAATCGCGAATCATATCGAAGGCCGGAAAATCCAAATCAGGAAAAAGCTCGAAATACCCGATGACCAATTTGCTAGGAACAACCAACCGGAAAAGTTGATTCCCCGTTTTTTCATCGCCGAGGTCGTTGGCGCGCCGGGAGACGGCGCCCTTTCACTGGACCGGGCGCTCCGTCGGCTGTTAAAAAAATCGGGCGGTGAAATTTCCTATGAGAGACCGGCGGCTACCCATCTGGTCAAAGGATTTGTCAATGTCAGCGAAGAATTTCACGGCACCAACGACATTGCCATCACCTGGCTCGTCACCGCGCCAAAAGGGCAGGAATTGGGCAAAGTTACGCAGATTAATAGGGTTCCGGCGGGCCGCCTAAACCGTCGTTGGGGTGATATCGCCTTTGCCATCGCCCAAGGCGCCAGCAACGGCATCATGGATATTGCAGAGCGCCATAATCGAAAACGAACCCAAAAAAACGGTCTAAAAATTCCCTACAATTAAGCCGCGAGAGATAAATTCGGTTTATTCGAAATCTAGACCGTTTACAGACAAGGAACTCACTGTTAAACAAATTCTCATCATGGTTGGAGTTGATTGCTGTAGATTAGCTCATGTGATCCACCCATGGGGGTATCCGTCCGGCGTCGTGAAAGGGGTTCGACCTTAGATGAAAGTCCTCTCGTGCAATAGCAATCGTCCGATCGCGGAAGCGATCTCCGCCTACCTTAATCTACCATTGACCAGCGCCAGTATCAGGCGCTTTTCGGACATGGAAGTTTTCGTCGAGATCAATGAAAATGTCCGGGGTGAGGATGTTTTCGTCATTCAGTCCACCTCCTACCCGGCCAATGACAATTTAATGGAATTACTGGTGACCCTAGATGCGCTGCGGCGCGGCTCCGCGCGACGCATAACAGCGGTATTGCCCTATTTCGGCTATGCTAGGCAGGATCGGAAATCCGGCCCCAGAACGCCTATTTCAGCCAAACTGGTCGCCAACCTGATTACTGAAGCGGGCGCCGACCGCGTGTTGACCCTTGATCTTCACGCCGGACAGATCCAGGGTTTTTTCGATATTCCCCTCGACAATCTGTACGCCGCACCAGTTTTTAACAAGGACATCAAAGAAAAATACAACGGCGACGACATCATGATGGTGTCGCCGGACGTTGGCGGCGTGGTGCGGGCGCGCGCTATCGCCAAAAGGCTTGATGCTGATCTGGCCATCATTGACAAACGCCGCGAACGTGCGGGCGAATCCGAAGTTATGAACATTATCGGTAACGTCAAAGACCGCCGCTGCATCATGATTGACGATATCATCGACTCCGGCGGCACTTTATGCAACGCCGCAACAGCCTTGATGGATTCCGGTGCCAAGTCGGTTGCCGCCTATATCACCCACGGCGTCCTGTCGGGTGGCGCGGTCGCCCGCATTACGGCGTCGCCCCTGGAAACACTGGTTTCCACCGACAGTATCATGGCGACAGAAGCCGTGCGCGTGGCTCACAATATCCGGCAATTGACCATCGCCCCCCTGATCGCCGAGGCTATGCGCCGGATCAGTGACGAAAATTCTGTTTCCAGCTTGTTCAATTAACCCATAATCCCGTTTGACTATTTGCCTCTAACGCTTTAAATCCACGGGCTTCCGGCGGGTATGGTCCGCGCCGGATAATTGCGATTGGCACCCCTGGAGGCCAAGGCAAAAGTTTAGGAGAATAAAATGGCAGAATTTAGAACGATTACCGCCGAGGCGCGTGATCGGGCCGGCAAGGGGGTGGCTCGGGCAGTGCGTCGCGGGGGCAGGGTCCCAGCGGTTATATACGGCAATAAAATGGATGCGGACATGATTTCCTTGGACGCTAAGGAACTCACCAGACAGATTAACGAACCCGGATTTTTCACTCAAGTCTTTGAGGTCAAAGTCGGTGGCGACAGTCATCAGGTCCTGGCCCGTGACCTCCAACTGCATCCCGTGACTGATCGTCCGATGCATGTGGACTTCCTGCGGTTCAACAAGGATACGCGAATTTTGCTGATGATCCCAGTGATCTTCATCAACGAGGAAAATTGTCCCGGTCTGAAAACGGGCGGCGTGCTCAATATCGTCCGCCGCGAGGTCGAATTGCGCTGCTCACCGTTCAATATTCCGGATGATCTGGTGTTTAAACTGGATGATCTGGAAATCGGTGATTCGATCCATATTAGCGCCATCGAACTTCCGGGCGGCGTCGAATTGACCACAGATCGCGACTTTACCGTCGCCACAATCGCCGCTCCGACCTTGATGCCTGTCGAGGAAGAAGAGGAAGGCGAAGAAGGCGTCGAAGGCGAAGAAGGCGTCGAAGGCGAAGAAGGCGTCGAAGGCGAAGAAGGCGCCGAGGGCGAAGAGAACGGCGACGATACGGAAGAATAACGCGCTAATTCGTAAACCCGATTGGTAACAGGAGGATCGGCCATGCTGCTCTTGGTCGGACTCGGCAATCCTGGTTCAGACTACGCGGGCAACCGCCACAATGTCGGATTCATGGCGGTGGATACCATCCACCGCCAGCATAGCTTTGCGCCCTATCGTTTTAAATTCGAAGGAGAAGCGGCCGATGGCAGCTTGAACGGCGAAAAAGTTCTACTACTGAAACCCTTTACCTATATGAACGAATCCGGACGGTCGGTTACACAGGCAGCCCGGTTCTATAAAATGGAGCCTGCCGATATTGTCGTTTTTCATGATGAACTAGACTTGGAACCGGGAAAATTCCGTGTGAAAAAGGGCGGCGGCCTGGCTGGGCACAATGGCCTCAAAAGCATTGCAGCCCATCTCGGTCAGGATTTCCGGCGGGTGCGTATTGGCATCGGGCATCCGGGACACAAGGACCAGGTAACTGGCCATGTATTGAAGGATTTTTCCAAAGTCGAACAGGATTGGGTTGTACGGCTCATGGACGCCATGGCGGACGCCACGCCCTTGCTCGCAGATGGCGATGACAGCGGTTTTACCACCAAGGTGTCGCTAATCCTCAATCCCGCCCAAAAAAAAGACACGAAAAAAGAGAACAACAATAAAACGGATAGTGAATAATGGGATTTAATTGCGGCATCGTTGGCCTGCCCAATGTCGGCAAGTCCACTCTTTTCAACGCTTTGACGGCGACAGTTGCAGCAGAAACGGCAAATTATCCGTTCTGCACCGTTGAGCCTAATACGGGCCGGGTCAGTGTCCCTGATGAGCGTTTGGACAAAATTTCCGCCATTGCAAAATCTGCCGAAACCGTACCGACCTTCCTCGAATTCGTGGACATCGCCGGCCTGGTTAAAGGGGCCAGCAAGGGCGAAGGATTAGGCAATCAGTTTCTCGCCAACATCAGAGAAACCGACGCTATTCTCCATGTTCTCCGCTGTTTCGCCAATGACGACATCACCCATGTGGAAGGCGGCGTCGGCCCCATCCGTGACGCCGAGACCGTCGAAACGGAACTTATGCTAACGGATCTGGATAGTCTGGAAAAAAGGGTCGAGCCTCTGACCAAAAAGGCGCGTGGCAACGACAAGGGCGCCGTTCAACAGCTGGCCATCGTTGAAAGGGTTCTGGAACTACTGCGGGAAGGCCGCCCGGCCCGGACGGTAGAAATCGCCAAGGAAGAAGAAAAAGCATTCCGCATGCTGCAATTGTTGACTTCGAAGCCGGTACTCTATGTTTGCAACGTTGAAGAAGAAGACGCGGCAAAGGGTAACGAATACACTGCACAGGTCGCCGCGTATGCGGCCGAAAACGGCGCTGGCTCAATCGTCATATCCGCCAAGATTGAGGCGGAAATCATTCAATTGAATGATGATAACGAACGCCGTGAGTTTCTCGAAGCGCTGGGTCTTGAAGAGACCGGTCTATCGCGCCTTATCCATGCAGGCTACAAATTGCTGGGACTGCTGACCTACTTCACCGCTGGCCCCAAGGAATCCCGGGCCTGGACAGTCGCCAACGGCGTCAATGCGCCGCAAGCGGCGGGGGTAATCCATACGGATTTCGAACGGGGCTTTATCTGCGCTGAAACCATTGCCTACGATGACTTCGTAGCCTTGGGCGGCGAACAAGCCTGCAAAGAAGCTGGGAAAATGCGCCAAGAAGGCCGCGACTACATCGTCAAGGACGGCGACGTCATCCTCTACCGCTTCAACGTTTAAAATCCTTTTTATACGCTAACCACATGCGCCCAGAGTATGGCAGCGACGAAGAATAGGAATATTGTGCTGGTGCAAATGGCAACGGCGCTTTAGACCCTGGGTGAATTCAGCCAGACGCGGGTGCGGTCGGCGGACAAACGTAATTATTTCCCCTTCCGTATATTGTGGGTAAATTAAACAGGCTGACAATTATCAATTAAAATGAATGAATGAATTGATGGATGCACCCAGATGACCGACCAGGAACCGACAATCGACCGACGCAGTACGGAAGGCCGTATTAACTTAGTCGTGAGAAGATCATTTCGATCCGGACAGTATATTTTTCGAGAGGGAGAGATCGGTGATTTCGCTAATGTTGTTTGCTTCGACAACGTCGAAATCGTCAAAAAAAGAGATAATCAAGAAGTCGTTCTGGGCACCTTGGGTAAAGGCACCATGTTCGGCGAATTGGCTCTGATCGACAACGAATCGCGCATGGCTTCGGCACGGGCGACTGACGGCAATGTCGAACTTCTGATGGTGGCCAGGGATACCTTTCAGCGTAAACTATCGTCGCTGGATCCTTTCACCCGCGGGCTGATAAAAATTCTGGCGTAAGATGGATGAGTATTCCTATCGCTGATAATTTCAAAATATTTACGGGATTTTACCATGACAACCACTAATGCAGGCGAGGAAGATAGTGTCGTCGTCGAGCGGGATGGCCCGGTGGCCACGGTTATTCTTAGTCGCCCCGACAAGCTGAACGCGTTGAACCGGGAGATGTGGACCGGACTCAACGAAATGTTTTCCAAACTCAATCTGGTTGATAGTATTCGCTGCCTTTTTCTCAGGGGCACCGACGACAATGCCATGGGGCCGGGGGCCGACATTTCAGAATTTGAATCTTATCGAAAAAATTCAGAACAAGGCGTCGAATATGGCGCTCTTATGCATGGCACCCTCGCCGCTATCCGCAAAAGCCGTCACCCCGTCGTCGCCATAATCAAAGAGCTTTGCATCGGCGGCGCTATGGAACTATCCTTGATGTGCGATATCAGAATATGCGGTGAATCGTCGCGTTTTGGGGTGCCCACCAACCAGTTGGGCCTGGTTATGGCGTACCCGGAGACGGCAGCCCTGATCGACCTGGTTGGGACTTCAGTAGCCTGGAAATCCTGTATGAAGCAGGCATATTCGATGCACCCGAAGCCAAGGAAAAAGGGTTGATCAACCGGTGGCACAAAAAATTTACCTATCGAGGCCAGGCCGGCCTTTACCTGCCTCTGCCTTTTACCGAAGAAGAGCAAGCGGAGGGCTTCGCCTGTTTTGATACGGAAGACTACCAAGAGGGCGTAAGAGCGTTCCTTGCCAAAGAGAAACCTGTTTTTAAAGGAAAATAACAAACGTGAGCGAGGACAATACCCTTTTATCAGGCTTGCGGATCATAGAAATGAGCCATGTCATGGCAGCCCCAACCTGCGGTATGTTTCTGGCCGATATGGGTGCCGATGTGGTGAAGATCGAACGCCTACCGAAGGGCGACGATGTGCGGGAAAATGCACCCTTCGTTGACGATGAATCCGCCCCGTTCGCCATTATGAACCGCAACAAGCGCGGTGTCGGGCTTAACATGAAGACTGACGAAGGCAAGGCGATCCTCCGCCGCCTGATCGTTGGTGCGGATATATTCATCGAGAACTACCGGAAGGGCGCCATGGATCATTACGGCGTCGCCTACGACCAGATAAAGGATGATTGCCCAAAGCTGATCTATTGTTCCATATCCGGATTCGGCCAGACCGGTCCCTACGCTGATCGCGGCGGTTTTGATCTGGTAACCCAGGGCATGAGTGGGCTGATGAGCATCACCGGTGAAGGTCCGGGCCGCCCTCCTGTCAAAGTCGGTGCGCCGGTGACCGATATCATGGCGGGGGTCTTAGGCACCACTGGCATCCTGGCAGCCCTCAACAAGCGCCATGAAACCGGTATGGGTCAACAGGTCGATACATCACTGTTTGAGGCCGGCATCATGATGACCTACTGGCAATCAGCGATCTACATGGCGTCGGGTCAGGTGCCAGGGGCCATGGGGTCTGCCCACCCTTTGATGGCACCTTACCAGGCCTTCCAGACCGAGGACGGCTGGCTAAATCTGGGCGCTGCCAATCAAAATACCTGGCTCAAAATGATCGACGTTCTGGGGGCGCCAAAACTGGCCGATGATCCGCGTTTTGAAAGTCCATCCATCCGCATGGACAATCTGGCGGAATTAGTGGCAGTACTTACGGTTCACTTTCAAAAAGACACGACAGATAATTGGATGACGAAATTAATGCAAGCCGGAGTTCCGGCTGGACCGGTCCTGGATGTGGCACAAATGACCAGCGACCCTCAAGCCCTAGCCCGGCAGATGATCCAGGATGTCGGCACGTCGCAGGGCAGCTCGCTAAGGGTGCTGGGTCATCCTATCAAATATTCCAAAACACCCACCCAAATTAAACGCCCGGCGCCGCGGCTTGGTCAGCATACCGCGGAAGTTATGGCGGAAGTTGGCTATTCAAAGGAAGAGATTAGCGCTTTTACCGATAACGGCGTGATCGAGTAGAAACTACCGTCGCCATTTTTCGGCAGCTTCGTCATCGCTCTCTTTGGCTTTGACCCAATTTTTACCGTCGGCGGTTTCTTCGCTCTTCCAAAAGGGCGCCTGGGTTTTGAGCCAATCCATGAGGAATTCACAAGCCTCGAAAGCTGCTTTGCGGTGGGCAGAAGCGGTAATCACCAATACAATCTGATCTCCCGGCACCAGGCGGCCGTAGCGGTGAATGATAAGGCTGTCCTGCAACGGCCAGCGCTTTCTAGCTTCAGCTTCGATATCAGTTAGCTGCTTTTCCGTCATGCCCGGGTAATATTCTAGGGTCATAGCAACTATAGTGTCTACTCCCGTTTCTTTGTCCCCCCCTTCCCGCACCAGACCAACAAAGGAGCAGACGCCGCCGACTTCATGGTTACCGCGCGATAGGGCGGTGATTTCGGCACCGGCGTCAAAGTCCGCCTGCTGTACCCGGATCATCGGTCAGCCCCCCGTCACCGGCGGGAAGAAAGCCACCTCATCACTGTCTTTAACCGGATAATCAAGATTGGCGTAATCCTGGTTCACGGCAACCTTCACAACATCCGAATCATAAAGAGCGTCGGCGTAATTGTCGCCCCGGGAGCGCAACCACTCAATGAGCGTACCCACATCAGAAACGTTGTCGGGCGGTGAAACTTCCTCTTCAGCCATTCCGGCTTTTTCCCTCACCCAGGCAAAATACAAAATCTTCATCCTAAAACCTCATTGAAAGGCAAAAAATCGACCAACTGCCCAACTTGAATGCTCTCCAGGTCTTCGGGTAGTTCGATCAACCCGTCCGATTCGACCATGGAAGACAATATTCCGGAACCATCGGCCGGATATTTTTGCACCACCATGCCGCCGTCTGCTTGTTTTTTCAAATGCGCCCGCAGCCATTCCCGGCGCCCAGGCTTTTTATCGAAGGCGAATCCTGCTGGTACTTTGAACAAAACCGGCTCCATTTGAGAGGCCCCAGACAGCAATAGGATAAGGGGCCGCGCGATGCACATGAATGTCACCATAACGGCCACGGGATTTCCTGGTAAACCGATAAAAGGCACCTGCCGGTCCCCGCAATCAATTTGGCCGAGGGCAATGGGACGACCCGGCTTGATGGCCAGTTTCCACATGTGCAGGGCGCCCAGTTCCTCGACCGCCGCCTTGACGTGGTCTTCTTCACCCATGGAAACGCCGCCCGACGTGACCAGCAGATCATGATCCAGGGATGCGGCTTCCAATCCGTTTCTGATTTCAGCCAAATCGTCCGGAAATATTCCCACATCCGTGATGCCGCAGCCTAGTTGCTTCAGCATTGTCATGATGGAATAGCGGTTTGTATCGTAAATAGTACCGGCAGGTAGATCGTCACCGGCATCCCGTACTTCGTCACCGGTCGAAAAAACCGCAACCTTCAAACGCTTGAAAACATCTATCTCAGCACATCCCAATGATGCCGCCATCCCGACATCCTGCGGACGCAGCCGAATACCGGCGGATAAGACCCGGTCGCCCGTTTTGACGTCTTCGCCGGCATGGCGCAGGTTAGCGCCCCGTTTTATGCCCGGGGGCAAAAGGATGTTGTCACCGTCTTCTTGGCAATCCTCCACCATGAAAATGGTATCGGGACCCTCCGGGGCAGGTGCACCTGTAAATATCTGGACCGCCTCGCCTTTTGCGGCCGCGCGATCCAAGGGGTGACCGGCTGCAATTCTGCCGGTAACCGGCAGTGAGGTTACCTTGTCTAGATTGAGATCATCATAATAAACGGCGTAGCCATCCACTGCCGAATTGTCATGGGGCGGGATATTCCGCGCAGCCAACAGATCTTGCGCCAAAATCCGGCGCAAAGAATCACGAAGCGGTACTTTCTCCACCTCAGCCAAACAGGACAACCGGTTGGAAAACGCTGCCAAAGCATCTGTCACTGTCAGGGGTTTATCAGAAGCCTGAAAACATTCGTCTAATTCACGCATCCTCATGACGCCTTCCCGAGTTCACCCAGAGCACAGGTCTTGACGATAAAGTCTGCGATGGTTCCTGAGTCATTGATATCTAATACAGGCACGGGAAGACCTGCAATTTCTTCGTCACTGGCCACAGCAACAATTTCCTTATCATCTTTCTGCAGCAATGGTTTACCCACAGATGGTCTGTGCACTTCTATTTTAGGATGCAAATGCGATTTGAAACCTTCAACCAGTAATAGATCAACCGGTGTCATGCGGCCAATGAGTTCTTCGACTGAGGGTTTTTCTTCACCCCGCAATTCATGCATGAGCGCCCATCGATTGGCGGCGCTGATCATAACTTCTTTGGCCCCGGCAACACGGTGCTCATAGGAATCCTTGCCTGGCTCATCAATATCAAAATTATGATGTGCATGCTTCATGGTCGAAACCTCGAATCCACGCCCCACCAACTCGGGCATCAATTTGACGATCAATGTCGTCTTTCCGCTGCCGCTCCATCCGGCCAATCCGAATATTTTCATGCCCATCCTATCGTGTCATTTATTCCGCCGGCTGGCTGTCGCTTTTTTTTGATTCAGCGCTTTTGTCCATATCGTCCACGTGCCTGAGACCGGCACGGAAATAATCGTATCCGGTTACAAGTGTAAGAACTGCCGCGATCCAAAGACCAACGACCCCGACATCGGTGGTCGACAATGGACCGAACATCGGCCCCGCCGGTCCAACGATCAAAAAACCCAACATCAGCATCTGCAACGTGGTTTTCCATTGGGCAAGCTTACTGACCGGTACACCGACCTGGGCGCCGGCGAGAAATTCTCTGAGACCGGAAACCAGAATTTCGCGGCAGAGAATAACCACTGCCGGCAATATGGCGATACCGGGAATACGATTGAACGCAACCAACATGAGTATCAAAGACGAAACCAAAAGCTTATCGGCGATCGGGTCAAGAAATTTACCCAGCATCGATTGCTGTGATAAAGCTCGTGCCAAATAACCGTCAAAAAAATCCGTCATACCAGCGAGCGTCAAGATCGCCAGCCCCAACCAATTCCCCAGGGGGTGGTCGATATAAAACGTCGCCACCAGCAAAGGAATCGACGCAATGCGGGACAAGGTCAGGAGATTTGGCAAATTTGTCAGCATCTCAGCTGATCCAATAGCGGACCTGACCGCATTTTAAAACCGCTTTCTCTGTATTTTTCCGGTTAATCTTCGGCCTAATCATCGGAATGAAACCAATCATATATTCTGAGTGCCAGCCCTTTGCTGATCCCATCGACTGTTTCGAGATCATTCAGACCGGCTTGGGCGACGGCGCGGGCGGAACCAAAATGATGCAGCAAAGCCTTTTTCCTAACGCCACCCACACCTTGAATTTCATCCAATGGCGAACGCTCCATCGTTTTAGAGCGCCTGGCTCTATGGGTACCGATAGCAAAACGATGGGCTTCGTCTCGCAGCCTTTGCAGAAAATACAAGACCGGATCGCGATTGTCCAAGCGAAACGGTTCCTTGCCGGGAAGAAACATACGTTCCCGTCCGGCATTGCGATCCGGACCCTTGGCAATGGCAGCGACGGTAACATCGTTGATCCCAAGTTCCGCAAACACCTCTAAAGTTACCGTCAGATGACCGGCACCACCGTCGATCAGAATCAGATCCGGCCATTGACCCGAATTTCGGTCCGGGTCTTCCGTGAGTGCCCGGGAAAACCGGCGGGACAGCATCTCCCGCATCATGGCATAGTCATCACCGGGCTGCGGTTCTCCGGCCCGGTCTCCCGGTGATGATGATACCGTGCGGATATTGAATTTCCGGTAGGCGTTTTTAACGAAACCTTCTGGCCCGGCGACAATCATAGCTCCGACGGCATTGGTGCCGGCGATATGGCTGTTGTCGTAAACCTCAATACGCACAGGCGGCGTATCCATAGCCATGGCCTCGGCCAAATCCTCCAGCAGCTTCCGTTGGGACGTACTTTCAGCCATGCGCCGGGTGAGTGCACGTTGGGCATTGTCCAGCGCCATTTGGACAAGATTCTGCTTTTCTCCCCGCTGGGGCGCTTCGATCCGCACTTTGCGTCCAGCGCGCTCGCTCAAGGCCAGTGACAAAAGGGCTTTTTTTGGAACTTCTTCGCTCAGAAGTATGAGTTTGGGCGGTGTCTTATTGGTATAAAACTGGCCAAGAAAGGCTTCTAGAATTTCCCCAGTCTGGGCATCGGCGGCATGGCTGGGATAGTGGGCGCGGTTACCGTAGTTGCAACCTGCCCTCAGAAAAAACACCTGAACGCACGTTTGGCCACCAGCCTGGTGTAGAGCGACAATATCGGCATCATCAACGCCTGTGGTGAAGATATCCTGATGGGCTTGAATACTGGCCATCGCCTTTATCCGGTCCCGGATTAAAGCCGCCTCCTCAAAAATTAAATCGTCGCTGGCAGATTGCATTTCAATGGCCAATTGTTTATGGATTTCCTTTGATTTTCCGGTCAGGAAAGCCCGCGCTTGATCAACCAGTTGTAGATAACCGCCCCGGTCCAAAATATCGACACACGGAGCGGCACAGCGTTTAATTTGATAAAGTAGGCATGGCCTCGTTCGGGCAGCGAAGACCGAATCCGTACAAGACCTCAATAAAAAGGCCCTTTGAAGTACTGCCAGTGATTGGTTGACGGCGCCGGCTGAAGCAAAGGGTCCGAAATATTCTCCTTTACGGCTTTTAGCCCCGCGATGCTTAAGAAGCCGTGGATAGTCGTGATCGCCGGTAATCAGGATAGACGGATAAGATTTATCGTCGCGCAGTAAAATATTGTAACGCGGACTCAATTTCTTAATCAGGTTGGCTTCAAGCAGCAGGGCCTCGGCCTCGGTATGAGTAGAGACAAATTCCATCGACCGCGTCAGATTGATCATGCGCTTAATGCGGATGGATTGGCGGTTCAGGTTGGTATAGCTGGCCACACGTTTTTCAATATTTTTCGCCTTGCCAACATAAAGTACATCGCCGTCGCCTTTGATCATTCGATAAACGCCGGGACCGTTAGGTAGTGATTTCAGGTAACCGCGTATGACATCGACGCCGGCCGGTTCCGTAACGGCAACAGCGTCGTCGACGCAACCCGACTGATTTGACGGATTATTTTTTCGATCATCGGTCATTTTCTAAAAGCAATTTTCGTTCATTTCCGACGATAGTCAAAGGCTCAATTTATCTATCCACGAAACCTGTGGATAACTTTGCTGAAAAATATAGGTATATAGGGAATCCCTCAATTTTTCTCACAGTACCCTACTCTTTTCATGGAACCAATCCTATCAACGCTTTTGGCGGTATACTTGTTTTGAAAAGAGCTACAATATAGTCATGGATTTCTATTTCAGACATTCTGACCATGGCTTTTCTAAATACATTTAGACCCA
>PVBE011054839.1_pt1 | contig 12691 bp, 9 predicted proteins | sample 1631181 | NCBI WGS metagenome assembly PVBE01 (sample SAMN08397723, study PRJNA350692) | Marine metagenome, whole genome shotgun sequencing project. | isolation source: water | place: Pacific Ocean | collected 2012-04
ATTCATACGGTTGACGCGCCGCTCAGAGAACTCGCGGTGTAGGGCCGATTCAAGCGCGGGGGCGTTCTCGCTGAAGATCATGGCGTGGACGTCGAAATGGAACGGAACCGACGCATCCCCAAGCTCCTTGACTCGGTCGAGCGGCTCAAGGCGCCGGGTCATGCCGATCTTGTAGCAACCGTCGCCGAAGCATCCGACGTTCGAGAGCACGTATACGTATCCGGACTTCGTCAACTGCGCGCGGGCGATGGCCTTCGCCTTGCGATCTATCGCCGCCGTCAGCTCCGTCTCAAGCTTCGCTACAAGCGTCTCAAACTTTGCATGCTGCGCGCCGTGGGCGTCGGCAAGCTCCAGTCGCGCTTCTGCGAGGGCATCCTCGCGCCGGTGCTCATCATCTTCGGCTCTCAAGAGCGCTTTCGCGATTTCTTCCTCGGCCTTCTTCTCCTCTCGAATCCGGGCTTTTTCCTCCCGTTGAGCCTCTCGCTCCTCGTGCACCTTTTCGCGATGCTCGTGCACGACACGAAGCTCAGCCAGCTTCAGCTCGATATAGGGCTTCGTGATTCGAATCGCCTTGCTTTCGCTCAGCTTGTTGATGGCGCCAGCGGACTTTCGGATGCGCTCCTCTAGCTTCGTGACGTTGTTGTATTTGACGCTCGCGATTGCGGCGTCGCACTCCCCATTGAACGCGCGCAGCATGAGCTTCGAGTGATCGCGTACCATCGCTGCACCCTTCGCCTTGCTGCCGTCGATAACCCATTTCTCGGGACACTCGGTCGCACCGCCACTCTTCGCGAGAGCCTTCTGTTGTTCTCTGACTACCTTGACGTGATCCTTGTATTCAGCGGCAGTCCCAAATTCGTAGTGAGGCTCGTAGAAACCGAACGACTGCATTTCAAGGGCCGTCTCGACGGACGAGAGTTCTCCGCGGAGGCGCTTTAGACGCTCTTCGATGGCGCGCGCTTCCGCTCCGCTCGCCTGATCGGCCCCGAGGTCTGCTGGCACCGCTGGCTTCGCTCGTGGTTCAGACTGTTCCGATACAGCCGCATCGGCTTCGGGCAGGATCTCCAGTTGCCGTCTCAGCGCCGGGACCGCGAGTGCCTGCTGCCACTCTGCCATTCCGGAACACCAAACCGCCGTTTCCCACCCAAGAGTCCCCCGCCACAGCAGCGAGCGAAGCTGTTGCTCCGACATCTCGGTTTGCGTCCCGTCTGGGTATTGGACCATGTACATGGCGCTGATCATCCGGGCAGAACCGGAAATAGCTTGAGGCGCTTGGCGGAACCCGCCTCGGTGACACAGTTGAGTTCGAACGTGTGGAAGCCGAAGAAGCTCTCCGCGTCAACGAAGTCCTCACAGGTTTCGATCAAGCGGCCGGCTGCGTCGTACACGCTGAGCCGAATAGCAATGTCCTGAGAAATCTCAGTGCCGTTCACCGGGTGTAGTTCTCCCCGGACGGTGATATCTGATTCACCGTCCCCCTCGTCGTCTTCCTCCTCGTCCTCCTCGTCCTCCTCGAACGCCGACACGGCCTCAATTCGAACCTTTAGTTTCTTCTCGAATGCTTCAAGTTGCTCCACGAGCGAAGATATGTCTTTGCGAGCCACGCCATGCCTCCTGGTCAGATTAAGCCGACGTTCCACTTCTGACGACGTCGGTCCACGAGCGTTTATAGCAGATATTTCTTTTTCTTCCGTCACTCACCAAGGAGGAGGCTGCCGCGCCTACACCATCACAGTCAGAGCCGCGATCCCAACCAAAAACACGACCTGCCCCCAAAACGTTTCCAAGAGGGACGTGACTGCCGCAGTTCGGAATCCGGTGCTTTTGAATCTTATGTTAACTCAGGGACAGTCCGGCCCAAGGGCACCGGGTTTTTGGCGCTGCGCGGCGTCAGGAGCTGGAGAATGTTACCCGCGAAAACAGCTCGTCGCAGAGGTTTAGGGAGCTACCTCGCTTCTTTTGAAAACAGGCGACGAAGACAGAGCATGGCCCGTATCTCACTACGCGGGCCTCGACCGCAAGCAGCTCAGCCCCGCGTCGATCGTACTGCTGCTCGTAGCTGATGGCGACGCCCTTCTGTCCTGCTAGCACGCCGTCGCGATGATCTAGAACGCGGGGCATGGCCAGTTGAGGATTGGCTCCGTTATGCACCATCAACCAGCCGTCTTGCCGTCCGAACGGCTGATCTGGAGCGACTTCCCTAACACCGAGGACGATTTCGATATCGTCCTTTCGGGCGCTCGCGAACCCCTCAGAAATCGACGGGGCGGACCAGCCAGGCGGCAGCTGCATTTCCACGCCGCAGTACGAACTCTCTATCCGTCCCTCGTCCGGAATGACCGTGAGCTTGGAGCCACTGAACCCGATCCAGACCACGGCGGATATGATCGCCACCCCACCCAGCACGGCGACCCATCTGATGGGACTCAGTCGCGGTGGAAAATCGAACAGAACGATCGCGATAAACGCAACCATGACCAACCCGGCTACGAAGATGAGTGTCACTTGCTGACATTAGCCCATCGGATACGATCGAGGCTTGAGAAACGCAGGGCCGGCGCATCTTAATCCTGAGTGATTCCCGCGGCTAGGACATCGCCAAGGTAGTCTGGTCGAAATTGGGCGAGCCTTTGGCGCATGACGATGCTGGTTGAGACGTCCGGGACGGCTGCTCGCTTCAGCATGTTGAGGGCCATCTTTCGAATGAGGGCGAGGTTCTCTGCGCCGTTGCGCTTGCTGACGCGGGTGTGGTCTTCGCCGAAAGTTACGTCGAGCACCCAGTGCAGATTGTTCTCCACGGACCAGTGCGCACGCGTCAACTCGGCCATCCTTTCGGCTGAGGCGTTGAGGCTCGAAATGTACGCTCGCCGCTCAGTCGTCGTCACTCCCTTGAGAGTCCTCGTGGACTCGACAAGCACAAGCGTTTTCAGGTCCATCCAGTCGTCGGATTTCTTGAGCCAGTCGACATCGCGTAGGACCCAGGTGCGACGAAGCTCGCGTCGCCCGTGACCCTTGTCCGCCGATTCGTGGAACGCGTCTTCCGACGTCGTGAGCGCCTGGCATGTAGCGTCGTCGAAGCTCTCCAGCACTTCTTTCTGGAGCGACGGCTGGTTTCCCTTTAGACCAAATAGGTAGTCGGCTCCGCGCTCTCGGACGGCCTCTGCGATCTTCTTCTGACATCCCATCGCGTCCATCGAAACGATGGCGCCCTTCAACGACAAGAGCTTCAAAAGCTCGGGGATTGCGGTGATTTCGTTGCTCTTCACGTCGGTTGCGTATTGTCCGATGGCGATCGAGTTTTCTTGAACCCATGCGTTAATGAGGTGCAGCGATCCGAAGCCGTCACTGTCGCGCCGAGCACCCCGAACAGTCTTGCCATCGATAGCAACGAGTTTACCTTCCGTAGATTTGCAGAGCGCACTCGACCATCGGATAAACATCTTGCCGAACATCTCCCGGTCCAACGCAGAGATGACCCGTCGCAGTGTGTCCGCACTGGGAACACCATTCGGGAGTTCAAAGAGTGCCCGGAGTGGTGGTGGCCCCATCTTCACGAAAAAATGGATGCTGTCCCAGCTACGGCATCCCGTGATCATCCCCACGAGCACCATCAGAATGATGTCGTTGAGCTTGTGCTTTCGAGTCCGCTCCACACGGGGGTCAGGGAGGTCTGAAAAAAAGTCCCGGAGGATGCTCTTGCTCGCCATCGCCGGGATGGAACACATTCAGCCGCCAATGGAAAGCGCCGCGTCACGATGGAACTACATGGAACCACATGGAACTACCTGTGGGATGATGCGCTGGCCCTGCCGCCGCGAGTCGAGTCTTCCAGGCGGACGCTAACGCGCTAAGCTTGCGTCACGCGCTACGGGCGCGCCCAACAGCGGCGTCTGAGGCAAGTGGCCCCAAATAATGCCGAACTGCGCGACGCGTCAGTGTCCGGAAGCATGGAGTTTCTCCGCGCTTTCGCCTAGCTTCCCGGTGCCCAAACGCCGCCCAAGACGGGCGGTGCGGGCCGAAGAAACCATGACGACACCTGGCCAGATCCCCGAGCCCACACCCGGCACCGAGCCCACACCCGGTGCCTACGCGCCTCCGGCGCCGCCGCTTTCTGACCCCCCTGCGATCACGCCGGAGTCGCCGCCCTCAGGGCTGGGCGAGGACTCTCTCAAAGACGTCAAGCAGCTCGGCCTCTTCGCGGCTATCGGGTCGCTCAGCTACGTCTTCTGGATCGTCGGCGGCATGGAGCTGGTCGAACGCCTCGCCTACTACGGCGTCAAAGCAGTGGCTGCGCTCTACGCGACGGCTGCGGTTTCCAGCGGCGGCCTGGGTGTCACAGCTACACGCTTCGGCGACATCCTACTCGTCTGGGCCCTCATTCAGTCGTTCTTGCCGGTGTTCACCGGGGGCCTCTCTGACCGCTACGGATACAAGCAAACGATTTTCGTTTCGACCGTCGTTAAAATCTCAGGCTACGTCGTGATGGCGATGTACGCGACCGAGGCCGGGTTTCTGGGTGGCGCCATTTTGCTCGCCACCGGTACCGCCATCTTCAAACCCGGCATTCAGGGCACGTTGGTCAACAGCACCAACCGCGCCAACAGCTCCATGGCTTGGGGCATCTTCTATCAGATGGTCAACATCGGCGGTTTCTTGGGACCGCTCCTCGCTGCCTTCCTGCGCGGCAACTTCAGTTGGGCGATGGTGTTCTACGCCTGTGCGGCGATCATCTGCCTCAACTTCGTGCTGCTAATCACCTACAAAGAGCCATACAAAGCTGAGCGTCTTGCTCGCGCCGCGAAGGTCAAGTCCGGGACCGTTAAAGAGCGCAGCCTGTTCATGGATTCGCTACACGAGATCGCCAAACCGCACGTTTGGATCTACCTCGCTATCTTCAGCGGCTTCTGGTTCATGTTCAACGCGCTCTTTGATGTGCTGCCGCTGCACATTCGCGACTGGGTCAACACCAGCACCATAGTTTCCGACATCTTCGGACCCGGGGGCACGCAGAACGGCTTCTTCAAGTTCATCCTCGGAATGAACCCCGAGGGCACTCGCGTGAACCCCGAAGGTCTCTTGAACCTGAACGCGGGCCTCATCATGATCACCTGCTTCGTCTTCGCGTGGCTCAGCGGGCTCTTGCGCGCCACCACCAGCATGGTGCTCGGCACGCTCATGGCGACCGTCGCGATGTTCATGAGCGGCTACTCGTCGCTGGGCTGGATCTCTGTCGGCGCGATCATGATTTTCTCGGTCGGCGAGATGATGTCGAGCCCCAAGTTCAGCGAGTTCATCGGCAACTTCGCGCCGTCGAACAAGAAGGCCATGTACCTGGGATTCTCCCAGATCCCGCTCGGTATCGGCTGGTCGCTTGAAGCCAAGCTCGGGCCGATGATGTACGACCAGTTTTCGTCCAAGGACCGTTTCTCCCGTGAGCTTCTCGTTGATCGGGGCATGCCCACGGCGGAAGCCGCAGCCATCCCCCAGGGCGAAGCCTTTGACCAAGCCGTCACGTGGCTCGACATGACGCCGGAACAAGTCACCGGCATCCTGTACGCGGATCACAACGTCGGCATGATGTGGCTCATCATGGGCGGCGTCGGCATCATCTCGGCCTTCGGCATCTACATGTACGGGCGCTGGATCTTGACGATCAACACGACGCCGCAGGCAGCGCCCGCCGAGTAGCGCGGCTCTCGCCCAAGGCGCCGCGCCCACCGCACGCGCCAAAAAAAAGACCCCGACACGCGAAGCCAACACGCGTGCTCGGGGTTTTCTTTGTCCAGCTTGATCCCGGTCAATAGCGCCGCCAGCCCCCGCCGGCTAGAATTGGTCCGACCATCTGATGACTGGACCTTCCCCGGCCAAAGGCCCCCGCCCCCTCGAACGCAGCAGTCTCTCGAGCCAGCTCTTTGAGCAGCTGCGCACGCAGATCCTCGCTGGGCGCTACGCTCCCGGCGACCGCCTTCCTCCGGAGCGTGAGCTCTGCGAGAGCTTTCAGGTCAACCGAGGTTCGGTGAGGGAGGCGCTGAAACGGCTCGAGCAGACGCGGCTGATCCATATCCGGCAGGGCGATGGCAGCGTGGTTTTGGATTTCCACGCCCACGCGGGCTTCGATCTGCTGAGTCACTTGGTAATGCCGGGCGGAACGTTGAACCCGCTCGCCCTGCGCAGCGTGCTCGAATTCCGAGCGCTTATCGGCCCGGAGATTGCGCGACTGGCAGCGCTCCGCGCAACGCCCGAACACGTCGAGCACCTCGCAAACCTGGTCACCGAGATCAAGCAGTGCGAAGACAACGCGACGTTCCAACGCCTCGACTTCGAGTTCTACAAAGTCATGGCGCGCGCCAGCGAGAACGTGGCATTTCTTTTGGTTCTGAACTCAATCACCGACGTGTACGCGGAGTCGCGCCAACACTTTGCAGCGATGTTTCGCAAGGAAGCGGACTCTCACGTCATCTACCAACGGATCCATCAGGCCATCAAGAAGGGCCAATCAGCCGCCGCAGCGCGGCTCTGCGGACAGCTGCTGGAGGGCGGCACCAGTGCGTTGACAAGCGCGCAACGACAGCAGCGCAAGGCGCGAGCACGCAAGAAGCGGGACGACTCACTGAACTAGGGGGCAATCATGGGATCAGTAACCGAAGCGCGGGTACCGCCAGGTTCTCGGACGCGCAAAAGCAAAAGGGCCGACGAATCGAAACCGCAGCAGCGAACAGATTCGCTAACGCTGCAGGACTTTCCACGACTAGCTCGATTGCGCGAGGAGTTGCTCTCGGCAGAGCCCGGGATCTGCATCGAACGCGCGCGACACCTGACGGACTACTTCCAAAAGCACGGCTTTGACGAACGCCAAGCGGTCCTGCGACAGGCGCGCGCGCTCTCCTACGTTCTGGACCACTTGCCCACCCCGATATTCGACGACGAGCTCATCGTGGGCTCGACGACGCGCTACCGCCTCGGCGCCCTGCTCTATCCGGAGTTCATGGCCCACGGCATTTGGCCCGAGCTTCCCAACATCACGAAGCGCAAGAAGCACCCCTTCACCATCACCGACGAGGAAGTCAGGCATCTCTCCAAAGTCGTCTTCCCCTTCTGGCGCGAGCGCACCATCGGTGGGCGAGCCAGGCGACTTGGAGACAACCCCAGGTCCATCTCCATCGGTGATCGCTTCGTCTTCTACATCCTGTCGAAGCATAACTGCATCAGCCATGTGATGCCGGATCACACATCGCTGGTCACCCGCGGGCTCCGCGAATTGGCGCTTGAGGCGGAGGAAAAGCGGAAGGCAGCGAGCGACGACGAAGCCCGAGAGTTCCACGAAGCCACTAACGTCTGCCTAGAAGGCGTGATGCGCTTTGCCGAGCGCATGGCAACCGCCTGCGACACGCAAGCCGACTCCGCGACGTCTACAACAGAGCGCACCCAAGAACTCCGCGAAGTCGCGGAGATCTTACGCCGCGTCCCCGCAAAGCCCGCAGCGACCTTTCACGAAGCGCTCCAATCCGTATGGATCACCCAAGTCGCCCTGCACCAAGAGAACGCCGACGTGGCGATGAGCTTCGGTCGCCTGGATCAATTCCTCGCCCCCTACTACGAACGTGACCTCGCCGAGGGACGAATCAACCCGAAACGTGCCGTGGAACTCCTCGGTTCGTTCTTCGTCAAGCTTGGCGATCACACGCCCCTCGTCCCTGCGGTGGGCGAAGAGTTCTTCGGTGGCTCCTCGACAAACCAGGCCGTCACTGTCGGTGGAATGCTCGCCAACGGCAAGGACGGCGTCAACGCGCTCACGCCTGTGGTGCTCAAGGCCGCCGAAGTGCTCGCGCTACGCGAGCCCAACGTCTGCGCGCGCGTGCACGCCGGCTCGACCCCCGAATACATTCGCTCGCTCGTCGAGTCCATCTACGCAACGGGCGCGGCCCCCGCCCTCTTCGGCGACGAAGCCGTCATCGAATCGCTCACCGAAAACGGCCTGAGCCTCGAAGACGCGCGCGACTACGGCGTCATCGGCTGCGTCGAGACCAACTCGCCGGGGCGGACGATGGGCATGACCGGATCCATCATTTTCAACATCGCCGCAGCGCTCGATCTCGCGCTCAACGACGGCAAGCACTCGCTCTCCGGCGCCCGCGTCGGGCTCAGCACGGGACAGGTCCGCGACTTCGAGACCTTCGACGATCTCTACCGCGCCTTTGCCAGGCAAGTCGAAGCGCTCGCTTACCTCGCGGCTGATGGCAACGCACGTCTGGCCGACGTGCACGCCGCGCTGCATCCCACGCCGCTGCTCTCATCGCTCATCCAAGGGACGGCGGAGTCCGGCCGTGACGTGACCCGCGGCGGGGCCAAGTACAATTCGTCGGGCATTGCCGTCGTCGGCCTAGCGGACGCGGCGGATTCGTTGACAGCGCTCAAGGAGCTAGTCTTCGAAGACAAACGCCTCTCCATCAGCGAAGTCGCCGATGCGTTGGCGAGCAACTTCGAGGGCCACGAAAAGACGCGGGCACTTTTGATGCGGCGCGCGAGCAAGTACGGCGCGGACAACGACGTCGCCGACGAAATGGCGGTCGAACTGGTTCACCTGATGTCGCGAGCGTTCGGGCGCGAGCAAGCGCCGCGCGGCGGTCGCTACCACCTCGGCTATTGGAGCATCACGATGCACGCCGGGTTCGGAGCGTTAATGGGCGCGTTGCCCAACGGTCGCAAACGCGGCGAGACCCTCTCGTCCGGCGCCACTCCCGTGGCCGGCGTCGCCACCCAGGGGCCCACCGCCTCCTTGGCGTCCACCGCAAAGCTGCCGGCTCGCGAGATGGCCAACTGCATCGCAACCAACCATAAGTTCTCGCGACAACTCTTGGCCGAACGCAGCAAGCGCGACTCCGTCAGCCAGCTCGTCAGCACCTTCTTCAAGCGAGGCGGCATGCAGGTCCAATTCACGGTGCAAGACCGCGAAACGCTTCTCGACGCGCAGAAGAACCCAGAAGCCCATCGCGACCTGCTCGTCCGCGTCTCGGGCTACACCGCGTACTTCTGCGATCTCAACCGGCGTATGCAGGACGAGATCATCTCCCGCACGGAGAACGAGGTCTAGATGACGACGCTTGCCAAGAGCTTCGTCGACCAAGCCAAGAACACCGCAACGCTACACGGCTTTGTGCTCGGCATCGGCGCCCTCTTCTCCGTCGCGTCGCGGCTCGATCCGACCATTCGCGACGCACTCTCAGACGTCAACGCGACCTACCTATTCCACTCGGGCCGGGCCTCGCGCTCGTTGATTCTCCGAGGCGGTCGTGCGCGCACGCGCAATCGTCTCAAAGCAGCGCCTGATTTCACGCTGCACTTCTTGGACCTCGACGGCGCTCTGCGCACCTTATCCAAGGAACCCGAGAGCGTCCTGCGATTGCTCTCCGAAGGACGAATCAGGCAAGAAGGCAACGACTACTATCTCTTCCAGTTCGGCTATCTCGTCGGGCTCTGCGAGCGTCGGCTGCGGGACGCAGCCGCAAAGCTAACTTCACTCAGAGGGGCCGAAAGCGATCATGCCGGAGCCAGAGCCTGAGCGACGGCCAGAGCCAGAGCCACGGTCTGCTGAGCCCGAGGCGCTCGTTTGCGAAGTGCAGCGATTCTCTGTCCACGATGGGCCGGGGATCCGCACCACGATCTTCTTCAAGGGCTGCCCTCTTCGATGCGAGTGGTGTCATAACCCCGAGTCCCTGAGTTTCAAAAATCAGCCCGTCTACAATGTTGCCGACTGCATCGCTTGCGGAGACTGCGCCGACGCTTGCAAAGAACAGGCGCTGCAGCTGAAGGCGAAGACGATCCGGTTTGAACCCGCGCTCTGTACCGGATGCCTGAAGTGCACCGAGGCCTGTCCTAGCCGCGCTCGACGGCCCGCGGCGCGCACTTATAATCCGCCGGCGCTGCTCGATGCTGTGCTTAGAGACCGCGACTTCTACGGCGAGACGGGAGGTATCACGCTCTCTGGCGGCGAGCCGCTAGCCCAGGGTCGTTTCCTTGAACAATTCCTACCTCTCGCCAAAGCAGCCGACCTGCACATCTTGGCCGAGACCGCCGGCCATTGGAGCTGGAAAGGGGTTGCAACCGTACTGCGGCACATCGACGAATTCTACTTCGACATCAAGGCTGCCGATCCCGCGCGCCATGAGGCCATTACCGGTCGGTCCAACAAACTCATCGTCGAGAACCTCCGCCGGCTCCTCGACGAGGGCCACAACGTGCAAGTCAGGATGCCGCTCGTCGTGGGACGCAACGCCGACGACGAGAACCTAGAAGCAACGGCAGAGCTGCTGCACTCCCTCAAGTTGAAGGAACTCACCCTTGTGCCCTATCACTCGATGGGAGAGAGCAAGCTCGGCAAGGTGACGAATCCGCTGCAGCGCCTCGGGCTGCGCGCGCCGACGAGCGAGGAGTTGGACGCGGCAGCTGGATTCCTGAGGAATCGAGGGATCGCTGCATTAATTTGATTGGGATTTAAGCCGAGCCCAAGCCTGAGCCCGAACCCGAGCGCTGGGACAGCCCGCGGCAGAACGTCGGCAGCTGGAACAAGTCGGACAGCCCTTCTCGAGTCAGCTAGCGCTCAGCGCCGACGCTTATGCGGATGCCGATGGTGCAGATCTTCGCCGTGCTCGTGGTCGTGGCTCATCGGCTCGTGCTCGTGCCAATGTGAATGTGCTTCTTCCGGTACGGAGCCGTGCCTCTGGCCATGACTGTGGCCATGCTGGCCATGACTGTGGCCGTGATGCCCGTCGTCGTGGCTGTGCACGTGTTCGTGGCTGACGGGCCTGTGCTCGTGCGCGTGACCGTGGGTCTCCGTGGCGTGCAGCCAAACGCCGACAAACATCAGCACGCTCGCAACGGGCAATGACCACCCCGGATAGGGCGCACCCCAAAGCAGCGCAACACCAGCTCCAATGAAAGGCCCGGACGAAAACACGGACGCCGTGCGTCCCGCACCCACGATGCGTTGAGCGCGCAGATAGAGCTGCAGACTCACGCCAAATCCGAAAGCTCCGACAATCAAGAGCACCAGAACGTTGCCCAAGTCAGGGAAGCGCTGCCCGATGGCCAGCGCCACGACAAAGGCAAGCCCGCCACCTATCCACCCTTTGCCTGCCACAACGGAGAGCGGCTCCCGATCGGCTAGACTGCGGGAGACCGTGTTGTCGAGCCCCCACATTGCCGTCGCCCCCAGCACAAAAGCAACGCCGACTAGAGAAAGCATGGAGCCGTCGTCCCCCAGCGCAACCACCGCCGCGCCGGCACCCACGAACGTCAGGGCCAGGAGCGCGCGCCGCCCCAAGAACTCTCCGTACACGGCGCGCGCCAATAGAAACGTGAAAGGCGCTTCTAGAGCGAGCAGCAGCGTCGCGGTCGCTCCGTTCATCCGTTGAAGGCCCATCACGAGCAGCCACGGCGCAGCCAGCCCCCCAACAAGCGCAACGGCGAGCAGAGGTAGGACTTGTTGTTTGCGAAGCGGCGCTTCCCGATCGGAGCGGCCCTTGATCAAGCGCCCCACCGTGGCCGCCCCGGCCGCGCCCAGATAGAGCAACGCGCCCGAAGCGAGCGCTCCAGCATCCGCCGACGCCCACTGCACGATGGGCGCGACGACGCCAAAAAGCACGGCTGCTACAAGAGCAATCAGCACTCCCTGACGGATGGGGGTCGAACCTTGGGCGAGCACAGGCGGAGCATAGTCGCTTGAGCGCGGATCTGAAGACCCAGCGTGGGCGCCGCATTCGTTGCGGATACGGTAACGATTCTTTACAGGTTCAACGGCGCGGAGTGGGCTCTCCTAGAGACAAGTCCGCGAAATCTGCGGCCTCTGTCCGGTTCCGGCAGCCCGGGTACGCGTGCTGCTACCATTTGTGCCAATGCTCACTTCAGCTGACTTTGGACTACGCCGCTCCTGCTGGGGCAACCCGCGCGCCCCGCACCCTTCTTGCGTCAGCTTCCTTGGCCTCCTTCTCCTCGCAAGCTCATGCACCACGATGGGCGCGTGCGACGCCGCGAACTCGCTCACCGCGGTTAGCGATCAGACGTCGCTGGTGCCGAGCGCCGCAAGGAAAGTTGCCAACGACCGCAACGCGGCGCCGTCACGCGCGGCAACTCGCGCCCCGCCGAGACCCGACATTGAAGTGGACGGCAAAGACCTCCTGCACCGATTCGCCGAGCCACCCGGATGCCGGCGCATCAGCGTCAAAGACGCGAGCTACGCGGCCTACCTTCGCAAGCTTGCGCTCAAGCCGCACGGCACCGAGGTACGAGACTACTCGGGCGACGTCGTACACTGGGGCCGCGAACTCGGCGCGGTGGTCGACATGGATCTCGTAGGCTCGAGAGACGGCGCCGATCTGCAACAATGCGCCGACGTCGGCGTGCGTCTCTTCGCCGAGTATCACTGGAAGGCAAAGAGCGCAGACAAGGTCGACATGCCACTCCAGAACGGACAGCGCATCTCGTGGCGCGACTGGCGGCGCGGCACTCGCGGCAAAGTCGTCGGAAACCGTCATCGATTCATCCGTAACGCTCGCGCCGACGCAAGCTACGCAACCTTCCGCGGCTACCTCGCCTACGTCATGAATTGGCTCGGCTCGGCCGGCGTGAAACACGGCGCCAAGAAGGTCGCCGAAGACGACGTCCAAGCCGGCGATCTCTACGTCCAGAACAGCAC
>PVBE012406895.1_pt1 | contig 12691 bp, 25 predicted proteins | sample 1631181 | NCBI WGS metagenome assembly PVBE01 (sample SAMN08397723, study PRJNA350692) | Marine metagenome, whole genome shotgun sequencing project. | isolation source: water | place: Pacific Ocean | collected 2012-04
CATCCTCTATCATCCTAGTTTCTCTGCCAACCCACCGAAATCATCCCATGCGCCCATCGACGCCGCATGTGTGCCGAGGTCTGTTCTGTACTCTATAAACTTTTGAATCATTTTCACGATATCTGAAGCATCCCCGACTAACTCCTTAAAAGTGGAAAGTGGGTTTTCCAAGAACGCAAGAACTTTCTCTATAATTTCTGGAGTCTTCGCCGCTTTGTCAACAATGAAACCGCCCGTCAGCTTTGCAAGCGCGGTGAGGACCATGACGGCAAGATCTATGTGCTTGTTCGTCATTAACAGACTAACGGCGTTCATTTCTGCTCTTGCTCTATATTTTTTAAAGATCCCCATTGCTTTCAGCTTCGCAATAAATTGTTTAAACTTGTCTCCCATATACTTAACGAACTCAACAATCTTTTCATGCGCCCAATCCTTCATATCATCGATTACATTAACAACTGTATCTTTTACTCGCCGGCCGGCATTTACAACATCTTCAATAATGCCCTCATCAATTATGGTGAAATGCTCGTTAAAAAACTGATCGAACTCTTGTTCCTGAAGGGGGCGCTGTTCCTCATTCAAATATTCTCGCCAATTTTCAAGTAGGAGTTTCATTCTTCCGGCCCTGCAGCATTCCAACAGCCATAACTAGAACAACACCGACCAATTGTAAGGTCCGATAGTTTTCTAAGATATTTGATTATCACATTCATCGCCATCTTCCTTATCGCGATTGTCGCGACGCTTATAATCACAAAAATCGCATACTTCTGGATCTACCATGCGTAAACCACAATTTGGACACATTTCTGTATCTTCATTATTTTCCATTAGGGTTCTCCGAATAAGATACTATAAATAGCTCGTTTATTATTTACAAGCACTAACTTCGTCAGGTATTTGCCCGCATAAAGGAGCTAGAGCAAGTGCCATATCAAGATTTTGGATAGGACTTACCCATACGATTCCTTCGTTCACTTGTGGCTGGCCTCTATAATAATCCACATCGACACCCCACAAGACGCCGACAATACGACCGCTTTCATTATAAATAACAGATCCAGAAGATCCAAACCACCCAAAAACATTTAAAATGATCTGTTGGCCGGCCTCTGGGTGTGTTTCATAGCCTGCAATTGAACCTCTAAAACTCAATAGACTGTGACTAGAAGGGTGGCCAGAATAATTAATTCTAGTTCCAACATCTGGAAGGTTTTCTACTGGGCGCCATGGCATTGGACGTACACCAGATAATTGTTCGGTTTCGCTCATCCATAAAACTGCGATATCATTTAGTGGATCACCATGGACTAAAATAGCAATTTTGTTCTGCGCTCCTTTAGAAATTATATAAACAGAGCCTAGGCCGCCATTAGCTACATGTTGAGCGGTTATAACAAATTGAGACCCCTCATAATCAATCAGGGAGCCGGATCCATGCCCTCCGTTCAGTCTAGATACTTTTACAGCTGCCTCTCTTACATATCTTTCGGTTCTGCTCATGCCAGAACTAATTGGCATTGTGCGGTAATCTGCATTAAGTACAGTTTCTGGCACATCTGCTTTGATAGTAGTTGCCGCGGTGGATGTCAGACACATCATGACGGCGCCAAATATTGTTAAAATCTTTTTCATCACTCTCTTTCTCCCTTTAAGAATTGTGTAGATAAGAGCGCAATATTTAAAATTGACAATATTTGTAAAGATGTATTATTAATGTGATAACCAACCCCGAAAATGAATAAGTTAACAGGTACTGCGATTACTGCTGCCCAGAATAATAGCTGTTGAAATATCGTGCCCACAAAAGTATATAGGGGCTAACTAACAGAAGATAGGATTTCTAATTGGTGCGGCATGCACCGGTGACTATGATTTAGACCGAAAATGTATACATCCACACAAGGAAACATCGTATTTTCATCATCAAATTTTTCACTTATAACAATTCCTTGGCGAGTTTCTTCCCCTTGAGGTGCAAAAATTTTAACCCTTACGAGATCACCTTTATGTATATGCCATACGATCTTATTTTTTATCTTTGTCATCACATGTACTTGTGGAATATAATTCAACAGCACCAATTAAAATTGATAATTTTAGAGTATCTTCTTCAAGATAACCACTTATATCGATGCACTCTTGTTGGGTTCTAGATCTCTGTCTTTCTTCTTTCCCAGCAAAATTAGAGGTCCATTTAATTTCCCAGAAGTAAACATCATCAATGATCATATCCACCCGACGAATTCTATTCAAGATCACACCGACATATCCGGTCAAGTGATCAATAATAATATCCCCAGTGTGAATAGTGACTTGATCAAGCTCTTCTCTCAAATACTGTTCCATAGTTTAATTATTTGGTACATGTATTAGAACCCCATCTTTGATACATTTACTGAGGCCGGTTTCAGTATAAGGGGTATATTTGTTAAGATTTGTCACATTCTTACCGGTCCAAATAATGTCCCATGCATAGACTCTTCCACGAAGCTTTTGCTCTGGTGCATGCTCTAAAACATCAAATCTTTCCAATAAAAGCCCAATATCACCGGTGTCGGCATCGATAACAAGATCGCCTGATTGAAAAATAGCATCCACTCTTTATATATTAAAGAGGACTGCTTCCGTCGCTATACAATTTAGAATATTTTGTTCAAAGGTTAATTTTTCATCGTAAGAATCGCAGACTACCTCTGGTGCTATGGTAGTAATACTCTTTTCTTCTATAAAAATTATTTCTTTGTCATCACAATTGTTACTTTTCACTTCGGCGGCCGCTGCCACACTTGAATGTTGTATTATTGCTGTACCACAAGAGAAGCCGCTAAGAAAAACGACTAAGCTTGCTATTAAAATTTTAAACCACATTTTTTGGTTCCTTAAAGATTCTTAAGTAGTTTTTACAACCACATAATGTCCATGATTTTCCCACACTACCCAAGTTTCTCGACCAATCTTGGGAAAGCTGACCTTCATCATGTTTGTAAGCAAATTAATTTCTTTTACGAAGCCCATTGACCGTTTGAGGGGGCTCTTGTCCTTAATAAAGTCACCTTCTACTGCATTAGGTGCTTGAATTCTAAATGTTCTCATTAAATCTTTATTCTGTCGATGATATATGGATGATGGAAGGAAAGATCTTTATAAAGCTTCTTGATAACGGTTTTGGCAATCTCGCCAACGTCACCCTTAACCTCTTTTGATTTGAGAGCCTTACTAAGTTCTTCTTCCAAAGCTTTCTTTAACTCTGATTTTAGCACACTTTCGACCTGTTTGTCAATCATTTTCTTGATTTCAGACTTATCGGTCTTTGTAAGCTCTTCATTAAGAAGCTCGACAATGTGAGATTTCGTGATTTTCATATTTCTTTTTCCGCCGCGGTGTCTAATTTTGGAATTTTATCCATAAGCGCTACCAAGTCTGGAATGGCAATATTCTTCACCAAGACTTCCACTACATCACTGGTTAGGCTTAAAGTTGTAAAAAATTCGTGGGCTTGTTGTTGAATCACCGAGTCTGGTGTGTCTTCTGTCGGCGGCGCCGGCCGCATGCTTGCCAAGCCCCCAACAACACCACCAAAATTTCCTACGGATCCTTGGCTTTCATAAAAAAGTTCTTCTTTAATAATCTGTTTAAGTTGTTGTTTTGTGATTTTCATATGTTTAATCTTCTGCTTCGACTTCACGAGCCTTTTTTGCAGCTTCTGGCGCATACTTAGCAGCCTTGTTAATAATCTTCTTCTGGTTCTTTTTAGAAGTATGTCCACGGAGATCAATAGCAGCTTCAGCGCTCTTCTTGTCAAAAATAGGAAACTTGTCTTTACCTACTGTTGCATATTTTTCTCGGGCCTTTTGGGTAACATTTCCCTTTTCAGTGCGATTAGCCTCTTCGAAAACTGCAGCTATCTCTTCTTTAATAATGTCTTTAAGTTGTTGTTTTGTGATTTTCATAATTCTGTTCTAAACTTCCCTGTTGGTTTCCAGTTTGCTGGATTTTGGATTTCTGCGTTTGCGTCTAATAGCTTATCAAAGAATTTCTTCTTATACCATTGAGCGTCGTGTAGCTCTTTGTCAACCATAAAGCCAATCAGCCTCCACACTTCCACTGAAGCTGCTTTTTCGTTTTCCACTTCTAATTTAGATCTCTGATCAACATCCATTTTTTTGTATTGCTGAACAATTTTCGCGCGCTCTGAGTATAGTGTCTCAAGGGGGTCTCTAGCACCAATTGTTTTAGCTATATCAGATAATCCGCCGATCATGGTTTCCCACTCCTCGCGCATCTGACGCTGCCCGCGCGCTCCTGTTAGTAATTTCATCCTAGCCATTAATTTTGCTATTTTTTGAGCCTTTTTATTAAAATAAGCCAAAGCTTCAGGAAAGTGAATCTCTCCTGTGCCAAAACCGCGGCTGGGACGATTCGTTCGGCGTTGATAAGTGTTTCCAGATTGCCCGGGAAGGTTTCCCATTTGCCTGCCACTTTGAGAGTCGACACCATATGTTCCTTCAAAATCTTGGCTTCCGCGTTTCTCTTCAAAGATTACTTCAAGCTCTTCCTTGATGATCTGCTTGAGTTGTGTTTTTGTGATTTTCATTTTAAAAAATTTCCTTGTATTTTAACTAATCATGTCATCTAATTTGGCGATGACATCATCAATCGCATTTCTATCAAGTTCATCAAACACACCTTTGTCAATCGCTGTATACAGCGCAGTCCGCGCTGCACTAGTGGTGCCAGTAAACACGTCGACCATAGCCTCCCCAGGAGCAATAGGCTTATATACGCCGTTATCAATCAAATATCGATACGCTCTATCTTCCACCGTACCATCCTCGCTATCTTCGGTTAAAAATTTTCTCCACTCATTCAAGAACAACCGCATAATTTCACACTCCTATCACATATACATTCATAAATAGTCGCATTTCCAACACGCTACCACTTATTGAGCGTAATATTTTTCGTTTGCGGATCGATCTCATAGACTAACACCAATTGACCGCCAGAATATTGTCCCGAGTACGCACGATCAAACCAGAACACATGATAAACCATTTCCTGCCATGCTCCCGGCTCATCGACACTAAGTACGACTCCGTATTCGTTCGCCTCGTGGTAATTCTTATAATACCCAAGAAAGAATACTAAATCGCCCACCACAAACTGGGACTCGCTTCTAGGCGCAATATCCATGGCAACACATAAGCTAGGAGAGCACTTCCTTTGTCCACTCTCTATCATCCCAGATATCTACCTTAAAGTTCGTCAGGCGTCGGACTTCACCCTTCCACACACATGGCACAGGAGGACGATATCCCCTTCTCCAGACTTGTGTAGCATTAATAGACCTGGAACAATATGCATAGCCCTTTGTGCCATTACCACCGGGACATGTCCAATTAATCGGAGCCCCACAGCATGGACACATAAACTTATTATCCGTCACCCTGGGGAGTTTATACTTACCTTCTACACATCTGCCCATGTAGTAGATAGGACCTACCGCGCAAAAAGCCTTCGTTAACTTCTCTTGGCACCTTCTTCTTCTGCAGCTGCATAAAGATCTGCTTTGGTGATTTTCATTGTATTCTCCTGTCTGGGTGGTATGCGATTAGGGCATATCCCACTGGTTTGCGTCGTCAAAGTCGTCGTCATAGCCTTCGGTACCGCCGATAGGAGAATTATCGTCTTCTTCTATCATCCTGTTGAGAGTATCCCTTAAGTCCCTCAATGATGTTCCGTACTCCTCTACAATTGCATTTAAAGAATCTTGGACCAGAATATCCACGTCGCTCGAGCCTCCCGGGATCCCAGCGCCCATTTCCATTACTTTTCCCATCTCTTCTTTGATGAGTTGAGTTAGTTGTGTTTTTGTAATCTTCATTTTCGCTTACTCCTGCGGTGGTATACCTTAAATAGTCTGGAAAATTTTTGGGGGCATTTTTTATCTGCGAATTTCTTGGCGCTATTGCGAACGGGTATAGCACGCATGACACATATAATACATATATAGAGACATACATTCTGGGTAGGAGGGGGGAGGGGGTGGTACCCGTTAAATGTATTATGTATTAAAGTTATTTAATGTTATAAGTCTCAAGCGCAATGCATATAACAATAAATATATATATTATAAGTCTCGCGCATTAAAAGTCTATCGGGTCATGCGATGGCTTGGCGGTCTTCTTCCCTAGCAAGTAAGGGATGCATGATACATATACTATACCGAAGATGATCACTGTCGCCATGGCTGTAGTTGATTGGTCTATAGGTTTATGTATTAATCTTTTTATTCTTTCTCTTAATCTCATTCGATTCTCTCCTGTTATATAATATATTTATAGGACGCACACACATGCTAACACAAATAAAGCGACAGCCGCAAGGGTCGCTAGCATAATATTATCCATTTATTATTCCTTTATCTTTAGTCTCGCGCAAAGTCTTGACACATTAATACTTTTATTCCTCTCCCTATAAGGGAAACCTTAATCAAAACGCATGCAGTCGAGCCTGCCGATTATTGCGCTAGCGTTACAAAAAGTCTTGACGTAACGGCTCAAAGCTGTGATGAGTAAGCGACAAACGCCGATAATGCGATAATAAGTATAACATATAACACATCAGGCGGCCGCATCTACTTTTAATGTATCCCTGCATTGCTCGCGACAATGCTAGCATCGGCTAGCGCGGCGGCTGTCCATAACACATAAAAGGCAGCAACCGCCATCACAATCGCTAATACATCTTCCATCTTCTCTCGCACTGTCATCAATCTCTCCTCACATGCTGACACATTTATTAATCTCTCTCTACTCTCTGACACATTTAATGCAACGCAGGCATGCGGTTAGCATGCTATACATTTAATACATTAATAGAATGTGCTTGACATTGTGGGCGTTGTAGTACTTAGACCCACCACCGTTTTAACACATTTATATAACAATATAAAAAACAAACGACATTTATCTTATAAGTATACAGTCACAGGGCAAACGCCCACAAACCACTGCACACCACTTTACACCACAATGCACCACTATCTACTACTCACTATAACAAACAGCAATACAAATAATAATATAACCATTAGCTGATACCTTCTATTAAATGAATAAGTGTATATCTGTTCTCCCATACAATAATGGTAATCAATGCTGTAATAATAAACTTCATTAGTCTTCTTCTCTTTTTATTTGTTTGAGTCTCGCGAGGATCTAATCCAGTTCCATCGCTTTCGAGTTAATAAATAATCTTCATCATTCTCGTTATTATATGCTTCAACCTCAAATGGATTATTGAAGTATGCCAACAGTCCACTCCTATATCTAACCAACGCTATAGCGTAAAACAAAAAATATAAAACCCACTGTACAACAAACAACAGTTCTAGCTGCTGTTGATAATGTATTGTTTCGTGTCTCTTGTCTCGTTCGGTTAGTGTGCCCTTGCACCATACAAACGGGCCAATGCTGATCGCCCATATATCAATCGGCGCGACCTTCGATAGCGCGGCGGCCAATCTGCTGTTCTCATAGAACCATGGTTTCCAATGTTTCATGTCTTAATGTTTTCCTTCTCTCTGTCTTTCCATGGTACAAGGTTCTGGCTCCATGCTTCCACCTCTTTACCGTTTAGGCTGACTATCCAAGTGTCCCACCTATCCCAATCGTTATTGGTGCCCTTCCTTAATAAAAGTACAGGCACACAATTATGTGTCAAGTAACACGCTAAATCGCCCGCTTTCATCACAACGCTGTGGGTGTTTCATCTTTTAGGTCTGATGACATGATCTTTTCAATCTCTCTTTTAGACATCTTTCTGACCTTGTTTCTTTTATTCTGCTCTCTCAAGAGTTTGGAGTAGCGTTTATGGTTAGGTTCACACAGGAAGATGTTCTCAATGCCAATCGCTTTAAATCGCGACAGGCTAGACGTTGCCATTCTATGACCCGCTATCTTGCTCTTTGATGCTTCGGGCACCGTCAGAACGCTCTCATAGCCCTGCAAACGCCCTTCAGCATCAAGGCTTATCTCGATTTGGCTCACATACCAGTTGTCATATCGTTTAGCCATATTTAGTTATCCTCTTGTTTGTTAGTTGTGAGATCAGTACAGATCCCTTCTTCGATTAAATGAGTTGCTGTTCGCCCGAACCAGCCTTGAAGCGTCCAAGCCAAGCCAGTATCGATCAAGTGTTGCCATGCTTCAAGCTGTTGCTCTTCAGTCGCATCAATGAACCCTTCGGCGCGCCCAATCGCTGTATAATTATCCATTTGTGTGTATATCTCCTAGTTGGCTGTTTTCTTGTGAGTTTGCGGGACTTCCCCTATCATTTCATAAGGGTCAATGCGTTGAGTCTCTGTGGGGTCTGTGTTCGTGGGTAGACTCTCGAAGGGCTCTCGACCCGCATTCAGGCGAAGAGCCGCTCTAGCGGTGAGGTAGGCGTCGTCAGTGATGACTCCCACACCATCCGTCAGATAGAGGTAGCTATCAACAATCTGCGCTAGTGCCTCGCGCAAGGCTTTGACTTCGCTCATGCTTCAGCCGCCTCCATGCGCTGGGTTGCTAGCAACAGGACAGTCTCTAACGTCGAGCCAGCCTGATCGACACCATCAAGTTTAAGCTGAATAGGGGAAAGCGGATCGGACAGTGCAGCGGGATCCCGAAGCATTGCGAAGAATACAAGTTGTGAAACGATGTTCTCGGCTGCAAGCTGGGATAGCTCAAACTGTGTTGTTGATGCTGAAAGTTGAGTTTCCATGAAATACTTCCTTTATTTGTTGATTATAGTAACTAGAGTGAGCAATGGGTTATCGGCGAATCTTAAGGTAGCGTTCCTCAACCAAGAAGACCAAGGCAGACCCCACAGGAAGCACCTTGTAGCGTTTACAGCCCTTGGCAGAGCTAACGATGGGCTCATTGACGCTGATCACCACACAAGCGGCTTGTGGCCCCATTGTGCGCCAAACGCTAGCGGGCGCATTGCTACGCAACGTAACCAGTGTTCCCACGGGATACTTTGCTGGCGCTTCCCAAGCAGTGATCACCTTTTGGGCATACTTGTTATTGACTACCTTGTCGTAGTGTTCTTTAGTAGGCATATAATCCTCATCGGCAAAAAAGCGAGAGGTAATAGTAGAGTAGTAACCACTGCGTCCATAGTATTCACAAGCCAAGCGCATGCGTACGCGCTCGGTTGCCCCATAGCCGCCGTTGAGCCACGCCTGACGCTCCGAGAGAAGCTCATCGGTATGGCGAGCCTCGATCTTCTCTAGAGTCTCCACCTGACGCGCAGAAAGCTGGCGTTGAGCCTCTTGACGAATCAAGCTCTCAACGAAGCCAGCATCCCAAGAGGATCGATCTTCAATGCGAGAATCGAGCGCCTTCAAACGCGCGCACATTGTGGTTTCACCCAAAGCGGCGCGTTCGGCGATGGCGACAGCCGCCGCATCGGTGCGCTCCTTAATGATGTAGAAGTACGACTTACGCCCAGCGGTCAACGTGCGGGACCTCTCATAGTGACCCTGTAGCGATTTGACGACCCCGCGATCGCGATCAGAAAGCGCAGGGTTGGATAGCAACTCTGCAAACGCAGATTTCCAGCTTGTTCGTTTGGGGGCATTGGCGGGCTTTGGCGGATTATTAAAGTACATAAGGTTCCTGTTCGTTTCAATGTGCGTACATTATACCACAAGATTACAGGGGATGTCTATAGGTAAGTTGTCAAGTGTTTGTCAAGGGGGTCATGTGCCCTTGCCAGATGTGCAGGATTATACCGTTAGTAAAGCAAACTCTCCACATGGTTCTCGATTCCCTCTCGATCACCAGACCGACCATTGAGTCGGGCATGTCGGACTGATAGGTTCCCTCGATTCTCACGAGGTCACCGACCTGCACTCTATACGTCGATGGCGATGATTCTTTCATTGGTCGAAAAGTAGGGGTTGTCAGCATACCGCTTTGTGGTCATCCACATGCGCTGACACTTGCTTGGAATCGGTTTAGGGGCCATCAGGTCAGTCAGGATAATGTGCCCGTCAAAGCTGTTATCGTTGACGTAGCGCGTGGGAGCATCGAAGCATGTTCCGCCGTGAAGTACGCGCTCGGTACGGCGGTGTGATCCTTTCTTCCAAACATATACGGTACTCTCTATAACTTCAGTATCGAAGGGTACGACGGTGAACTCGGCAATCGAAGCCAACTCGTTCAACTCGGAGAAGAACGCGGCGAGCATTTGGTCATCAACAGAGCCCGATTGATCGATGCTGATAGCGATGCGAGCGTGACGACGTACCCGTTTTCCAGGATGTATGCGGGGAAAGCGCCGATTGAGGCGGCGAGGAGTCGAACGGCGATCCGCGCGTTGAGAGGTCTTGATGAAGTAACGCAGGACTTTCTTCCAGTCAACGTGTGTCGCAATGCGATCTAGGATCTCTTCACGCATCGAGGAGGAGACAGAGCCCCAGTTACGCGCCTGTTGAGCCTCTTCAGCCGCCTTCTTGACAGCTTCCTTAAGTCGCTCCTTGGCGATCCCCTGCGTGGTGCTGTCGCCCTCTCCAAAGCTCTCATGAGAGTCAAACGAGTCTGCGCCATCGAAGGGATCCCCATCTTGTCCACCTTCACCAGATTCATTCTCTTGCTGGTCTTCACCCATCTTCTTAAGAGCCTCTAAATACCATTCGTAGGTCATGCTAGGTGGAAGATGAGCAAAGGGCCCTTCTTCAGGAAAGACACCCTTCATAGGCTCCGTAGAGCCCTCTATGATAGGGCCAGGATTTGCCTCATTGGGAAGCATGCCGTTCATTTCGGGCAAGCCATTGATCGCGAGATCCATCGCGATGTTGTCGATCCGCTTGAGTCCATCGGCTGGCTTGCGACCCGTCACATGCTCAAAGATGATGTGGTAGAACTCGTGCATCAGAACGCCCAGCTTGTGCTTATCACTCAATGCTCCCATAAAATCAGGATTGTAGAGTAACTCAAACTGCTGGGTATGAGGGTTGATTCGTACGCCCGCAGTCGGCACTTGAGTGCTAGCTGTCTTGTCAATCCGTCGCGAGAGCGCGGCGAAGAAGGGCTCGCGCATCAAGAGGCGCGCCGTGTGCATGTTCAAGTTAAAGGGTTGGTCGGTCATTGAAGGCTCCTATCGCTGAATACAAGGGTATTATACCATAGAATCAGTACGACTGTCTATAGTTAAGTTGTCAAGTGATTGTCAACTGACTATTTCCCACGAGTCATAGCGATCTCGTCTGGTTGTCCAAGTGCCAGTAGAGCCCTTGGCGTAGGGCTTGAGGAACTTAACCTCAAGTCCACCAGCGTATCCATCCCACATAAAGTGTTCGATCACTATTCCGACAGGGTTATCGATAAGGCGCTTGTGGCGCACCAGAGAGCCCACAGTCATAGGCTTGGGGTAGTTTGGGGTATTGGGTGGTTGGTTCATTTTGTCCTCTCTTGTGGGGGTGGCTACGGGATGTAATACTTGACACGGAGATCGACATCTGCGACCCACCGATGCTCTTTGTTGCGACTTGGCGATTGTCCCCATCGACCAAATAGCTGATATTCGCGGCGCTTTACATCGATGGTGCCATATACGGCTTTCGGTAGCTCGCGCAAATCAGTTATAAGGTGTGCTTGGTTGTTCGCATTGCAGATAAGCAATGTTCCGATGTCGTAACGTCTTTTCTTTCTATCTTTCATTGTCGTGCTCCTATGCCTGATCTCCGCCTAGGATAGTCACCAAGTGGTCAGACACGCGAGTGCCATCGGTTGCAGTAGCCTTGTGGATAGCAACCACGTTGTCGATGTTATCGACATCCCCGATGACCGTCCAGAGCTTCATAGCGACCTCTGAAGGAAGCGTGACGAAGTAGTCTGCAAGGTTCTGGATCTGGTTCTCCGTAAGAGTCTCGCGGAACGATTCAGATGCCTCGAACTTTTCAATCATTGCGGCGTGGTCGTTAATACCCCATTGCGAAGTCTTGGCGACCTCTCCGTTGTCCAGAATGTCCTCAATGGTAACTTGCCACTCGTAGCGATCAACGAAGTCCTTGAGGGCTACAGCGCCCTCGAAGCCGACGAACGCGGTCGCAAGGTGGAACAGGAGCCCAGAGTCCCCACCTTCCTCAAAGACTCCTGCATCGCTAGCGGTATCGCTGAAACGCTTCCAGCTACGGCGTGAAGGGTACACTTTGTTGGGCTCGAAATCACCAGTGTGTTCGAGGTGCATGCGATTCTGGTTGATGAAGTCCCACAGGACAGTGTTTACATTGTCTTGTCCCCACTTGAGCCAATCTTCAGTAGTAGGCTCGACATCGAAGACAGTCCAGCGGTCAAGCTCGGCGGGATCCATCTCGCCAACTTGGTATTGTGCGCCATGCTCGCCACCGTTAACGGCTGCGATGATGAGAGTCTCAGGATGCAAGTGCCAGCCGTTGAGCTTACGGCTATCGGTCAACTCAAAGAGCCCCTGACGGACTTCCATTGTCGCGCGGTCAACCTCATCGAGGAAGAGGCACACGGGTTGATCGCAAGCGGTTACAAGCCAATCTGGAGCGTTCCAAGTGGTACACTTGCGCCCGTTAATAGCAGTGTCAGCGGTATCAGGAAGACCAAGAAGATCGCCTTCGGTCATCTGTGAGGCGCGGCGCTCAACGACAGGAAGATCGCGGGCG
>PVBE011026903.1_pt1 | contig 12689 bp, 11 predicted proteins | sample 1631181 | NCBI WGS metagenome assembly PVBE01 (sample SAMN08397723, study PRJNA350692) | Marine metagenome, whole genome shotgun sequencing project. | isolation source: water | place: Pacific Ocean | collected 2012-04
AAGAATCCGTTCCTATCCAGCCGGAAAACCAAACGCTCGCCTCAATCACATTTCAAAACTATTTCAGATTGTACGAAAAGCTCGCAGGTATGACCGGTACGGCCATGACCGAGGCTGCCGAATTCGACGACATTTATAGCCTTGAAGTAATCGAAGTACCTACCAACATGCCAATCATGCGGGCCGACGAGGATGACGAGGTCTATCGCACCCGGGATGAGAAATACAATGCGATCTTAGAGCAAATAGAAGATTGCCACAAAAGAGGCCAGCCGATTCTCGTTGGGACCGTCAGCATCGAAAAGTCCGAGCACCTTGCGGGCCTCCTCAAGAAGAAGAGAATCAAGCACAACGTCTTGAATGCGCGTTACCACGAACAGGAAGCGCACATTATTACGCAAGCTGGAGTTCCTAGCGGAGTGACCATCGCCACCAACATGGCCGGCCGCGGTACCGATATACAGCTCGGTGGAAACGTAGATATGCGAATTGCCGATGAGTTGAGTGACATGGAAGACGGCACCCAGCGGGACTCGACTGAAGGCAAAATTAGAGCCGACGTAGCGGAGAAGAAACAGAAGGCCTTGGATGCCGGCGGGCTATTTGTGCTCGCAACCGAACGCCACGAAAGCCGCCGCATCGATAATCAGCTGCGCGGTCGGACCGGGCGCCAAGGCGACCCTGGTGTTTCAAAATTTTATTTGAGCCTGGAAGACGATCTTATGCGCATTTTTGGATCTGAGCGCATGGACAGCATGCTTCAAAAACTTGGTCTCGAAGAAGGTGAAGCGATCGTTCACCCCTGGATCAACAAGGCGCTCGAGAAAGCACAGCAAAAAGTTGAGGCGCGCAATTTCGATATTCGCAAGAACTTACTCAAATATGACGACGTCATGAACGACCAGCGCAAGGCAATCTTCGAGCAACGGATTGAAATGATGGACGCCGATGACGTCAGCGACATTACCGCCGATATGCGCCATCAATTGATTGACGATTTGGTAGCCGAATACATTCCTGAAAAATCTTATGCCGAACAATGGGACGTGGAGGGCCTGGGTCAAGAAATCAAAGTCATTTTCGATGTAGATGTTCCGGTTAAAAAGTGGGCCGGAGAAGAAGGCATTGCCGATCAGGAGATTCGTGAGCGATTGGAAAGTCAGACAGACCGCTTGATGGCAGAACGCACCGCCAATTTCGGACCCGACGTGATGAGACGCGTTGAGAAGGCCGTTTTGCTACAAACGATCGACGGCAATTGGCGCGAACACCTAGTACAACTTGATCATTTGCGTTCCACAATTGGACTCAGAAGCTATGGCCAACGCAACCCGCTCAATGAGTACAAGACTGAAGCATTCTCGATGTTCGAGAACTTGCTCGGCAAGTTGCGCAGCGATGTCACAAAGAATCTGGTGCATCTTCAGATCTTGCCCGAAGCGCCACCGCCCGAGATAGAGCCGAGGGCGCCGACAATGCACGAGACCCATGCTGACCCAACGACGGGCACCAATGAAATGGACGGCAAAAGAGAAGCGCCGCAGCGCACATTTGCCAGGCCCAAGGTCGCGCTCAACCCCAAAGACCCCGTAACATGGGGCAAAGTCCCGCGCAATTCGGCCTGCCCATGTGGCTCCGGCAAGAAATACAAGCATTGTCACGGCAGCCCCAACTACGCGCCAACGGCAACAGCTTAGTTGGCTCCCGTACAATTCGCAAATCCATTTCGCTTGTGAACTTGCACTCAGCCAAAGATAATCGGTCCCTGAGGTCTTAAACCATAAGTCGAGCCAAAAGGGACAGTGTTATCTGCATTCTTGGACGCACGATAAACCCATTCACATTGCGCTCTATTGAAGGGCAACTCTTCGCGATCCATCGCGAAGAAGCATTGCCGAAAAGAGACGCCAAGGTGCTTGAAAAAAGGATGCAAGCGGCCAATAACGGGAAAGATTCATTGTATCGCGCTGCGCTGTTAAGTGACATCGAGAATGAAAACGAGCAGGGCCCCGAAGATCACAAGTCCAATAACAAAGACGAACAGCGCCACCGCGATACTCAGAAACGATATGACATAGGGTGGAATCATATCGGTCATAACGTCCTCCTAAATGCTTCGCGCAACCCTTCAGGCAGCTGTCTATTCCGGACAGCTATCATATATGATGACGGCAGGAACCGAGCTTAGTCTTGCGCACTTGATCACGGACTGTTTAGAACTGTTTACTTGCTCTGAGGCCCAAAGCAGCGTCGGCAGTCTTTTTTTGAGTATGTTTAGCGCGCATTTCGCCAATCAATTCAAGTGAATTTTCTTTCTAATTATTCTTCTCACGGAAAAAAGACCACACTTCTTGTGGGCCATTAATGTCCGCGTTGGTTGCACCGAAGAAAGGAGGAAACTTTGTCAACGGATGGGGAACCGCATGGCCACCACCATCGATTGTAATCAATTTGATCGTTGGTTTATCCTCGGCCGACCAGACGAGCGCAAACGCCGTACTTTCGTCATCCTCACGCATATTGGGATAAGGAATACTCTGTGGCTCTTCACCATAGTTTGCCAACTGCGCCCAGTATTCCGCCGTCGCCCTAGCCGAAAGCACCTCGCCGCGCTCGCCTCGGTTAAACATAGTAACCATGCCACCATCATAGGGATTAATTGGATCCTTGGTGCCGGTGACGACCAGTATCGACACGCCGGTTTCTGATCGATTGCAGTCGAAGTTGTTTTCTGTAGGCAGACTTGCCGCCACGATTGCGAAGGCCCGAAATGCCTGCGGAGCTTCATGCGCCAAACGATACGCCATATGGCCACCGTTTGACATGCCGACGGCAAAGACATGACCCCCGTCAACATTGTATTCCAAAATCAAACTCTCGCGAAGTGCGAGGAGAAATCCCACATCATCAACGTCTTGGGCATGTGCACTATAGGGAAGATTGGTCCGGCAATCGTGCCAGTGATCTTCGTATCCGTTTGGATAGACGACGAGTGAGCCTTCTTCGTCAGCCAATAAATCAAACTCAAAAGACATACCTTGACGAATCATTTCCGGTTTGCTGCCGGAGCCATGCATCACAAAAGTGAGCCACGGTGCAGCGGCAATTTGTTTCGGTACGTAAACGAAATAAGCACGCTCTCGGCCATCAAACCTGATTGTGCTCTCAACCAATTTCCCTTTCGGTTTTGGCTGGGCATCAAGTTTGCTTGTGTTGGCAATTGCGAGGGTCAAAATCATCGCACACAGCCAAGCCTGTTTATAAAACCTTTGTTTGCTCGAATATTGCTTCACGTTTGTCACTTCCCGTTGCACCCTGCATTTGTGGGGGTTTCGATTCCTGCTTAATATGATTATAGATTAACTCCGATGCTGTTTTTACCTGTGCGTGTGCTAAAATCCACAACATGAATTTTGAACAAGCGATCTCATTTGCCGTCTTGATTGGCAGCCTAGCATTTTTTGTCTGGGGCCGCTGGCGCTATGATTTAGTAGCAGCGGGTGCACTTGTCGTAGTGGCTGCCACCGGTCTTGTTACACCGGCCGAAGCACTAGGAGGATTCGGTCATCCGGCCGTGATCACTGTTGCCGCAGTTCTGGTAATAAGCCGGGCACTCATTAATTCGGGCCTGATTGATGAAATACGCCGACACTTGTTGCCGTTCACGGAAAATTTAGCATTGCACATCATTTCACTCTCTACCGTCTGTGCCATTGCGTCGGCATTTATCAACAATGTCGGCGCCATTGCCATCATGCTTCCAGTCGCCTTGATGACGTGCGCCGAGCGAGGGCGCGCACCCGCACTTGTTCTTATGCCGCTGGCATTCGGTAGCATTTTGGGCGGGCTGATGACACTGATCGGCACGCCACCCAACATTATCATCGCAACATTTAGAGGAGAGTTGAATGGCACCGAGTTCGGGATGTTCGATTTTTCACTAGTTGGTATTCCCGTGGCATTTCTCGGCATTCTGTTTACAGCGCTCATTGGCTGGCGGCTGGTCCCGCAAAAGCGCCGCGGCACGAAAAACCCCGATCAACTCTTCCAAATCGAAGCCTACATCACGGAGGTTCGAGTAATTAATGACGGCCCGCTTATCGGCAAACGATACGGGGATATGGAACAGGAGATCGGCGAAGATGTCGTAGTGACGGGACTCCTTCGCGCAGACGGTAAGATGCGCAAACCTGCGCGGCGCGAGTTCGTACGCGAAGGAGATGTCTTGATCTTGAAGGCCGATCCAAAGGATCTCAAGCCAATCATGGACCAATTTGGGCTTGAGCTTTATGGAACAGTCCCCCAAAAACTCGAAGAGCTGGAGCCCGACAACATCAAACTTTATGAAGCGATCGTTAGCCCCGGATCACTCCTGGAAAGCCGATCGCCCACCTATTTGAGACGGCGTAGTGGATATACGCTTCACCTGTTAGCAATAGCGAGAGAAGGTGAGCCAATCCGGAAGCGATTAAAAGATGTTGCCTTTCGTTCCGGCGATGTGCTTTTGATGCAAGGCGATCAAGACTCCACTCCTGATACTTTGGCAGAACTTAAGTTGCTTCCGCTTCCCGAGCGGGGACTAAAACTCGGCAAGCCCCGCAAAATATGGCTGGCGCTTGGAATCTTTACCCTTGCAATACTCGCAAGCGCCTTCGGATACCTATCACTACCGGTAGCTTTTATTGCGGCTATTGGCGCGTTCGTTATGACGGGTATTCTCCCCACAAGAGAACTCTACAGCTATATCGATTGGCCAATTATCGTCTTGTTGGGCGCAATGATTCCTGTGGGGCAAGCGCTCCAGTCAACCGGCAGTACCGACCTCATTGCCGCCGCAATCGTGGCTGCCACGTCAAGCCTACCGATCTGGGTAATGCTCGCCTTAATCATGGCCGTCACCATGACCTTATCGGATCTAGTAAATAATGCAGCGACAGCGCTTATAATGGCGCCCATTGCAGTATCCATCGCAAACACGTTGGGACACTCTGTCGACCCCTATCTCATGACGGTGGCTGTAGGCGCCAGCTGTGCGTTTTTGACTCCCATCGGGCACCAATCGAACACACTCGTAATGGGACCCGCGGGTTATCATTTTAGTGATTATTGGCGGATGGGATTGCCGCTTGAAATAATCATTCTGTTTGTCAGTATACCGCTTATTATGTGGTGGTGGCCATTAATTCTGGTTTAGAAACACTGCCACGAGTTGTCATCATCTAATGAGAACAAACACAACCTAAGCAATGCCTAGACGCCCTAGAGCCAAGAACTTGTTCCGCCGATTGTCGCGCAGCTCTTCTGGTGTCCATCCCGCCATATGATCCAAAGCTTGTTCGATGGCGTCCGCGGTGTCGGCCATAGTTCGTGTAGGCTCGCGATGAGCGCCCCCGAGTGGCTCTGCGATGAGTTCGTCGATCACGTTGAGTTCAAGAAGATGCTGGGCGGTTAGCTTCATCGCTGCTGCGGCATCTTTAGACTTCCCCGAATCGCGCCACAAAATCGATGCGCACCCCTCAGGTGAAATAACCGAATAAATCGAATGTTCGAGCATGAGTACTTTATTAGCCGTCGCAATCGCCACGGCACCCCCTGAGCCACCCTCACCGATGATGGCGGTGACGAACGGCACACCAACGGAAAGGCAGGCCTCCGTTGAGCGCGCAATGGCCCCCGCCTGGCCACGCTCTTCTGCGCCAACACCAGGATAGGCCCCGGCCGTATCAACCAGCGTCACCACAGGAAGAGAAAACTGATCGGCAAGTGCCATGATCCTCGCTGCCTTGCGATAGCCTTCCGGCCGCGCCATGCCAAAATTGTGCTCAACCCGTGAATTCGTATCATCACCTTTTTCGTGACCAATAATTGCAACGGATCGACCACGGAATCGACCGAGCCCGCATACAATCGCTTTATCTTCGCCATACAGACGATCTCCGGACAGAGGCATAAAATCCTCGATGAACTCCCTCACATAATGCTTGAAATGAGGCCGATTGGGATGGCGTGCAACTTGCGTTTTCTGCCATGGGGTGAGCTTGGCGTAAATGTTGCGTAGTTCAGTTGATGTCTTACCTTCAAGCCTGGCAACTTCTTTATCGATATTCATCGATGTGTCTTTCGCAGCCAATTGTCTTAACTCATGGATCTTGCCTTCCAACTCGGCAATTTGAGTTTCAAAATCCAAATAAGCATGCATCATACAACCGCTCGCTCAATCTAATGTCGTACCGAGTCCGCTAGTACCCGGATACTCTTTCTTCAACCATCAACAACCTAAGACTTACGTTTTTGCCGCCCTTTTGTTTTGAATCGCGCGGTACGTTTTGTTTCGGCTTGGACTTTTTAGTCCGAGTTTGATTAATCATTTTCATTTTGGGGTGCCGAATTGACAGTTGTAAAACTCATACAAATTATTTCCCAAAGCGCCCAAACCGACCCTTAAAGATCTGCGGGACACTATGAGTGGTCATTGGTTGAGTCAACCATAAGCCCGCTGACCCGAAAACTTTGCACATTACGCGTCACTGAGGGGGTGGTGATCTTGTACCAGGAGTTTTAGGCGATCCTCGAGAACATGTGTATATATTTGAGTGGTTGAGATATCGGCATGCCCAAGCATTTGTTGAACACTTCTGAGACCCGCTCCATGCGCCAGAAGATGAGTGGCAAATGCATGGCGCAACACGTGCGGTGACAGCTTATCAGCCGGCACACCCGCTCTTTTGGCCAGGACCTTGAGTAATTGAGCAAAACGCTGGCGGGTCAAATGACCAGATTTCGAGCGTGATGGAAAGAGATAAGTCTGTGCACGCGTCGATGCTGAAACCGAGTCGCCTTCCAAAAATTCGTGCCGCACTTCCAGGTACGCTCTGATCGCTGCACGCGCCTCTTCGTTCAGTGGCACTAGTCGCTCGCGGCCTCCTTTCCCCTTGACAAATAGAAATCTCGTGTCACCGATTGCTGCGCTTATGGGCAAACCCACAAGTTCCGAGACTCGCAAACCTGTGGCGTACAAGATCTCCATCAGGCAAACCAATCTTACTCCATCGGTACCGCCAACCCTTCGTGCTTCAGCTAAGAGCGCATTGACCTCATCCTCACCTAGAACTCTGGGCAATCTCTGCTCCAATTGAGGAGCTTTGACGACCGAACAGGGATTATTATCGAGCAATCCTTCAGCATACAGGAACTTGTAGAACTGACGAAGCGTGGATAGACGCCTGGCTGTCGTAGAACGTGACAGGCCGGACGTGGAAAGGTAGCTTAAATAGTCTTGTACCGACACGGTATCAGCATGGACAAAGTCGAGGTCATTTCCGCGAAGAAAAGATTCAAAGTGAGCAAGATCTCTACGATAGGCAAACAGCGTGTTCACTGACGCGCCTCGCTCAGCGCTTAGCGCCTCTAAGAACATCTCTAAGAATTTCGTTGTGAGACCTGTGATGGTGTACACCTCCGCCTGCTAACCTGAATTGCCTTTCCTGGACTTAGACTTCCAGCTCCTCCTTTAACGATTTGTTAAAATTTGAGCGAGTCAGACGATATAGCCGAAAGCAAACGGTAAGCTGGTGTCCCGCACCAAAAAACTTTACTCAAATTGTTTGTTCCTAAGGCGCGGTGAAAATAATCTGGTCAAAGAGATGATGGCGCCTCGCCCTTAAGCTGCACCCCCAAGACCGCTTCCAGAACAATTTGTTTAGCTTCAGTATCAAGGCCAACGGCAGAAAGCGAGCCGTAAGCACTTAACAGGTCAGAATGGGAGGCGGTCGGCGGTCCTCCTTGCCCAATCGCAATCAAAGACAACAGGACAACTTCGCCTAGGCGCTCCGCCACAGTGGCACTATTCAAGCGCGCCAAAATGACTTGTGACGTCTGGACCACAGATCGCTGGAGAGGCGCTTCAAGCATCATGAGCTGAATATCTCGAGAAACGGGGTAACCTAACCCCTCAAGAATCTGAATGTTGCGGACAAGACGTTCAAATTCTCTGCTCTGTGGAGGCACGCTATCAAGCCATTGGAGCGGATCAGTAGATCGCCACGGTAAACGATCGGAAGGGGCGCCCACGGCCAAAAGGATCCGCAAGTCTCGGATTTTACCCGAGTCAGAGCGGGTACTTTGTCGAGCGACGTCAAACCATTCATAGGCGCTGGTCAAATTGCCGTTTAGCAACGCCATTCGCCCAATGTCGGTGGCAACTTCAGCATAGGGCTCTGACGGAATTATGTTACGCAGAATGGGCCAATAGAGACGAGCTGACTCAAAAAACGAATCGTTCTTTACGGCAAGAGTTGTTGCTCCTCGAAGCGCCTCAGCAAAGGCTGAAGGCACAACAAGCGTCTTGAGCATGCGGTAGATCAACGCCTGGCCCCGCGCAGGCGGCAGTTTCCCGATTAATGTTAGCGCATTGCTCAGATCCTCCGCGGTGAATTTAATTTGATCATAAAGTATACCGAGCTGTTCGGGGGAAAGGGCTCCAAATCTTACCGCTTTTTCTGCACTACTAAGCCGGAGTGGTAAATCAAATCTGTCGTCCAATGCAAGTGCTGACAAGACCGCGGGAGCTGCGTTCGCAAGTGCATCATCAGACGGGGCGAGGCCCAGCTCTGCATACATCGCCAATGCGAGAGCATCAAATTTGTCGGTGACCGGGATGTCAATATCGGCGCCAGTTGTCATACGCATTACTAATGCGAAAAAGCTTGGATCGTCGGCGTTCTGCTCTAGCAGTAGATCCGCAGTCAAATCTGCAGCGGCATTTTCCCCCGCGACTACAAAGCAAAATATTCGAAGCCGAAGCCAAAATGGTTCGTCGCGGGCGACGGCCAACCCTGATGCCAACTCACATGCACTCTCATAATTGTGACTCAACAAGAAAGCGCGAGCCCGGGAGCGCGCCACATCTGCCACATCCATAAGAGATGGTGCTCTTGCGGCCAGGTCAATGACTTCTGCAATTTGACCTGCCACGTACAATCGTTCGAGACGGAGCGCGAGAAAAGATGTGCCGCGCGTTATGCCGTCGGGCAACGGTCCCGTAGTCAGAAGGAGACGATGCGCCAATGCATTCATGCTCCCAGACCGGGTCGCCACCGGCAATTTCGGCAAAAGCGTCTCAATTGCGAGTCGCTCCGAACCCTCCCAAAGATCTTGCTCAAATCCGCCTGTTGCCAGGCCGATCAGGCCGAGGCCTGCCGCGTCGATACCGCTTAATGTACCAACCTGTATGCCCCCATCACTCAATCCTGGTCGATCAGTGATCGATTGTAGGGAACCATCAGAACTAGAATCTGAACTCGGTGAGCTGCTGGACGACGGCAGCGTAATACCTTTTGGAGGGCCCGTAACGTCGTTATCCTGCCCGATGGCACTTTGAGACATAATGCTTATGCCAACAAACGCACAGACAATGCTCGACCACGGTGATATCAGCTCCAAAATGAGCGCAATTTGCTTACCGTGGAAATGTCTCATCGGGAATCACAATCTCAATTTTGCTTGCGGGAGGCTCCATCCTCTGGGCCACGATATACAGCGCGGCACCTCCGCAAAGAAAGATCAATGCGATTGCGACAGTAAGACCAACTGCACCCTTCATGAAAGCTCACACTTGGCAAATTGTTCGAATTTCCAACGTTTTCAGCTCATCAGATTGGCCTTTAGCGTAAAGCCGACTGCATTTAACCGCAGTAAATCGATGTCTCGCCCCCATACCCCGTCTCGCCATTCAGTCGGATTTGTTGTAGACGCAAATGGTGAACTAAAGTGTAAAGAGATACTAGGTGAGATTCAACGATTCGTGAATTGGCGGCGGAGCAAGTGGAAACTGTGCCAGGCGTGCAAAAATGGCCCGGGCTTAGTTTGATCAGGTGATTTGGTGACCTTACAACCCGATCGACAGGAACTCCTAAAATCACGCACAATCGCCCTAGTTGGACTAATGGGAGCGGGCAAAACGACAATCGGACGCCGACTTGCAAAAACGCTCGACATACCGTTTGTTGATGCCGACGCAGAAATCGAAGCCGCCGCGGGCTGCACCATAAATGACATATTTGAAAGCCATGGCGAAGCGGAGTTCCGTCGTGGTGAACATCGGGTGATAGCTCGGTTGCTGACAAGCCCACCCATCGTACTAGCTACCGGCGGCGGCGCTTTTATGAATACCGAAACCCGATCACTAATCCAGCAAACGGCAATTTCGATTTGGCTACGTGCGAACTTGGACATCCTTATGAAGCGTGTCAGCAAAAGGGGGGCCAGACCCCTATTGAGGCGTAATAATCCGCGGGAAATAATGGAAAAACTCATAAAAGAGAGATATCCGATTTACGCTCAAGCGGATATAATTGTAGACAATGTTGATGGGCCGCATGAAATGATGATCAAGACGATCATCGATTCTCTTGATGAACTCTACAAAGCAAGAACATCGTGAGGGCACCTCTACACGAACTCATTAGAATAGAGCTGAGTGAACGCTCGTACGACATCCATGTCGGAACCGGGCTCATGGCGCGTGCAGGTGAATTACTTCAACCCATTCTCGCTAGACCGAAAACGATTACGGTCACTGACAAAAATGTAGCTGACCTCTATTTAGATCAATTTGTACGCAGCCTTATGGCTCATGATATCGAGAACCAAAGTATAATCTTACCTGCGGGTGAAAGAACAAAAAGCTTTAAACAGTTAGAAAAACTGCTTGAAGAATTATTAGACTTGGGAGTTGAGAGGGGCGACATAATTATTGCACTTGGTGGTGGCGTCATTGGCGATATGGCCGGTTTTGCCGCATCGATACTTCGCCGCGGGATTGCCTTTGCACAAATACCAACCACATTGCTAGCGCAGGTTGACGCATCAGTAGGTGGCAAGACCGGAATTAATACTGCCCAGGGTAAGAATCTTGTTGGCACCTTTTATCAACCAAAGATTGTTCTCAGCGACCTCGACACTCTAAAGACGCTCTCTCGTCGTGAGTTCTTATCGGGCTATGCGGAGGTGCTCAAATATGCGCTACTCGGTGATCTTGAGTTCTTTGAGTGGTTGGAAGTCAATGCCCAAAGTTTACTAGCTGGCGAAGAAGGTTCACTATTTTATGCCGTGAAGAAAGCGTGCGCAGCGAAAGCCATAATTGTAGAAGCGGACGAACGCGAAAGTGGGCAGCGTGCATTGTTAAATCTGGGGCACACATTCGGCCACGCGCTTGAAGCCGCGACCGGCTATGGTGAGGCACTCACACATGGAGAAGCGGTAGCTATCGGCCAATGTCTAGCTTTTTCGTTGTCGCATGATTTAGGCCATTGCACTGAGAAGGCCGTTAAGAAGGTAAGAGAACACGTTTCAAAGATAGGTCTTCCGTGCCATTTTAACAAAATTGCAGGCCATAATCTGAATGCGGATAGATTGCTTAGTCATATATCTCAAGACAAGAAGATTGTTGACGAAAAACTAACGTTTATATTGGTACGTGGTATTGGAGAGGCATTCATCAGCCAAGATGTGCCGGATAACAAGCTAAGAGATTTTCTAGAGAAGATGGTGCAGTCCTAGTGGACCCAAGCATACTCCTCATTGTCATCGCGATCCTGATACTTCTGCTCCTGTCAGGCTACTTTTCCGGATCCGAAACGGCGCTTACAGCAACTTCGCGCGCGCGCATTCATCAGCTTGAAAAAGATGGTGTAAGACGTGCCATGATCGTTAATGAACTTATCAACAATCGAGAACGGCTAATTGGGGCTATATTGTTAGGCAATAACTTGGTCAACATATTGGCCTCTGCACTCGCGACCAGCGTTTTTATTGAGCTGTTCGGTGAAGCCGGCGTGGTTTACGCCACACTTATTATGACAACGCTCGTGCTTATTTTTGCAGAGGTACTGCCCAAGACCTATGCCATCTCAAATCCGGACCGAATGGCAATGGCCGTTTCTCCAGTCCTGCGGATAATTGTCAAGACTCTTGCACCCATTGTTCTGGCGGTCGAGTGGATCGTTCGCAAAACACTGAACTTGCTCGGCCAAGATATTGATGAAGCGAAGGACGTTCTATCTCCTCATGAGGAGATCAGGGGGGCAATTGATCTTCACCACTTGGAAGGCGGCGTCAAAAAGCGAGATAGAGATATGTTAGGAGGCGTACTTGACCTGCGCGATATGGCTGTTGACGAAGTCATGGTTCACCGCAAGAACATGGAAATGGTCGACATTGACCTTCCCAAGACAGAGATCATCGATCAGGTACTTAACAGTCAGTACACAAGACTGCCGTTTTGGAAGGGAAATCCAGAGAATATCGTCGGTGTGCTGCATGTGAAAAATATTCTGAAGTTGCTACACGAGGAGGGCAATGATGTTAATACCTTGTCGATTGCTTCTCACTTAATTGAACCTTGGTTTATTCCAGAGACGACAACTCTCCAAGAACAACTTATGGCCTTCCTAAACAAGCGACAGCATTTTGCGCTAGTCGTTGATGAGTATGGCGCCTTGATGGGGTTGGCAACCCTTGAAGATATTCTCGAGGAAATTGTAGGTGAGATCGTTGACGAACACGACCGGTTGGTCAGAGGTGTAAGACCTCAAACAAATGGATCGGCGCATGTCGATGGCCACATTACCGTGCGAGACTTAAACCGAGCTATGGATTGGGATCTCCCTGAAGACGAGGCCAATACAATT
>PVBE010253393.1_pt1 | contig 12688 bp, 8 predicted proteins | sample 1631181 | NCBI WGS metagenome assembly PVBE01 (sample SAMN08397723, study PRJNA350692) | Marine metagenome, whole genome shotgun sequencing project. | isolation source: water | place: Pacific Ocean | collected 2012-04
GTCCACGCACGCCATGACGACGACGATGAAGACGCACGCGCCCGCCCGCTCGGCGGTGCGATCGAACGCCGCGAGCCGAGGGGTGCGCCCGGCGCGAGGCGGGCGCGCCGTCGTGCGCGCCAGCGAGCGCGTGGACGGTGGCATCTACAAGGAACCGTCCCAAGGGTTCACCGATGAAATCATCGAGGAGGTGCTCGCGGATTTCCCGGAGGAAGGGATCGCGGACGTTCTCGAGGGGATGATCTTGGTCCTCGCGGGCGGGTACCGCGTCTTGGACGTGCGCGCGAAGAGCGAGATTGAATTCGTGGGTAACTACCCGCGCGATCAACTCAACGGCTCGAAATTCATCGAATGCCCGATCATCAACGCGACTCGTCGGTACGACAGTGAAAAGGGTGAAAAGGTGTACCAGCAAACCATCAACGACGACTTCAAGGCGCAGGTGGAAAAGTTGTTCCCGGATAAGGAGGCGAAGATTATCGTCGGTTGCTCGGACGGCCGCAACCGCACGCTTCAAGCGCTCGAGTTCCTGGATGAGATGGGATACACGAACATTGTCGGCCTCCGCGGTGGCTACAACATGTGGAACCGCCAGTGGGACGCCAAGTTGCGTCGTCGCAACTTGCCGGGCGTCTTCAAGGAGGAGTACGGTCACAGCGCCGACGGTTGCGGCGTGCACGCGACCGGTGCCAGCTTCCAAAACCAAGATGCGTTCCAAGCCCCTGATTGGAGAGACGAAACCGAATGGCTCGACGCGCACGAGGCGGCGACCGCGGCGTAGGTTGTTCCGTTCGGATCATTGACGAAGCCTCAAAATGGAACATTTCCACAAGTAGCATTCGCTTATTTTACAACTCAAACTACTCCACTCAGACGTCGGTGAAATCAGTCGATAGATAACGTCGAAATATGATATAAGGGGCAAATCGTAAATTTACCTAATAAGTGTCTCGACCGCGCGTGTTGACCCACTCGATTAGGCCCATTTGGGACGTCTCCACCGACGCGTCCGACCCCGCCCCGGCGATGGCCCCGATCGTCTCCGCGCCGAACGTGGCTATTCCCGTGAACAAACCGTGTGGTGATACCCGCATCTTCCTCGACGTTGACGCACCGACCCCTGTCAAGATGGCTTCGTGTTGGTACACATCTAAAAACGCGTAGCTCGTATTGTTTTTCGCCTCTAACATCGCTTCCAACGTCACGTAGTGCACGCCGTGATGATACAGATACTTCCCAGGGTGATCGTGTCCAGCGAGACAAATCTTCACGACTCCGCTCTCCTCGATGAGCGACGAGACGGCGTCGCTATTCCACGCCGACATTTGATACCTCGCCGCGTCTCTGTGCAAAGCATTGTGCGAAGCTATGATGACGCGATCTTCCTTCTCCTTTGCATCCTTTAGCTCAGACTCCAACCAAGCGAACTGCGTCGGTCCGATGCCCCCACCCCACGGGACGATTTCTTCGCGGTCATTATCCGCCGCCTCTTTGGCGAACGCAAACGCCGCGTCGTACTCGGAAGAATCCGCGGGCACGTATCGCGGATTCAAGTCAGTGGTATCCAGAATGACGAGTCGCCATTTTCGCGGCATCGGTACGCTGTAATACTCCCCCATCGACGTCGCGTTCACCGCGCTCAGAAAAGTACGTTTGGTGACGCTACAATCGTGATTTCCAATGCAATGAAACACTCGCGTCGACGAAGAGTTGACGATGTCGGCGACGACGCTCAAGTCTCGCCGATTTTTCTCTCGCGTCTCCTCTCGCATCTCTCCTCGCAGCACCGGTCGCGTCGTCTTATCGTCGTCGTTGTATCCGTCGAATAAATCTCCAAGATTCACGATTCCGCTCAGCTCGCTCGCTCGCGCGTCGAACGCGTCGAACGCGTCCGCCAACCTTCTTCTCGCGTCTCTAAAAAACTTTACTCTTCCCGACCCATCGTCGCGCGTCTGATTCTCTTTATCCGCGTACTGACAGTCGGCGAACAGCGCGAGTCGAAAACTCGGCGATCGCTCGACGTTTTCCAGTCGCAGCGCCGACCCGCGCGCGTTCACCCGCACGTTCGCGCGCGGTTCCCGACCTCGCTCCGTCTCGATGTCATCTCCCTCGCTCGCGGCCGCGCGCGCGGGTCGTCCGGCTCGTCGTCGTCGCGGCGCGCGGACGCGAGAAGACGACGACGACACGAACGTCGCGCGTTCGGTGGCGGCGACGGCGGTGACGGACATCGCGCGCGGCGCCGCGTGCCGATGAATGAGCGCCGCGCGCGCGGACGAAACGAACAAACGAACGAACGAACGATGCGCCCGCGAGCCGGGAGAATCCGACGCGCGCGTCATGTTCGGCGGCGGCGGCGGCGGCGGGGGCGACGGGACGAACCCGTTCGGTCGTCCGACGCCGACGCCGACGCCGGGCGGGGCGAACCCGTTCGCGGCGAGCGCGAACGGCGGAGGCGATGGGAACGGAAATCTCGTCGGGACGCCGTTCGGACGGGCGACGACGACGCCGGCGTCGCCGTTCGGGCAGCCGTCGACGTCGGCGACGCCGTTCGGACAGCCGTCGACGTCGGCGTCGACGCCGTTCGGACAGCCGTCGACGTCGACGCCGTTCGGGTCGACGTCGTTCGGGGCGTTCGGGGGCGGGGACGCGAGCGCGGGCGCGGGGTCGTCGCCGTTCGGGCAGCCGAGCTCGGCGGCGGTGGCGTCGTCGCCGTTCGGGCGAGCGAGCGGAGGAGCATCGCCGTTCGGACAGAGCGCGGCGGCGTCGTCGCCGTTCGGTCAGACGAGTGGTGCGTTCGGTTCGACGTCCGCATCGCCGTTCGGCGCTGGATCGAGCTCGCCTTTCGGCGCGAGCGCGCCGACGCCGACTCCGTTCGGAACGACGACATCGGCGCCCGCCGGTGCGAACCCGTTCGGGTCTGGTGGCACCGTGGTTGCGTCGCCATTTGGATCTTCGAACGCGCAGAGCGCGCCGACGAATTCACCGTTCGGAGGTGCGCCCCAAACCGGCGGCGCGGCGTCGCCGTTTTCGGTCAAGCCCGCCGGGCAAGAGACACAAGCGTCGGGCGGTGGTTTTAGTTTCGGTGCGCCAGCTCCCGTCGCATCAACGCAACTTGGATCGACGAGTGCGTTCGGCGCTCCGCCAGCGTCACCATCGCCGTTCGGAGCGGCGCCGGCGTTCGGAGCGGCGCCGGCGTTCGGAGCGCTCAGCGCCACCGCGTCGCCGTTCAAGCCGAAGACAAGCGCGGATGATTCCATGGGAGCGTCGCCCGCGTTCAAATCATTCGAGGGTGAAAAACGTAGCACACCGACAACAACGCCGGCGATCGCGGCATCTAAACCGTTTGTACCTCCGAAACCGAGGTTTACGCCCCAAGGATCACACTTAGCCGGTGAACGCCCGTCGACCTCAGCCGTCGCAGTCGGCGGGGAAATGGGCGAAATCCCCAAAGGCCACATTGTTGGAATGTGTGACTTGATGTGTCCCGAGAAAGAAAGAGAATTCAGAAGCGCGAACGGGGATTTGGAAATTTTTGAACGAATTGACCCGGACGACCGGACGAAATCAAATTCGGATCTTTGCATAAAGAAGTACACGCGCATCGTCGACGAAATCACTCCCGACATGGTGCGCACGAAGAAAGGCTTACAACTGGCGATCGACCAACTGTGGAGAATTTTAGATGGACGCGATGAAGATTTCATGACGAAGAGCAAGTTCCTCTGGGACCGTTTGCGTTCCATTCGCCAAGATTTGAATTTGCAGCAGATTACGGATTCGTTCGCGGTGACCCTTCTGGAGCAGATGGTTCGATACACGATTCTCGCAGAGCACGAGCTGTGTGAAGAGACAGCTTCGGCGACGAATCCCGATGGACACAATTCACATCTCAACGTTGAGCAGCTGACGAAAACGCTCACGTCTCTGCGACACATGTACGACGATCACGCAGACCGCGGACAGCAACTGAGCGTCGACTCGGAGGCGGAAATGTACTGTTATCAACTTTTACTTCGCATCGATTCACACGGACGATACGCCGTGCAACGTTCGGAAATGTTGAACGATTTGAGAGGAGTTCGTCCAGAGGTGCTGAAACATCGCGACGTGCAGTTCGCGCTCGAGTGTCATCGCACGTATCACGGCAACAACGTCGCTGGATTCTTTCGATTAGTGAACAAGGCGACATATCTGCAAGCGTGCTGCTTGCACAAGTTTTTCAACAGCATGCGCGGAAAAGCTCTGGAGGTTATGAACTCAACATACGGCAAATTTGTGATGCCCATCACGGAGATTGCTCGGTTGCTGCACACCGACGATATAGAGACGGAGGCGCTGTGCATACACCACGGACTCAATGTGAGTCGGGGCAAGGATGGTGGTAAACCGCCCGCGGTGATAATGCGAGAGTCGTCTTACATCTCTCCCGCGGACGAATTTCCGATATCCCGTTCTGATTTGATCATCAATAAACGCGCCGATTCATACTTGATTGAAATCGTCGGTAAGGAAAACTGTGCGAGGATTTTGGCGAAGGAGATGCCGCGAATTGCACCCAAGGCTACTCTTCAATCACAGGCGCCTTCATCAGAGTCAGACAAGCTCAAGAAACAAGCAGATGAACTTAGAGCGAAAATCGCACGGAGAGAAGCGGCGATCGCGGCCGAAAGAGCCACCATTCTTGCGAAGAAGAAGGAGATTGAGGAGCGTAAAGCCGCAGAAAAGAAAGCCGCAGAAGAGGCCGAGGCAAAGGCGAAGGCTGCTGAAGAAGAAGCGAAACGTAGAGAGGCCGAGGCAAAGCTTGCAGAGGAGAAGGCGAGAGCCGAAGCAGAAGCCGCCGAAGCAGAACGTCGACGCCTGGAAGAAGTTGCGGCTCGGGAAAAGGCTGAGGCTGAAGCGAGAGCCGAAGCAGAAGCCAAACGCCGCCTCGCCGAGGAGGAAGCTGAACGTCAACGATTGGCGGCAGAAAAGCGCGCACGGGAAGCGGCGGAAGCAGCGAGGCTTGCGGCGATCGCCAAAGCGGAGGCTGAAGAGCGCGCTCGGCAAGCTGCCGCCGCAGAATCGGAGAGACTCAGGTTGATCGCCGAGGAGAACGCTCGTCGTCAAGCCGCCGCCGCGAAAGCGGCGCGCAAGACGAAGAAAATGCAAATGGCGGTGTGTCAACTTACGTTCTCTCGGTGGCGCATGAACTTCAAAGAGTTCAAGCGCGAGAGATTGATCGGCGAGGCACTCTCCATGGCCAGTCCATCGCCCGCGCTCAATCTCGGTCGCGGAGCTCTTATGGACGCGCGCGTGGCGTCCGCTCGTCCAACTGATATGCTCGCGCGGCTGCGCGCGAAAGTTGAGTCGTCTCGATCTCCCGCGTTCGGAGAACCTCTCGACATGCCGCGAGCGGTTGGGCCAGCTCTTCATGATGCGGCAGCCATGGCCGCACCGAGCGCGCTCGTGTGGAAATGTCTTTTGTGTACGGGCGCCGAAGCGGATTCAGGTCCGATCGCGTCTGCGCGTCCGCGCACCGCCGCCGCGAGCCTCGTCGCGGAATGGTTGCGTCTGAAATTATCCCGTGGGTCCACGTCGCATGAAGTTCCCATTAACACAGGTACGATCCTCTCTCTGTACGGAGCTCGACTTCCGTTGCCCGTGACGAGCGACGACTGTGATTTCATGATTGGACCTTTGGCGTGGATCATCGTTCGAGACGTCCCGGCGATGATGGATAACCCGCACAAGGCGAACACCGGCGCGTCAGCTGGAATTTTTGTTCTCGATTGCGGTGGAGGCAAGTTCGATGAACACGAGATGAAACGACTCAGAGAGTTCAACGCGGTCGTGCGCGCGAACGACGCGCCTCTCGTCGTATTAGTGGCGTCGCGGGATGATGGTGTGAATCGGTCGAGCGTCGAGAAACACATCGAGAGCGCTGGTATCGAAGACTCGTTGTTGATTTTCCTTCCCCCAGAGGGCCCGGCGAAGTGGCAGGACGACAAACTCGCGGATGTGCTCACGTGGTTGGCGGAGCGCGCGCCAAAGGCTCCGAGACGGAGAATCGCCCATCTCTCGGCGGAAATCGACGAAGCGCTCCAACCAGGGTACGTCGATTTGACCACCAAAGCGAGAGTCAGCGCGTGTGCGTGTGTTCACGCCTTCAATCACGCGCTCGACCGAGTCGAAGCGAAAATATCAGAGGCTGCTCAAGTCGAGGAGGGCGGCGAGTGGCCGCCGATAGAAATCGGTCTCGTCAACGCAGCGCTTCCTCCGCCGGGTTGGAGGTCGGCGTCTCGTCGCGCGAAAGTCATCAACGCGCTCCGTTCCGTCCGTTTACCGGAATTTGAAGCCGGAGATAAGCCTGCGCGCGCGTTCATCGAATACGTGGCGAAAGTGTTGCCAGACTATCCGGATGAGTACGGTCGATGCATGCTCTCTCAGGCGCGATACGATCCTCACTTTCACAAGCTCGAAGACATACCCTGGATCGCGCTCTTCCAGTCGCTCATCACGCTTTTATTGAGCGGTCTCGAAAGTCGGACGCGAAGCGAGTGCATTTACCTTCCTCCCGGTCATCCGTCGTACGATTTCATCCCGTACGAACCAGAGCCCGAGTTGCTGACACACGCCGGCGCTCCGCCGGCTGCCTCGCCGCCGCGAGAGACTCCAGAGAATCGCAAACGCAAACACACGGACGATGTCGAAGATGCTTTGGAGAACGCTCGGTTCGATGAAGTCGGTTCGGAGCCTCTCGACGAAGAGCGGGTCGCTTTGGACGCGTTGAATCAAAACATACGAGCGCAAACTCGCCACCTGGACGCTTCCGAGCGTTGGCTCGCAGCGCTCGCCACGAATACGCCCGGAACCGCTCACGCGCCGGATGCGTTCTTAGGAGACGCCGACATCCATTTATCAGAGTTTCACGCCCAATTAGCCGCGGAGCGCGCCGCCGAGGCGCGATTGAGAAGTCTGTTGAACGGCTGAACGACGAAACAGACGGTGTAATTTTATAACATTCGTAGGGACACTACGGTACGATTGCGAGACAAAACGACGACACAAAGCGACGAGCCTCATATTTGCACGACATTCGACCGACCGAACAACGGTTCCGCCACGCACTCCGGCTCGGCGTCGTCGTCGAAGACCATCTCACACCCGCTCTCGGCGCACTTGGTCGTGTACACGCCGTACCGTCCCGACTCGGCGTCCAACGGCATCAACGCGCACGACTTTTGCCTATTCTTATCCCTCGATATGAACGCATCCTCCTCGTCCTCGTAACACGCGAACGCCGTGATGCAGCTGTACAGCGGGCACGGAATCCCCCACGCGCACCAACACATGTCCGTGCAACACCTCCCGCACGCGACGTTGTACACACAAATCGGACACACCACGCACGTCGCCGAGCAGCATCGGTGCGCGCCGTTCCCTCGTCCCGCGCGACATCGATGACACCCAGAAAAATCACTCGCCTCGACGCGCCGCCCGAGCGCTCGCGCGCGCTCGCGCGCCTCTCGAAACGTCGGGTCCCGAATCATCCCACCGGACGGTCGAGGCGCCTTCATCGACGTCTTCGTCGGTTCCGGCGACGACGTCGAGACGGGAACGCCGAGAGGGACCTCATCGCCGGTTCCGCGACCGTACGCCGAGCGAAGATCGCCCTCACCGCGACCGTACGCGCTCATTCCTCGCGCGCGCGACGATCGATGGCGCGCGCGCATAAAAAACAACGAACGGGGTTCCGTGACCTCTGTATACGTAAGAAAACACCCTCCGGACACGAACGCGAGTCGAGTCGAGTCGAGTCGAGTCGATTCGTCGTCGTCGTCGTCGTCGTCCGTCACAGCGCGTCGACGCGCGGACGAATCGAGGGCACGCGAAGATCGTCTCGCGTCGTCTCGCGTCGTCTCGCGTCTCTCTCTCTCTCTCTCGCGCGCGACTCGTCCGCGCGCGATGGCGACGCCCGAGACATCGGCGGCGGCGCGGCCGAAGACGCTGTATCAGGGCGTCGAGCGGGACGGATTCGGCATGCGTCTGTTGGAGAGGATGGGATGGGTCGAGGGACGCGGGTTAGGGAAGCGTCAAGACGGGATCTCGAGGCACATTCACGCGAGGAAGCGCGCGGTCGGGGTCGGGGTGGGCGCGGACGCGAGGCGGGACGCGAGCGGCGCGAACGCGGTGGACTGGACGATGAATACGGTGGCGTTCGATGACGTTCTGCGGTCGTTGAATCGCGCGCATAGCGTGGATGATGTTTGTGCGGGTGGTGATGGCGCGGTGGCGTCGTCGTCGTCGTCGTCGGGGGGAGAGGAAGAGGCGGCGGAGAAGAAGAAGAAGAAGGAGAAGAAGCGCGCGGCGACGAAGGAGGAGAAGAAGGCGGCGAAGAAGGCGGCGAAAAGGGCGAAGAAGAACGAAATCGTCGTCAATCGAACGACCGTCAGTCACGCCGGGAGGTACCAGAAGCGCGAGTCGCAAAAGATGGTGAAGAATTACAGCGCGGAGGATCTCGGTGCGATTTTAGGAGGCGGTTTCGTGTCGCTTCCCGAGGTGCGCGCCGACGTCGGGAACGCCACGGACGACGAGGAAGAGATCCCCACGCCGGTGAAGATGGAAGCGGAAAAGGAAAAACCGAAAAAGTTGGTCGTGTGCGAGCGACCGAAGTGGGTGTTCGATCCACCGCCGGAGGATTGGTGGGGCTGGCGCGTCGGTTTCAGACCGGAGGGTCACGGACAAAAATCCGACGGCGATGACGCGGACGCGCTCGAGCGAAAGCGCGGTTTCGACGAGGACGATCAGGTGAACCTCTTTCAAGACACGCACGCGGGCGCCAACAAGAATCGAAGGGGCCTCGGAGCGAACCGCGGGAAGGATGCGGGTGCGGATTTCTCGGGCACGAAGAAGACGTTCGGCGAGGCGGACGACGTCAGTGACGCCGAGAAGGCGGCGGCCAAGGCGGCGAAATCTGTTAAATGGCAAAAGATCGCGGAGAAAGTTCTCTCAAAGGCGGATGGATCGATGAAGACGAAAAAGTTCATGGAAAAGGTTTTGAAAAAGGCGGAGTGCGACTTTTCCGACGACGGCGTCAAAGACATCTATCGCGACGCCGCGTTTCACATCCTCTCTCGCAGCGGCCTCTTCACGTCTCTCGAGGAAGAAACCGTGTCGCTTCAAAAGTAAACATCATTAGTACGAGCGCCGCATTCACTAGCCACCCAGTCGCGCGAGTAATGTACACTATTCTATATTACAGCACCGTCTCCCTCCACTCAAACTGACACCGCTGACACTGCACCAGCGCCAGACACGCCTCGTCCCCACCACCCCATATCTCCGCCTTCCGAATATCTCTCGTATCGGACAACATGACGTACTTGCACTCGGTATTCTTACACTGCGAGCACGTGTACGCCTCGGTGTTGACGCCGTCGTCGAAGTGTCTCCTCGTCCTGCGCCTCGTCAGCGCGTCAACCATGCGCTCCCGCTCCAACTTGGCCTCCTCCGTCGCTAAATCCAACGTCGACATCGCCACCAACGTCTCCGCGTCCACGCGACCGCATCGCACGTCCCTCGCGAGCGTCGCGTTCCGCTTTAGATTCGCCACCAACCGCCGCACGTGCGACGCGTACGTCGCCCGTCCCCTCGCGCGCGCCGCCTCCTCGATCGCGCGCGCGACGTCAAACAGCGGCGTGTCGTCCTCGATCGCCTCCCCGAGCAGGACGACCGATCGCGCGCGCAGCGCGTCGTCGTCCTCGGCCCCGTTCTCGCGCGTCGCCATTCTCTGCCGTCGTCATCCACCATGTCGTCGTCCGACTCGACGGCGTCGTCGGCGACCGCGCGCTCGACCTCGACGTCGACGCCGTCCTCCTCCTCCTCCTCGTCGCCTCGACGCGCGCTCTCGCCTCGCGAGCTCGCGGGACACTGCGCGGCGGGCGCGTTCGCCGGGTGCGTCGTGGAGGCGGCGTTTTATCCGCTCGACACCGTCAAGACGCGTCTGCAGGCGCGTCGACACGGTGAGCGCGTGCGCGTGTTTCGTGGATTGTACCGAGGTCTCGGTGGGAATCTCGTGGGCGTCGCGCCGGCCACGGCGCTGTTCTTCGCGGCGTATGAACCGATGAAGGCGGCGTTGGCGTCGGGACGGGACGGCGGGGACGGCGGCGGCGGCGGCGTGGTTTCGCATCTCACGGCGGGTGCGGTCGCAGGGTTGGTCTCGAGCGTCGTGCGCGTGCCGACGGAGGTGATCAAGACGCGGCGGCAGGTCGGGGCGAGCGCGGGGGCGAGCGTGAGGAGCATCGTGGCGGCGAACGGAGTCGCCGGTTTATTCGTGGGATACGGGTCGTTTCTGTTGCGGGATTTGCCGTTCGACGCGGTAGAGTTCGCCGGGTACGAATCGATGAAGACGGCGTGGGTGAAGTTGAATTCGAAATCCGACGTCAACGGCGCGGAGGCGGCGGGGATGGGCGCGGTGGCGGGCGCGTTCGCGGGAGCGGCGACGGCGCCGCTCGACGTCGTCAAGACGAGACTGATGACGACGAGCCCGGGGACCTATCGAGGCGTGATGCACTGCGTTCAGAAGACGGTGTCCGAAGAGGGGGCACTCGCCATGTTCAAGGGCATCCAACCGCGCGTTCTGTGGATCGGTCTGGGAGGCGGATGTTTCTTCTCCGCGCTGGAGACGGCGAGAGGCGTCCTCCTGCCGTGACCGACGACGCGTCCGTCACGACGACGTCTTCGCGCGTCCTTCGATCGGTCGGTCGGAAACCCGACGGAACGCTCGCTCGTGTGCGCATGCATTCATCGCGCGTTCGCCGAAGGTCTCTAGCATAGTTGTAGTAGTCGCAGGTTGTTAGCTTAGCACGCTCGTCCGAGCTCCCACCCTCACACGCCGCCTCGCCATGTCCTCGTGGCCGCGCGCGCTGTCGCGCCTCCGCCGACGCGTCGATGTCAAACGCGTCTCCACCGCCTCGCTCTCCACGCGAGCCGACGTCGCCGGACAACCGACGCACGCGACGCATCCGCATCTCATCCGCTCTCGAGACGAGCTCACGCCTGGGATCTCTCGCGACGAATACGCCGCGCGCAGGCGCGCACTCGCGGCGATGATGCCGCCGAACAGCGTAGCGGTGTTTGCGGCGGCCCCCGCGCTGCGGTTTCCGGGCACGGTGATCCCGGCGGGGAGGTACAGGCAGGATGCGGATTTCGCGTACTTTACCGGCGTGTCCCAGCCCGAGTGCGCGGCGGTCATCGAGCGAGGCGAACGCGCGAGTGACGTGCGTTACGCGCTCATCGTACCGAGATATTCTGATAGGTACGCGGTGTGGGACGGTGAGCGCATCACGGCGAACGCCGGGACGAGCGTGTTCGGCGCGGACGAGGCGTTGGAGTCGGGCGAACGCGCGGTGGCGTACGCCGTCAACGCGATGAAGAACGCGCGAGGCGGCGTGTTCGTGGACGTGGATAAGGTTGACGAAGACGATGAGGTGGTGAATAGAGCGCTCGGGGCGTTGGGGAGGGAAGGTTTCACGATGCATTCGGTGAGGCCGGTTCGAGGACTGTGTCACGAGTTGCGTTGGAAAAAGAGCCCGGCGGAGCTTGAATTATTACAGCAGAGCGTAGATTTAGACGTTCGAGCGTTCGTGAAAGCGCTCGAGATAGGTAGAGCGGGCGCCACGGAGGCTGACGTTATGGCGCATCACGAAGCGACGTGCAGAGTGGGAGGCGCGGATCGTTTGGCGTACCCGTCGGTTGTCGGTTCGGGCGCCGGCGCGTGCGTCGTGCATTATCACCACAACGACAAGTCTCTCAAGGATGGTGATTTATTACTCATGGATGCTGGATGCGAACTGAATGGATACGTTAGCGATATCACGCGCACATGGCCCGTGAATGGGAAGTGGACGTCGGCGCAACTCGACGTCTACTCCGCCGTCTTGGAGGCGCACGCGGAGTGCCTAAAAGCGGCCCGCGCGGACGGTGAAACCTCACTCATGGACCTCCATCACCTCTCCATCAAAGTCTTGGCGAAGGGTTTGTCCAAGCTCTTGCCCAACACGTCCGCGCACACGTTGATTCACACCGGTGCCTATACCAAATATTACCCGCACTCCGTCGGACACTGGTTGGGTGCCGACGTCCACGACGTTCCATCCGTCTCCGTGAGCACTCCGCTCGAACCACGCGTGGCGTTCACCATCGAGCCCGGCTTATACTTCCCACCGAACGATCCAGACGTCCCCGCGAGTCTCCGCGGTGTCGGCGTTCGCATCGAAGACGACTGCGTGGTGCGCGCCGACGGCCGCGCGAGCTCCATCAGCGCAGCGCTTCCAGTGGACCCGGACGCCGTCGCCGCGCTCGTGGGCGCTCTATGAACGCTCGCGCGCCTCACCGTCTCGCGTTCGCGCGCGAATCGACCGCGCGCCCGTTCCGCGCCGCGCGCAACGCGCCGCGCGCGCGCCACCCCACCACCCAATATTTAAGCAATCGTAAGCCATACATTAAAAAACGTGCCACGTGGTGCCACGCGAACGCGCACGGAGACGTTCACGCGCGTGGCCCCGAGCGTCATCTCCCGACGACCGCACCCACGCGACGGCGCCGGCGAGACGTTCGACAGCGCGACGACCGAGAGTGAATACTCCTCCGTCGCACCGGCGAACGACGCGATCGGGTGGATAAGACGCGCAGAGGCTGCGCGCGTTCA
>PVBE010887103.1_pt1 | contig 12687 bp, 8 predicted proteins | sample 1631181 | NCBI WGS metagenome assembly PVBE01 (sample SAMN08397723, study PRJNA350692) | Marine metagenome, whole genome shotgun sequencing project. | isolation source: water | place: Pacific Ocean | collected 2012-04
ATGCCAGTGAACTGTCGAAACTCAAGGGCAAGGCAATTCACGTTCATATTTCTGACTGTGATGGAAAAGTGCATGGAGATCTCCCACCTGGTCGTGGCGTTGTTCCCTTTGCACCTTACCTTGAGGAAATCAAGAAACTGGAAATTGACGGAGCCATTTCCGTGGAACTCGAGTACTCTCCGGAACCGGACAAGATCAGCCAGTGGGTCGAGGAAGCGTACGTGGAAACAGCAAAGCTCATGCAGGCAGCGGGACTACGAGACAAACCCTAGCCGACAAAGTCACCATCATGACGTCACCTTCCCCAATTGAACTCGACTACCTGCCGCCATTACCGGCAGAACTCAATACTCCAATTGGTTGTATTGGCGCCGGATTCATCATGGCGGATTGCCACCTGGTCGCCTACCGGCAAGCTGGCTTCAACCCGGTCGCGATTGCATCGCGTACCCCAGCCCATGCCAACAAGGTCGCCCAGCGACATGGTTTGAAAGCCTACGAAAGTTACCAGGAGATGGTACGCAACGCCGCCATCGAGATCGTCGATATCGGGGTCCCCCCGGACCATCAACGGGACGTCATCCGGGACGTCATCGCCCACGGCCAGGGGATCCGGGGCATCCTTGCCCAAAAACCACTGGGAACCAGTTACCAGCAGGCACAGGAAATCGTCCGGATGTGTGACGATGCCGGGATTACCCTGGCCGTCAACCAAAACATGCGTTACGACCAATCGGTACGTGGCTGCAAAGACCTGCTCAATCGTGACTGCCTGGGAGACCCTGTCTTTGCCAGCATCGACATGCGAGCGATTCCCCACTGGATGCCCTGGCAAGAACGACTTGGATGGGTAACCTTACGAATCATGTCCATTCATCATTTGGACACCTTCCGCTACTGGCTGGGAAATCCAGAACGCGTTTTTTGTAGCGTGCGACCAGACCCTCGTACCTCAACCCAGTTTGCCCACCAGGATGGTATCTGCCTCTACATTCTCGAATACGCGAACGGAACCCGGGCAGCGGCCTGGGACGACGTCTGGAGCGGACCGGCGAGGGAAGGGGCAGCAGCCGACCTGGGAATTCACTGGCGACTGGAAGGCACCGAGGGAATGGCCCGGGGCACAATTGGCTGGCCCGAGTACCCGGCGCGGAGCCCCAGCACGATTGATTACACGACCATCGGCGGCGGGGAAAACTGGCACCAGCCTCGTTGGGAGGAGGTCTGGTTTCCGGATGCCTTCGTAGGCCCGATGGCCCAGTTAATGATTGCCCTGGAAAAGCAGCAAGAACCCGAGATCAGCGGGCGAGACAACTTGCAAACCATGGCCCTGGTGGAAGCGTGCTATCTTTCTGTTGCCGAGCACCGGGCCGTTGGATTGGATGAAATCACCAACCCGGCAGCCACAGGACCCTAGGGAACCTCGTGTACGCTGACCACGTTATGAGCCAACGGTGCCAGGCCCGTACCGACCACAAAGACCACCCGATCCCCACGCTGCAGACATCCATCGGCCAGCCCCCAGGCTTCGATGGCCTGGCGGATATCAGCTTCTTCCCCCAGTGGTACTCCACGCAAAGGGATGATGCCCCAGAACAGCGTCAGCTGGCACAGAGTCTGTTCGGAATCGCTAATTCCCACGGCTGGAATCACATCACGCTGCTTGGCCTTGATACGCGCAGTTTTCCCCGTGTGCGTGGCAATTACCACGAGCTTCGCTGCCAGTTGCGTGGCGATTTTTGCTGCTCCAAAAACAACAGCCCGTGTTACCGGATGCACCGCTGCCGTTTGTGTTGGTCCGGGAACCTGCATGTTTGTTTCATTCATTTCCCGTTCGGTTTCCAGCATGATGCGGTTCATCATCTCAACGCTTTCGCACGGATACTCACCAATCGCCGTTTCCCCGGAGAGCATGCACGCATCAGCGCCATCCAGGATCGCGTTGGCAATATCGGTTACCTCGGCCCGCGTGGGCTGTGTCGACCGATGCATACTGTCTAGCATCTGGGTCGCAACGATCACCGGCTTGGAATATTGCTGGCACACCCGGACAATTCGCTTCTGAACCATTGGTGTCTGGGCGACATCAATTTCCACGCCCAGGTCCCCTCGCGCGACCATGACACCATCTGCTGCGTCGACGATTTCTTCCAGCACTTCAAGGGCTTCAGGTTTTTCAATCTTGGCAATCACCATTGCCGACGAACCTTCATTAGCAACCAATTGTTTAAGTCGTTCGATTTCTTCCGCCGAACGCACGAAACTCAGGCTAATAAAATCCACCTTGTTCTCGGCAGCCCAGACCGCGTTACCATGATCAGCATCCGTGATCGCGTTTACGCCCAGTTTCACTCCTGGCAAGTTGATACCCTGGCGGCTGCGAATGGCTCCAGGCTGAACCACGATACAATGAACGGCACCCGGCTCCTTGCGTGTCACTCGCATACTCACCTGGCCATCAGCCAGCATCACGAGATCGCCCTCGGACAACTCGTCGACAAGGGATGGATAATTACTGGTCAATTCAGCAATATCATTGGATCGATCCTCCGCTACGAAGCGAAAGGCGTCGCCCCGATGGCAATCAATCACATCGACGGGCAGTTTACCCAGGCGAATCTTAGGCCCCGCCAAGTCAACCAGGATTCCGATGGGCCGACCGTGCTGAAGACTAAGCTGTCGAATATTTTCGACGGCGCGCTGATGTTCTGCCCGTTCACCATGAGCCATGTTGAGCCGAAACACATCGACGCCTCGTTTGACCAGATCTGTCAATGTCTGCATATCGGCAGACACTGGACCCACGGTAGCAACGATTTTCGTGCGAGCTCGCTGTAAATGAGGTTCGCTGGTAGACATTTCCGATACCGTCCGTTGACGTTATGTAAAGCGACCGACAGAATGATCAGTTGCTGTGTTATATATCGGTTCCAGCCTTTCGGGAACCAGTCCGCCGGGAGCAGTATGCAGAACCCCTCTCAATCTCCGCAGAATACGACTTCCAGTAGCCGGGCGCGGCAATTTATCCGTGCAGCCTGCTGGGCTGCCCTCCTGACCGTGCTGGTTTCAATCTGCGTTCTCGTGATCCGGATCCGCGGTGGCATGTCATCCGTAGACGCTGACACGCTGGCTGCAGCCGAAAAACAATGGGAGCTCGCCCAGGTGATGAACTATGATCTCGAGGTCGATATCAGTGAACGCCACAAACGTCGTTTGCGAATCCAGGTTCGAGATTCGCAAATCACTGCGTTGTGGCGTAATGACCTGCCTATCCAGGAATATCGAGGATACCAGGCCTGGACTATAGAAGGCATGTTCCAAACCATTCGAACCGATGTGAATCAACAACTTCAACTCGCAACACCGACACCTGACACACGCCTGAACAACCTAACCGTACGTGCGTCGTTCAACCCGACCCATGGATTTCCAGACCGTTACATTCGGATTGAACACCGACAACAGGGAAATAATCCGGAGATCTCCTGGAAAGTCATCTCGTTCAAACCGCACAAATCGTGACCTCCAGGGGATGCCACACCTACCGATTTATCCCTCGTTCCGTAGCACAATCGATCATGCATCACTACACTGAAACAAATCAGTCCAACGTTTATCCCGGACAACCAACCTGGCAGGGTAAAAGTCCATGAAATACTGGCAAGACAAAGTTGTCGTAGTGACAGGTGGCTCCTCTGGCCTCGGATTGGTCTTAAGCCAATCCTTTGCCGCTGCAGGCTGCCAGGTCATCATGGCGGCACGTGGACAAGAACAGGGAACGCAGGCCGTTAAAACCATCGAGACTGGGAACGCCCGCTTCGTGGCAACAGATGTCACCGATTCCGCTTCGGTCAACCAACTGGTGGAAAACGTAATTCAGCAAGAGGGGCGGATCGATGCCTGGGTGAACAACGCCGGACGCAGCTCACGTGGCCTGGCCCAGGAAACCTCGGTCGAGGAATTCGAAGAACTACTGCAACTCAATTTTATTGCCCTGGCACGATGTAGCCAGGCTGCCATTCCCCACCTGATCAAGAGCCGTGGCCACCTCGTCAATATCGGTTCACTCTCCTCCAAGACCGCTTCGCCCTACATGGGCGGTTACGCGGCCAGCAAGTATCCCGTCGCTGCCTATTCCCAGCAACTACGCCTCGAACACTCGTCACGCTCACTGCACGTACTGCTCGTGGCACCGGGCCCCATACGACGCCAGGACAGTACACCACGTTACCAGGATCAAGCGCAGGACCTCCCGGAAACTGCCGGACGACCAGGGGGCGGTGTTAAGCTCAAGGGAATCTGCCCACAACGACTAGCAGATAAAATCTTGAGAGCCTGTCAACGTCGAAAGCCCGAGTTGGTAGTACCCGGATATGCCCGCTTTCTTTTCGCGCTGGCTCAACTATGCCCAGGATGGGGAGACTGGATTGTCCGTAAAATGACCGGATCCCGAGGTGCCAAGCAGGTCCACAACGAGGACTGAAGCCGGCAAATCTGTTTGCGTTCGCTTGAAACTGCTGGATGGTACGTCTAAGATGCGCAGTCTGATTTCCAGCCACGCAGCCCAAAGGAATTCCCGGTATGAAACTGCTGAAACTACAAGTCCTGGCCCAACCTTTGCTCGTTCTTATACTGGCTTTTACTGCCCTGCAGGGTACCTGCCAGGCTGCTGATCGCAGCCCGAACATCGTTATCATTTTCGCTGACGATCTCGGCTATGGTGACCTGGGCTGTTTTGGAAACCCGACCATCCAGACGCCACACCTGGACCGCATGGCACGTGAAGGAATGAAACTCACCCAGTTTTATTCAGCAGCACCCGTCTGTACCCCCAGTCGCGCTGCGTTGATGACAGGCAGGCTACCCGCTCGCAGTGGTATGTGCAGTAACAAGCGGCGCGTACTGTTCCCCAATTCCAAGGGTGGAATTCCAGCCCGGGAAATCACGCTGGCAGAAGCACTGAAAACCAAGGGATATGCAACGGCCTGTATTGGCAAATGGCACCTGGGTCATTTAAAACCTTTCCTTCCCACGTCCAATGGGTTCGATTCCTACCTGGGCATTCCTTACTCCAATGACATGGATCGTGTCGCCACCGCTCCCAAGGGACGCGCTGCCTTCCTGAATCCCAAGATCGAGTACTGGAACGTACCGCTAATGCATAATACGGATATCATTGAGCGGCCAGCTGAACAAACCACGATCACGCGGCGTTACACGGAAGCTGCCATCGACTTCATCGAGCAAAAAAAAGACCAACCGTTTTTCCTCTATCTCCCACACAGCCTGCCTCACGTACCCCTGTTTCGATCCAAGGCATTTGCAGGACAAAGTCGGCGTGGACTGTACGGTGATGTCATCGAGGAAATTGATTGGAGTGTTGGCCAGGTACTCAATACCCTGAAACGGTGTGGTATCGACAAGCATACGCTGGTCTTCTTCACCAGTGACAACGGCCCCTGGCTTACGTTTAACGAACATGGTGGTTCGGCCGGCCTGCTACGAGATGGCAAGGGCAGCACCTGGGAAGGAGGCATGCGGGAACCAACTCTCGCCTGGTGGCCTGGCACCATCAAGCCGGCCTCGGTTTCAGCTGCTGTCAGCAGTACCATGGACATCTATGCAACCGCCATGAAGCAGGCCAATATCCCCTTGCCAACGGATCGCACCCTGGACAGTCATGATCTGACCCCGGTCCTCACCGGTACCGGCAATAGCAGCCGCGAGCTGCTGTTTTACTACCGCGGTTATCGCTTGATGGCCGTTCGCAAGGGGCCCTGGAAGATGCACTTGATGACCCAGAATGCTTACGGTCAACGTGAGCCGGTAAAGCATGATGCACCGCAACTCTATCACCTGGAACATGATCCCAGCGAAAAGTATGAAATCGGCAAGAACCATCCCAAGGTCATCGCCGACCTACTCAAGGATATCAAGCGGCATCAGCAGGCCATGAAACCAGCTCCCTCGCAACTGGAACTGTAATCCGCTGACCTTGCTCCTTGCATGGCCTGCCTGAATCTGGCACTATATTTAATCGGTCTCATTTGACGACCATTCATTCCTTTGTCTCACGCTACTACGGAAGATCTAATATGTCCGCATTTCCTGGAATCGAAAAAATCGCCTACGAAGGTCCTGACACAAAAAATCCCCTGGCATTCCGCTGGTACAACGAGGATGAAGTTGTCGAAGGCAAAACGATGAAGGACCATATGCGGTTCAGTGTTGTTTACTGGCATACGTTCCGTGGCACGGGTGCCGATCCCTTTGGTGCCCCTACCATGGTCCGACCGTGGGAAGACGGTACCGATTCCGTCGAGAACGCAATTAACCGCGCACGCGTAGCTTTCGAATTCATCGAAAAACTTGGCGCCCCATATTACGCCTTTCACGATCGCGACGTGGCACCCGAGGGTGACACACTGGCTGAATCTCACAAGAACTTTGATGCCGTTGCCAAGGTCCTTAAGGAAGAGCAGGAACGGACGGGAATCAAGCTACTCTGGGGTACGGCCAACATGTTCAGTAACCCACGTTACATGCATGGAGCCTCCACCAGTTCTAACGCCGATGCGTTTGCGTACGCTGCCTCCCAGGTGAAGAAATGCCTGGAAATCACCAAGGAACTCGGAGGAGTCAACTATGTCTTCTGGGGTGGCCGTGAAGGTTACCAGAACCTCTACAACACAGACCTGCAGCGTGAACTGGATCACATGGGACGGTTCATGCATCTGGCAGTTGACTATGCCAAGCAAATCGGCTTCACCGGCCAATTCCTGATCGAGCCCAAGCCCAAGGAACCCACCAAGCATCAATACGACTCCGATGCAGCCGCCTGTCTGAATTTCCTCCGGGCTTATGACCTGATGGACGACTTCAAGTTAAACCTCGAAACAAATCATGCCACCCTGGCTGGCCACACCATGATGCATGAACTTGACTATGCAGGTGGGCAGGGAGCTCTTGGATCCATCGACGCTAATACCGGTGATCTCCTGCTAGGCTGGGATACAGACCAGTTCCCCACGGACATTTACCTCACCACGCAGTGCATGCTTATGATCCTCAAGTACGGAGGACTGGGCGCCGGTGGTGTTAACTTCGATGCCAAGGTAAGGCGCGAGAGTTTTGAACCGATCGACCTTTTCCACGCTCACGTAGGTGGTATGGATGCCTTTGCACGCGGCCTAAAAATCGCTGCAGCCATCCGTGAAGACGGCGAGCTTGCCAGCTTCGTTAAGCAACGATACAGCAGCTGGGACAGTGGCATCGGTGCTGATATCGAATCCGGCTCAGCCGATTTTACCACCCTCGAAGCCTACATGCTCGAGCAAGGTGAAATCCAACCTAACGAAAGTGGTCGCCAGGAAATGCTCGAGCACCTGGTTAACCGATACCTGTGAGCATTGCACGCTACCAGTCACCGGTAGCCATTAGCACTACAGGACTTCCTCGATGTAAATCGCGTCTGCGATCAACCAATGTGAACTGGCGTCATCCGTCAGTTCTACCGTCAGCGTTCCGTTGGTGATCGTAAACGTCCCCAGGTTCTCCCAGGACACCTGCTCGATCACCGCGTCATTGGGCGCCACTTTCTGATTAACATCGACGGTACTTAACTGCTGGGCCCCGTTGTAAACCGTGAATGGTGCATCTGTCGGACGAGAACTGGCCACGGTCCAGGTTGCGTACACGCGGTAATCTCCTGGTTCCAGGTTGTCGACCGTCCAACGTGCATTCTCGCTACCCGTCCCATTCGTGATGTAATGGAGATCACCTGCATGGCCCGATTGGCTCCAGTTCGACCAGCCTGACGTAGCCGTAAATCCTGCATCCCCGTTATCAATCAGCTTGGTAAACGGAATATCAACTACCGTTGCTTTCAAGATAAAATTAAACGGATTCTCGTCGGCGTCATCGTTAACAAAGCTTATCTCACCTTCGAACACGGCCTCCTGGTTTGTATCCACACCAAGCACGAATTGCGTTGTCGCCTGCGCGGCCAGCGTTCCTGTGCCAATAGTTGTCACGATCGAACACCCCGTCGGCAAGCCACCGCCGGAAAGCTGCGTCAGACTCAAGTCATCCGTTCCGACGTTCTTGATCACGAACGTTACTTCGTGAGTACTTCCCGTCTCGATCGTCCCCAGATCAACCGCTCCACCATCATTTATCTCTGTATCACCAAGTGCCACCTTGATCTCGGGAGCCGGAATGATGTCAGCAATCTTCTCGATTCGGATCGCATCGGCGATCGTCCAGCGAGAGCCATTGTTGGACAAGCCTACTTCCAGGGTCCCATCCACGATGTCATACGTACCCAGCGATTCCCACAGGCTACCCTCACTATCCAGGTCATCAGGCAACTGCTTCTGGTTGATCGCAACCGTACCCAGCAAGTCATCGGCATCACTCACCGTGTAAGAAGCATCCACGGGACGTGAACTGGCCACGGTCCACGTCGCCCAGGCCTGGTACTCACCCATTGCCAACTCCGTGAACTTCCACGATGCCGTATCGTTACCACCGGTATCCGCATAGCGAAGGTCACCATCGCGGCCCGATTGGCTCCACGTGTAAAAACCACTGCTGGCCGTGAAGCCCGCATCCCCGTCATCCATGATAAAAACAGGTTCGTTAATCACCAGGGACGCGGTGTCATAGATGATCGTATCGGTAGAGACGGGCGAATTAGAGCCGTAGACCAGCATCTCATGACCCACGTTTTCTGCTGGATCGATAGAAAAGTCAGCACTACCAGAACCCGCGGCTGTCACGGGCAAACGGAAAAGCAAACGCTCTGCACCACCCAGGAAGGCAACATTACCGATCGCGCCAATTTCTTCCATTTGGCCAGCAGACTCGGTGAAATGCTGGGTGTTCGGATAACTATCACCAAACACCGGGGATCCATCCAGGCTTACGAGGCCGGTGTCCATGACCACGTCAAAATAAGCTGCAAAAACACCATCCGCCTGTGGCCGCTGATCTTGAACGTAAACGTCCAGGAAAAAATCTTCACCTGCGTTAACATTGGTGAGCGGGCTACCCGCAGCATTACTGGTCTGCAGGCGAGTCTGGATGACCGGGGTGACGGAAACTGTCACCTGGCCAATATCCGTTTCGCCCAGGCTGTCAACCAACTCGTAGCTAAACTGGTCGGTTCCATGAAAACCCGCCTCTGGCGTATACGTAATCGTGTCATCTGAATTCTTGACCAACGTACCATGTGCCGCAGCACCGATCGTCCCAACCGCCAACGTTGCTTGCTGCGCAGCCGTATCGTTTTGCAAAACGGGTATCGTGATTGCCGTGATCATCGTGGTATGAACCGTATCATCCACCGCTTCCGACCCGGGGGGTGGTTCAGTAACCGTCATGGTCACCTGGCCGACATCTGTCTTGCCATTACTATCCGTCACCACGTATGTAAATATATCCGTTCCCACGAACGAGGCGTTTGGCGTATAGGTTGCCGTATTATCCTGGTTTTTCACGACCGTGCCCTGAGTCGCACCGCTAACGCTGGTCAACTGCAGGGTCGTCCCCGCTGCAGGCTCATCGTTCAGCAAGACGTTCACCACAGCTGCAGCATCGGAAGTCGTAGAACTCGCATCATCAATCGCCACTGGAATATCAGCAACCTTCTGGATACGCACCGCATCCCCGATCACCCATTTTCCACTTGCCTGGTTGCTTAATTCAACCGTCAGATCGCCATCTGGCACACGATATGCGCCGAGGCTTTCCCAGCCAACTCCGGCATCCTGCAGATCATCCGGAGCCTGTTTTTGATTGATAGGTACGACGGCCTGCACACCATCAACATTCTTAATCGTGTAAGGCGCGTCAATAGGCCGCGCAGATGCAACCGTCCAGTTTGTCCACACCTGGTACTCACCCCTGGTAAGACCGGTAAAATTCCACGCCGCCGTTTGAAGTGAACCGATATTGGCGTAGTGAATATCTCCCTGGTACCCGGACTGGGTGTAAAGATTAAATCCAGACGTGGCAGTAAATCCTGAATCGCCATTATCCATGATGAAAACCGGATTCAAGATTTCCATGCTGGTAGAACCATACGCGATCTGACTGGGCGGTACGGTCGAGGGATCGGCATCGTAAAGTAACGTATCATTGCTGGGAAGATTATCGGCCTGGTTCGTAGAAAAATATACCGTGCCAGATCCCGTAGCAACCATCGGCAAACGTGCTACCAGGAAGCGGCTAGCCCCCAGTTCGTTCATACCTGCAACGCCGCCCAGTTCATCCACGAGTCCCGCCACGGATGTATTTCCGCTGGGAACATTGGGATACTCCTGGCCATACTGAATGGCGCCATCCAGGGCAACGCGAGCATCATCGTAGAGTAAATCTGCATAAGCCGCGAACACGCCATCCGGTTTCACGGTACGTGTATCCTGAACGTACATGTCGAGATAGAAATCGTCCCCGTAATTAATCGAGGCCGCTTCATCGCCGTTCAGATCCGCTGCCACGAGCGTGTATTCCACCAGGGTGGTTAACATGCAACGAGGCTCCAGGTTTTCCACGCGGGGGCGAAATAGCGATTGCTGCCAACCCGAGAATTTTCCTGGAGATCGACGAGCCCCCTTCTTCTTTCGACGCTTTGCCATGTTCTTGCTGTTCCTTAGCATATTCGTGCACCCATCGCCGCACTGTCGTACAAGCGATTAAATGCCAGCGCAATCCTGCCCCAGTTAATCAATCTTGAAACTAACGAAAGTCCCGAAATCTTACAAATAATTGGTTCATCATCAATAGAAATTGTCAGACTGATTCCAAATACTAGCGTCCCGGTCAATTCCAGGCTTCTAGGAGCTTGAATCCAGCTGTTTCAAGCCCGAACGATACCATAATTAGTCCCTCCAGAGACACTGTAATTTCCGTCCGAAGCACTGATAAAACCAGCATTTCAAATTCGAATAGCAAACGGAACAACTCCGTTCCCAACAATCTCACTTCCCATGTTAACCAACTTGCGCATCCTATCCACAGCTCCCTGCCGTAAACCGGCCAAGTCCGCCGCATCTCCAGCTGCCCACTGATTCAGAAACGAATGCTGGCTATTGCCTTCACGACTTGCCCTTGCTGCCCTGGAATGCTTTCAGTAGCTTACCGACGTTCATTCTCAGCGTGAGAGCTCTCGAACAATTGACTGCAACAAAACCTTGCTTCTCGTTTATATAGATCGATTTTGACATGGATATTACTGTTGCCATCTGCACCTGGAATCGAGCGGACTTGCTCAATCAAACGCTCACGCGATTGCAGCAATTAGTTATCCCGGAAGACCTGCAATGGGAAATCGTCGTTGTTAACAACGCCTGTACTGATCACACCCCGGAAATTGTGACTCGCCATCAAGAACACTTGCCGTTACGGATGGTGATGGAACCTGAACCGGGGCTCTCCTGTGCTCGCAACCGAGCTGTCCAGGCGGCCCAGGGACGTTGGATCATCTGGACGGATGACGACATCCTTGTAAGCAACCAATGGCTCGCCCAGTACTGGAAGCACATTCACGATTTACCGGACGCTTCATTCCTGGGCGGTCCCATCACTCCCTGGTATGAGATCACTGCGCCGGATTGGGTAACGGCTGGCTGGAAAACGGTTTGTGCTGCTTACGGTTTTCGCCAGCTGGGTGATGAGATCCGCCCCTTTACGCATCGCCATTTACCGTTTGGAGCCAATTATGGAATGCCCCTGGATATCCAACGACGCTATCCCTACGATCCTGACCTGGGACGTAAGCAAGCTGAAATGTTGTCCGGTGAAGAAACGGTCGTTCTCCGCAAGATGCTTGCCGATGGACACCGGGGATATTGGCTCCCTGAAGCAAGTATCCAGCATTTCATTCCAGCCGATCACCTGACGCTGGATTACGTCAGCAGCCAGTTTCACGGTTTTGGACGCACGGCAGTCCTCATGGAACAACGAAGCAAAACGAACCCTTCACGCATTCCGTTTTCCAGGAAATTTCGCTGCTACTGCAAGGCCCTCATGTACTCCGCAATCTATGGCGTACTGAAACGCATCGCTGGACCACGCTGGTGGGTTACTTACCTGGCAAAGACGAATCGTCGCTGGGGCCGGATTAGTGCCTATCGCGAGATCAACCAGGCACCGGCAGATGCGGCGCCCCCGCCACAACGCATGGCTGCCTAGCAGCCAGCCATTTCATGGCCCTGCTACTCTCCAGTCCTCTCGTTCGGATCGATCAGCTGATGCAACTGGAGTTGCTCCACCAGGTCAACCACCCCGGTGAAGTGAATCGCATCCCAACCTGCTTCTCGTGCTGCGACAACATTTTCAGAGCGGTCATCGATCAGTAACAACTCCGCAGGGGTCCGACGAGCTTCTCGTGCAGCGACCACGTAAATTTCCGGCTCGGGCTTGAGGCAGTGAACCTGGTAGCTCAAAACGAAGTTTTCAAAACAGGTCTCTAACCAGCGAAACCCTAATGCCTGGATCCACTCCCAGTGTGCTTCGCAGGTATTGGAAAGCAATCCGAGTTGGCAACCTGCAGCCTTCAAACCCACGACAATCTGGATGACCTCGTCCGCCGGCTGAAAGATATCGCTGGCGGCTTTCATCAACAGCTGATAATCAGGTTGCACCTGGAGTCGCTGACAAAACGACTCGTAAAACTCCTGTGAC
>PVBE011966393.1_pt1 | contig 12687 bp, 17 predicted proteins | sample 1631181 | NCBI WGS metagenome assembly PVBE01 (sample SAMN08397723, study PRJNA350692) | Marine metagenome, whole genome shotgun sequencing project. | isolation source: water | place: Pacific Ocean | collected 2012-04
AAATTCTTGTTTCAGTGCTGGATCTTCACCAAACCCACCTAACATAACTGCTGTGGTCATATCTGATTCATGTTCACGTACACCTCTGTGTGTCATACAATGATGTTCTGCTTTTACAACCACTGCCACATGTGGAGTCTTTGCAAACTTTACTAATTCATTAGCAATATTTGTAGTCATTTCTTCTTGTATTTGTGGACGTTCTGCTATGTGATGTACTATTCTATTGAACTTGCTTAAACCAATTACTTCATCTTCTGGAATAATACCTATCCATGCTTTGCCTACATTGTTTTGAAAATGATGGGCACACGTCGATCTTATGCTAATAGGTCCTGATGTGTATAAACTTTTATATCCCATGTTTGGAAATGCTGTAATTTTAGGTGCTTTTTTAAATCTACCACCAAATATTTCTTGCACATACATCTTTGCAACTCGTTTAGCTGTTTCTTGTGTGTTATGATCATTCTCTGTATCGATCACAAGACTGTCTAATACACCTTGAAACTTTTCTTGAACTTCTGCTTGTATTTTTTCTAAGTCACCATCATGCATGAACTCAGCTATGTTGTCGTTGGAATGAAATCTTCGACCAACACTTTTTATTCTACCTTTGATTATATCACTAATCTTTTCCATATAGTTTCTCCGATGTTGAGGCAGTGGATTGCCATTGTTATTTTTTTATTATACTTTCTAAAATTGCGTTGTACAAGTTATTTCCGTGGAAAAATTTTTCATCTAATGTTTTTTTCTGTTTGTGCATTGGTGTAATGTATTTGTGATAGTTTTCCATACAGTCTACAATCTTTTCTATAAGTTTTGTTTTGTGTTCTTGATAAGATGTTTGATTTTTTGTCCACACACTTGGATACTTAAATGCATCGTCAAACATTTCAACATATGACAACCGATCTGGCACCATTGGAATAGTTTCTAGTATCAATCCTTCATACCCAGATATGCCTAATGTTTCTTGTAAGTTTGCACTGAATATTAGTTTTGCTTCAGCTAACAAGTTGTGATAATCATTTTTGCTTAATTGTCTTTCTTGACACACTACAAATTCATATTGTGGTAATGCTTCTTTTAAATCATAAAATATTTCAGGTTGTTTTTCTGGTGCAATCCTGTGTGGAAACAATATTAAGTTGCGTTTGGTTGTGTTTTTATAGCTTTCAAGATCAGAATCCATGTACTCCATTGGCCATCCTGTTTGTATTGTCTTTGGTTGCCTGTGTAATAAAGTATCAGGATACAATGCTTCATACAGTAGTTTGATATGAAACTCTGTTGCAAAAAAATTGTTGTCGTAACATTCAAACATTGAACGTTCTGCATTGCGTACCCAAGGTGCATCACCTATTAGTCTACCTAAAAAGTCTGCAGGATCATATGAGCCGGCATGCCACAGCCCGCCAATTTTTATGTCTATGCCTAGTAGTTTTGACATGTATTTTAATTGTATTACAGTAGGATTCCATGCATCGGTATATAAAAAATAATCACCATTTTTTATTTGACCATTGCAAAACATTTCACCTATTTGTTCTAGTTGTTTAGACTTGTAAACATTAGTTCCACCAAAGTTTAGAAAAGCACCTGGGGTTGTTGCTTGTGGGGCATCGCCACCAGATATAGTCACTATCTTTTTGCTAGTGTGTCTTTCAAGCTGTGTTGGTAAATGCTTTTTCCACTGTGCTGTGTAACGTGTTTCTACTGCTTCTATGTCAACAAGATAAATGGTCATATGCTATCCGTGTATACCATTTTCTACCAACGAAAACTTCATTGCTAGATATGTTTTAATTCTTTGATCTTTGCATGAAAATACAACTTCGTCACAACCTGAATCTTCGTAATAAAAATCTTCTCCATACTTGTATCCTTTTTGTCCTAAATCATTAGACACAATACATCCAACATCATAATCAGTGTATCCAGCATTCAGAGCCCCACCTTCACAAGGATAGTAAGGTTTTCGAGTACTAGTTTTAGTTGAATCGATTATCACAGTGTGTTTAAATTTATAAGGACCTGGATTTGACATTAGTTAAGTGCCTTCTTTTCATATGTACACAAACTACCGTTTTCACCATCTTCTGATACTTCGATAGTAATTTTGCGATTTGGATATTTGTTTTGTATTTCTGTTGCTAAAGCATCTGATATCATTTCACAAGATTTGTAATCTAATTCAAGTGTGCCTTCATACAATCCTTCCAGCCATCTTTTAAATTGTATAAATTCAATATCTCTATCATCATGATATACTTCAATCATAACTTTGAAATGGAAAATATGTCTATGTGGATATCCTAAAAAACTTACATCTTCTAGTTTAGGATCTTCCAGTGCCGCAGGGTATTTGTGAATACCTTCTTTGCGAAAAGTTACCCAAATGTTTTTCATATCGATTCATCCTTTGTATATTCATTCCATTCTGTAAAATGTTCATCAGTGATTAAATCTCTCACTGACCAACACCATACACCCGGATTGGTTGCTTTGAAATCTTTGTCATCAATTTTTAACACAATATTACCACGCATATTCATAATGTTTTCGATTGGCAATGCATATACTATTGTAAATTTTTTATTTGTCAAGCATTTTTCAAAGTGTGTAGCATTGCTCATCCTTGTGTCTACTGTAACATAAAAGTCTAATTGTAGCAATTTGTCAATGGTATTAAGCAAAGGCTGGCTTTGTTCGTATTCAATATGTTTAAGTGAATGATTTGCACCTAAATAAATGTGTTTACAATTATGTTGTATTGCTAGTTCTTTAATTTTTTCCACTTGCTGATATCCAACTACAAACAAAGTTTGCAAACCATATGTTGGTGTCTTTTCAACTTCTGTGCCAGTAAAGAAAACTACGTTGTCTTTTACGCCATCTGTATAATCACGTTTCATCTTGCTCTAACCATTTTTCTATTTCTTCATATTCTTCATGAGTAAGCATTTCTTTCATTCTAAGTTTAATTTTTTTCATTTCTATAAGTTCTGCTTTGTGGTCAAATGATCTAGTAAGCTCACGTTGTGATTCCATTTGCTTTACACGTTTCTTAAGTTTCTTAAGTTCTTGTTTAAATTCTAATAGTTTATCATCAGTCATTTACGCCTCCTCAAATAGATCAGTAAATTTTGTTTGTGCATTAACAATTCTTTTGCCAGTGTTACCTCTTGTACCAATAATGCTATCCCAATATTTAGAATATTCATCTATTACTGCGTTTGCTATATCTCTATCGTCAGTGGCAAATATTGCTTCGACTATATCTCTAAACATGATGCGATCAAAAGTTTCATTTATTAACATGGCAGGAATCTTGCCTTTATCATATTGTCTGTTTGCTTCTTGTACTGCGTTTATGTGCATCCAAACATTGTGTCCCATCATAATTGCATATGAAAATGAATCCCATGATGTTCTTCCTTCTTTGCCAACTTTATTTAGGTCGCCTGGTGCATAAATGCAAATATCTTTTGCAGTAAGATCTTGTGTAAGTGGCGAATCTAAGAAACTAGAATGTTTGCCTTCTCTCACAAATGCTTCTGCAAATTTTGTATTATCATTAGCAAATGATTTGTTATCAATTGATGGCACCATTCTATACACCCATTTGTGTCTATCTTCAGTTTCTAATTCACAATAAATTTGTCCATTTGCTGTTGCAAGGAATGGTGATGCACAATCAAATGTCACAGTAAAGTTTTCATTGTGATATTTTCTTACTGCTCGTTGTATATCAGTTAGTAGTGTTGCCCATTCAAGTTTTGATGTTCCTAAGAAATGCATAACATCATGTTTGCCCTTTTCTAACAATCCATCAAAACGTAATGCTACTAAACGTTTTAATACAAGATGTATATCACACATATTTTGCCCACCCATTGACCAACCTCTAAAGTGTGTTTCTGGAAACTGTTTTGGATCGCTGTAATGTTTCATGTGTTCATACCAACCATGTGCATCTGTATGATTTTCACCTTGCAGAACATTTAAAAATTTACAAGACCCAGTTGTATTTTTCATAAAGTATTGATTGTTAATGTCTGTGGCCGCAAGTGCATCTTCGTATTTTCTTATTCCTGTTGCTTTTTGTCCTGCAGGTGATCTTGATACCCAAGCTGGAATATCTAATATCATCCCATAGTCCATTAGTGCGTCCATCCATTTTAAAACAAGTTCACGTTTTTTTGATGCTTTAGGGCAATTAGGATCTTTCCAATCACCTTCCCAAACACCTTTACCTATTTGGAATCCACCTGAATCGCCTAGTGTCCAAGATGTTGATCTATCTCGCTGACGGAACATATCTTCTTTTGGCGAATCTTTGTTAAGATCTAATTCAGCATGTCCTGCCGAATACAAACACCATTTGTAATTAAACTGTGCTTTTGGGTCAAGAAAGTTAAGGCTTTCTACACCATTTACAAAGTTTTTAGGGATACGATTATTATCAACATATTCTTCGTGTCGTTGTTTACCAATAAATGTCGCGTAGAAGCCACTAACTGCTGGAAGGAATACAGCATAATCTTTTTGTTCAGCAGTTAAGTCTACGTTCATTATTTTGTTTGTGCTGGTAAGATATATTGATATTTGCCTATGCCTGAATCTAATGTAATTTGTGCCGCTCCATCATCTGAGAAAGACATTTCACATTCATTTGATTCTGCTAGTTTTAAAATTTGTGTTACTTGTGCAACTGGCCATGACCAAGATTTTGATAATGCTCCTTCAATGCCTTTAACAAAAGTAAACTCACCTGCGTGTGATGATGCATCTCCAAACTTAAATTTAAGCTCGTCACCATCTGTACTAACTGTAAACACTTGTTCTTCTAAATTAGCTTGGGCTTGTTGATTTAATCGAAGTATGTCTGGCATTGTTGGCTTTATATTAACATGCCAATTAACACCTCTAAACTTTACTGATTTAAGTTTTTCATTTACAATTTCAGAATTCATAAATCTGTAATCATTTTTAAAATCTTGTCTTGCATTTTCAAAATGCAATCCAGTTGGCACTACTTCATTATTACGTTCCTGTGTGTTGACTGATATTTTAGCACTGTCTTTATATTCAGGAAGTTTAAGTAGTATGTCAAGTTTGCCTAAATTTGGCATTCCAAATGTGCCTTTCATTTCTGGCACTGGCTTTTTGAATTCAGCTTTTACAACAACTGATTTGTCTTCAGCCATAGCATCCATGTTAGTTGTTGTTTCATCGCCAACAATTTTAACTAGTTCAATAAATCCTAGCGAATGTGTATGTTGTACGACATCTTGTAATATATCTTTCATGCGTGTATCTCCTTAGTCTTTATTATAATTGTAATTAGGTTAAAAGTCAATATTTCTCTATCTTGGTAAGATATTTTTTTTGTGTGCTAATTTCACCTGGTTTTGACAAATGAAAAAATGTGTACATGGAATCAACATGGTAAACGTTTTTATAATTAAGATTGAATTGTGTTGCAAAGTCTTTGACTATTTCGGTATTGCAGTATGTTCGTTGTTTGCCAACAACTGACTTCCACTCATCTTCATTGTCTGCATCGGTAATATGTAACAATGCTTCTCCACCTGGCCTTAGTATTTTGCTCAAGTATTGTATATAATTCCTAACTTGTTCAATTGAAAGATATGGAAAGTAATCAATGCTAAATGTAAATTTAATTTGGTTATGTGGTACATCATAATCATCTATAATGCCTTCATGATTTAATCTTTTTACTCTAAACATTTGTGGACTACTAGATACTATCTTGTTTAACTTCCTCTTTACATGTGCTAACGTTTGATCTAGTGTAAAATTGTTTGTACAAACATAAACTAACGTAGACTTTAAACAGTGTTCTGTGTAATTAGGTCTTGTTGGTAATAATAAACACCAAGGATATCTCCAATCACTTTGTTTTACCATCCAATCTTTAATAAAGTTTTGGACAGGAAAAGAATGTTCTATGTTGAGATTTGAAAAAAATTTTTCATCAAACCCAAAAACAACTTGTGCTTTGCCCATGTCAGCTGATGTAAGTTTATGATATTCATCCATTTCATAAATATTTTTTTTAAGACTGTTGAGTGTGTTTTGTAATTCATTAGATATTTCTTTGAAGCCTTCCATGTTTGCTTCTTCTAATATTCGAATTGCTTTTTTAATTTGATGACGTGAAACCATTACGCAAATAATTTATCAAATGTGTTGTCAGCTTCTGAGTTTCCAATATCCCATTCTAACACACCTATCAAGTTGTCTAGCTTTTTATTAATCAAAGTGGCTTCCATTTCTGCATCGTCAAATGGCAGTTCTTTAAACCATTCTGGCACACGTAGCTCATCAGTAGGAATAGCAATAGAAGTGTAGCCCATTGGATTGTGTTTTAGTTTACACACAATACATTTTTGCCCATCTATGATATCCATTGAGTATCTGTCATTATAAACTTTTTTAAGTGTGTTCCAATTGATTGCCGCTCTTACGTGTCCTGGCATGTTTACTTTTCCTTTGCGTTTTTCACGTGAATGGTATTCAGTAAGTTTATTAACACGTCTTGGAGAACCTTTTTCCCAGCCTGGTCTCTTTTTAAATTCGAGTCGGAAGTCTGCTATAAAATTCATTATGTCTTCTTCTTGTGTACCAGTTAAAACTTTGTCTAATATGTCTGATAGAAAGTTTTGAATGTAACCAGGAGTATCTGAACGTTTCAAATCCAAACCCATTGCTTTTATCTTATCAACTTTTTCATCTTCAAGATCATATATTTTTATAGCATATCTTTTTTTAGTAATAAACAATCCTTTTGAACCAACTAGTTCTCTACCACCTGCAATAATTTTACCATATGTTGGAGGACAGTTGAATGCTTGTCGCATGTATGTTGGAAATGACTTGTTTACTTCTTCGGCAACTGAATCATATAATTGCACTACAGAATCATTGGTCCATGGAATCTTACCAGCATCAATATCTGATTTTAGTGATTCGTATGCTGAAAAATAAACTGAATCTGTATCACCATAAATTATAGATGGACCTTTGTAATCATACTCGCCAGTTATGATTTCATTTGTTTTTGCTCCCATATGTTTTGTAATACACCTGCCTGTGAGTGTAGTGCTTTGTCCTATGCGAATATCAAAAAATCTACAGCCTGGATTTAGTATTGCGCCATAAAGTGAATTCAAATTAATCTTTTTTACTAATTGTCTTTTGGCCCAAAACTCTTGTTCAGTTTTGTTTCCAGCGGCAATGGCTTGCCTCATTTTTGCTTGTAGTTCTTTACGTTCCGCATACCAACGTTCTAGTAAGCCTGGAATTACGCCTGCAAATTCGTGTGTAAAAATAGTACCATTTGCACTTAAGAACCATGGTTGATCATTGTTGAATATTAATTCATACACTTCTGCGGCACTGAGTATATTTGATTCACCAGTTTCCCAGTCTATTGTTATACTTTGTGCTCTGTCTTTCCTCATCACTGCTTGATACTCTAGTGTACCAAACTCGCCTTCCCATGCTCCTGCAAATGTTATTTTTTGGTTCATTTTTGCTTCTATCTGTGCATCAGTTTCTATTGGTCGAAGCTGTCCAACAATAGTTTCATTGGCCATATTCAATGCTCTAATGACTGATGGGTATAGCGAATTAATATCAATTGATCCAATCCAATCATGCAATCCTTTTTTTGGATATGCCACATAGGCACCAGCCGCTGGGTCAGATCCTGGTTCACGCCTTACCCTGTCCGGCACTACCATTCCACGCCTGTGTGCTTCGTTTATAATGGCTTGTTCGGTAACTGCTACGGCACCCATTGTTGTTTGTATTAGCACAGTGTTTTGATGTGCTAGTTCATTGGATAGTGCAATAAATTTAAGTTTTGCGTCAAGTCTGCCAAGTAGTGCAACATCTTGTCTGTTGTATTCTATAAACTTAACAAAGTCTTTGTTATACAATGTATCAAGTGTGCCTTCATAAGGAGTTTTTTGTTCTCCTAGTTCATGCTTTGAAATAAAATCAAGTGCGTATGAATGTCTTTCTTCATATGTGTATTTTCGATATAATTGCATGTAGTCTAAATGCACACGACCAATTATGTCATATGTAACTTCTTCGTTGCCAAATCTTTCAAATGTTCTTTTGCGAGGAATAGTATTCCACAAACATAAACGTCTTGTATCGTCTTTGCTTAATACTTTTTGTATTCTATTCACGGTGTATGGAATATCATACCCTTCCGAGTTCCAACCACTTATAACATCAGCATCATCAAGGATGTCAATAAATTTATCAAGCATGTCTGCTTCATTGGCACACAACATTGTGTTGTCAAATTCTTGTTCAATAATTTCTGGATTTGGAAAATCTTTTGGCGGGATAGCCAATGTAATTAATTGATCCAGCCACTGCAAGTAAACAGTTACTGATATAATTGGCATAAACGGATCTGCAGGTTTTGAAAATCCTCTTGCAGGATCAAAGTCAACTTCAATATCAAAAAATGCTACTTGTAATTCTGGAGCATCTTTGTTCAAATAGTTTTCTTCTAAACACCTAAATATTGGATTGATATCAGTTTCATATGTTTTCTTTTCTGAATGATAAGCTAATTCACGTTTGAACTCTTTGTTTTGTTTTGTAGCAATTCTTGATACTGGAGTTCCATATATGCTTTTATACTTGCCTTTTGGATCATCATAATAAGCAATCCATCTAGCAGGATATTCAGTAAAACGCCTTTTACCTTCAATACGTTCTACTACAGATATTTTGTCTGCTTCTCTATCAAATAATGCGTCAACGTAACTCATTTAATATAATCCATAACCAAAACAAATAATGCAATAGCATTCATTAATGTAAACCAACTGCATAAAAATATAACCATTCCTGCTCGACGAATCCATGAACTAATTATGCCCAGTGCTGAACCAACTAGGTACAATGGCACAAATAGCCACGTTGCTGGATCAAGTATTGTGTATGTGATAATGAAACTTGCTCCTATTAGAAGAACAGTTTCTATTGCTTCACACCAAAATGCAAATGGACTTTGCACATACGATTCATGAAAAAATTTCTTTATTACTTGCACTATGATTTCTTAACTACTTCTAAGATATGTTCAAGATCCTCAAACTCTTGTCGTTCAGCTGACAATGATTCTTTGTATGCCACGTTTACTACTTTTGATAACAACGCAGGCTTTAGTTCCATTTCTTCTGCAATAGCTTTAATAGTTTCTCGTAATCCTGTATTCAAATCAGCAACTTCTTGCTTTACTTGTATTCCACTGTTTACAAGATGTTTTAGTTTTGTTATTTCTTCTTGATTAAAAACTTTTTCCATAATAATCTCCTGTTGTGTTATTATAACAGGATTTGTTTTTTTTGCAAGTGTTCAATAACTCGCTCAGCGATTATTTTATGTCCTTTTTTTGTTGGATGTCCACATGGTGTATTTCCTACACCATCGACTACTTCAAGTATTGATGTTGGTAACCAATTTTCGGGATCATAGTTCCTATTGCGTTTTCTTTCGTCTGGAAAAGCAGACCATTGAAAATATGGTATTTTGTTTTTTAACAATTTGTCAACGATCCATGTTTTATCTACCCAGTCTTGAAACTGGACATCTGTATTCATATCTTTGTACCATTGGTTAATAAACTTGCCTGGAAATGAATTGCCGTTGGGTTGCATTTGATAAACAATTTCTCCTTGATGTACTTCTGAACGATTCCAATGGCTCCATGTTACAATGATTGCTTCTACGTCTGCATTGTTTCTCATGTAATGCACAAGGTTTCGTAAAATAGCATGATTTGAACCACCTGGCACAAATTGATTATCTGCTTTCATGTAAAAATGTTTAGCAACTAAGTTTGGCCAAATATCTGGGTCGTCTGTGCGGAATGGAGTGCCTTCAGTAAATGAATCGCCAAAAAATGCTATGGTCATTACTGTTTTATTTTAAATGATTTGCTGTCTTTGTCAATAGCTTCTTTATCAAACCAACGTTTAGCTGGTCTGTGTTTATTAAGTTTTAATCCTCTAGCACCAGGCCCTGCAGGTTTCACTGTTTGCTGTGCTACCGGTATGTCCATAATTTCTGAGATTTTCATACAAGTATTTACTTGTCGTCAGATTTAAAGCCTTCGTCATAATTAAACTGTTCTGGCTTTTCTTGTTCAAATTGTGTAAAATATGAGTCGTCTGTGATGGATTCTTCTCTGGTGTTTTCAACTGTGTAGAAGTTTTGATCTATAAGGTAACCTGGATTGCTTTGTAATCTTTCTTCCATAAATGCGTCATCATACCAAACAATTCTGTTGTTAGGATAACAAAAGAATGTGCCTTCATCCATTCTAAACATATGTCCGCATTTGTGTTCTGGGTCTTCTGAAAAATTTGTATCTAGTATAGCGCCTTTATCTTCCCAACCCCAGTCTACTGTAAACATGTATGTTCCTTTGCGTTTTACACCCTTCCAGTCAAGTAGTTCTGCTCTACAGTTTGCAAGTCTATTTCTTCTTTGTACATTTACATACGGTGAAAAACAATCCCAATACATGTGTATATTCAATGGATGTTTTGGTGCATCTTTTTTCCATACTAATGAATGTATTGGTCTGCGTGTCCAGTTTACACCATTAGGTAATAATACTTCAAATAACAATGCTCTGCGTTCTAAAGATGCTATGCAATGTACATCACAAAATGAAAATGTATCATGTCCTTTAGTATGATTATACAGATATTCATTTCTAATATAAGCGGAAAAAGGTGGAATATTATGATTCAAGTATGCCATCTACAGTGTTAATTATCGTTGTTTATTCGTCTTCACTTACAAGTTGATTCATTGCTTTTATACGATTACTAGCATAATGGTCAAACCATCTAGGAGCCAACCCGTGTATTAGCAAAGCCAACATAGCTGTAAAACAAGTCCATGCTAATCCCCAAGCAAATTTGAGATGTTGCCAAGCAGTCATATTGTTTTCTTCTAAATGTGCTTTACACTGTTTGGATAACATTATTTTTTAGGCTTGTTTCTAACGTTTATTGCTTTGCCTTTTCTTTCAGGATTTTTGTCTTTTGATCTTCATACATTACCAGTTTCTACAAGACCAGTATCTTGCTTTTGTTTTTGGTCCTGGATTATCACAGTTGTGTCTTGCTCTGAATGAGCGTCTTCTTGCTGGGTTAGATTTTCTAATTCTCATAGTTGGTCTTTTTGCTGAAGTACCACCATGTCCAAAATTTACTTTTTTAGTGTTACCTGTTTTTGGGTCTTTAACATATACTTTGAATTTTTTAACATCACCACGCATTGGCTTGTTGAGTGGAACTTTTCTACCTTGATATTCTGCTTCCCAAACTTCTTCTTCTGGAAATCCTAGTATACCAAATACTTCATTAAAATCTTCGTTGTCTTCTAATGTAATTTCTTCTTCGATTGGAAAGTCAACATATTCAACTGCTTGGAAAAACTCATCTAGTTTCATGCTGGGCTTACCCTTTCATCATAGTCCATACCCATTTCGTATGGTACAAATATTGTTTTGCCTTTTCTGTTGCCAGCACCTGCGGATTCTTTTTCTCGTGGCATGTCTGTTTCTACTTTAACATGATATCCTAATGCACCTGGTTGTGATACAGATTCAGCATCAACTTTGATTACTGTGCCTATGATAAATCTATCTGGTCTACCTGGAACACCTGGTTTAAAATCATATGCTTTAATTTTATCACCTTCTTTGTATTTGCCTTGAAACTTTAATGCTTCTTCTACGTTATCACAATCGCAATCAGCTTCGCCTTCACATGCACAATCGCTCACAGTTTCCATTTGATCTGCTTCGTCGTAATAGTCTTTTGCTCTTTCTAATTCTCTTCCAAAATCTAATCCTGTTATTTCAGCAAAATGCATAGCATCAGCAAGTAAGTCAGCAAGTTCTTGCATTCGATTTGCTCTCATCATTTTGTCAATTCTTATTGCTCTTGCTTTGTCTGGTCCTTCAAAAATACCTTCTTTTTTAGGATCTCCATGTTTTTTAATGTATTCATCTTTTGTCATACCGTAAAATTCTTTGAATCGTTGGTTGGTCATTGTTTCTAAATGTCCTTGTGCAAGAGCACCACCAACAGTTTTTGCTTCTTTAACACTTTCTGACCTTGATCCAACGTCACCTTCGATACTTGCTTTAAACTCTGCAACATGACCTATAAGTTCTCCTGCCATTAATTCTTCTTCTTCAGACTTGAGTACATTACTTTTGTCATCATTGGCAACTGTGTTTAATATATTATACAAATGATTTAATGAACTTTCTAAATCTTGTCTTGAGGCTGTAGTAGCTTCTTTCATTTTCTTTTTGTCTTTTTTGAGATGTCGGATCTAATGCTTGTAGCTGGAAAAGAAATTGAAAATTATATTCAAAAATTATCTCAAATGGCTAGAGCGGCAGGAATTCATATAATTATGGCTACTCAAAGACCAAGTGTAGATGTTATTACTGGCACTATAAAAGCTAATTTTCCAACCAGAATATCTTTTCAGGTTACTTCAAAAATAGATAGTAGAACAATTCTAGGTGAACAAGGCGCTGAACAATTACTTGGTAAAGGGGATATGCTTTATATGTCTTCTGCAAATAAAATA
>PVBE011064503.1_pt1 | contig 12684 bp, 4 predicted proteins | sample 1631181 | NCBI WGS metagenome assembly PVBE01 (sample SAMN08397723, study PRJNA350692) | Marine metagenome, whole genome shotgun sequencing project. | isolation source: water | place: Pacific Ocean | collected 2012-04
CGTTGCTGATGCTTTAAGGAAAACACGGGATGGGTTATTGATCAAGCTTTTGCCGCTGGAGAGGAGCCTCTTTGGAAATATCGAGGTGGAGTTGCTAGTGATGAAACAAACTTTTTTGCCGGAACAGCCGGTCTTCTGCCTGGCGCACTTTCACTAAGTGGTGGCTCAATTATATATGGTGGTTATCATTCAGAAAGTGCCAACCCAACAACTTTAAATCATAATGAAACTAGTACTGGATCTATTGTGACAGCAAATAATCCAGACCATAGCGTTCCAAATAGAAAAGGATTAGGTCATGGCACCACAACAGCTAATTATGAATATTTTACAGTGGGTGGTGGCGTTCAAAGTTATAAAATTGACATATCCTATTTAAGCCCTGGAAGAAGAGATTTAGGTGGTGCTAGTGACGTATATGGAGAATCTTCGAGTATCACTACTGGTTATTTAAGCACAAATAGCGCTCAATTTACAGATGATAGAAGCGATTGGCCAAATTTTTATACAATAAGTAATGGTGCCTCAGGTTTTAATGCTGGAATTGGAAGTAGCAATGAAGCACAAGAAGCGCAGAAGTTTGCTAATAATTTAGCGCCTGGAGCTATTATAAGATTTCAAAATGATCCCCTGCAAATAAAATATAAAATAACTGGAGTTAAAAAGTTTTATAAATCAAACTATGCTGAATCATTTCGTGATGCTGAATACCCATTATTAGATACTAGTATCACGGTTACACCGGGTGCTTATGGCTGGACTGGTCCTGCGAACACAACGCTAGGAGATTTAATACAAAACCAACAACCTGGAACTGGTAGTGGAAGCAGTGGTTTTGGAAATAATACATCATTTAGCGGTGGTGTAGGTGGTATAATATCAGCAGGGAATTTTTTAACGGTAGGAGGAGATCTTTGGGCGAGTTATTTAAACACTGCTCACTTTAACCGTAGAGTTACATTTAGATTAACGTTAGAGTGCATTGCTAGTCCAGGTGCTCACATAGGCACTGACGCGGCTGGTAATAACAACAGTTATGATGTAAGTAAAAAATATAACTCTAGTGGAAATCCAACTAACGATATTGATCTTTCAAAAGACAATAATTGCCCTATAGAAATACTTTCAGTCGACTACTTTGGGGATGATGAAGTTGACTTCCCTGAAAACCCAGCTATATTTGAAACAGAACCAAAAGATAGTGTTGATTTAGATATATTTCATGAAGCTAGTGATACACTTCCACTTGATTTTAATGGCCCAGAGTTAGTTCCTATAGGTAGTATTGCAACTGCTACTGCCGCCGGTATAGGTACTGGGCAAGCCACAGTTGTTGATTGGACTGGAGATGACGTAATTGAATTAAGTCAAGTTGTAGTAGATGATAATTTAAATGCAAACCAGTTTTTTACTTTTACAAGGCCAGATGGTTCTTATGTAACACTCAAGTTCATTTCACTTGTTGCACCTATACTACCAGGCCCATCTGACACTAGTTTTTTTATAAAAGTAGATACAGATGTTGCTAATAATAGAGTGGGGCTAGGTTGGAATAATTGCTACTCTTTTGGCAATGGAATAGAATCTAATAGAATTAGAGATACTTTTAATTCTACAGTAATAGACAAAGGACCAAAGGTGTCAACTACTTTGAACACTGTTTACGAAGAAGAAAATAGAAAAAACGGGTTGATATATTCTGGAATATATAATTCTACATCTGGAGTTAACAATTTAAACCAATTTATACAAGCAGAGAAAATAACTAAAGATTTGAGTCCTACTTATGGTAGTATTCAAAAGTTACACGCGGGCTGGGGACAAGGGGGTGACTTGCTTGCTCTCTGTGAAGATAGAGTTTTAAAAATACTAGCAAATAAAGATGCGTTGTTTAACGCTGACGGTGACACAAATATTACATCGACAAATAATGTTCTAGGGACCGCAACACCATATTCAGGTGAGTATGGTATATCAAAAAACCCAGAGTCATTTGATTCAAAATCATTTAGAGCTTATTTTACTGACAGAGTTAGAGGAGCAGTAATGAGATTATCTATGGATGGTTTAACTCCTATATCTAGTTTTGGAATGAAAGATTACTTTAAAGATAATTTAAAAAATTATTCCAAATTAGTTGGTAGTTACGATGATAAAAAAAATGAATATAACATTACTCTTACGCAAAATGAAATATATCCAACAGCTTCCTCGCCGGAAACAACAGTTACGTTTAGAGAAGATAGAAAAGGTTGGGTAAGCTTTAAGTCATTTACTCCAGAAAACGCAATTAGTTGCGCAAATGAATATTATACTTTTAAAAAAGGTAATATTTGGAAGCATCACGTTGAAACTAATCCCGAGAGTAGAAACACTTTTTATGGCGGTACGTCTTATGAGCAGACAAAATTATCTGAATTACATGTTGTTTTAAACGATAGTCCTGGTTCTATAAAAACATTTAACACTTTAAACTACGAAGGGTCACAATCTAACGTAACAATTAATACTAGTGATGGGGAATATTATAACTTGCAAAATCAATCTGGTTGGGGTGTGAGTAAACTATTTACAAATAAACAAACAGGTTTTATTGATGAGTTTGTAGAAAAAGAAGGTAAGTGGTTTAATTACATTAAAGGCGAAGAACGCAATATTAATATTGCAGGCGCAAATCTAGGTTCTTTTGAAATACAAGGACTTGGAACTGTAAGTAGCATTAGTGGAAATATAGTTACAATGACTCACAAATTAAATACCTCTCTTCAAGTTGGCGATTCTATATACTATGGTGGGCCAATATCTAGCGGTGGATTTGACGTTACAAGTTCAAGTTCACTTGTTCAATCAGGAAAAGTAATTAATATAATAGACGATGTAACTTTTGAATTAGATTTTTTAGGTGGTCTTACAGCGTTACGATACTGTTTGTTTGTTAAAAACCAAATGATAAATACAAGTAGTTTAGTTGGCTATTATATGGAGGCTCAATTTATAAATACTTCTACCGCTAAAGCAGAGTTATTTTCAATAGGATCAGAAATTTCAGAAAGTAGTAAATAAATAAATAATAAATGGAAAAAATAATAAAACGTTTTGATTTAGATCTATCTGACTTACCAGCGGCAACTTCGTTTAGGACGTTTACTGTGAATGGTGATTTAGGGGCTGAGTTTGTTTTAGAGATTAAAAACGAAGACGGTCATTATTATAATTTCGTAACACAATCTTTTCAAGTTGCAAAAGCTAGCTTAGAAAGAGTTATAGGTGACTCTTTTGTGTATACAGACAATGTATTGTTCCCAACGGTAACAGATAATGATCACTATGACATTTATTTAACAGCAAAAACAGGAACAAAACACGTTGATTACGTTGAGGCTAGATTTGCAGATAACACTATAGATATAAATAACTCTATAGGCTCTGATTCTTTAATATTACAAAAAATAATATACCAATACACTCCATTAACATTAACACTAGCTGGCTATTCAACTGGTGGCACTGTGGCCGGGACTTTTGGCACCACTGCTATAGAAGTAGATAGAGGTAATTCATATCCAAAAACAGCTTTTTCTTTTACAACAACTGCAGGTGCTACTGCTGCGTATAGAATATTAAGACAGCCAACATCAGATGATATTATATCTTTTTTACAACCAGTAGTTGCGGCAGCACCAGAAAAATTAACAGGAGAAAACATATATCCAGCGGTTTCAAATACTGACACTGTAGATGGTGCCGTAACTAGTGGTATTAAAGTTGTTATGGATACTAACGTTGCTGATAAAATGAAAGTTGGTGATAGAATAACTGGCAACACAGCTTTAGATGCTACTATAGTAACAGTAGCCGCTTTAAATCCAGATGGTGATAATGTTAAAGAATTTTCTATGTCAGAAGCTATTGCTCTAGCCGATGGTTTAACTTTAAGTTTTAGTAATCAAAAAAATTATCAATGGCCTGTTGATAATATTAATAAAATATCCGCTGGTATGATAGCGCTTGGTGCAAATGTAACTGCAGATTCTTCTATCAGTAATTATACAAAAACTATAACCGCGTTTGCTAATACAGAAAAAGAGAAAAAATTTACAATAGCCTCAGCGCCCGCTTTAAATACAAAGTCTCAAACGCCTACTGTCGCTAACGGTTTGGTTACTGTGCAGCCTGGTAATATTGTTTTTGACAAACAACAAGCGCTAGCTCTAGCTGGAGACACTTTAAAAATAGGTGGATATGGTGAGAATCAAATTTTAATTTTACATGGATATGATGTAAGAATTACGGATTTAGAATTAACACTTACAGCGCCAACAACTACAACCACAGCTGTTAGCAATACGAGTACAACAGCGACGGTAGCAGATAGAGAAGGAGTTATTAATAGTGTGTCTAGAGTTGGAGGTATCGGTATAGATTCTTCAGTACAAAACCCTTTAATAACTAGTGGTGGAGGTGCTGATGGCGCTGGAACATGGACCGTGGCAGCTGCTCAAACATTAGAAAGCGGAGTAACACTAACAGTAGAAAATACAGGTAGAATAGCTACAATAACAGGTAATATTGAAATTATAACAGCAGGAACTGCAGATGCAACATTAAGATTTGATGTTGACAACTTACTGTCAACTTCGGCTTAATAGTAAAAAAACAAGCAAAACTGTGACTATTATAGATATAAATTAAATTAAATTATGTCTAAAAAAGAAATATCTGTTAACTCTAAAGAAAAAATCTTAAAGCTAGAAAAATCAATGATAAATATAGCTGATGGGATCAACGTGGAAGGTGATGGTAAACATGTAGTAAGAGAAAGTAAAATAGCACCAATAAAACATACGTTTGCTGATAGTATTTATATTAGACAAATGGATATGAAACAAGGTGATGTTGTAGTTGGAGCAATACATAAACATCTACACGTTTGGTTTTTATTAACCGGACATGTTACTATAGCAACAGAAGATACAACTGAGGATTATATAGCGCCCTGCTATGTAGTATCTACACCGGGAGTTAAAAGAGTTATACTAGCAAATGAAAATTCTATATTTGTAAATATACATAAAAATCCGTCTAACACTAAGGATTTAGATGTGTTAGAAAAAGAAATAGTAGCTTTAAATTATAAAGAATATGAAGAATATATTAATAAAAAACAATAGACTATGACATTTATAGCAGCAGCGGGCACAGCGTTAGCAATTGGAGCAGCCGCAAAAGCAGCCGGCGGTGTAGCTACACTCGGTATGAGTCTAGCTGGTCGTAGCGCCAGAATTGACGAGCAAGAAGAGGCTAAACAACAAATGCAAGAGCGTATGGCTGATTACGAAAGTTTAGACACTAGTAATCTAGCGGCTGGAGCTACTAATCAATTTGCTAATCTACAAAACACAATGGAAGATTTAACTGTTAACCAACAGCAAGCACAATTTGAAGCGCAGCAAGGTGCCCAACAAAGATCAAATATAATGCAAGGTATGCAAGGCGCGGCTGGTGGTAGTGGTATAGCTGCATTGGCCCAAGCAATGGCTAATCAAGGTCAGTTATCTACACAAAGAATTAGCGCTAGTATTGGTCAACAAGAATCTAGAAATCAAATGGCAGCGGCTCAACAAGCTGGTCAATTACAAATTCAAGAAGCTAGTGGAGCAGAAAGAGCAGATAGATTAAGATTAAAAGGTGCGGAAACCGCTAGAGGCTTAGAGTATAGTAAAACTGGAACTTTACTTGGCATGTCACAACAAAGAGTTGCAGCTGCTAATCAGGCTAGAGCACAAGCTACGGCACAGCAAATGAGTGCTATAGGTGATATTGGTTCCGCCGCAATGGATTATGCTGGTGGTAAAATTAAACTAGCAGGAATAGCAGGAGAAGCAGATTTGCTATAAAAATACAAATAAACAATAGATATGGTAAAATATTCAAGTGATACAAATTTAATAAGAGGCGCTGGGCAAGCTTATAGAGACTATAGTAATGCTCCCGGCATCTACGCTGGTTTAGATAAAATTTCTGAAGCTAGTGAAAGAATGACAGATAAAGCCATTTCAGCTGCTGAAAAACAAGTAGAAAAAGCTAAAAAAGAAAAAGAAGAACAAGAAGCAATTAGTAACACTTGGAATAGCAGCGCTGATCAAGTTTTACTAGAATCTGGCGCTGTAAGCGAGGTGTTATATGACTTTACTGTTAGTGAAACCGAAAACAACAAGTCAATGTATATTGACGGTGTTAACTCAAAAGATAACACTAAAAGGTTAGGCGCGATGAAAAACCTTAATAACCACTCTTTGTGGGTTCAAGATCACAAGCAGACAAATTTAGATTATGCATCTATGATATCTGGTAAAAATCCAGATGGAAGTGATGCTCCAGAATTATCTGATTACTTTACAAAAACAGAACAAGGAAGAGAAGATGCTTATACTATAGACCAAATAATGGGCAAGAAGTATAAAAAAGTTAGTAGAAATGAAGATGGCGCCATTGTTTTTCACATTACAGATAAAGATGGTAATGAAAAATTAGTTACCTCTAAGGAATATGCTAACTTAGGCATACCAAAAAACTATTCTGTTACAGATGCTTTAGACAAAAATTTAGCACAAATGAAGACATCAGAAGTTGTTGATGTAGATATAGTAAAGCAAAGAATTAATAAAAGTTTACCAAATAACGATAGAGATTTTATAGCGTTGATGCACGATGATGTTAGTGGTCAAAATCTTGAAACAATGTTAAATAATAGAGGTAGTAATTTAGACCAAGAAGTAATAGCCTCTATTGATCCTAAAGGCTGGGACAAAAACAAAGACGGTGTTTTAAATCCTACTGAAAGAGCTAATTTTATAGATGCGGTGGTAAATCCTAAAAATGAGTTTTTTGATATAAACGCTTCTAAACAAATAATGGCAGATCAACTTTTTAATGGCGCTATGAATAAGCATAAACAGTATTGGGATGCAAAAAATGAAAAAGTTAAAACAGGTACTGGAAAAGAATATAGAAACTACACTGTAGATGGTTATACTGGAATTAATTATCAAACCGCAAGAACTCAATATAATAACATGCTTATTCCTGGTAAAGTGAACTACGATAGAAGTAGGGCTTATAAGTATGTTGCTGATGGCAATGGTAACACTGCTGTTTTTGCCCAAACTGAAGACGGTAAATATAAAGAAATAGAAACAATACCAACTAATGAAGCCTTAGCAAGAAGAGGTTTAGATTTATTTGGCAAAGGTTATGTACAGCCACAAGGTATAGATTATGATGGTGATGGTATAATTGACAATGCTCCTAAAAAACCAATTAAATTTACAACGTACTAAAAAACTAATTAATGGAAAAATACATAGTTGACGGTGAAGGTTACGACGTTTCGCCGGAAAAATTAGAAACATTTTTACAAGAATTTCCTAACGCGGTTAAATACGAAGAGCCGGGAAAGACAAACGACTCTGCAATTGCGGACCCGACTGTGGAGTCAAACGCTATGGGGTCCAACTTGGAAGATGGTTCTTTGGAATTACCGGAGGTTGGTGCTTGGCAAGGGTTTAAAAATAGTATATCTAATTTAGCCGAACAAATAGGTGATCTACCAGAATACTACGATGCTACGGGTAGTGACGAACAAGGTACAGCTAGATCAACTTTGGATATTGTCTCAACAGCTTTAAACGAAAGTATATTTGGTAAAGAAAATCTATTAAAGTGGAAAAAACAAGGTGGTATTGCTGGTTGGGCTTTTGAAGATTATATACCTAGTGATAGCGAAGAGTTTATTGAAAAAATAGAAAGTTTTAAAAAAGAAAGAGAAAAACAATTGCCTACTGTAAATATAAAAAAAGCAATTGAAGACAAAGATCCTGGTAGAATAATATCTGGTGTAGCTAGCGCAATACCAATGGTTGGAGGTTCTGTTATTTACAACATGGGAACTGCTTTTACTGGATTTTTTGCTGATTTTGCTTCTGAAAATATAATAGAGGCAAATAAAATTAAAGCCGAGTCTCAAGGAAAAACTTTAAATGAACTAATCAAATCAGAAGAAGAGTTAGATGTTGTTAGGCCTTTACAAATAGCGGCATTACAACAAGGTTTAGAATACATTGCCGTTGGAAAAATAACAAAAGCTCTTGGTGGTAAAAACTTAGTAAAAGGTTATGGTAAAAAATTAGCTAAAAATTTATCTAAACGAAAAAATACAAGAATTGGATTAGACATAATAAGTACAGGTGGTACTGAAGCCGTAACAGAAATGTCACAATATGGTTTAGGTGAATACAATAAAGCTTTAGCCGAAGGAAAAGTATCTGGTAAAGATGTAAACTTTTTTGAGGTTATGGGTGACGCTATGTTTAGCGATGAAGGTATAGAGTCTGGATTGCAAGGTTTTTTTGGAGCTGGAGGATTAAGAGGTGGTGGTTATTCTGCCAGAGCAATGAGTAATATGCGTAAAAAAGTAAATGCTTTAGATGTTGAAAAAGAATTTACTGACTTAATAAATACCCAGCGCGAGCTAGCAAAAACAGCTGACGAAGATGTTAGAGCTGGTTTAGAGGAAAAAATAATAAACATACAGGCTTCTTTAAAAAATAAAATAAAAAAGGGAAATGATATATATAATTCCTTAAGTGATGGCGATATAGAAGCTATAGAAAACCAAAGCGACTTAGCTGATGCTGCCGCGTTTAGAATAACACAACTAAATGAAAAACTAAATAAAGGTCAAATTGATCAAAAACAATACGATTCTACTATAGATATATTTTTAGAAAAATATAAAAATGCGAATGATAAAATTGTTGAAATTGCATCTAAAAAAGTTACAGAAACAGTTAGAAAACAAGTTGGGGCTATAGCGGATGAACAGGGCGTTGAAGGTGTTGTTACAGAAGCTACTGGTCAGGAAATACTTGATATGCAGGGAGAAAAGCTAGCTAGATTAACAGCTGAAAGAGATTCAAATCAAGAGATTATAGATGATCCTAATCAAACTGTTGAAAACAAAAAAATAGCAGAAGAAAACGTTAAAGATTTACAACAACAAATTAATGATGTTGAGAATGCTGATGCTACGTTTGGTTATATTGATGAAAAAATTGACGACAAAGGTAATTTAACAGGAGACTTTGAAATAGTAATAAATAAAGATAAACCAATGATCGGTACTGCTGCTCATGAGTTTATGCACAAAGTTTTATTTAAAACACTTAAGGGTAATAAAGATTTACAAACTAACGTTGGAGACGCTGTAACTACATTTATAAATGAAGAAAAAGAAGGATTTGACAAACCGTTTATAAGTAGAATGTCTGCTTATATAAATCCTATAAAAGATAAAGATGGTAAAGTTGTTAGAGATAAAGATGGTAACGTTCAGTTTGAAAAAGTTAGTGAGTTTGGTGAGGAAGTAGTTACTGTAATGTCTGAATCTATATTAGATGGTAGCTTAAAATATAATGAAAATCTTTTTACTAAGTTGGGTGATATTATAAGACAAAATCTACAAAGATATGGTTTTAAATCTATCCAATTTAATAGCGGTAGAGATGTTTATAATTTTATTAAAGATTTTAATAAAAGTATAGAAAAAGGTTATATAAGCGAAGCTATAACAGAAGTAGCTGTTAAAGGTGCTAAGGGTAAATTAGTTGAAGGTAAGAAAAAAGCTAAACCTACAGCTAAAAGAAAAATGTCTAAAGTTAGTCCCAAAGCAAAACAGTTTTTAGAAGCTGAAATAGATGGAGAGTTGATATATACAAATGAAATGCTAGTTGATATAATAAACTCTGAAAGTTCTTCCCAAGAAAATAAATTTGGTGCTGTTGAAGCTTTAATTGAAAAGAACTGGCCTGTAATTAGCAAGTCGTTAAAATTTAATCCAACTGGTGATATATCAATGGAATCTATAAAGACGGCTATATCCGAGCAAATGACGGGTATATTTCCTAAGATTACACTGCCAAATGGTCAAACTATAAATCGTGAAGGAAAACGTTTATTAGATACATATAATAAAGAAAACACAGTAACAACGTTTTTAGATAACACATTAGGACCTAGGCAAGCTGAAATATTTACTAGAGCTAAAACGATAGATGCTAAAAGCCAAGGCGTGAGCTTAGACGAGGCCAAAAACATCGCTGTTTCAACTGAATTAGAAAACGAAACATCAAACCAAAGGGATACTAGAAAAAGAGTAAACGTTTTAAAAATACCTAAAGTTGCTAGAGTTGCTAAAGATATAAGACAAGATACTAGGATTGAAGAAGGAGACACACATAAACAAGTTACTAAAAATAACGAGGGCCATATAGGTAATAAAATATTTAACATACCTGAAAATAAAATAACGAAACCAAAAGATAATTTAACCACTTCAGATGACATTGTTGATGTTAAAACTGGAGAAGTTATTACGAAAGAAGAGTTAGACGCTGGTGCAACTGGTATATTATCACCATCTGAATCTAAAAATATACAAGACGTTTTTTCTGATTACGAGACTTCAGAGCAGTTTATAAAAATATTACCAAAAACAAACGTTAGCGAAAAAGATGCTTTGGTAAATGAAGTAGGGGAGAACATTCCAGTGTCTAGAGATGTTTATGGTAGAGCTATAGGTTTACAAGATCGAATACTAGAGTATTTTTATGAACCATTAATGAAGCCAAATGGTAAAAGAGCTAGGTCACAAGGTAAGACTTCGCAGGTGCCATTATGGACATTGAAAGAAGAATTTATTAATCCTAAAAAAGACGCTGTAGTTCAGTTTCAAAGAGACTTAGGTATTACAGAAAAGAAACAAATAAATATACTTCCTACTAAAGAAAAAAGATCTGAAATAGGTCAGTTATTAAAAGGTGCCGCTAGAACACTTAGCCAGCAAGTGTCACTATCTGCTGCTCAAAGAAATTTAGAGGCAATGGGTGCTCCTAAACAACAAATAGCAGATATTACAGCCGCACAAAGAAGAAGAGCTTATAGTAGAGATATTAAAAGATATAGAAATGTAGATAAGTTAGTGCCTGTAGATAAGTTAGCGCCTAGAGATCAAGTTTTTTTATTAAGAGAAGATGAAGCTGGTTTTATAGAAGGCGAGATAATAACGAGAAAACATTTAGATTCTTATTATGATAAGAAAAATAAAATAACTTGGGAAGAGTTTTATATGAACGAGTTGTTAGATTTTTTTGAAAGTTATCCTCAGTATTATGACATAATGGCAGGTGCTTTAACTGGTGGTGTAAAAAAAGCTGCGTTTTTTAATAAACCTTATTTTAAAAAGGCTATTAAGAAATTTGCTAAAAAGAATAACAAACAACAAATAGTAAAACTTATATCAAAAACAAAACAAACTGGACCTAAAAGACTTTATTATCATGAAAAAAGTAAATGGAAAGGTTTAAAGAATTTAGATTTATCTAAAGATAATGGTAAAACAGAATTTTTAATAAATTTTTATAACAATATAAGCAAGCACACTAAAAAACAAGGTAAAGAAATTTTTCAAGAAGTGTTAACACATTTTGGTATTGATCAAAATAACTTTATGAGAAAATCTGCTAAGTTGATAATTTTTCCTGTTGATAAAGACGGTGTGGAAATAACAGATCAAAAAGGTGTTGAAGAGCATGCTGTGCAAATGGAAATGGCTAGAATTATGATGGGTTCTGCTTTTGACGGTAACATGAAAGATGCTACTAAACTTTTAAGAGCTGTTTATTCACAAGCTTCTTTATTAAAAGTGGAAGATCCAAGTGGCGAGTATAAAGAATCTATGGGTGATGATTTTTATAATGATGTTGTGCCTAGAATTTTAGATGGTAGTTTAGACTGGTTGCCACCAGGTTATGCGTCTATATATAGATTAATGAAAGCTGGTGTAAATCCTTTTGGTTATAAACTTATAAATGAAAACCAAATAATAGCAGAATATTTTGGTGTTAATAATTTAAGTGTTGAAAAAGCTCAACAAGCTATAATTGATGTGTTTGAAGGAAAACAAGATATAAAAGTTTTACGTGAACAATCAAAAGTTAAATACAGCAAAGATATAGATGGTCACAATAAATTAAACAAAGCTACAATTATAGCTAGAAAAAGCTCTAAAGATCCAAAAGGCATTACTGTTTTAGATTTTGATGATACGCTAGCTACAACTAAATCTTTAGTAATGTACAAAACCGCAGAAGCAAAAAGATTGGACTTTGAATTAAGACCAGGAGATTTCTATATTTCAATGGACGACGGTACTACGCGTAGTTTTTCTAATCCAAAACCACTTGAAGGCACAAAAGTGAAGATGCGCTCTGGGGATTTTTATGCTATGTTAGATAACAATAGAGTAGTATGGCTCAACAGAAACAAGAGTATGCGTGGAAAGGGTTATGGATTAATGAAGGTACTGGATCTTGATGGCAACCCCACGGGTAGTGGTAGTTCCGTAAACGCCGAAATGAGTTATGATGAATTCCAAGATGCTACTAAAAAACAATCTACTGGTAGAAAAATAACTTGGCTTCAAGGTGAGATGGATGGTGTTAGAGTAGCGTGGCTTAATAGAAATGAGGGTATGCGTGGGAAAGGCTATGGGTTGATGAAAGTGCTAGATGTTAATGGTAAGCCTATGGGTAGTGGTAGTTCTGTAAATCCTGAAATGTCTTTTAG
>PVBE010372677.1_pt1 | contig 12682 bp, 3 predicted proteins | sample 1631181 | NCBI WGS metagenome assembly PVBE01 (sample SAMN08397723, study PRJNA350692) | Marine metagenome, whole genome shotgun sequencing project. | isolation source: water | place: Pacific Ocean | collected 2012-04
ATCCGTCGGCTCATAACAATTCTCACAACATTTGTGATGTTAGCCGCCACGTGCACCGACAACGCTTCGGCGTTTCTAGATCAGGAACTTGGAAATGTAACAACCAGCGACCGTCGTTCCATCCTCGAGGCCAGCGCCCGCCGTTTCGGCGTTTACAAAGAACTTGAGTCGGAGTTTCCGACCACAACTGCCGGTCCGTACAAGAAAATTCCGTACCGGCGACGCCGTCAGCGTGCCTGGTCTGGACCCGACGTTCGCGTAACCAAGTACGCGCGCATTCGCTCCGTCGTTGAAGAAAACGTTGGTGAAGACGGTCTTCCTGTCAAAACACGGTTAGAACAACGTGATGATCGGTTTATCGAACCCACCGTCTATGAGTACATCCGTGCTGCGAAACAGGAACACCCCACGTTAACTATGCGGTCTATCCATGAGGACGTGAACTGGAACGACTCCGTGCGTCGCGAACAAGACGTCATCGCCAGAGCAGGTCGTTGGGTGTGGCGGAATGAACTGCCCACAGGAACAACCACGTTGCGCGCGCAGTACGTTTTGAAGGTGAAACGGGATGGCCGTCGCAAAACAAGGATCGTTGCCTGCGGCAACCAGCAAGCCCGTTCCAACGGAGAGGTAAACTACTCTCCGGCAACGTCCGGTTCGGTCGTTCGAGCGTTAATTGCAGTGGCTCAGTTGATGCCGTTGTCAATTATCGGAACTCTCGACGCGGACGAGGCGTTCATGCAGGCGACGTTGAGGCAGAAGATAGCCATAACGTTGCCGAACGACTGGCGTCACGACTTATCACCGATCGTTGTCAACGGTGTTAAGTACGATCCGAACAACTCGTCCCGGGGACCACCAGTTTTGCTGCTAACGCGCAGCATTTACGGCCTCCGTGCGGCGCCCCGTGAGTGGTTGAACCACGTAAACAACGGACTCCGTATTCGCGGGTCCGTTAAATCCGGGAGCGACGCAACAACGTTTGCGTTGTATGACGAGAGCAACGGCAAATTCGTTGACGTAACAAAGTCAACCAAGCTAAAAACCGGCGTTTACACGCTGCGGAAGAAAGTGCGTTTTTCTGTTCCAGAAGCGCGTTTTTATCCGAGCGAGGAGCCGGTTCAAAACAACGGCGACACAAGCAACTTGCAGCGAGTTCTCTCCGTTCAGGAGGGTTCTCACAGCGAAGCGTTTCAAGCGTCGTTCGATCCTGAAGGGAAAACGGTGTATGAAGAACATGACCCGACTGTTGTCGCAGGGACACCGTTAGCAGTAATCACCGTTTACGTAGACGATATTTTAATCGTTTCTCCCAACAGCGAATCGTTCAAGAAAGCCGTTGCGCTCGTAAGCTCCGTTGCGAAATGCAAAACGCCCGATGTTATTGCCGAACCATCCGGCAACGGAACCGTCAGTGCGGTTGATTTCCTCGGGATTTCGCACGTTCGCAGCAACAAGCGGGATATCGAAGCGTCCGTCGAAGAATGCCGTTCCAAAGTGCTCAAGTTCAACACTGAGCCGTACGCGTCGGTTCCCTGCCCCGCACGCGTCGTTGCGTTCACGGGTGAGGAAAACGCGCTTGGAACCGCGAACACGTTCAAGCCGCACGAAAAACAGCCGCCGTGGAGAACTGCCGTTGGCATTCTTCAGTACTTGTCAGACGTACTCTGGGTTAACACCAAGTACGTTTCCTGGCAACTCGGCAAGGTTTCCGCGTCCCCACGCGAAACCAACAGACGTGCGTTTGAACAAGCGATTGGGTATGTGCAACAGCACACCACAACGCTCGTTTTTCCGTTCTTGTACGCGCTGTCAGCGATAGTTCCCGACGAAGAACGAGACGTAGCGCGGGAAGCAACTGCTCGTTGGTACGACTACGTCGGTTGCGACCTTTCCGGCACGAAGAATGCGTCAGTTGATTACACGCGTTGCGGATACGGAGCTAAACCGCGCCCCGTGCAGTTGCGCGTTTACTCCGATTCTGATTGGTCCGGGGAACCGGACGGGAAATCAACGTCCGCGTTCTTCATCACGCTTGACAAGGACCGTTCATCCTTGCCACGCGTGCGTTTGGACCAACAGCAGTGCAAACAGTACCTGAGCGCTATCCCGTCCCAGTCGCTGAACAAGACCGAGAACCGCGGCTCGTTAATTTCATGGTCGTCCCGTCGCCAGAACGGGCTTCCGGCGTTGTCATCCGCCGAGGCAGAACTGCATGCGTTAGTCAGTGCCTGCAAACAGGCACTGTACCTGCAGCAGTTCTTAGTAGAAACCCGTCCGCTGCATGGCAGAGACGTTATGCCGATCGCAGTTCACGGGGACAACCAAGCCGCGAACACTCTCGTCAACCGAACCAATGTTTCCAGAACCAGGCATATGTCCTTGCGCGTTTCCTGGTCTCGAGCGTTGTTCGAGACCGGATTAGCGTTTGTTTCTCACATAGGAACAAGGGACAACCCTGCCGACGTTTTGACGAAGCCCTGCACGTCCAGCGATTACAACTCGCGTTTCGAGGCCGTTAACCTCTTCATTAAGAGGGTCAACGACCCTCCGAAACGTCGGAAGGAAACAACGCCCGCAGCCGTCGCGCGCGTTCTCGACTGGTCCTCGTCGAACCTCAAGGCCGTCGCCGGTCTTGCCGACGGCCAATCCGTCGAAACGCCGTTCGTCAAGAACGACAAAAAGAAAAGCCGTCCCCAACGAAGGGAGCAACGGCTCGGTTTTGTTCAAGTGTAAGCGAACAGAACACTCGTTGTCATATACTTGAGTTCCGTGTTTCTCGTCTTGGAACAGTGTATGAACAACAACTAGAAAATTGTCGACTACTAACTACGCTTGGTTTCACACTGCTGTCGCGTTTCTCGTTAAATGACAGCAGTGTTCGTCACTAAACATGTCGATCGAACTAGTCAGTTTTCAGCGTCGTGAGGTGTAACGCGTATGTTCTAGTTCGTGATAAAACATGTTCTTCGAACGGGCTCATTTCGAGCGTTTTTCTTTTAAGCACACCGTGCTTGATCCCGTTCATTCCATTTTGTTGCATGAGATCCGTAAATGTTCCATTCAAACGTGAGTTCATCCCAAAACAACGTCGTTCAAAACAAGAATCAGGTCGTCAGTACGGGGGAGTTTGAATGAAACGGATCTTAACTCGTTGTAGAAACCCATCGTCATGGGCGTTGTCGTAGAATCGATTGGTTGAGTAAAACATGTTCGGTGAACATGGAGAGCAAAACAAGAGTTCATTTCGTTCCAAATCTGAACAAGAAGTTTAACGAGAGAGTCATGACGTTCCGGATCAAATTCGTGTTGCGTGAACCGTGATGTTATCTAGGGTTAGCTAGATCTCCAACTCTCGTTTTCATAAACTGATATTTGCTCCTCAACTTTTCGCAGAAACAGGGACAAACAAAGAGAAAAACTTGTGTTTACAGTTTTTCTTAAAAATTTTGAAATAAACTTTTGCGTCAAAACGAACCTTCGCGATGTCGCTGTCCGTCGAAGCCAAACAGCAGGCTCCGGAACTGCCGCCCGTTCCCGCCGCCTCTGACGACGGCGTTATCGTCGTTCCGGCTGGCGAAACTAAGGACGTTCCTGTATGGTCTGATCGATCCGAACTTCTCGGTAACAACTATACACCGTCGACCGCGGTTATCGATCAGGAACGTCCAAACAATGTTGATATCGACGTCGGCGTTCTGATTCCGCCCGTTAAGGCGGTCTCGCCCGTCGCTCTTCTGAAACCGAAGGTCAACAAGGTCACGGTCCGTTACCACGAGACCGACTCGCACCGTCCGTCCGAAGTGGCGTCGGACGTTTCCGTCGAGTTCGCCGTTTCCGACAGGCAGTGGACGGAGAACGAACTATAGACGTTCCTGTAGGGTTCATCGATTTCTCGTTGAGAATATTATCCCGTTAACCCCGGACTATCAAAACAGGAAAGTTTAGTCGTGGAACGCGAGCAGCACCGTTGCAAGAAGGAAGTCGAGAAGACGGCCCGTCTGCTCGAACAGCAGGAAGCCGAACGCCAGGAGTTGGAGTTCATCAACTTCAAGAACGATTGCAACCGTGGCAAAAGTATTTCGAAAATGATTTGTCCGTCGGCAGAACTTGTAGAAGAAGAGAGAACGCCTTCCGTTCTTTCCAGTTCTAGGAGCAGCGGTGCAACTCCTAAAAGTCCGTTGAATGAGTCGATAACTACTTTTCAAGTTTTGTCGGTTTCCGTCGCGGAAACAATACAAATGTTCCTGTTTTAGTTCGCAAAACAGGAACATCCAGTGAACTGTTAAATCCGTCAGCGTTGTGCTCCTCTCTGAACTTCGCTGGGCAGATGATAACAGTTCACTCTAAACTAGCGAACGCGTTGAAGGTTATTAGAACTATCGATTCTCCCGTCAAGAAACTCGGTAACAAGAACTACTCCACTCGTTCTCGCGAACGAGGTGAGGAGAACGATTTTTCGTGTCCGTTCGAGGCCGTCAACTTCATGAATCAGTTCGTTTTCGACAACTTGAAACCTGACATGATCCGTTTCGCTAGCAAGTTCAATAACTTCCGTTCAATCTCCCTCACTACAGTGTTCAGCGACGTTCGCCTCAAGAAGTACCAGAACGAAGCCGTCAAGGCCCGTCAGGCGTTCAAGACGTACATCCTGAACGAGAACAAGTACCTGGAGAACACCGTTGTGCTGCCTGCCGTGGCGACCCCGAACCACACCTCCGTTGTCGAGATCCGCAGCGACAACCAGAAGTTCTCGGTTATCCGCAACGTCGACTACCTCGAGAACGTGTGCGCGGTTCCGGTCGCGTCCATCAACACGTTTCAGAGCCTCCGTGCCGATCCGTTGATGCAGAACGTGGGGTTGGAGGACGCTCTCCGTTCCGACGTCGAGTTCTCGATCTACGCCGCAGCGCCGTTCGAGCAAAACAGTCTCCAGAGAACCATGTTCCAGGTCGAACGGCACCAACATGCGTTTTCTGTCGACGAACTCGCCGACGCGGTCCGTTCGCGCGTCGACAGCCGTTCCACCAACGTCGGTATCGCTCCGTCGTTCTCCGTTCTGGAGTTTCTGACGACGGTGTTGTGCTTTAACACCGGCGGTGAGAACAGGCGCAACTTCCGCGTTTCCGAGACCCGTTGCACGCCGTTGCTGTTGCGCATCAAGAGCCAGAACCCCGTTTCGGCGACCGTTTACCGCGACTTCGAGGACGTGTTGCGCCAGAACTCGAAGGCGACCGGTGTTCACCACGGTTTCGAGGGCGGTGAAAAGAAACGCCTGGCGTTGAACACGCAAGCCCTCCAGTTTTGGATGCAGTCCGTCACGGGGATCGATTACAACGTGATCGTGTACCCGAAACGCGTCAAAGTGCTGTTGGACAGCCTGACCGTGAACATGACGTGGGGCGTTGTCGACGACCAGGTCAAGGGCGTTCCCGGCGAAGAACAGGCCGATTTCGATGCGCGTTCCCAGGACGCTGCGTTCGACTACCTGAAGTTCTGCGAAAACGGATGCAGTGCCAAGAACCTCGTCGTTCCGAAGAACTACAGCGGTTGGGACGTTGTCCCGGTGTTGGTGGGCAACGTTAAGGAAACCGACCTCCGTGAGAGTTCCGCGATGCAGCCGTTCAGCGGGCAGTTGCGCCACGACGACGGTACGTGCTGGTAGAACCGCGGTTTCTGCAGCGCCGTCTGTTTCGATGTTGAACTTCCTGGAGAAGCAAAAGTTCATGAACGTCGTCTACACTGAACAATCTGCGGTCGGCAGTTGTTCAGAACTCGAGAAAGAGGAGGGAGAACAAACGTTTTAGTGAATTTGATATTCTAAAACTAATTCGTTTTCAAACTATGAAAGTTTTAAACGCATACGCGAAAACTAAGTTTAGTATTTCGTAGGAACTACATCGAACAGCTTTCGGTCGTTTCCTGAGGGTTCTCAGGAGCGTCCAACAGATTTATACGAACACATATCCGTTTGTTTTCTCGGTTCTGAGAAGCGAACTCAAAATTTTGACGTTTATATCATTTAAAAAAGGGGGAGAACGACTCCTGCTACCGTACAACGGTAGGAGTCGTATAAAACATTTCAGTTTATCACATTTAAACCAGGTGTTCGGTGTCGGTTGGCATCGAACACACATATAACTAACATATGTCAGAATAGGTTGTTCCGTCGGTTGACGGATACAACATGTCAGTCCAATGTACAGTCAGTTCTTCTGCTTGAGGAACTGACTTTCAACAACGAAAGTTTTCATCAGAACGCGGAGGCAGTTTGCGCAGCCAACAGCAGTGTTCCCTTCGGTGGCGTTCGGCATGATGCCGTGGTTTTGATTCCGTTGATTCGTGGCGTTTTCAACTAACGAATTTCGTTTGAAGTATGACAACGTAAAGATTCGTCTTGAACTTTTCATTGTTGAACAGAGTTTGTGGATGAACGTGTGCATTTCGTTTCCAGTTTCGTTGTGCGGACGGAGACGGCAGGGCCGTGACAGGACGTTGGCGTTGAAGGTTTGGAAGGAAGGCGTGTTTCGCAAGTCAAGCTAAACAGCAACACACGTTATCCTCGGTCGTTGAGACGAACTCTGTGAGCGGATCTTTAACCGTTATGCTAAACCGTTTTTCTACGCTCTCCGTTTTAGCACGGGGGAGTGATGGAACCTAATAGACGTTATCTGAACCGTCGTTATATCGATTGTACAATCGTTAGTATTACTAAACAAGAACGCCACACTGTTCGCCTTGCATGCGTCACCGAGGGAACGAGAGAACTGAGCGCTAAGCGTTCAGCCGTCTGCATGATCGATCAACGCGTCGTCCAGCGTTGTCATCGCGTGATCAACACGCACCAACAACTTTGTACGAACGCTCTGCGTAGATCATTTGTTGATAGACAACCGTTGGTTGTCAGCTATAGAGAAAGGTGTGACGTTCCCAAGACTGTTCAGAGAACTGAAGCAATTAGGGTCCAACCTATCAGAGTTATGATTGCCCTTTAACCGCCACTGTGGCCAAGAACGTTAGATGCACATTGCATAAGAACACTCTAGTTAACCTTATTGTAAGGGAACCTCTCCACCTGGGTTGAAAATCTATGAGCAGCGCCCAGCAGGGCGGACCGTTTCCCTACGGTCCCCCACCGCCGCCCGGTCTGGCGGCGCCCGTCGACCCGTCAAGCAAAGACTTCCAGTTGAACACGTTACATCGCTGGAAGTCAGAAGCAGCGGAAAAACTGCCATTCGTTACTGCCGCGTTGCGTGGTTCCACGCCGCCGCATAACAGGCCAGTTAGGAAAAGTTCGCCGGCGAGGATGGCGCCGTCCGCGCTCCGAAGCGGTTGCAAGGAGTCGCACCCGGAACGCCCTGGTTCGCGCGTCACGGTGGATGTTGATCCGTCATTCCCGAACTTTGCCATTCTGACGTACACGGTTCCCAACGAGCATGGGGGACGTCTGGTACACCGTCTGGCAGCGGACATGGAGTTCATTACCGGCCCAACGATCGACGGAATGTTCCACAGACAAGAACTCAGCTGTGGCGAAACCGGCAACAACGACTGGTTACGCTACAAGGCCGAGTTTGCGGAACGAGGCGCAGAAGCAGGGTGGCTCGTTTTCGCGAAAGTTCTCGAAACGGCTCGAAAAGTAAAGAACAGACCGTTTTCGAACATGAACAGCATCTACGTCAACATGCCGTTCAGCATGAAGATGTTAGATCCAATCGCGATTGCGAGAAACCCGCTTCGAGATGGAACAGCTAAAAACGGGGGAGCTAGCAGTTCGCAACCGGCTGGTGGTTTGCCGTCCACGCATCCGAAAGCGCCCGAGCAACCGGAAAGTTCCGAGGACGTGAAGTCAACAGCGCAGGCGGAAGCTGCAAGTTCCTCGGCGGCGTCGTCGTCAAATCTCCCCTCTCCGGCGTTGTCGGGGAGTTCTGGTTCTAATGTTATCGATGACGGGAGTAAACAGAACGATAGTGATAAGAAACCTAACGCGTCCGAAAAACAAGACGAATCTCCGTATGAGATGTCGCCCGCTCTTCCTGAGGACGTCAAGGAACTCCCGTTAGTCAAGGATCAACGAGACCCGCCGATTTCCCCGGTTCCGTCCAACAGAACAGAAACTCCAACGGAAGACATCTATGTCAAAATAGTGCAGTGCATCTATGAAACTATTTGGAGAACCTCGCGAACTTACCTTCACGCGTCATCGTTCGAACACGTGTCTGAGTTTCGCGCACTACGATTAACGTTTCTCGAACTGCACAAAGAGTCTCCGTTGCTGAGTTCGTTCCAAGCAACAACCACGAACGCACACGACCACATCGTCCAGTTCTGCGTAGCGAAGTGCGTTGAGAATGGCAAACAGGTGCTGATCACACGTCTCAATGATCAACACTACATCCTACAACACGTTGCGGATCCAATCTACAGTTTCACAACTAGGGATCCCAACGCGGCAGGGTTCATTCTCGCGCATAACGTTCCGCGGTTGTCGCTCGACCACGCTGGCACCGTTCGCCAGCAGTGGAACCAGTTTTTCAACTCGGCACCGTCGGGACCCAATAACCCCGGTCCCATGAACCATTTCGGAGTTCACAACCCGTACGGACAACAGTACCCGTTCCCGCCCCATTTGTCGGGCGCTCATCCGTTCGGAGCCAGCTGGCCAAATGTTCCCGGTCAGCCGTTCCCGAGCGTAGCGCCACAACAGCAGCAGCCGTTACAGCTGCCGCTTCCGCAGGGGCCTCTACTTCCGCCGAGTTTGGCGTCGCCACAACAACAAATCCCAACTCAACAAGGGGTGTCTCAAAACCCCTCGGACCCTAACGGATTTGCTGATGTGTTGCAGACCCTCAAAACGTCGCTCGACGAAGAACGGGAGGAAAACCGTCTAGTAAACACCGCCATTCTGAAACTCGTTTCGAAAACGTCGGATGCTGTGACCAAGAAATCCAGTTCTCCCGAAGAAGGTGCGGCGGAAAAACAAGACGGAACGAAGTCCGCAGACAACAATACCACCCAGTTCACTCGAAAACCGTTGAAACTCCTCGAAGACGGTCTGTTTGTTCTCAACAAGTGGGAACAAATCGAGGAGTGGAAACAGAGTTGGGTCAACTGGGAGCGTATTCTTCAGCAGTCGTTTCCGGAACAACTAGACGATGCCAACAAGGCCAGGTTAACGGCGTTGGTGACCAAGTTCATCTGCCCGGAACTACTAAAAAACGAGATCGCCCCGTTCGTCGGCGGAATCGTTGTCTGGCATACGCTAACATGGGTTGTCGCTGTAGATAAAACGTACGAAGTTCACGTCGGTAGTATCGTACAACGCCTCGTCAAAAAGTCAACCGAGGTAGTCAACATCGCGGGAAGTGACGGAACGATCCAAGAAAACGTTCTACAGATCGAAACGCTGCAACATGAGGTCGTTAACCTATGCGCAGCGTTTCACAAGCCCTTCGATGTTGCGGCGACGCGCGTTAAGGCTGCGGAACTCCACGACAGTCTTCGTCGCGAATGGCGGAACGAAGAACCCGAAGAACAGTACACCCGTCTTCGGGATATGTTCTACACCGTCTACTCCGAAAAACTTATCCTTGAGGATAAACTTCGACACGAACAGGCGTTCTGGACAAACACGTTCTGGGGAAGCATGATGCTTGCCCGGTGCGAACAGAAAGCAAAAACACAGGTTCTATCGTTGATAGAAGCAGAAGCCATCAACCGTCCGAACAGTTTGTTCGAATCGTTGCATGGCAAGAACGTTCGAAAACACTTGCTTGTCCAGAACCATTGTGAAGAAACCGATCAAGTCGCCGTCCGATACAGCGCCGAAAAAGTGCGGGTGTCGAAGTCGTTCCGACAACCGCACCGCGGCCGTTCCGCCGATAAAACTGAACGCGTGTGGTGTGACACATGCAACCGCGTTCATCCAAAGGGACCGCTGTTCGGTGACAAACGTTTTCCAAAGCGGATGACCACCTGTTACGGCCCGAACAAGGAATGGGGTGAACCGCCGCCGTCGTCGCGCTCCGGCTCGCGGAATCCCCGTCGTGAGCAGAAAAACAAGGATGGCAAATTTCGGAAAACAGGCATCAAGCGTTTCTTCAAGAAAACTCCAAACAAGTTCCGTCGCGAACGCACTCGCAAACTCCTCTCCGAACTCGACGGTTTGCTCGGTTCGGACGAAGAATCTGCAGTCGAAAGTGAACCGAACCAGGCAAACGAGGAGGAGTTCGCGTCAGCTGGTGAGGACACGCCGTTTGCTCCCGCGGCAACCAATCTGTCGCGGTCGATCTCCGGTTTCCACACCAACGCACTGTTTGGACACGTCGAAAATTCGCAAAAACAGCAGGAGGTTGCGAGAACCAATATGATTCGTTCGCGCACATCCCCGGCGAAGCGCGGCCGTTCTCGCTCTGAAAAGCGCTCCAAAACGCGCAAAAGACTAACACGGTCCGTTTATCAGTCGTGCTCGCGTTCCCCGAAGAAAATTCGGGAATACGAGCGCGTTGATGCGCAACTGCGAACCCTCGTTGACGAAGCCATCGCCGTTCCCGATGCCGTCACCAAAACGCTAGACGGAATTTTGCACGAACTCTCGTGTGAATCCCGTCCGGACCTGTTCGCAGAACACGAGCACAAGAACAAAGAAGCGGTCAAACGTTCGTATGACCTCGCTGTTGCTGCTCTCGCCACAGAACAAGCTGTTTCCGTTGCGATCAAAACCGAAAAGCGACGCGCGTTGGTAGATTCTGGTGCCACCAACCACAACACCAACGCTGCGGATCGCGTTCGAGTCAACCACGGTACGTCCGTCCCCGTCCTGACCGCCAACGATACGGTTGAGGGCGATTTAACCGCAACTCTCGTTGACCTCCACGATGCGGTTCCGGCTGTGTGTTTCAACGCCGATGGATCGAGGGCAGTTTCGCCTGTGATCCGTGCCAAGCGTTGCCTCTACGCACCGTCGTTTCCCGAAGAAATCTTGTCGACTCGTCGGTTGCAGGGAAACGGACATGCTGTTGACCATCCTCCGTTGAACGCGCCGGATCCCACGTCCAAGATCCGGTGGAACGTTGCGGATGGATTGAAACGCTGGAGCCCGTTGAAATACGATAACGGTTACTACCTTGAGGTAATCGTTACCGTTCTCCAGCAGGAACAAGTTCGCAAGATAACAAACGCCGTCGACGCAGAAGCAAGAGAACTCATCGTTCATCGTCGTTTCGGTCATTCCACCAACATCCCGTCGGGATGCGGAGCGTGCGATTCCGTCGTTAAACGGAAACCGCACAAACAGGGTGGTTCCGAGAAACGCATCTCGTCGACGCAACCAGGTGAAACGTGGGCCTACGATGTTGGGAACATACCGTTGTCGATTCACGGCAACCAGTACTGTCACGCGTTCCGCGACGTAAACAGGAAGTCGAAACTGATTCACGTTTCGTTTTCCAAGAAAAAGGACAAGAACGCAACGTCTGCCGCCTACGTCGAACTTGGAGACGCGTTTCCGAAAGTACGCACGTCGATGCGTACCCTCGTTTCCGACAAAGACCGCGCGTTCGACTCGGACCACGCGAAAAGCGTTTTCAGAACTACCTTCTCGAACGCGCGTTTCCAAAGTTGTCCGCCCCATGAACCCAAGGAACATGGTTGGCAGGAAACCACGTTTGCAGTTCTGAAACGTCATGGTCAAATTTTGCTGAACGATTCCCAACTACCGGCGTACTTTCTCGCGTACGCCATAAAACACGCGTGCACCACGCTGAACACGCTCCGTGCCGATCCCGACGCTGAAGTTTGGCCGAACATGCACAGAATTTCGTTCAATCGGCTCAGACCGTTCGGGTGCAAGGTGCGGTACATCGAAGACGTTCAGAAGGCCTACAAACGCGACAAGAAAAACGTCGAAAGTTCGCGCGGAACCACGCTACAACAGCTCCGTTCGGGTCGCGAAGGCGTTATGCTTGGGTATGAGAACGTTCGTTCCGTTATCGTACTCGACATCGTCGACTACAAAAACGGGCTCAAAACCAAGGCCGTCCGCGAGGTCGCGCTGACAAACGTGTACTTCGATGAACTCTCCAATTCCGAAGGAACTGACGTGCGTGAGGTTCTCACTCCTCGTCAGGAACTTCCGGATGCTGAGTTCCGCCGTACCGCAGACCGTGTGGCACAGCGAAACAAGGAACGTGCGCCGAACCTCGCACGTTTCACCGAGACAGAGACACCTGAGGAACAACCGTCGTCGCAGGAGGATCACATTGATCTCCTCGTCGAGTTTCCCGAAGAAATCGAGATAGTTCCCAGCGAAAACGAGGAACAAAACTCAGGTGACTCGGAGCCGTCGTCGCCGCAGCCTCCGAAGAAGCGCGGCCCAGGCCGTCCAAAAAAGCAAGCAGCGCGGTTCGCAGCAACACGTCGAGTTCGTGAACAATCGGTAGGCGTTTTACCTGCCGAGACTAGCGAGCTCCGTTCTGCTGCCAGACGCGAAGCCTCTGCGAAAATCCGTTCCAACGTTCCTGTAGTCGACTACATCGTTTTCATCCGTCGGCTCATAACAATTCTCACAACATTTGTGATGTTAGCCGCCACGTGCACCGACAACGCTTCGGCGTTTCTAGATCAGGAACTTGGAAATGTAACAACCAGCGACCGTCGTTCCATCCTCGAGGCCAGCGCCCGC
>PVBE011657477.1_pt1 | contig 12682 bp, 12 predicted proteins | sample 1631181 | NCBI WGS metagenome assembly PVBE01 (sample SAMN08397723, study PRJNA350692) | Marine metagenome, whole genome shotgun sequencing project. | isolation source: water | place: Pacific Ocean | collected 2012-04
ACCCCCATCGCTCGTACCCAGGACCGCGCCCCTCTCGCCGACGGCCCATCCATGGTCACGGTCCGCGAAGGCGGCGGCGTGGAGATCCGGATGGGGCCCGGTCACCGAGGTCCAGCCATCGTCCCCGCCGGTGGTCCGCAGGACCCGCCCGCCGGAGCCTACCAGGACGCCCGTCCGACCATCCGACTAGAACGCGGCATCCCACATGTACTCGCTCGGGAATGTCGTCCAGGTCGCTCCTCCGTCTTCCGTTTGCAGCGCCTTGTCGTGCAATCCCACCAGGATGGCATTCCGTGGATCCGCGTAGGCACCCCCCATCATCCATCCGCGGCCTACGCGCCAAGCCTGCCAAGCCTGCCCGCCGTCTTCGGTGGTCAGGATAGCGCCACGTTTTCCAGCGATCATGCCGATCTCACCGCTGGCGAACATGACGTGCTCGAGGTGCTCGGAGGTCGAGACGCTCACCTTGTCCCAGCTCCCTCCGCCGTCCTCGCTCTGAAGAACGGTACCGCCATTGCCGACCGCCACGGCGAAGGACTCGTCGCGAAACGCGACCGCCTGCAGCTCACGAAAAGTGAACGTGCGCCGGCCGTTCCAGCTGTCCCCACCGTCGGCCGTGTGAAGAATCGTGCCACGGTCGCCCACGATGAGCCCGTGCTGGGGGTCGGAGAACGAGACCGCGTTCAACCGGTCCTCGGTGAGCTCCGGATGCAGCGCCCAGCTCTCCCCACCGTCCCGGGTCCTCAACAACACGCCATCGATGCCTACCGCGAACCCGTTGTCGCCATCGGCGAAACCCACACCGAGCAGGTTCGAGATGGTGAGCTTGGGCGTCGTGGACCAAGTCTCGCCTTCGTCGACCGTTCTCAACACCGTGCCACCCGCCCCTACGGCAACTCCTTGCCGCGCGCCGCCAAAAGCCACGGCGTACAGATCGTTGCCCTGGGGCGACGGATTCTGCCACTGCCATGCCGGTGGCGAGCCCGGCGGAAAGAAGGTCCGCTCTATACGGTTCGGCGTCTCCGTTTGGCAGGCATCGCAGCCACACACACCGGCCAATCCAGCGACCAGGAGCAGCGTCGGGTAGAACGGCCCACCCCACGGCCCGAGCGTCCGAGAGGTCCGAGTCAGTCGCGCTCCAAGAGTGGGTGGACACAAAGCCGCGCCGGGAGAGGGTTTCTCGAAAGGTCTCGCTCCATGATGCCGAGACTATACCTCGCCCCCCCTACCCCGATAGACTCTCCACCCTGCCGCAGCCGTTGAGTACTCCCCATGTCGTCTCGCTGGAAGCTCCCCCATGCCCTGCTCGCTGCCCTGTAGGTCGGCTGCACCGACGTCGAGACCTCGCCTCCGGCCGTTGACGACCCGCCCGAGCCCGCCCGACAAGCGCTGGTCATCGCCATCGGCTCGGACGTCGGCTCCCTCAACCCGCACTTCGCCACCAGCGCGCTGGACGCCTTTGTCGGCGATCCGCTCTCCCAGAGCTTGTTCGTTGTCGAGTTCGACGAAGGACGGCTGAGGCTCCCCGGTCCGGCCCCTGACCCTACAGAACCGCCTCTCCGGGTTGGCGGTGCTGCCGCGGCACAGACCCCGGTCGCTCGGTTAAAGGCCCAACTCGGAGAGAACTGAAATGCCTCGGTACATCGCCTTCCTTCGCGGCATCAACGTTGGTGGTCACCGAGTCAAGATGGCCCGACTTCGGGGACTCTTCGAGGACCTGGGCTTCGCTGACGTGTCCACCTTCATCGCGAGCGGGAACGTCCTGTTCTCGGTTCAATCCAACGACGTGGACGGGCTGAGGGACAGGATCGAGCGCCATCTCGCGCGGGCGTTGGGCTACCAGGTCGCGACGTTCATACGCACCCCTGCTCAGCTCGCGGCGATCGCCGCGTCCGGGGTGACCGAGGCCGGCGCGGAGGGGCGATTCCGGTCCTCACACCATGTAATCTTCATGCATGGGCCCGCGCCGCAGTCCCTGCGCTCGGAGCTCGCTGGGCTCGAATCGGGGACAGACGACTTCCGATTCTCGGAGAGCGAAATCCACTGGCGAATCCGAGGCAAGTTGACCGATTCACCGCATCTTTGGCGGCGGACTGGATCGTGCGCTCCGGGGAGGCCCCACGACCGCACGGAACATGAACACGCTTCGACGCATCGTCGCGAAGGCGAGACCTCCGGAAGCAACCTAGCCCAGGTCTCGCGACCGACGATCACGGCGTCGACACCGCCGGCCTCCCGATCAGCGCGGTCACGGTCATCAGACCGTCCTTCTGCTCCCAGGTCCGCCACTCGAAGGCGCGCTCGGGATCGGCGCGCGCGGACATCGCCTCCAGCTCGGGCACCTCGTAGACGCGCATGCAGGAGACGACGCCGTCGAACGTGACGGCAGCGGGGGCCACCGGCACGATGTAGGTGAGCAGCAGGCGCCACCAAGTGAACGGGCGAACGAAAGGCGTGAGGATCCACACGGCCACCGGCACGAGCAGGACCATGCCGAGCATCGCGAGCACATTGCGCTCGACGACCTCGAAGACACCAATGGGAACGCCCTGATCGACGGCATCCTTCAAGACCGCCTCGCCGACCTCGGGCCGCAGGTGGTGGAAGCCGTCGAAGATGGTGCGGATCCCGACCAACTCAGCGGGCACGGCGCAAGCGTTCACCGACTCGGGATGCGCCGCCACCCGCGCAGGAAGCTGGGCGCCGGCGGTTCCCGGATGCAGGTCGGTGAGCAACACCTCGGCCGGCTCGCCGAGCCTGGAATCGAGCAGGGGCAGCAAGGTGTCCCACGGCCCGCCGGCGCCGGCGCACAGATCGACGATCCGATTCGTACCGGCACCCTTCATCAGCACAGAGAGGTCGTCCGCGAGCCAGTCGAACGGCTTCATCAGCCGCAACACGGCTCTCAGGTAGTCCACCACGAGCTGACGCACGACCCACGGCGTGCCGGGTAGATCGGTGAGTTCGAACAGGTGTCGGCGCTGCATGGGCCACAGCCTAACGGCTACTCTGGCGCCGGCACCACGACCTCGCGGGAGGACGCGCCGCGAACGACACGATGGGACTCGCCCTCCACACCTCGATAGACTTCTTTCCTCTCGCCGCCGCCGATGAGTGCTCCCCATGTCGTCCCGCTGGAAGCTCCGACACTCACTGCTCGCCCTGCTGCTCGTGGCCTGCACCGACCTCGACCCGGCTCCTCCCGCCACCGTCGAGCCGTCCCACGCTTCCGCGCGAGCCCCAGAAGGTGCGTTGACCGACCACACCGTCACGGCTCGTGCCGGATCCCACGTCCCCGTTTTTTCGCGAAAGGAAAGGAGAGGAATCGCCAGATCCGGCCCAGAGGCGAGGGATCCTCCGCGCAGACCGCGGGGCGGGCCACGGATCGTGCGCACCGAACCGAGCGGCCCACGAACGGAATATGGTCTAGTTCAACCGTGAGCCCCCATGCTGCCCACCGCCCTCGCCCTCGCCGTCTCCATCCCCCTCGCCAACGCGGCGGGCTTCAAGGTCGAGCTGCAGCCCGACATCGTGCAGCGCCGCGACGTGGTGGACCCGGGAAACCAGGTCGTGGAGTTGGTGCGCATCCTGCCCCCGGACGAAGAACCCTGGACCCTGATCGTCCACGTGCCCAACAGCTGGGTGGACGCCTCGCGCGGAGCGGATCGCACCCCCGCGCTGGTCTCCAGCGCCTCGGGCGCCCAAACCCGGGCGCTGGTTCAGGCGGTCATGCGCGACGTGTCCGGCGCCTCGAGCCTGGGCGGAATGCAGGCGGCCGGGCTCTGGGCCGGGCTGCTGCGCTGCTCCTCCTTCGCAAGCCCCGTGCCCGTCTCGCACTACGACACGGTGCTCGAACCCTGGGAAGTGCTCTACGACGCACAGGCGGGAGACACCCTGTCCTCGAGCTTGAGTGCGCTGATGGCCCTAGAACAGCTCGGAGTGGCAGCCCGACTGGCCCGCTATCCCACACCCGCCACGTCCTCCGGCGTGGCGTTCGGCCTGGCGATCGATGGCCAGGCTCCGGCCAAGGCCGACTGGGCCTGGCCGGTCCAGGGCGCCGATCCACCCGCGGTGGTGCTCCCCCTGCACCTCAAGGCCAAGCCACAGGGCGATCTGGCCATCGACCAGCTGCACAGCTGGACCCTGCAGATGGTGCTGGGCGCAGACTGGAGTCCAGGAGTCGAACCCACCACCGACGCCCTGACCGACCCCAACCCCAACCCCGATCCCGATCCCGATCCCGATCCCAAATCCGATCCCGATCCCGATCCCGATCCCGCGCCAGCCCCCCCCCAGCGCCGCACTCCCCGCCCCGACATCTGCTCCCAGGCCGAGGCCATGGGCCTGGCCTGCCGTCCGGTGGACCGCAGCAACGACCCCCTCTACATCGGCCTCGCCATCCTCGCCTTGGCCGGTGTCGCCGCGGGCGGCATCGGCTCCCTGGTGGCCCGCAGCCGTCGCCAGGCCCGAGCGCGGCAGCGTAGCCAACGTCGCCGCAACGAGGACTTCTGATGGCCTCCGATCTCCGCGCCTTCCTCGCCCTCCTCCTCGTCGCGGTCGTGACCGTCCCCTCGGCCCAGGCCGCTGGCCAGCCCATCCAGTGGGCGCGGGTGTACCACGACGACAAGGTTCACGAGCCCGACGCCAGCGGCCAGACCGGCGTACGCGTCCTGTCCTGGCCCTTCTGCCCATCCTATCGGGACCGCTGCGACGACTACGCCTGGGCCACCATGGGTGTCTCGCTGGATGCCTACTCAGCCCGCCGCAACGGGGCCCACGACTCCATCCAGGTAATCGTCGAGACATCCCACGAAGACCTGGCCCCCTTGGCCCGAGCACTGGAACAGCTGTTCGCCGACAAGGGGATCACGAGCGACGCCCACAAGCTTGGCTACGTCCAGGGAATGGTCCAGGCGCTGCAGTACGCCAAGGACACCTCCACCGGGTTCACGGAGTACCCCAAGTACGCGGTGGAGTTCCTGGTGGACGAACAAGGCGACTGTGACGACGCGGCCGTGACGGCCTCGGCCTTGATGCGCCAGCTGGGCTACGACACCTGGTACGTGCTCTGGCGCGCTGGGGCCACCGGCGCCGAGGGCCACATCTCGACCGCCGTCTCCCGCACCCAGGGCGACCTCGGCTCGGTACAGCCCCCCCAGGGCTCCAAGCTGGTCACGGAGCCCAGTACCGGCGAAATGCTGCTCCATGTCGATGCCACCGGTGTCATCGGCGGTTGCACCGGGCGATGCACCGACCTGGGCTGGAACGAGTGGCATCGACGCAGCCCTCCGCTGACCGAAAAGGCAGTGGTACGGGCCAACGCCACCAACCTGGACTCCGTCCTGGGAATCTCCGCCTGGCGCAACGACGGCACCTACTTCCCCGACCGCAAGCTGCGCGACACCCGCCCGGGCGCACCCGATCCCGGGCAGGGCGGGGAAGACCTCGACGACGCCCCGGAAGACCTCGTCACCCAACAGGAAGACGACTGGGAAGACAGCACGCTCCGGCGGCTTCGCTTCCTGGGCGAAGACGAAGACTCAGCCCGCACCTACCTGACCATACGCCGCGTCGACCCAGTGGGATCCGCCACCTGGTACATGCTGACGGCCCTGGCTCTGGCGGGCCTCGGGGTCGCGGGCGTCATCTCCTGGCGCTCCCGCCAGCGGCGCCTGGCCCTGGCCAAGAAGGCCGCAGCACGCCGGAAGTCCCAGGAGTTCTAGGAGGTGGAGGTCCAGATCCGCCCTGCGACCCTCGACGATGCGCCGGGGATCACCCGCGTGCTCAACGGCATCGTGGCCGAAGGGGGGCTCACGGCCCTGGACCAACCCGTCACCCTCGAAGGTGAGCGCGCCTTTCTCGCGGCCTTGGGCCCCCGCGCCCAGGTCCTGGTGGCCTTGGCGCAAGGCGAGATCCGCGCCTTCCAGGGCATCGAGCCCGCGTCCCCCTTCGTCTCCATGGCGCACGTCGCCCAGCTGGGGACCTACGTGGAGCGAGCCTGGCGCAACCGAGGCCTGGCTCGACGCCTCTGGGAGCAGAACCGCGCCGATGCCCGAACGCTGGGCTTCCGCAAGGTGAGCATCCAGGTCCGCGCCGGAAACATCGGCGCGCTGGCGTTCTACCGCCGACTGGGCTTCACGGACATCGGCGTGGCCCGGCAGCACGTGCTCGTGCAAGGCCGCTACGAGGACGAGGTGCTGCTCGAGCGCACGCTCTGACGTTCACTCCCAGGGCACAAGCCGGAAGAACCCGTCGGTCAGCTGCAGCTCGTCGCCATCGTTGGTGCTGGCGCCAAACGACACGCAGCCCGCCAGCTGGTCGCCCTCTTGCTCGACGATGGACATCGACCCGCCCGCACCCACGGTGGTGCTGTAGCTGGTGCTCTGCCCCTCGACGTAGACCACGGCCCAGCCGCCGTCTTCGCCCTCACCCAGAGTGATCTCGATGGGTAGATCGTCCTGGTCGAGCAGGTCGAGCACGTTGCGACTGTCGATGGCGCTCTGCACCACCATGCTGATGGTGTAGCCATCGGTGCGATCCACGTTGACGTTCAGGCTGGAGCCCGTCTCGGACCAGGTGGCCGCAGCGGTGCTCCACGCTTGGCCATCGATCGTGGCCTCGATCGAACCCGAGAGCAGGTCGGATGGAGGCTGGCACTCGTCGCTGCAGCCCGGGAACAGAGCCGCGAAGGGGAGAAGGAGCAGGGCGCGCATGGAACCTCCAGGCGAGCGACTATCGCACCACGACAGAAGAACCAGCGCCCACCGCCCCCAGCGAATAGAGTGGGGCCCATCCACGGGAACTCCATGCGCGTCCTGCTCGTAAACCCAGGCATGAACCTCGACCGCCTCGGCCGCGTGGCAGGGCTGCTCGAGCCCATGCCGTGCATCGGCCTCGCATACCTCGCGGCCACGCTCGAGCAAGCCGGCGTCTTGGTGCGTGCCATCGACATGTTCGCCGAAGGTCTGGGGGCAGACCAGGTCCTCGAGCGTGTGCAGCGCTACGAGCCCGACGTGGTGGGCTTCACCGTCATGACGCCCTCGGCGCCGGTCTGCGCCGCGCTCTCCGACAAGATCCGCAAGGTCCTGCCCCAGGTGCGCATCGTCTGGGGCGGCGTGCACGCCGACGTCTTCGCCGCCGACATCGTGGCCGCTGGGCACGCCGACGCGGCGGTCCACGGCGAAGGCGAACACACCATCGTGGAGCTCGTACAGGCCTGGCAGGCCGGCACCAGCGACCTCTCCGGCATCCCTGGCATCACCTGGGCAGCCGACGGCGAGCCTCAACGCACCGAAGAGCGACCCCTGGTCGAGGCCTTGGACGATCTCCCCACCCCGGCCTGGCACCTCTTCCCCATCCACCGCTACGGCCTGCTGCCCTTTGCCGACATCGCACGTCCGGTGCTCACCATCTCGGCCTCCCGCGGCTGTCCCTACCGCTGCGACTACTGCTCCCTGCTGTACTCTCACGGCAAGACCTACCGCCGCCGAGATCCCATCCGCGTGGTGGACGAGTACGAACTGCTCGTGGACCGCTTCGGAGTGCGACAGATAGGCTTCGTCGACCCCATCTTCCCCCTCCACCGCCAAGACCTCCCCGTCCTCTGCGAAGAGCTCATTCGCCGCCGCCTGCCGGAGCGCTGCGTCTGGTTGAGCGAGACCCGGGCCGACCGCCTCGACCCCGAGACCTGCCGCCTGATGTATGCCGCGGGCTGCCGCCGGGTGCTGCTAGGCATCGAGAGCGCCTCGGTGCGGCTGCTGGACAACGTCAACAAGAAGCTCGATCCGGACCAGATCCACGATGGTGTGGCCAACGCCCGCGCCGTCGGCATCCAGACGGTGGGCCTGTTCATGATCGGCCTGCCGGGCGAGACCCCGGAGCTCACCCGCCAGACCGTGGAGTTCGCCGTCAAGCTCGACCTCGACTTCGCCAAGTTCGCCATCACCGTACCCTTCCCAGGCTCGAGGCTCTTCCGAGACGCCTGGCAGCGCGACCTGTTCCGAGACGACTGGGAGAACTACGTCACCTTCAACGCCGATCCCGACGCCCTCGTCTGGCACCCACCCGGCTACGATCCCCGCGAGCTCATCCGCCTACAACGTTGGTCGCTGCGTCGTTTCTACGTCCGCCCTCGTCAGGTCTGGCGCCAACTGGTGCAGCTGCGCACCCTGAGCCCCCGCAACGTCGTGCACGGGGTCTACGGAATGCTGCCCTGAAGCTCGACACCATCCGCGCCTTGGCCGCAGCCGAGGGCTTCGCCGCGGTCGGCTGCGCAGCCGTGGAGCCCCTCGCTCGAGAAGCGGCCTGGCTGGACATCTGGCTCTCCCAGGGCTTCCACGCCGAAATGGCCTGGATGGCCCGCAGCCGCGACGACCGCGTAGCGCCGGGTCGATTGCTGAACGGGGCTGCAACGGTGGTGGTCTTGGCCATGCCCTACCACCACCCCCGCCCGCCCGACCCAGGGGGCTGTACGGGGCAAGTCTCCCGCTACGCCTGGGGCCGGGACTACCACAACGTTGTGAGCAAGGCCCTCCGGCGCCTACAGCGGGCGCTCGCATCTCACGCTCCCGACCTGACCACCTACGCCTCGGTCGACACCAGGCCGGTCTTCGAGCGCGCCTGGGCGGTGAGGGCCGGGCTGGGCTACGCCGGGCGCAGCTGCTGCACCATCCTGCCGGGCCGCGGCACCTACCACTTCCTGGCCACCCTGGTCCTGGGCGCCTCTCTCCCACCAACGGCCCCGCTAGCAGCGAACTGTGGAACCTGCGCGCGCTGCCTCCGCGCGTGCCCCACGGGAGCCCTGACCGCCCCGGGACGCCTCGATGCACGCCGGTGCCTCTCCTACCTCACCATCGAGCACCGCGGCGACATCCCCCTCGCGCTCCGCTCGGCAATGGGGCGTCGGGTGTTCGGCTGCGACACGTGCCAAGAGACCTGCCCCCCCAACACCGCCCTTGGCAATCCTCCGGCGGTCGCTGGCCACTCCGCCTTCGCGCCTCGTCCGGGCCACGCCTGGCTCGACCTCCCCGCGCTGCTCGGCGAAACGGACCAGGCCCTCGAGGCCCGCCTCGCTGGCAGCCCCATCAGGCGCGCACGCGCCACAGGGCTAAAGCGCAACGCCTGCGTGGTGCTGGGAAACATCGGCGACCCCCAAGCTCTCGAGGCCCTCGCACGGGGCTTGAGCCACCGCGATCCCATGGTACGACGCCACGCCGCCTGGGGCGCAGTGCGCTGTGGCGGGCTTCGCCTGATTCGAGCGGCTCGAGCCCAAGAGCGCCACCAGGCCACCCGAGAGGAGATGGAACGGCTGCTGACCTCGCCGGTCTAACGGTACGATAGGCAGACCTCCCGGGAGCTGGCCTGATCGAGCTGAAGCACGAGGGTCGCACGACCCACCTGACCTACGAAGCCTTCGAACAGCAGGTGCGCGACGGCCTGGTGCCCCCCGACGCGCTGATCCGCTTCGATGCAGCGACCGGCGACCGCTTCGTACCCCTGCGCAGCCTCGAGCTCTACCGCGAGCTGGTCCACTCCGACCAGGCGCGATTCTCCCGCAGCCTCGCGCGCCGCGGCATGCCCTGGATCACCGCGGTGCTGGTCGGCCTGCAGCTGCGGCTCTATCTGTGGACCGCCATGCCCGACGCGGACTCATGGTTGCTGGAGCGCCTGGCCAACTGGGCACCCGGCGTCCTGGAGTTGGGCCAGGTCTACCGCCTGTTCACCTATGGCTTCCTCCACCTTGGATTGACGCATCTCGCTTTCAACCTGCTGTTTCTGGCCTACGCCGGCTGGAACCTCGAGCGCGCCGTGGGCCGACTGAACCTGCTCGCCATCTACCTGGCAAGCGTGTTCTCGGGCGGACTTCTCTCCATGACAATGTCACCGGGCCGCCCCAGCCTGGGGGCGAGCGGGGGTGACTTCGGCCTGATCGCAGCGGCCGTGGTCTTCGGCTGGAAGGCGGGTGACCTGATCCCTCTCGTGGCTCGCAAGTACTACGGCTGGGCCATCCTGGCCTACCTGGTGGCCGCCCTGCTCTCCGGCATCAGCTCGCCCGGAGTAGACAACTGGGGACACCTCGGAGGTCTGGTCGGGGGCGTCCTGATGGTCACCGCCCTGCAGCCGGAAGCCATCGGCCGCTACCAGGCCCACAATCGTCGGGTGCGGCGTGGGGCGCTGGGTGCCACCATCGCCGCTTGCGCAGGCATGGCCTTGCTGGGCCCCTACCTGGTGCCCCTCGAGTCCTGGCACTATCGGGGCCTGGTGGCCGCCCGACCCGCCTACTGGGTCGAGGGTTGGACCTTCACCGGCGATCGGGGCTCGTTCTCGCCCACGCGCATGTCCACCCTGGTCATCGACACCAGCGTCCACGCCGAGCCGGTAGACATCGAGCGAGCCACCGACCGCTTCCTCGAGCAGGTCGATGCCGGTGGCAAGGACGTGGAGGTCCTCCGACGGGAAACGTCCAGCTTCGAGGGCTGGCCCACCGTCTCCCTCGAGGCGGACTTCGACCTCTCCGGCGAGCCCCACCGCCTCGAAGCGCTGCTGGTGGCCCGGGGCCACTACCTGCACCGGCTGCACCTACACACCGCCCAGTCCCGCGCGAATCGCTACCACGCGCTGTACAACCGCATCCTCGACCGAGTCTCCCTCGAGGATCCCGTCGAACTGGCCCGCGCCAAGCGCAAGGCCGGCCAGCACCTCACATCGTGGAAGGCCCAGGCAGACCTGGCCGAAGCCCTGGGTCGCGCAGGGCACCCCGACCAGGCTGTCCAAGCCTGGAAACGCGCCGGAGACCTGCACCCCCAGGACCCACGCCCGGTGGCCGGCCTCTTGGGGCTGCTGTCGTCGTACGGCATGGACGGTCGCGAACAAGCCGTGGACTCGGCCCTGCGGGTCTTCCCGAACGACCCGAAGATCCGCCTGGCAGCGGCCGAGGTCATGGACACCCTCGGCGAGCCGGACCGCTCGGCAGCCATCCTCCTCGAAGGCTGGTCCACCGAACCGGGCAATCCCGGCCTGCGCAAGGCCCTGCTGCTACGCGGGCTCGAGCCGCCTCCGGTGCCCGGAGCTGGTGAGGTGGGCAACGAGCCCACCATGCCTTGATTGGTGGGTGCGCGGAACCACGGCAGGAAGTCGAGCGGTCGTTTCCGAACGCGATCCCCACCTATCGCCGAGGTTGCGGAAACCCCCTGTTGGCCTGCGCCTGCTGCTGGTATCGCCGCATCGAGACGTGCTCGGGAAAGAACATGTACCACTGGTTGCCGAAGCCCTTCATCTTGAGCTTCCGCCGCTTGTTGGACACGGCCTGCCGTAGGTCCTTGAGCGCCTGGTTTTCTGGCATCACCTTCAGCCCGCGAGCCAGCACCTCGAGGGCTTCGTCCTGGCGCTTGCCCTCTGCCAGGATGTAGCCATACAGCCCCCAAAACAGGGCTTCCTTCTTGGCGAATCCCGATGCCTTTTCCAGCCTCTTCACCGCCGCGTCCACGTCCTTGTCACGAAAATCCAGGGCGGCCAGCATTCCTTGGGCCATCCAGTTGCGGCTGAACGCCTTGTCGAGGTGGCGGCGGGCCTTTGCCCAGTTGCGTTCCATGTACCAGAGCGCGCCCAGCTGGGCCTCGACCTGAGACTCCACCAAAAACTGCCACCGGCCCAGCTTGCGGGCTTGGTCGAGGATGCGGCGGGCTTCGTCGAGCTGCTGGCGCTGCACCGACTTGCCAGCGAGCTCCATGATGGCCTGCAGCTGCGCGGATGTTCGCCTGGCCAGCAGGAAGTAGGAAATGAGCAGGACGAGGAGGGAGGGCAAGAAGCCCGCAATCCAGTGACCCGCCACGGCCATGCCCAGGACGAAGGCACCCGCAGCGAGGGCCAGCGCGATGATGAGGTTCAGCATGGCCGCTTGGTAACCTTCCCCCGCGGGGGGTACCACGGACACGAAGGCCTGGAGGCCTGGGCTCACTCGGTGCCGAGGAATCCCGTGTCGTTGGTGGTGGTGGACCGGAGCTCCCCTTCGGTCCAGACGTGACCGGAGGTGGAGGTGCTCACATCGGTCCAGTCCGCGCTGTACTCGAACGTCCCGCCCATGTGGGTGCCGAAGTAGACCAGGTCACCGCTCCAGCCGAAGCGGTGCTGGGTGCCGCTGTCGGACACGTACACGCCATCGAAGGCCATGAGGAAGGCGTTGCAGTTGTCGGAGTCCTGCTGGAAGCTGGCGGAGTACTGCTGACCATCCACCTCGACATCGAAGGTCTGCTGTGCCTGTACGTAGCGAAGCCGCCACTCGGAGTGGCCGTTGTAGAAGACTTCGGAGGTCGGGTACTCCGACGGGATGGCTTCGGCGGCGGGGGTGTGTTCCACCACGTTGGACCAAACGTTGTGCAGGCCGTCGAGCCTGGAGGCGTTGTCGCAGTCCGGATCGCAGCCCGCCGCCAGCTGCGCGCTCGCGACCAGGAGCAAAGCCATCTGTGCGACCGAACGGGTCATGGAAACCTCGCACGAAATCCTAGCACGACGCTCACCCGACCGAAAGGGGGCATCCCGAGACCAGCAACCCGAGCCAGGCGAGCAACACGAGCAGGGTGAGCGCCCAGCGCGGACTGGCGACCCGCAGCACACCCGGACCGAGCGCCGCCAGGGCAGGCACCACCGCGCCGATTGCCGCCCCGGCGACCACCACGGCCCGCAG
>PVBE010028414.1_pt1 | contig 12681 bp, 5 predicted proteins | sample 1631181 | NCBI WGS metagenome assembly PVBE01 (sample SAMN08397723, study PRJNA350692) | Marine metagenome, whole genome shotgun sequencing project. | isolation source: water | place: Pacific Ocean | collected 2012-04
AATAGGTCAATACTACCATAATTTAATTCTTAATATATTTTAAAATATTTTACCAATAAGAAATTAGCTAATTGTAGCATAATTACTAATTTCTCTAAATACATGATGAATATTCATCACATTTATTTTTTTAAACATAACAACAACATTTTATTATTCAAGCCTTCTGTGCAATTTAACCTTACCAGGATATATTCAAACCTACCAGCATACTCATGCTAAACATATACCTCAACGCATACTAAATATTTAAGCTCTTTTCTTGTATATCAGTACTACTATTATACGCCCATATTCTATCGTAGCTCATTTAGTATTTAAATTCACCATTTAAGTAAATTCAACAACAACTTTAGTTCATTATATAAGCAAATCATTTTATCAATAAACTTGATAAGTCATATACACTATTAGCTATAATAACTATCCTCATATAGGAAATTCATTTTCTAAGTGTTTATGTATTTAATTTTCCTTTGTCATTTAGTTTACTAATCATAACCTATAAAAATTTACACTTGTATGAACTAACAAAACCATTCAGCTGTTAAATGCAGAATTCATAATGTATTTTTTTTATTTTTTTATTTTAGTTACATCATCATAGTATCTTTTAATAGCATATTCTTTTCAAATCTATCATTTTATCAAAAATAGGTTCATAGAGTTTTACTCTTTGATATATCAAAATTAACTTTACAAGTTACTACCATTAATAATGACTCAACATTAGCAAATATTTTTTACTTTAAATTAATTATTCATCAATATTACTATACTCAATTATTTACAAAAAAAACACCAAAGTATACATAAAAAAATAAAATTCTTCATTTCTGGCAACTTCTTGATAAGAATATTAAAGTTAAACATTTCTCCTTTAAACTATTCTATTCTAATTTCAATTAGAAATTTACAACATATATTATAAATCTTTTTTTAACTTGTTTTACTCAACCTGAGTAAAATCATCCAAACGAATCTTACCACTAACCAAATAATATTGATATATTCTCACCTATTCAAACTAATGACATTCAGAAATAATCTACCAAAATCGCAAATAACATCTTTTACAATTAAACATATATCTATTCATACAAGCATTTTTTTAATTTTATGCATATAAAAAAACTTATCAGTATCAACTAACGTACATAATACTCTCATAACTAAAACTCATGCTTGCTATTTAGTCAAAAGCAAGTTTAGCTATCTTATAGCAATATTTATATTCAAAACCAACATTTATAATAAAATCAAAGAACTGAAAATTACATTTATGTAATTACTTCACAGTATATCAAATTAAAATTTTATAATTTTGAACTATTTCATAACAATATGATAATTTAAAACGTATAAAAGAAGGCCACTAAACAAATTCATGATTTATGATCTATTTATAATATTTACCATCTATACTTATAAATTTAACTACAAACAATCTATACTAATATCTTAATATATACATTTAAGCAAACTACAATAATTAAATAGATTTAATAAATCAGCTATACTACCAAAAACAAGTTCCAGAATAGTTTTAAAAATTTCATTTTAATTTATTTAGATATTTAATTTAATTCGATTCTATAGTATATAGAATATATCCTTTGAAAAATTACTATTTTATATGAACAGATTAACAATTATAAAATCAAAGACACTTATTTGATAAAATTCAACTTCTTACTTCTCGAAGTAACAATCAAGGTAAAATTATGCTTTCTGGAAATAATTAGCTAATAAGATAATTTCGCCATATGATCTCGCATATAATAAATAAACTACCTGTTATTCATAATCTACATATTCACGTTTATTAACAATTAAATACAATATAAAAATTGTATTACATTTTTAGTAAAGGAATATCATTCCTTCATCTTAAATATAGTTACAAATATATTATACAGTTCCAAGTAATAATTCATTTATTCATTAAAGGAACATCAACAATTTTTAAAATCTATTCTCTCCAAAATCAGTATCTACTTTTAAATATTATAGAAACTAATAGCATAATTAAATATTTCTTCTACTCTATGGCAATACGCTCATAACAACTGTTAGTGCACAAATGACTATTCACTTAATAGACGTATTAATTATTGACGACAATTTGTCAATAAGGCATCTTTTAAAATCCCACCTATAAAAGATAATATTAATCCTCTTACATTTACAATATCAACTATATTATACCAAAAAATTACCAACTTGATTTTCTACACTTAAGACTACTACCTCATCGTTTATACTCAACGTAACATTACAAGCACAAGTATATCACAATCAACAATTCGAATTACAGAACAAACTGTTTTAGTTAGTTTTATGTTAAACATTCATCTTTTCAAATACCATAAAGAACAGCGAAAACAACTTTCTTACTAATATGTGTATTCACTACAAAATACAACTCTGTATTTTACATTTTATCTATAATATGATATTTTTTATAAAAAATTGCTTAAATAAAGTAAAATTATATTACTAATACTTTAAACAAAAATAATAAAAATACTCTATGTTGCTGAATACAATTACCTATCATTTTTCACGTAATAGCAGTAATACTTGCTCAGCCGCATGTTGCTCTGCTTTTCGTCTACTATTACCAACGCCATTAATTGAATCATTACACAAAACTATCGAACATTGCACATAAAAACTTTGTCTATGAGGCTCACCTTTTATTAAAATAACTTTGTATGTTGGTAAAGGTAATTGACGTGATTGCAGTAATTCCTGTAAACGTGTTTTTGGATCTTTTTTTATAGATTCACGTGATAGCATATCTAAATCTAACTTATACCACTCTAAAATTTTTTTTTTACAAACTCTAGCCCCATGTCACAAAACATTACACCAATAATTGCTTCTAATGCATCAGCTAAAATTGAAACCCTTTTATGACCTTCTGTTCTTCTTTCTCCTAAGCCTAATATCAAAAAATCACCTAATTTTAAAATTTTAGCAATTTCAGATAATTTCTCACCACAAACCAATCTAGCACGAAATCGAGTTAAATCACCTTCATTAGCATTTTGAAACCGACGATATAATTCATTGGTCACAACGAAATTTAAAACAGAATCTCCTAAAAATTCTAAACGCTCATTGTTTGGAATGCCAACCGATCGGTGAGTCAATGCAATTTGTAAATTATCCAACTTATCACAAGGATAATCGCATATGATTAACAATTGTTTGAACACTTGTAATTGTCTTTGTTTATTAAGATTCATTGTATTGATTTATACACCAATTCCAGTCAAGATTAACATCTCATACCATTTAAAAAGCCAAATTTTAAAAGATACCACAACTTTACCAAAAATATCCATTCTACTAACTATACCTAATAAAGAACTATCATTATAGTTAACACGATTAGCTCAATAAAACAAAAGTAAAACCATCTCTAATACTATAACATCATTGTAATAATAATTACTTTCAGTTAATCAGCATAGATAAATATACTTTTTACTATTTAGCTTTGTTATTTGCAAATGTAATATAAACTAATCATATTACGTCTCTTCACCTTTTAATAAACTTTATAACTAGATAGAGCTAATATAAAAATCAATAGTTATATTATAAACCACAATAAATCACTTGCTAGTAAATCAGTTTCATAAAGCCAATATTATTATAAATAATTCGGCAACAAAAAAACACAAAACTTAAAACAACACAGGTAAAATAACCTCCAATATTCCAAGAAAATAATTTTCTAATATTATATTATCGACTCAAAGACGTTTTTGCATCAAATAAACGACATTGGTACTATAACCACACTAGTCAATGAAGTTACCACTGCAAAATCTCTATTAATTATATTTTGTTGTACTACTCATTTTTAATACTGCTAAAAAAGCATTCTGTGGAATATCTACCTTACCGACACGTTTCATTCGCTTCTTACCTGCTTTTTGTCTTTGAAGTAACTTTTGCTTTCGTGTAACATCCCCACCATAACATTTAGCTGTAACATTTTTACGAAGTGCCTTAACTGTTGTCCTGGCAACAATATGCGAACCAATAGCTGCTTGAATTATCACTTCAAACATCTGTCTAGGTATTAACTCTTTTAACTTAACGGTGATATCTCGACCACGATTAAATGAAATAGCTCTATGCGTAATAAACGCTAATGCATCAATTTTTTCGCTATTCAATAATATATCTAATTTAACTAAATCTGCAACTTGAAAGCGTTCGAGATGATAATCTAATGAAGCAAATCCCCGACTTACAGACTGCAATCTATCAAAAAAATCTAATACAATTTCATTCATTGGCAACTCATAAAGAATAGAAACCTGTTTTCCCAAATATAATATTTTTTTTTGAACACCACGTTTTTCTACGCAAAGCAAAATCACTTTACCAACATACTCTTGTGGAATCAATATATTTGCAGTCACTATAGGTTCATACATTTTTTCAATTCTACCTGGATCAGGAAATTTAGCAGGATTATCAATCATTATAGTCTTGCCATCCTTCGTTAACACTTTAAAAATCACTGTTGGTACAGTTGTGATTAGATTTAAATTATATTCTCGCTCAAGTCTTTCTTGTACAATTTCCATATGTAATAGCCCCAAAAAGCCACAGCGAAATCCAAAACCCAAAGCCTTTGATATTTCTGGTTCAAAAAATAATGCTGAATCATTCAAACTTAACTTTGCAAGTGCTTCGCGAAATTTTTCAAAATCATCTGAATCGACTGGAAACATTCCTGAATAAACTTTTGATTGCACAGTTTTAAATCCAGATAATGGAACTTCAGCAGGTGTTTTGACAAGTGTTATAGTATCTCCAACTGATGCACCATAAATATCTTTAATACCTGCTATAATAAATCCCACTTCTCCAGTTTTCAAACAAATTTTTTCCTGTCTTTTTGGCGTAAAAACTCCTAATACATCAACTACATGCGTCTTGTTTGTAGACATAACTTTAACTTTATCTTTAATATGTAATTCTCCATGCATAATACGAACTAATGAAACAACCCCGAGATAACTATCAAACCATGAATCAATAATAAGCGCTTGCAAAGGCTTATCTGATTCACCTTTAGGAGATGGTACATGCTCAACAACATATTCCAACAATTCCTTCACACCAAAACCATTTTTTGCACTAATTCTTAAAGCCTGTTCAGCTTCAATACCAATGATCTCTTCAATCTCTTTAATAACACGACCAGGCTCTGCTTGTATCAGATCAACCTTATTTAAAACAGGTATCACTACTAAGCCTTGTTCAACAGCTGTATAACAATTAGCAACCGTTTGAGCTTCCACGCCTTGCACTGCATCAACTATTAATACAGCTCCTTCACACGCAGCAATTGAACGGGAAACTTCATAAAAAAAATCCACGTGTCCAGGTGTATCTATCAAATTTATTTGATAAGTTCGCCCATCATCTGCATGATAGGCCAAAGTAACACATTGAGCTTTAATCGTGATCCCTCGCTCACGTTCAATATCCATAGAATCAAGTACCTGTGTTTTCATTTCACGCTTAGATAATCCTCCACACAGTTGTATAAATCGATCTGCTAATGTCGATTTACCATGATCAATATGAGCAATAAGCAAAAAATTTCGTATATGTTGCATAACTTTTAGGGGAAAAAAATATTAAGACATTTTAACGTATTTTTCTACCTTATTCCATAGATAATTGATAACTCTTTCATTGACAATTTTACAAATAAGCTAATGCTTATACTAACTCTGCAGAAGCTACAAAAATAACTCAAATTTCAACGCTAACAACATGATCTAAAAAGACACTTATAAATATTTATACCATTACATTTATCTTACCAACTTTAAAACTAAATTCTACATATATCTCGTAAAAATAAACTTCTGCTAAATTTTCAGAATAAGAAAAAGTAGCATCGATACATCAATTTAAGTTATGATTACATAACGTTAATAAAGCATTTACAGTATTTTTTACCCTAAACAAATCATTCCAAGTATAAAAAGCAATCTTATGCAATACAAATTCTCACTAACATGTTTAATTAGTCACAATTCAGCCTTTAAACTAACAACAAATACACAATATAAATAATCAATTCTATAATTTTATAAAAACCAAAAATCTAGAATTATATAAATGAACAAGTACTTATCTGCTAATATATCTTACATCAATATATTCATTGTTATTGTCCATCGTATATAACGTGTTATATAATTTAGGTAAATTTGCAATCAATTACAAGTCATTTTAACAACATGCTTTAAATTTTAAATTTCTATTAAACTATTTTACTTAATTGAGAATAAATCTACTTTTCAATATTAAGTACTACCTTCATTCTCATTGTTCACTTTTACTATTAAGCACAATTGCTTTGCGAGCCAGCACATCTGCACGTTCATTTTCTGAATGACCACTATGACCTTTAACCCAATGCCATGTTACTTGATGCCCCACTAAAACTTTCAATAAAGCCTTCCATAAATCTTGATTTTTAACTGCTTTCCCTGCTGCAGTACGCCAATGTCGTTTTTCCCAACTACTAACCCATTCCGTAATTCCTTTTCTGACATATTCTGCATCCGTATACAAATCCACCTGACACGGACGTGCCAATATCTTAAGTCCCTCAATAGCAGCCGTTAATTCCATACGGTTATTTGTGGTATTTAACTCATTACCAGATAAAGTTTTCTCATTTCCTTTATAACGTAACAAAACACCCCAACCACCAGGGCCAGGATTACCACGACAAGCACCATCCGTATAAACTTCAACATTCATGAGGAATAACTAGTGCCTGTTTATAACAATTATATACTAGCATTTCTTAAACCTGTTCAACATAAAATTCATCAATACAGTTTTATACACACTTTATCTATGCTTGTTTAACCTCATAGCCTTTACTTAACTTCCAGCACAATTCAACTCTGTAAAAACTCTTCAAGAATCCAACACCATCCAAAACTTTAAATTTATTAAAAACTATTATTTTTATACACAAATTAAAGATATCATAAGAAAAATTTTCTACTTTATCAGTATAAGTACCATAAGCCAATATTTTTTTATAAAAAGATTTTAATACACGATAATAATATTATGCTTACTAAACATTTATCAGTTTCATTGGCTATAGTAACTACAATTTGTAATATAAACTCCAATGTTTACTATATATATAGTACCCAATCTTTTATTTTAATAATAATCTATTTTGTCTGCTTATTCAGCTACTTTTACATAACCTATTGGTATTTGCTATACGCCATTTTACATTGTACTCATAACTATTCACTTATTTCCTAAAAATTCCACATCTTATCCTCTCCTTAAAATGATTATATACTGTACACTATCTATATAATATTTTGATAGATATCAAAATTAAGAAACTATTCTAAATAAATACTATTGTTATATTTATAATTTTGCTCATATCTATTCTGCAAGCAACCACCATATTCAAAAATAGCCATAAATAGTCTAGTTATCTACACTATGGTTCAGCAATAGTTATATCTTTTAACTTTCCAACAATTCAAACCATAATAGTAGATACAACAACATCAGATAACTTAACATTAATTGCAATTTTAATAAATATTTAGTATACAGATTTATAAACAGAATAATAATGTCATCTAGAACTCAACTTCTGAATCTTTAACTTAGACTACTAATTTCAATTAAAGTTAAATAACAAACACAAGAATTTATCTTAACATATTTAAAACTATCTAACTCTCTCAAATAAATAAAAATCACGACGAAAATAATACAAACCTAACCCATAGTCATCCATAGATACTAAATAGCATAAACATATCTCACTTAGACAGCCATTATGGCAAAATATCTTTACCTGATTAAGACGATCTGAGCATATAAAATCATGTAAAGTAACGCAACTTTTATACGCACTAAACGTACGAAAATCACAAATCTAGAATACTATACTTGACTTATGATAATGCCAATTTGCTAATTTTAAAGTTTTATATAGTTAAAAAATTATGAATATTTTCATTAAAGAATATCTATACTTAACCTATCTAGATTAGGAATGATTATATGTTAGTTTTCAAAAAAACAAAAACAAACAAAATTAGTACTACTATTAAATCCATATTAAATTTTCTATTTTAGAACATCTGATTTATATACACTCTGCTCTTCTATAAAATAAATAATGCAAGATACTGCCTCAGTACAATGATACTTAATATCCTTAAACAATTTATTTGATAATTCAGGCCAATCAATATTCTTCTCTAGAAGTCCATTGTTTACTGCATTCTAAAAAATTACGAGATTGATGATATAGAATATAATCAGCTGTGTTTAGATAAAAATGATGCGTGTAAGTCAATTAGAATATTTTAGGTTAATCATTATAAATACAACTTAAAACAAAGTTTACTTTTCCTAATGAAAATTCACAAAATATACAACTACAGAAAACAATCACCTAAACAGTTAATACAATACATTTCAATCACCAAAGTCTCTTTTTTCTGATTAATAGACAGGCTTCATTTCTAACCGACTACCAACAATTTTAATCAGATGTAACCTAACTATATATACCACAAGGTAAAATATTTATTAAAGATTTAAGTGTATTACTTCAAATTTAACTTATAAGATAAAGTTAGGTCATTTTAACGATATTATTATTTAAATTCTTAGCACAAGGTGTGCCTAGATATACTACAAAGTTAAAAATTTAGTTTATATCAGTGCACTATGTTTTATCAGTATTTTTCTTCAAAGTTTTTATAACCCTTACAACTGTACTAAAAAGAAATAATGATATATTTAGCTCATTAACTAAGGCGTATATTTCAAACTACACATAACTCTTCAACTTTAAAACACCAGATAAACATGTAAAATCATCATCACCGTTTTTAGTGTATAATCTAAAAGATTTTAAATATTTTTTTCTAGCATAGGATTTTTTTTACTTTATACCACATCACACATTTCTCCTACACAAGCAAACTCTTTTTTAATATCAGTTTCATCTTCCTTTTCAAAACCTACAAGTTGTGAGAAATCAATATATCTGTTTTTTTCTAAAATCTTTTCATAGAATTCTTTACTAATTTCTTCGTACGGAGCAAGCTGATAAATATGATTAGTCCGAGGTAAAAAAGATAATCCTCCAATAATATCCCAATTTTGATCTATCCACTGTAACACATCAATCCACTCATCATTTCCAACTGAAATAGTTATAGAAGGACTATGTTCTGTATAGTTTTCCTTTACAATTTTCCAATGCTCTAATTGATCTAATGCAGTTAAATTATCTTTAAAAACAGAGCATTTAGGAGCAGCAATCGGAAATTCTAAAACAAAAGTTGTTGCATGTTCGATTGTTTGCCCAACTTCAGGATAGCATGGAACTCCCTGTTCCTTAAGCATTTTAAATAGTACATCTGTAGCTGAAATACGGATCCTTCGAATATAATAAGGAGCATGTCTAGGATGAATACCTGATGCACAGTCTACTGTTTGTGAAACTGTCCCACTTGGTTTTACACATGTGATACAAGTAGATGGATTTACACCAAAACGCTTAGCATAAATTCTGTTAACTTCAATGGAAGTTTCCCTCAACAATGATAAAGTTTCTGCCTCTCTTGAAGTAGGGCAATCCCATTGCCCTGTAATAGACACTCCAAGCAATCGCTCTTCTTCACAATTTTGTTTCCATTCTTTCGATAAATATGGAAATTGAGTAAGTGTTGATTGATAAGTTCCAATAATAATTGCTAACCGAATTTTCCTTAATAATCTTTTTTTACTATCATAAGGTTTAGCAATCACTTCACTTAGATTACAAAATTGTTTGCTTCTTAGTATAATTTCAGCACATGGATTTGTACCGATAATACCGGCAATTTTATTGCTAAAGATGTAACCTTTTACCTTAAGAAAGTCAAGTCTACGATCTGGTAACGTTTTAGCTAAACATGCACGATTAAAAATACCTCGTTCACCTGAACCACTACTAATTAGTGCCAACCACTCATTTAATAATGTTTTATTATCAGGTTTTTTATTATAAACAGCAGAGTTATTCGTGACACAACGTTGAGGTTCTAGATTATAAAACTGACCAATTTTTGCATCACGCATTTCAAAATCATCTAAATCAGATAAGGAAATCATAGCACTTCTTCTCACACCACCGCTAACGACAACTTCACCTATCTTACATATAATATCGTAAATATCCAAGCTTGTTAAACGCCTACCTTGTCGATTTAAAATAACTTGTCGAGTATAAAGTAACAATGCCATTAATGGATCAGGACCTGAGCTTTTTCCTCCCATTGTCTTTAAGCGAGCTCCAATCGGTCGCAATTTAGTGTAGTCAAATTGAAGATCTTTACCCAAATACCAAGTCTCTATCCCTGTAACAAGTGCTTGACACCAGCCTTCTTTACTATCATCAATTACATGCATTGTACACAAGTCACCTGTTTGGTATTGTATATTCGGAAGCGCGTGTACATTTTTACTTTCAACACTAAAGCCAATCCCGGTGCCGCACATTAAAACATACATAATTTCTCCAAAATCTTTTAGCTCTTCTGGTGCAATAAAAGCACAGTTATACGCACAAACATTTGTGTTATTTGCAGCTTTACCTGAAAATTGTAAAAGACGCATAGAAGGCATAATTTCTTGATTTAAAATAGCAGTACGAAGTTCCTCATATTCATGTTCTGTAATCTTTTCCCTAAGTTTTAATTTCATAAAATTAATATATCGATTAACGGTTTCTATCCAGGTTTCCCTCCTCTCCTCATTTTCAACCCAACGAGCGTAAGTACGTAAATAAACAAACTCACAAAGCGTATTTTTAAAGTATTTATTACTATCTTTTGACAGTTTTTTAAGCTTTTCTGGAAAAATATAAAAATACTTTCTAAATTTTATATATTTTTCTCGATATTTAATATAAATTTTAGATGTTTTTAGATAATTATTTAGGATTAATTTATTTTCTACGATATTTTGGACCCATTCGACATCAGGGATAAACTTTAAACAACTATCAACATTTTGTAATATTGAAAAAATACTCTCTGCAATTATTTTTGCCTCACCTAATGAACCTTCATCAGTATCGCACATTGCACTGTAAATAGCATTTGAAATTCGGCTTACATTAAACCTTTCTAAACGACCATCACGCTTATAAATGCTTTGCGAAATGCTGGAACTCATTAAAAACTCCCGTATATACAAGATGATATCATACAATTAGAGCTAACTTAAAATTAGAATTTTATATAAATTCATTCCTACTTTAACTGATATTTTACGAAGCGACAACTGTAACAAACTATATTAGGATGTTAGTTAACAACAAACAAAGTTAGCTAACGACCATCATACTTGTAAACTAACCTTGTATATACGCTTAAATTTAATTTCTAAAACATAAACATGAAAAAAATATTATGAGTATATACATGAATATAATACCATAGTTAAAAAACAAGTTTTTACCTGTTTCTTCGATAAAACAATTTGTATAAATTAATACAAATTCAAAAAAAAAAAACGCAATTTTCCATCTAAATGACACTCTAAACCTAAGCTTTACTATCATAATTTAGTCAAAATATCTATAAACGATAACCAGAATATATACTGCTATCTTCATAAAATCATATGCGAGTACACATAAAAAATCTAGATAAATCAACATTTATATTAATAAATATAACCTATGTAGCAATCACAGGAAATAAACAAGCATTATAACACCACACTAATAACTAGTCGAACAAGCTAACTCTAGCTAGCTTTTGATTTTGAGTGAAATATTTTCTAAAATTTCATAAACATTCATCTATTTAACACAATTAGTGATAACTTAGTAAGAAGTAAGAAATTACCAATGAGCTGAATATGCAAAACATCATGCTTTTATTGTAATATTAGGTCTATCTGAATAACGAACGTTCTAGAGAATTTTAAGAATAACTTGTAAGAACTAGAAAGCAAATTAGAGTTCAAAACAATTTTGACTATGACAAAAGAATTCCTATATGCGTTTTTAAATATATGCGTGATAAGAACACACGGCAAATAGAACCCTAACATTCAGTATTTCTTTTTATCAAAAAAAACATGTAAACAATATAAAAAATAGTTTATATGTATAATCTGCAAACATGTATAAACACTTATTGTATAATTTCCTTTATCGATTTATGCAATAAGAAAACATAAATCACGGAAGTACATTTTAAAACATTATTCTAATACACAGATATATTACACATCAAATGGCATTTTTAATGCTTTGAAACAATCTTATGGTAAGACCTAAAATCATGTTTATCAGTCATTTAAAACTTCTTAAAATATCATTTATAGTAAGACTAGTAATGAGTTGGAAATTTTCGCAAGGCACGACATAAAATTACACATCACTTTTTATAAAAGTCTATATATTGAGTAATAAATTATACAAAGATGCATAGGTATTAACTATTATTAAAGGTTATAATTTAAAAAAAATTAGTATTTTGATTATTATACATTATATGTTTTAAAATAAGCGACACATGTAATCAATTTACCTATTTGTTACGTTAAGTTATAATAATTATA
>PVBE010030141.1_pt1 | contig 12681 bp, 11 predicted proteins | sample 1631181 | NCBI WGS metagenome assembly PVBE01 (sample SAMN08397723, study PRJNA350692) | Marine metagenome, whole genome shotgun sequencing project. | isolation source: water | place: Pacific Ocean | collected 2012-04
ACCAGGCCGACGGCGCGCGGCCCCTTCAGGGCGACCACCCTATCGTAGATCTCGCGCGCCAGCAGGCGCAGCGGAAAGCCCATCAGGCCGCTGCGGTGGTCCAGCATCCGCTCCACCGTCATATGGGTCTTGCCGGTATTGGTGGGGCCAAGGACCGCCGTGATGCGGCGCTCCCGGTCGCGCTCGTCCGCCATGCGAAAAGCATCGGGCCTGATCGCCGGGAATGCAAGTCAATCCACCGCGATCATCCCAAAAGACATGACGCAAGGGCTTGAACGGACCTTCGCGGCGACACATATTGCGGCCAAGTTCATTTTTGTCAGCAGGAGACAGGCACCATGGGTGAAGCCCCGGTAGAAGAAGCGCCCGAGAGCGGCAAGGCCAAGGCCGAAGCCGCCAAACCGGAAACTCATGAATTCCAGGCCGAGGTCAGCAAGCTGCTCGATCTGATGATCAACTCGCTCTACAAGGATAAGGATATCTTCCTGCGCGAATTGATCTCCAACGCATCCGACGCCTGCGACAAGCTGCGCTACGCCGCCATCACCGAGCCCGAACTCGTGGCCGGCGATAGCGACCTCAAGGTCACTATCGAGGTCGACAAGGAGGCGCGCACGCTCACCGTCTCGGACAACGGCATCGGCATGAACCATGACGATCTGGTGCAAAATCTCGGCACCATCGCGCGCTCGGGCACCGAAGCCTTTCTCAAGCAGCTCAAAAAAACCGACGAGGGCGAGGGCGATCCCAGCCTGATCGGCCAATTCGGCGTCGGCTTCTATTCCTCCTTCATGGTGGCCAGCAAGGTCGAGGTATTCACCCGGCGCGCCGGCGAGGATGCGGGATGGTGCTGGGAATCGAAGGGGCGCGGCAAATTCTCGATCCAGCGCGACGACAGCGCGGCGCGCGGCGCCCGCATTGTTCTTTCCTTACGCAAGAGCGAGGCGGATTTTCTCGATGCCGCCCGTATCCGCCATATCGTCGGCACCTATTCCAACCATATCGCCCTCCCCATAGAGCTGCTCGATGACGGCGGCGCGGCGGAAACGCTCAATGAGGGCTCGGCACTGTGGACCCGCCCGGCGAGCGAAATCAGCGCCGAGCAGCACCAGGAATTCTTTCGCCACGTCGCCCACCTGCCCGGCGATCCGTGGATGACCGTGCATATGCACGCCGAGGGGCGCTTCGAATATACCGCGCTCGTCTATGTGCCCGACATGCGGCCCTTCGACCTGTTCGATCCGGCACGCACGCACCGGGTGCGGCTCTACGTCAAGCGCGTCTTCATCACCGACGAATGCGAGGGCCTGGTGCCCGGCTATCTGCGCTTCATGCGCGGCATCATCGACTGCAACGATCTGCCGCTCAATGTCAGCCGCGAGACATTGCAGCACAATCCCCTGCTCGCCAAGATCGGCTCCGGCGTGGTCAAGCGCATCCTCTCCGAACTCAACAAAAAGGCCCAAAAAGAGCCCGAAAAATATTCCGAATTTTGGGAGAATTTCGGCGCCGTCCTCAAGGAGGGCATCTATGAAGCGTCGGATCACCGCGAAAGATTAATGAAGCTGGCGCGTTTCCGCTCGCTCGCCTCGGGTGAAAACTGGCTGTCGCTCCACGATTATGTCGATGCCATGGCCGAGGGTCAGGAGGCGATCTACTATCTCAGCGGCGACGCCGCCGCCGGGCTCGACAAGAGCCCGCAACTGGAAGGCTTCAAGGCGCGCGGCATCGACGTGCTGTTCATGACCGACCCGGTCGATCAGTTCTGGCTGCCCACGGCGGGTGATTTCGAAACCAAACCGTTCCGCTCGATCACCCAGGGCTCGGCCGATCTCGAAAAGTTCGAAAGCGCCGAGAAAGGCGAGAGCGAGACCAGCGACGGCGGCGAGGAGAAGGCGAGCGAGGGCGATATGGACAAGCTCATCGCCATGGTCAAGCTGACGCTCGGCGACGAGGTCAAGGATGTGCGCACCTCATCCCGCCTCACCGAGAGCCCGGTCTGCCTGGTCGCCGACGAGGGCGATGTGGATATGCATTTCGAGCGCCTGCTGCGCCAGCATCAACAGCCCGTGACCGGCCAAAAGCGCGTGCTCGAAATCAATCCCGGCCATTCCCTGACCATGGCGCTGGCCACCATGGTGAGCCGCGAAGGGGCGTCCGCGGCGCTCGAGGACGCCGCCCATCTGCTGCTCGATCAGGTGCGTATCCTGGAGGGCGAGACGCTGCCCGACCCGGCCTCGTTCAGCCGCCGTCTGGCCGGGCTTCTGACCAAAACGCTAGGCGCCTGAGGGTTATCGCCGCTGCCCGTTGGGGTTAGTTCTCGCTACCGAGCCACAGCGAGGCGGCGCCGATGATAGGGCCGAAATTGTCCGATTGGACGAGGATGGCGCAGGCGTCCGAGGCTTCCCCGCCGCCCAGTTGATCGGCGCCCAGCGATATCTCCAGCGCGGCGCCGGTCCAGGTGCCGATGGCTTTCTGGGCGCGCACGACATGGTTGTTCCTCATCTTCCGGCCAATATTTTCTCCGGCCGTCACATCGGTGACGAACTGGCGGTCGAAATTGATCAGCCACACCGTCGCCGGCGCGCCCGGCTCGCCGGCGCCGGCCGAAGCGGGCAGCGACAGGTTGAGCCCGCCATTGCCGTCCTGGCGCAGCGAGATGTCGAGATAAGGGGCGCTGCCGTGGCGCGCGTTTTCAATCGCCGCCATCACCGCCATCTTGTCGGAGCCGACTTCATTGACGCTGCCCTGGATGACCATTTGCGGCGTATAGACATAGGTCAGTCCGAGCGCCTTGGCGTAGGCGCGCTGGCGCGCCGTCGATTCGGCGCTGGAGAAACTGTCTTTCCAGCCCAAATTGTCCCAGTAATCGACATGGAATTCGAGGCCGAGAATATCACTCCGCATGGCCAGCAATTCGCCGAGAAAGGCGTCGGCGGCGGGGCAGGAGGAACAGCCCTGGGAGGTGTATAGCTCGACCACGACCAGCGGCTCGCCGGCCTCGGCGCGCGCCGCCGGCAGCGCCGCCGCCAGCCCGAGCGCCAGGGCGGCAACCGTCGCGAGGGAGATGAGATAGCGGTATATTGTCATTGAATTTTCCGGGGCAAAACATATCACGCGTTTTCAGGGCCACTGGACAAAGCCGTTCACAATTCGGTGACAGCCACGCCGGCATCTCCGCCATTGGGCGGCGATTTGCAATGAGATAGACTGGCGCGATGCGAACCCTTTATCACCTCTGGCTGAGCCCGATCTGCCGCGCCGTGCGTATCGCCATGGCCGAGAAGGGGCTTGAATTCGAACTGGTGCTGGAGAAAACCTGGGAGCGCCGCGCCGAGTTCCTGACCCTCGACCCGGCCGGCGAAGTGCCGCTTCTGGTCGAGGCCGACGGCGCCGTGATCGCCGGCTCGGGCGCCATTCTGGAATATCTCGAGGATGTCTATAAAACGCCGTCGCTGATCGGCGCCGCACCGCTCGAGCGCGCCGAAGTGCGCCGGCTGGTTTCCTGGTTCGGCGATAAATTCGACCGCGAAGTAAGCGACTTCATCCACGGTGAAAAATTTGTCAAGCGCTTTCTCAGCAAGGGCGAGCCGGATTCGCAGGCGGTTCGCGCCGGCCTCGCCAATATCCGTACCCATCTGGATTACATCGCCTATCTCACCGAGCGCCGCAACTGGCTGGCCGGCGAGGAATTCTCGCTCGCCGATATCATGGCCGGCGCCCATCTTTCGGCCATCGACTATATGGGCGATGTGCCGTGGAGCAAATATCAGGCGGCCAAGGATTGGTATGCGCGCATCAAATCGCGGCCTTCCTTCAGGCCGCTGCTGGAGGATTATATACCCGGCTTCGCGCCGCCCAAACATTATGCGGACCTCGATTTCTAGGCCGCATTCAGCGCCCGAACCGCTCACCGAGGGCGCCGCCATGCGCGCTGAAATCGAACGCTCGGCGCACGCCCTCGGCTTCTCGGCCTGCGGCGTCACCAGCGCCGCGCCGGGGCCGGAGCGCCAATCGCTGAAGCAATATCTGGCGCGTGGGTTGCACGGCGATATGGCGTGGATGGCGGCCAACGCGGCGCGCCGCGGCGACCCCTCCCAACTGTGGCCCGAGGCGCGCAGCATTATCATGCTGGGCGCCCATTACAGCCCCGCGAAACCGCCCACCGAGATACTCGCCGCGCCGACGCTCGGCGCCATTTCGATCTATGCCCAGGGGCCGGATTATCACCGCGTGCTGAAGAAAAGGCTGAAGCGATTGGCGGGCGAAATTTCGCTCAAGTTTGGCGGCGAGGTCAAGATTTTCAGCGATACCGCGCCGGTGATGGAAAAGCCGCTGGCCATGCGCGCCGGGCTCGGCTGGCAGGGCAAGCACAGCAATCTGGTATCGCGCGAATTCGGCTCCTGGCTCTTCCTCGGCGAAGTTTTCACGACCCTCGATCTGCCGCCCGACGCGGCGGCGCCGAACGCCTGCGGAAGCTGCCGCGCCTGCCTTGATATCTGCCCCACCGATGCGTTCCCTGAGCCCTCCCAACTGGATGCGCGGCGCTGCATCTCCTATCTGACGATCGAATATAAAGGCCATATTGCGCCGGAATTCCGCGCCGCCATGGGCAACCGGATTTACGGCTGCGACGATTGCCTGGCCGTCTGCCCGTGGAACAAGTTCGCCCAGGCCGGCGCCGCGCACGCCTTTCAACCGCGCTCCGAACTGAGCGGTCCTAAACTTGCGCAGCTCGCCGATCTCGACGACGACGCCTTCCGGACGCTTTTTTCGGGCTCGCCGATAAAGCGCACGGGGCGCCATCGCTTTGTCCGCAATGTATTGATAGCGCTCGGGAATTCCGGCGATGCCGGGCTCGCGGAAGTAGCCGAAAGGCGGCTTGGAGATGAGTCTCCGCTGGTCCGCGCCATGGCCGTGTGGGCGTTGGCGAGATTGGCGCCGACGTCTCGCTTCGCGCGCCTCCGCGCGGCGCATCTGGCGTCGGAAGGTGATGCCGACGTGTGCGCCGAGTGGCGCGCTTTTGAAATTGAAGCAAATGCGTCGTCGCAGGTGATTCCACCTGCTCGGGATTTGCTCTAATCGACCCTGATATCGAGCTTTTCCAGATTGCGCCGCGCCGCTTCCGCCGCCGGCGAATTGGGCGCCAGCTCGATGGTGTGCAGCCAGTCCTGACGCGCGCCGTCCGGGTTGCCGGTAAGGCGGCGGATATTGCCGCGCTCCAAATAGGTCGCTACATGGTTTTGCTGGAGCTCGAGCGCGCGGTTGACATCGTCGGCCGCCAATTCGAGGCTTTCGAGATAGCGATAGGCGCTGGCGCGGAACACCAGCGCCTCGGCCCTGTTGGGGGCGATATCGAGGGCGCGGTTGAGATCGTCGACCGTCGCCCAGTAATTCTCGGCGGCGGCGTAAACCAGGCTGCGGTCGACCAGGAGGTCGTAATTATAGGGTGCCAATTCGAGGCCGGCGCTCAACACGGCGTGGGCGCGATCGAGCTCTTCCGCCATCAGCCAGGCATTGCCGGCCTGGCCGAACAGCGAAACCCTGAGCTCCGGATTCGCGTTCTCCTGGCCCAGCCGTTCGAGGCGCAGCGCCGCTTCGCCGAACTGGCCGAGGCCGTATAGCGCCACGGCGACGCAATGGCGCGCCGCGACGCCGCCGCCGAGGTCGCGCCACGCGATGGCGCGCTCGAAGCCGATTTCCGGCTCGCGCATGGCAAGCTCGATGCATTGGTCATATTCGCGCGATTGAACGGCGCTTTGCGCCGCCGCGCCGCCCGGCCATAACGGCGCGCTCAGCAGGACGGCAAACAGGATCGGGATCAGCTTCCCCCGAAGCATCGGGCGGGCGGCTTGTCGGCGGCGGTGCATGGCGGTTAGGTTTTCCTCAATCGGCATGACGATAGGCAATAGGCGGCGTGAATTCTCCCCATCTTAGCGCGCTTGAGCCGGGACGGCTGTTCTGTTTTGGCCTCGGCTATGTCGGCGCGCGTCTGGCGCGGGCGCTGCGGGCGCACGGATTCGAGGTGGGCGGCACGTCTCGCGACGCCGCGACGCTCGCCGAATTAAAGGGCGAAGGCATTTCCGGCGGCGCGTTGGAAGACGCCGCGATAGCGCCCGCCACCAGCCATATGCTGTGCACCATTCCGCCCGACGAAGCCGGCGACCCGGTGCTGCGCCGCTGCGCCGGCGATATCACCGCCGCCGAAGGGCTGGAATGGCTGGGCTATCTTTCGACCACCGGCGTCTATGGCGACCGCGGCGGCGGCTGGGTCGATGAGAGCGATGCCCCGGCGCCAGGCAATGCGCGCAGCCGCCGCCGCCTGGCGGCCGAGCAGGCGTGGCTCGATCTCGGCCGCCGGCATGATGTTCCGGTGCATATCTTCCGCCTCGCCGGCATCTATGGCCCGGGCCGCAATGCCCTCGATTCGGTGCGCGCCGGCAGCGCCAGGCGCATCGACAGACCGGGCCAGTTGTTATCGCGTATTCATGTCGAGGATATCGTGCAAACCCTGTTGGCTTCCATGGCGCGGCCGCGCGCGGACGCGATATACAATGTCTGCGACGACGAAGCGGCCGAGCCGGCGGCCGTCATCGCGCATGCCTGCCGCCTGCTCGGCACGGCGCCGCCGCCACTGCAAAAATTCGCCGCCGCCGCATTGTCGCCGATGGCGCAAAGCTTCTGGGCCGAAAACCGGCTGGTTCGCAACGATCGCATCAAGCGCGAACTCGGCGTCACATTGCGCTATCCCGATTACCGCGCCGGGCTCAAAGCCCTGCTCGCTGAAGAGGCCGGGGCGCTCAAATAAGCGCGCCTTCCAGGGTCGCCAACCCCGGCACCAGTTCGAGCAGCCAATAGGCGAGGGAGGTGAGATAGCCGGTCACCATGGCGATGCCCATCGCCACCATGATGACGCCGGCGGCGATCTGGAACGGCTTGCCGATGCGGCGCATGGATTTCATCGAGTTCAGGAAGAAGCCGGTGAAGGCGGCGGCGGCGAGGAACGGCAGGCCGAGGCCGAGCGAGTAAAACGCCAACAGGATCACGCCCGAGCCGATCTCGCTGGTATTGGCGCTCATGGTGAGAATGGCGCCCAGCACCGGGCCGATGCAGGGCGTCCAGCCGAAGGCGAAGGCGGTGCCGAGCAGCAGCGCGCTGGCCGGATGGCCGCCGGCGGCGCGGCTGACGAAGCGCATTTCGCGCTCCATGAAGGGAATCCGTAAACTGCCGGTGAGATAGAGGCCGAAGACGATGATGACGGCGCCGGCGATATTTTCGAACAGCCTCTTGTTGCCGAGCAGGAATTCGCCGATGGCGCTGGCGCTGGCGCCGAGCGCGATGAAGACGAGCGAAAAGCCGAGGATGAAGAAAAGCGCGAAATAAATCGCCCGCAAGCGGTGACGGGCAGTCGGATTTTCGGTCAAATCCTCGAGCGAGCCGCCGGCGATATAGGACACATAGCCCGGCACCAACGGCAGGACGCAAGGGGAGAGAAACGAGATCACGCCGGCGACGAAAGCGACGGCGATGCCGAAAAGAGAGAATTCCATGATTGCTGGACTATATGCCTGGAATGGCGGCGCCGCCATTTCGACGGGCGGCGCGCCGATCTACTCGATTAATTTGCGCATCAGCGCGATGGCGTCCGGCGCGGTCCAGTTGCGGTCTCCCAAAATACGGCCGATTTCCTTGCCCTCGCGGTTTATCAGAATCGTGTAGGGAATGCCGTTCACCAGCATCGCCTGCGCCGCGTTCATCCCCTCATCGATATAGACGGGCAGATGCTTGATGCCGTGATCGGCATAATATCGCCGCACCAGGCTGGCGCCGGCGCGGTCCACTGACAGCGGCACGAAGGTAAAATCCTCGCCGCCGAGCCGGTCCTGCAGGGCGTCGACCGTCGGCAGTTCCTCGCGGCACGGAATACACCAGGTCGCCCAAAAATGCAGCGCCACGATCTTGCCGCGAAAACTCTTGAGCGACAGGTAATTGCCATCGATATCGAGGAATTTGAACGCCGGCACGGCGCGCGCCCTGTCATGCGCGATCACATTCAAGACGCGCGAGCCGTCCGCCCTGGTGTCGAGTTCTTTCAGGCTCTCGGCTGCGGCGGCGCCGAGCGGCACGGCCAACAAAAGGGCGATGGCGAGCGCCAGGCCGGGCCGGCGCAGCATCGAAAGAGCAACAGAAAACGGTTTTCGCATGGCCCTGTTACATAATGCATCGCTCACCGCCTGCCTAGGCTGCGGCAGCCGTGCTCACCATGAATTGAAACCGCTTTATCGCCCGCCGACGCGCGCCGCCATGCTGTCGACCGCCGCCATGAGGCGCGCCAGATCATCCTCGCCGCTGAGCCGGTGGCCGCCGCCCTTGACCAGGGTCACGGCGACATCCTCGCCGCTCACCGCCTCGGCGATCTTGAGCGCCGTTTGCCACGGCACGTCGGTGTCGACCATGCCGTGGATCAGGTGGAGCGGGCAATCGAGCGCGAGCGGGCCGCGCAGCAGCAGATGATCGCGCCCGTCCTCGATCAGGCCGAGGCTGACGGGATAGGGCGTGTCTTCGTAATCGGAGGGCAGATAGAGGATGCCTTCGGCGCGGATGCGCGCTTTTGCCGTATCGTCGAGGCGCCGCCACATGATGTCTTCGGTGAAATCCGGCGCCGCGGCGACGCCGATGAGGCCCTTGATGCGCTCCGGCCGGGCGCGCGCGGCGAGCAGCATCTGCCAGCCGCCCATACTCGAGCCGACCAATATCTGCGGCCCCTCGGCGACGCGGTCGAGCACCGCCAGCGTGTCGGAATGCCAGCGCCCGATGGTACCGTCGGTGAAGTGCCCTGAGGATTCGCCATGCCCGAAATAGTCGAAGCGGAGGTATGCGCGCCCCGCCTCGCGGCAATGGTCTTCCAGAGCAATCGCCTTGGTGCCGCTCATATCCGACATCAGGCCGCCCAAAAACATCACGCCGGGAGCCTTGCCCTCAAGCATATGGTAGGCGATTGTCTGCCCGTCCGGCGTGCCGAGGGTGCGCGCGGGCTCGGGGTTTGCCGCGGTTGGATCAGTTATGAGATTATCTCCGGGCCGGTCGTTGTTCTTAATTAATGAGTCGCGGTGCACGAGTGTCAAACGCCTCGCAGCCTAACATTGGTACAGGAGCGCGGGAAGAGAAGAGCCCGGTGGTGCTTCAGGTCGTGCCCGAGCTTGACGTGCCGGGCGGCACCGAGCTCTCGACGGTGGAGATCGCCCAGGCCCTGGTCGCGGCCGGCTGGCGCGCCCTCGTCGCCTCGGCCGGCGGCGCCATGCTGCGTCAGATCGATGCGGCCGGCGCCCGGCATTTTCAATTGCCGCTGAAGGGCAAGAACCCGATCCAGATTCGCAACAATGGCGGGCGCCTCGCCGAGCTCATCAGGGCCGAGAAAGTCGATATCATCCATGCCCGCTCGCGCGCTCCGGCGTGGAGCGCCTATCACGCCGCGCAAAAAACCGGCTGCCATTTCATCACCACCTTTCACGGCGCCTACGGTACCTCCGGCGCGCTCAAACGGCGCTATAACGCGGTCATGGTGAAGGGCGAGCGCGTCATCGCCAATTCCCAGTTCACCGCCAACCACATCATTCACACCTATGCCATGGACCAGGAACATCTGCGCATTATCCGCCGCGGCGTCGATGTCTCCGTCTACAGCGCCGGCGCCGTTCCCCAGGCGCGCCTCGTCCAGCTCGCCGGCCAGTGGCGCCTGCCCGACGGCAAATCCGTCATCATGTTGCCGGGCCGCCTCACGGCGTGGAAAGGCCATGCCGTGCTGCTCGACGCGCTGACCCATCTCACGCGCGACGATTATGTCGTGGTCTTTGTCGGCGACGACCAGGGCCGCACGGATTACCGCCATCAGCTTGAGCGCAAGGTCGAGAAGAACGGCCTTGGCCATATCGTGCGCTTTGCCGGACCGTGCCGCGACATGCCGGCGGCCTACATGTCGGCCGATGTGGTGGTCAACGCCTCGACCAAGCCGGAAGCCTTCGGCCGGGTGATCGTTGAGGCGCAGGCCATGGGCCGCCCGGTCGTCGCCTTCGATCATGGCGGCGCCAAGGAAACCATTCTCGAGGGCGAGACCGGGCTTCTCGTCGAACCGGGCGATGCCCGGGCGTTGGCGCGCGCCTTGAACGCGGCGCTCGATCTCGATGCCGAACGCCGCAAATCCATGGCCGAGGTGGCGATACGGAATGTGCTCGACAACTTCACGCTCGACATAATGTGCGACAGCACGCTCGCCGTTTACCGCGAGGTCCTTTCCGGCGGGGCGCCGGCTTCGGGCGACTAGTGAGCACCGGCGCCAATTTCGAGCCGCCGGTGGGCACCGGCGGCGGTGAAATTCTCGTCATCAAACATGGCGCGCTCGGCGATTTCATATTGTCGATGGGGCCGTTCGCGGCGATCCGCGCGCATCACCCAGAGGCGCGGATCACGCTTCTCACCACCGCGCCGTTTGAGGAAGTGGCGCGCCGATCGGGCTATTTCGACCGCATATGGTGCGATTCGAGAGCCTCGGCATGGAACGCCCTGGCCCGGCTCGGCCTGCGCCGGCGCCTGCGCGGCGGCGGCTTTAGCCGCGTCTATGATTTGCAGACCTCGCGCCGCTCGAGCGCCTATTACCGTTATTTCGCTCCGCCCCGCCCCGAATGGTCGGGCATCGCGCGCGGCTGCTCGCACCCGCACGCCAATCCCGAACGCGACGGTATGCACACCGTTGCGCGCCAGCGCGAACAGCTGGCAATGGCCAGTATCGATGCCGTCGGTGAGGCGGATATATCATGGCTCGACGGCGATATTTCTGGGCTCGCGCCGGCCGAGCCCTACATTCTGCTGGTCCCCGGCGGCTCGGCGCACCGTCCGGAGAAGCGCTGGCCGGCCAGTTGCTATGGCGAGCTGGCGTCGATGTTGGCCGAAGCCGGCTATCCGCCGCTGCTGCTCGGCGCCGCGGCGGAGAGCGCCGTGCTGGCCGAGATCAACGCCATCTGCCCGGCGGCGCGCAATCTCGGCGGGCGCACCGATTTCGGCCAGATCGCCGCTCTTGCCCGGCGCGCGGCGGCGGCGGTCGGCAACGATACCGGGCCGATGCACATCATCGCCAGCACCGGCTGCGCCGCCACGGTGTTATTTTCCGGCGCCTCCGACCCCGCCCTGACGGCGCCGCACGGGCCCGCCGTACAGCTTTTGCAGCGCCCAAATCTGGCCGACCTGGCGGCCGCCGAAGTACGCGCGTCGTTGACATTGCCTTAAGCATCGCCGTGCGAGGCTGGCCCGGCTTGACAGGGTTCGCGCGCCTAGTAGAGTGCCGCCACTTTTGCCACAGGTTGAGAATAGCAGCGTTGAGAATACAAGAGGTCCATGCCCGACATCACATTGCCAGACGGCTCCACGCGCGGCTTCGAGAACCCGGTCAGCGGGGCGGAGATCGCCGCCGCCATCGGCCCCGGCCTGGCCAAGGCGGCGCTCATGGTCTCGGTCGACGGCGAATTATGGGATCTCTCGCGCCGCATCGAGACCGACGCGGCGGTCAGCATCGTCACCGCCAGGGACGAAGCGGCGCTCGAATTGATACGCCACGGCACGGCGCATCTGATGGCCGAGGCGGTCAAGGAACTCTACCCCGATACCCAGGTCACCATCGGCCCGGCCATCGAAAACGGCTTCTATTACGATTTCGCGCGCTCAGAGCCGTTCACGCCCGACGATCTGGTGACCATCGAGGCGCGCATGGCCGAAATCGTCAAACGCGACGAGGAAATCGCGCGCGAGGTATGGCCGCGCGACAAGGCGATCGAACATTTCGAGCAGGCCGGCGAGATCTATAAGGCCGAGATCATTGCCGGCATTCCCGCCGGCGAAGACGTTACGCTCTACCGCCAGGGAGATTTCCTCGATCTCTGCCGCGGGCCGCATCTGCCCTCGACCGGGCGCGCCGGCGCCTTCAAGCTGACCAAGATCGCCGGCGCCTATTGGCGCGGCAATTCCGACAATGAGATGCTGCAACGCATATATGGCACCGCCTGGGCGACGGAAAAAGACCTCAAGGCCTATCTGCATCGCCTCGAAGAAGCCGAAAAGCGCGATCACCGGCGCTTGGGGCGCGAGATGAACCTGTTTCATCTGCAGCAGGAAGCCATGGGCATGGTGTTCTGGCACCCGCATGGCTGGCGGCTCTACCGCACGCTGCAAACCTATATGCGCCGGCGCCTCGACGATGCCGGTTATGTCGAGGTCAAGACGCCTGAGCTGATCGACCGGTCCTTATGGGAATCTTCCGGCCATTGGGAGAAATTCCGCGAGCATATGTTCACCACCGAGGCGGAAGAACGTGTGCTGGCGCTGAAGCCGATGAATTGCCCCGGCCATGTGCAGATTTTCCGCCAGGGCATTAAAAGCTACCGCGATCTGCCGCTGCGCATGGCCGAATTCGGCGCCTGCCACCGCAATGAGCCGTCCGGCGCGCTGCACGGACTGATGCGGGTGCGCGGCTTTGTCCAGGACGATGCGCATATTTTCTGTGCGGAAGACCAGATCACGCCCGAGACCGAAGATTTTTGCAAACTTTTGATGTCGATATACAAGGATTTCGGTTTCGAGCAGGTGCTTGTCAATTTTGCCGACCGGCCGCTGGTGCGCGCCGGCGCCGACGAG
>PVBE010942551.1_pt1 | contig 12681 bp, 15 predicted proteins | sample 1631181 | NCBI WGS metagenome assembly PVBE01 (sample SAMN08397723, study PRJNA350692) | Marine metagenome, whole genome shotgun sequencing project. | isolation source: water | place: Pacific Ocean | collected 2012-04
ATATAACGTTATAATATAATATATAATATCTAATTAATATTTAATAAATATATTTATATACCATAAATAAAAGAGCGTTTAAAATAGTATCTTTTAGCTTTAAATCAAGTCTTTAATAAAATATAGATAGATCTAAAATATTATTTATGAAATTATACATTTTAAGATTTCGGAGAATGTCATGGCAAAAAATAACTTTATTGATAGAAATTTAATTGGTTTAAAAGGAAAAATAAATACAGAGAAAAATAATAATGAAAAAAATATTAAACCTGAATCAAATAATAAAACTGATAAGAAAATGATAGAAACCGTGTTGGATGATAAGAAAGTTGAAAAGTTGAACAAAGAATATTATAAAGCATTGGTAAAAAGGAAAGATGATTATTTTAGAACAAAGGACTTAGTTGTTACTACTTTAAGTAATACTCTCGGAAAAATTACACTGCGAATAGACTTTTTAAATAAGCAAATTGATGAATTGAGTAGTCTTGACGAGAAACTTGTAAAAAGCCTAAATGGAATTGAACAAATTGATGAGAAGGCTTGGGATAAAAATGAGTTCGCAATTGAGCTTAATGATGCAGTTCAAAAAGTTGAAAGAGCTAGACTCGGACATATGGTGATTGACACAAAACTTGACCCTTTGATAGGAGAGATAAAAAAGAAAGAGGAAAAAGAATTTTCCAATTATGAACTTAATTCATTAACTGGATGGCAGATATTTAGACTTGGATTTAATTTTTTTATGCCTCTTAGTATCGGATTGATAATTGCAGCTTTGATTATTTCTTTTTCCATGTTTATTGCTATGGGGGTTTTATGAGCAATTACTATCTTAAAGATTCCAGATTTAACCTCCACCGTCCCAGGCAGAAAAGATGGTTGGGGAGGTTAATCAGCTTAAATAAATTTATTAGGCATCACAGCGGAATTAATGATAAAGTTAACAATCGTCATGCGATTGTTATATTATTTGCCATATGTATTTGTATAATAGGTTTCTTTTATATTTTATTTTAGTCTAATGTAGTTTTAAGCTTGCTAAGCCTATTAACGCAAAAATTCCTGACAATATCCAAAACCTTACAACAATTTGAGTTTCAGTCCATCCCTTTCTTTCAAAATGATGATGTATTGGGGCACATAAAAATATTCTTTTACCTCTCAACTTAAAAGAAGCTACCTGTAAGATTACAGATAGAGCCTCAATAACAAAAACTCCTCCAATGACAAGTAAAATAAGTTCCTCTCTCACCAATACTGCAATTAAACCAATTGATCCTCCCAGAGCAAGGCTTCCTGTGTCTCCCATAAACATCGAAGCGGGATGACAGTTATACCATAAAAATCCAATACAGGCACCTATGATTGATGCTGCGAAAATTCCTATTTCTCCGGCACCTGGAATATAGAAAATATTCAGGTAATCTGAAAATACAATATTTCCTGATAAATATGCAAATACTGCATAAGCTAGAGCGCAGAATATTACAGATCCTGTAGCAAGGCCGTCTTTTCCATCAGTAAGATTTACAGCATTAGAAGAACCTACAACAACAAAAACACCAAGCATAAAAGTTACAATAGAACCGTAAAATCCAGTTAAGATAGGATATTTCATGAATGGAATATAGAGATGTTGCATATACATATTTTTGTCAGGTACCACGAATAAGTATAAAACTGCTAAAATTGCTATTAGGAACTGCAGTATAATTTTAACTTTTCCAGAAATACCATCTCTGTTTCTGTAGGCTATTTTGAAATAATCATCTAAAAATCCTATTGCTCCTAAACCCACAACTGTAAGTAGAAAAAGGTGAGTTAGTGGATTGGTTGGATGTGACCACAGTATTGTTGAAATGACTATACTAAAAACAATTAAAATTCCTCCCATGCTTGGAGTTTTATCCTTTTCTTTGTCTAAAAACTCGTCAGGGATTAAGCCTTTATGTCTTGATGGGGCTGTAGTGTTAAATTTTTTTAACAATTTAATGGTTAATGGGGCTAAAATAATAACAATTAGAAAGGCTGTAGCAGCTGCACAGCCTGCTCTGAAAGTTACATATCTATATAATCTGAATGGTCCCCATATATGAGTCAAGTTGCTGAGATAGTATAGCATATAATTATTCTATAAATGGGCTACGATTTTGTATATTAATCTGACGATTGCTTCTTGTTAATGATTAGTCGGATTCAAGTGTACCTATATACGGTAAATTTCTATAATATTCATTATAATCTAGACCGTATCCTACAACAAAAGCATTAGGTATTTCAAAGCCGATATAATCAGCTTTGACATTTTCAGTTCTTCTTGATGGTTTATCTAATAAAACACAGGTCTTGATAACCTTTGGCTGATATTTTTCAAAAGCCTGTTTTATTTTTAACATTGTTCTTCCTGTATCTAATATATCATCAACTATTAATACATCTCTATCTTTAATGTCCAGAATTTCCTGGGATAGAATTTTTACCGTTCCTGAACTCTCTTTATTAATATAAGAAGAGGCATGTATTACATCTATCTTAAATGGTATAGGAATATTCCTAATCAAGTCGGCAACAAATGGTATGCAACCTTTTAATACACAAATAATTGTTAAATTTTTTCCTTTGTAGTCTTTAGCCAGTTGCTGGCCAAGTTCTTTGATTCTATCTTCAATTTTTTTTTCAGATACCAAAACTTTAGGATGTTCTACATGTTCCATGATTAATTTTATACTTTCTAATTAATATTTGATTGATTATTCATTCAATTTTAATAAACTTGTTTTTATTTCTGAGCAAATATTATTTACACCTCTGGACATTGCTCCAGCAAATGAATCTGCTGTTAGTTCTTCAAATTTAATGTTTTGAATTAAGTTTTTGTTGATTAAAATTTTATTTGTTTTATTATTGCTAACCTTTATATTCATTTGAAGTAGTATTTCAGATTTAGTACTGTAGCATGCAAAATTAAATATTTTTACATTCAATGTATATTTATTATCAGTTTTATTGTTAAGTTTTTTGTTAGGATTATTGAAATATAATTCTAAATATTGTGAGACAAGTTCTTTCGGTGATTTAGACCATTTATTGTAAGAATCGGATGTTACCGAATATTTAGATGTTATAAATACCATTTTTTTCCCGAAAGGTAATTCAGATTTTACAGGTTTAATTATGAGTCCAAGATTGCAGGTATCTTTTTGGTCAGGTGATCCTATGTCAAAAAAAGTATAGTTTGTTTGATTGTTAAAGAAAGAGCAACCGGTTATAAATAAAAAAGCAGAAAGTGAAAGAAAATTTTTCATAGTAAAATCCAAATTTAATTTGAAAAAATAAAAAAAACCTTTTATAGAATATATTATAGTAAATATATATTTTATTACGTACATCTTATTAATATTATTTTAAGTTTATTTCTATTTGGTTTGAAATAATGTTAATTTGTTGTATCTTAGCCGTCTTGATTTTGTTAGACTGAGATTAAGTCTACTTAGATAGTTATTGTATATAAAATTTTAAAGTTGTGAAACGGCATAAAAGAGAGGTACATTTTAATGGCTGTAAGAATTAGAATGAAAAAAACTGGAGGCAAAAACAAGCCTTGTTATCGTATTGTTGTGGCTGATGCAAGATCTCAAAGAGATGGTAAAATCATTGAAAATCTTGGCTTTTATGATCCAAGACATGATAATGAAAAAATTAACATTGAAAGAGCAGATTACTGGATATCTGTCGGTGCTCAGGCTTCTGAAACAGTTGCCGGTGTTATTAAACGCGCAAAAGGCGAAAGCAATGTAAAGAAACCTGCAGAGAAAAAAGCAGAGCAAGAAGTAAAATCTGTAGCAAAAGAAGAAGTAAAATAACAGTATTTGAGAGGCAAGTTTAAACGTGATTAAAAAATTATTTAGTATTTTCTCTGGAAAAGGTGAAGCTGCTTCTGAAAATAGTATTTCTGAAAAAGGTGTTGGTGATATTCTTGGCTTTGTTGACTATGTTGTGAGAGCTCTAGTTGATAATCCTGGTGAGGTTAAAGTTGAGATAAATGATATGTCAAATGGTCAGGTTATTAACATTCACTGCAGGCAGACTGATATTGGAAAAATAATTGGTAAAAATGGTAAAACCATAATGGCTATAAGGTCACTTGTAACTGGTGCTGCTAGCAGATTAAATCAACAAATTAATGTAGAGGTTGTAGATCAGATTGCAGATTGATATTATAACACTTTTTCCAGATATTTATTTTGGACCTTTCAGTGAAAGTATAATAGCTAGAGCTATAAAAAAAGATATTATCAAAATAAATACAATTAATTTAAGAGATTATACTGAAGACAGAAGAAAAAGTGTTGATGATACAACTTATGGCGGTGGACCTGGAATGTTAATGACTCCTGGTCCTTTGTTTGAAGCAGTAGAGGCGAATAAAAAAGAGAACAGCTATGTGATTCTTACTACTCCACAGGGAGATGTTTTTAATCAGAAAATGGCTAAGGAATTAAGTAAAAAAGAAAATTTGCTTATTGTTTGCGGTCATTATGAAGGCATCGACGAAAGAGTAAAAGAAAAGCTCATTGATAAAGAAATTTCTATAGGTGATTATGTATTAACAAGCGGTAATTTGCCGGCTATGGTAATAGTTGATAGTTTAGCAAGATTAATTCCAGGAGTTTTAGGAGATAATTTATCTTCTCAGGAAGAGTCATTTGAAAATGATTTATTGGAATATCCGCAGTATACAAAGCCGATAGAGTTCAGAGGCATGAAAGTTCCGGATATATTATTATCAGGAAATCATAAATTAATCAAAGATTGGAGAAAAGAACAGGCAATTTTTAAAACTAAAAGAAGAAGGCCTGATCTTTATAAGAAATTTATAGAAAAGAAAAAGTGTAGAGCAGGCGATATTTGAAAAGCCGGAGGATAATAAAAATGAACGTAATGGACAAAATTAATAAAGAGCAATGTAGATCAGATCTTCCTGAGTTTAATGTGGGAGATACAATAAAAGTCTACTCTAAAATTATTGAAGGTAAAACTGAAAGAGTTCAGGCTTTTACAGGTACAGTAATAGCTATTAATGGTTCAGATATACAGAAAACATTCACACTTCGTAGAGTAGCTTTTGGACAGGGAATGGAAAGAGTTTATCCCATTAATTCTCCTAGAATAGTTAAAATTGAACTTGTAAGACTTGGAAAAGTTAGAAGAGCTAAACTTTACTATTTAAGGGATAGAATTGGTAAAGCTGCTAAAGTTAAAGAAAAAAGAACCAGATAATAATAAGTTAATGAATTGCTTGGATAACCTTCATCCTATGCTTTCTTTTGAAATGGAAAAGTGGGATGATGGTATTATTTTTATAGCAGGTATAGATGAAGTAGGTAGAGGACCTATTGCTGGGCCTGTTGTAGCAGCAGCAGTTATATTTGATAAAAATAAAGATATTCCTGTAGTAGATGATTCTAAAAAGTTAACAGAAAAAAAAAGAAATATTTACTACAAAAATATTATAAAAACTGATAATATTCAGTATTCAGTTGCTGAAGTTGATGTTGATTTAATTGATGAAATAAATATTCTGCAGGCTACTCATTTAGCAATGAAAAAGGCTGTATCAGAACTTCCAAATGTAGAATTTGCACTGATAGACGGTCTTCCTGTCAAAAATTTTACTCTTCCTAATACTGCTATAGTTAAAGGTGATTCAAAGTCGGCGAGTATTGCAGCTGCAAGTATAATTGCAAAAGTGTACAGAGATAACCTGATGATAAAATATTCATTAGAATATCCTGAATATTCATTTGAGAAAAATAAAGGTTATGGAACAGTTGAACATTTGAACGCAATCAAAAAATACGGTCCTTGTCCAATACATAGAAAGTCATTTGCCCCGGTTAGTGATTATTATATTGTTGATAAAAAAATACAACAGAAATTTAAATTTGAATAATTATTTAGTTATACTTTTTAAGGAGTTAGGAAATGTCCAAATATCCACTTGAAACAATACGTCATAGTGCAGCACACCTTATGGCTGCAGCTGTCAAAGAATTATATCCGGATGTAAAATTTGATATTGGACCTTCTACCGCAGACGGGTTTTATTACGATTTTGATTTGGACTACCACTTCGTGCCTGAAGATTTAAAAAAAATAGAGAATGTAATCAAAAAAAATATTAATCTGAAAATACCTTTTGAGTATTTGGAAGTAAATAGATCAGAAGCTGTAAAGTTACTGTCCGATCTTAACCAAAACTATAAACTAGAGCGTTTAAGTGATATACCTGAAGGGGATAAAATAACCTTTTATAAAGTTGGCGATTTTATAGATCTTTGCCGTGGTCCTCATGTAGCGCACAGTGGCGAAATCGGAGCTGTTAAGTTATTGAATATTGCCGGTTCTTATTATAGGGGTAAAGAAAATAATCCTATGCTCCAGAGAATTTACGGAACTTCTTTTTTTAATAAAAAAGATTTGAATGTATACCTTAAACAGCTTGAGGAAGCTAAAAAAAGAGATCATAGAAAATTAGGTAAGGAGTTAGATCTTTTCAGTATTTCTGATCAGATTGGTGGAGGACTGGTTCTCTGGCATCCTAAAGGTGCAAAAATAAGAAATACTTTTGAAACCTACTGGAAAGATGAACATTACAAAAATGGTTATGATCTCCTTTATACGCCTCATATCGGACGTTCAAAGCTTTGGGAAACAAGCGGACATTTAAGTTTTTACCAGGATGCTATGTATGCTCCAATGGATATTGATGGAAGTGATTACTATGTAAAACCTATGAATTGTCCTTTTCATATTGAAATTTACAGATCAAAATTAAGATCTTATAGAGAACTACCGCTAAGATGGGCAGAACTTGGAACAGTATATAGATATGAAAAAAGTGGTGTGCTTCATGGGTTACTTAGAGTAAGAGGTTTTACTCAGGATGATGCTCATATAATTTGTACACCTGAGCAGATTGAATCTGAAATTTCTGAAGTTCTTAGGTTTAGTTTGGATATATGGAAAGCTTTTGGTTTTACTGAAATTAAAGCTTATTTGGCTACCAGGCCTGAAAAAGCAGTAGGAGATCCTGAAAAATGGGAAAAGGCATTAGTCTCATTAGAAAAAGCTGTTAAAGAACAGGGATTAGACTGTGAAATAGACGAGGGTGGCGGTGCTTTTTATGGTCCTAAAATTGACCTTAAAATTAAAGATGCTATTGGTAGAGAGTGGCAGATGAGTACTATTCAGTTTGATTTTAATCTTCCTGAACGCTTCGATATGAATTATGTAGGTGAAGACGGTCAGAAGCATAGACCCTTTATGGTCCATAGAGCTTTGCTGGGGTCGATAGAAAGATTTTTTGGGATACTTGTTGAACATTATGGAGGAGGATTTCCTCTCTGGCTTGCGCCCGAACAGGTTAGAATACTGCCTATTACTGATAAAAACCACGAATATGCCTTTTTATTATGTAGAGAGCTAAAAAAGCTGGGACTAAGTGTAGAAGTTGATAATCGTTCAGAAACGATTGGGCTAAAAATTAAAAATTCAAGAAATACTAGAATTCCTTATATTGTTGTTGTAGGTGATAAGGAAGCGGAAGATAATACTGTTTCTGTCAGGTCCAGAAGAGAAGGACAGCTCGGAGCTATACCTTTAGAAGAATTTAAAAATTTACTTTTAAATGATTTAATGAAGAAGATTTGATATTAATTGTATATAATGTAGATATTAATTTGAAATATAATAATTTTATTGTATTTTTAAAACTCTTCGTTATGTATTTTTTTTGTTAATTAAGGAGGAAAGAAAATAGCTAAATTAGTTAAAAATGCTGGTCAGCTAGCTGCTGATGAAGTGAGATTGATTTCGGATAACGGTGATCAGCTAGGTATAGTGCCTAAAACAAAAGCTTTTGAAATAGCAAAAGAGGCAGGACTTGATTTAGTAGTTGTTGCAGAAAAATCTGCGCCGCCGGTTTGTCGGGTGCTTGATTATGGAAAGCTTCGCTATGAACAGAAACAGAATCTTAAGAAGCAGAAAAAAAATCAGCATGCACAAAAGTTGAAAGAAATTAGATTTCGTGTAAATATAGATGATCACGATTATAACTATAAAGTAAACCATGCAAAGGGATTTTTAGAAAAAGGCTATAAAGTAAAAATAGCTCTGGTTTTTAGGGGTCGTGAAGCAGCTCATAAAGATATAGGTTTTGAAATAGTAAATAAAACGATAGAAGATTTAAAGGAACATGGAAATGCAGATGGTAAAACAGTACTTTCCGGAAGAACAATTTCAGTATCTTTGAATCCAATTAAATAATTTGTGATTAGTTGATATTGGCTGGCATCGGCCTTATCAGGTATTTTGCAAAAATATAAAATAAGGAGAATAACGATGCCTAAAATGAAAACAAGGAAGTGTGCGGCTAAGCGTCTAAAACAGACGGGCACAGGTAAATACCGCCATAATAAAGCAGGTTCACGTCATATTTTGACTAAAAAGAGTGCTAAACGCAAACTGCGTTTACGTAAAGACGGTGAAGTTAAGAGTACTGAAATCGGAAGAATAAAATCATCTTTACCTTACGGTTTATAGAATTGAGAATCTGCTAATTTTAATGGAGAAATTATATTATGGCTAGAACAACTTTTGCAGTTGCGTCTCGTAAAAGACGTAGACGTGCTTTAAAAAGAGCTAAAGGCTTTTACGGTGCAAGAAGTAAAAATATCAGAACAGTTTATGATGCAATAGATAAAGCTGATGCACATGCATATGTAGGAAGAAAACAGAAAAAACGTCAGTATAGACGTCTTTGGACTGTTAGAATTAATGCTGCATGTAGAATGAGTGACATGAATTACAGTTCTTTCATGCACGGCTTAAAGCTTATTGATATTGATATTAATAGGAAAATGCTTTCTGAAATAGCAATACATGATGAAGAAGCTTTTGCTGTTTTGGTTAATAAAGCTAAAGAAGCTTTAAAAAAACATAATTCTTAATAATTAATTAAATTTTTATAAGCAGCCTTTAACAAAGCAGTTCCTATTATGGATTATAAGTTTTGTTAAAGGCTGTTTTTTTACAGGCTTATGAGTATAGAAACAATTAATAAAGATTTAACCAGTATCATTAATGATGTCAGGCAAAGATTGAATTCTGATTCGGGGAAAAAGAATATTGAAGCTATTAAAATTTCTGTTTTAGGTAGAAAAGGAACTTTGACTCTGTTAACCAGACAATTGGGAACTATTGACAAAGTAGACAGACCTGCTGCCGGAAAATTAATTAATGATATTAAAAATCAAGTTATAAAATTGCTGGAAGATGCACTTGTAACTGCTGAAAACAATACAGACAAAGAAGATGATTCTTTGGATGTTTCTCTTCCTGGAAGAAGGTGGAATTATGGTAAAAAACATCCTATAACACAAACAATAGATGACTGTGTGGCGATTTTTAGAAGAATAGGTTTTATTGTGGCAGACGGTCCTAATATAGAAACAACATATCATTGTTTTGATGCTCTAAATACACCTGAGGATCATCCTTCTAAAGATGAGACTGATACATTTTACTTTGCTGATGGAAGATTGTTGAGAACTCAAACTTCTACTGTTCAAATCAGGGTAATGGAAAACCAGGAACCTCCTGTAAGAATAATAGCTCCAGGACCATGTTTTCGGCGTGATACACCTGATGCTTCACATAGTGCTAATTTTCATCAGCTGGAAGGATTATATATAGATAAAAATGTATCAATGGCTGATTTAAAAAGCACTCTGCTATATTTTGCTAAAGAATTGCTGGGAAATTCAGTAAAAATTCGTTTTCGCCCTCATTTCTTCCCTTTCACAGAACCCAGTATCGAATATGACTTTTCTTGTACAACATGTAATGGAAAAGGATGCAGACTCTGCAAATATTCAGGTTGGCTTGAAATATCAGGAGCTGGTATGGTAGATCCAAATGTCCTAAGAAATGTAGGATACGATCCTGAAATATGGAACGGCTTTGCCTGGGGAATGGGAATTGAACGTATCGCAATGATACGTCATGGGATTAATGATATACGGTATTTTTATGATAATGATTTAAGATTTCTGAATCAGTTTTAAGGTTTTTAAAAATGAATATTTCATATAATTGGTTAAAAAAATATATAGATATACCTTATACTCCTGAGGAGCTGGTTGAAAGGCTTACAATGGCTGGTATAGAGGTTGAAAGCATATCTAAGACAAATACGTTGCCTGAAGGTTTGATTGTTGCAGAAATTCTTGAAAGAAATATGCATCCAAATGCAGATAAACTTTCAATCTGCCGTGTTGATACTGGATCAGAAGAACTTCAGATCGTTTGCGGTGCACCAAACTGTGATATCGGCAAAAAAGTAGTTTTAGCTACTATTGGAACAGTATTTGATGACGATGGTAAGAAGTTTAAAATCAAAAAATCTAAACTTCGCGGGGTTGAATCTTATGGAATGCTTTGCAGTTCATCAGAACTTGGCTTAAATGAAGATCATAGCGGTATAATGGAACTTCCGTTAAAAACTTTGACTGGTATTTCAGTTAATAATTTATTTGAATCTGATACAGTCTATGAATTGGAAATTACACAAAATCGTCCTGACTGGCTTTCTTTTATTGGTATTGCAAGAGAAGTTAGGGCTTTATCAGGAAAAGTATTAAGATTGCCTGAAGTTAAACTGCCTGAAAAACAAGAAGATAAAGAATATTCCGATTTAATAAATATTAAAGATTATGAATTATGCCCTAGATATACGGGCAGAGTAATAAGAGGAGTCACTGTAAAAGAGAGCCCTGATTGGTTAAAACAGGCCTTGATTAGCATTGGTTTAAGACCAATTAATAATATAGTTGATATTACGAATTATGTATTATTTGAATTGGGACAACCTCTACATGTTTTTGATTTAGACGAACTAAATGAAAATAGAGTAATCATACGCAGAGCTGAAAGCAATGAGAAAATTGTTGCGCTTGATGGGAAAGAATATGCTTTATCAAATGATAATCTGATAATTGCTGATGCAGAAAAACCAGTTTGCATTGCAGGTGTTATGGGAGGAGAGCATAGCGGTGTTACAGAGAAAACTAAAAATATTCTTATAGAGTGTGCCTACTTTAATAAATCAAATATCCGTGCTACTTCTCATAAATTAGGATTGTCATCAGATTCTTCTCATAGATTTGAAAGAGGTGTCGATAATGAAATGATTAGCAAAGCCAGCGACAGAACTGCTTCATTAATTTTAGAACTTGCTGGTGGTGTTATTTGTTCAGATTTTATAGATATTAAAAACAAGGATTTTATTCCTGTACCAAAAACTGTCGAGTGCAAGTTTAAAAATATAAGAAACTTACTTGGAACTAATATATCAAATAAAGAAATTATTGATATTTTTCAAAAACTTGATTTACTTGTAACAAAGATAAACGATGAAAAATGTGATGTAACTGCTACATTATTTAGACTTGACATTGAAAGAGAAGCTGATTTAGCTGAAGAAATTATCAGGATATATGGTCTTGAAAGAATTCCATCAGTAGATGTTTTTGTAAAACAGGGAGGTTCTATAAAACAGGATGCTTATCTTGCTGTCGAAGAAGCAAGAAATCAACTTGTTTCATTTGGTTTTTCTGAATCAGTTAATTACACATTAATCGATAAAATGAATATCTTGAACAGTAATACTTTACATGAAAATGATTTGTTAGAAGTATCTAATCCCATAAGTTCTGAAAATTCAGTAATGAGGCCTTCTCTAATTTATGGTTTAATGCAAAATGTGGGAAGAAATGTTTCTCATAATAATCATGAAATAAAAATATTTGAAATTGGTAAGGTTTATTCTGCCAATAAACAATGTAGTGAAGAAAAATATTCCAGCTGTCTTGTATTAACAGGGAGAAAGCATCCTGAACGTTATTCAGACGAAAAAAATATTTGTTATGATTTTTACGATCTGAAAGGTTTATTGGAATCATGGCTTGATGAAAGAAATATTGAAAATATTATCTGTAAAAAATCTGATTCTTCATTTTTTAAGAAAGGCATCAGAGCTGACTTTGTTGTCAATAATCAAACAATAATTTCTTTTGGGGAGGTTAATCCGCTTTTTACTAAAGGAATGCGGTTAAAAGCTCCTGTTTTTGCAGCTGAAATAGAACTTGATAGAATACTAAAAATTAAGGAAAAATCAATTCAATACAGTGCAATATCCCAATTTCCATCAACATCTCGTGATTTTGCTTTAATTGCTGATAAATCATTGGAAAGCTCACAGATAATTGAAGTTGTGAAAAGTGTAAAATGCAATATCCTTGAAAAAATTGAATTATTTGATTTATATGAGGATGATTCTTTAGGAGAAAATAAAAAGAGCTTAGCATACTCTTTAACTTATAGGAGTCACAGTAAAACTTTAACAGATAAAGAAGTTAATACAGCCCATGAAAAAATCAGAAATATGCTATCAAATAAACTTTCAATTGAATTAAGGTAAGCGTAAATTTGAGTACATCTTTTAATAGATTTTAATTGTTATAAATTTTGATTTTCTAATATAAACTAAAAGGAAATTAAAATGCTTAATCCTAATTCACCAAGAGTAAAGAAGTGGTCTTCCATTGTGGATGA
>PVBE010696004.1_pt1 | contig 12679 bp, 10 predicted proteins | sample 1631181 | NCBI WGS metagenome assembly PVBE01 (sample SAMN08397723, study PRJNA350692) | Marine metagenome, whole genome shotgun sequencing project. | isolation source: water | place: Pacific Ocean | collected 2012-04
CTTGGCCTGCATGCCGTCGAGGTGGTCTCCCAACAGGTAGTTGTGCACCAGCATCGCGCAGAGCGCCCCGAACAGCTGCCGGTTCTCCCAGACCCCGAGGGTGCACAGCGGCGCCAAGACCCACATGAAGGCCGCCGAGGCCAGGGTGATGATGTTGGCCGGCATGCGGGCCGGGATCAGCCGGTGCCACAGGGCCACGTAGTACTTCTTGTAGTAGGGCAGCGCGTAGGACTGGTCCACGCAGTTGTAGGAGTAGGTCTCCTGGGGCGCGCGCTCCCTCGGCGGCCGCTGATCGGTGGGGTCGGACACGGGGCCTCCTCGACTCGACGGCCCGTGTTATATCACATTTTGTGGTATGGTTTCGTCCACAGGAGGAGAGATGGAAAACGGACAGATGCTGGTCAACGTCACCTACCGCCAGATGGTCATCCAGGAGGAGGCCGTGCTGGAGGCGGAGGGTTTTCTGCACACCGACAGCCCCATGCCGGTGAACACGGCGCTGACGATCTCCCCCGCCGGTCAGCCGGAGCCGCTGGTGTCGGCCCAGGTGACCTCGGTGGTGGAGCAGCGCAAGGGCCGTAAGAATGAGCCCGACACCGAGGGCGGCATGAACCTCAGCTTCCTCACCGACGGACAGGACCTGGCCGAGCTGCTCGGCGGAGGCGCGGCGGCCGAGCCGGCCGAGCCCGAGGCTATGGAGATGGAGGCCGGAAAGCCCGAAGAGGTGGAGATGGAGGCCGGAGAGCCCGAAGAGGTGGAGATGGAGGCCGAAGAGGCCCCCGAGGTGGTGGCCATGACCGCCGACGAGACCGGCGAGCACGCCCCGACCCAGGTCAAGACCATCGACCTCCAGGTCCCCGACGCGGTGCGGGAGGCGGCCGAGGCCATGGAGGCCGAGGAGGCCGAGGAGGCGGAGCCCGAGCCGGAGCCTGAACCCGAGCCGGAGCCCGAGCCCGAACCCGAGCCGAAGAAGAAGAAGAAGGGTCGCCGCCGTCGCAAGAAGAAGAAGAAGTAGCCCCCGCCCCACGTTTCCCGGGGTGATCAACGGAACGGAGCAGCGCGATACCGCGCTCCCCGAAAAGAGCAAAGAGCGTCGAGCGGTCGCCAAGAGGACTGAAAGCTAAAAGCCAAAAGCTAAAAGCTAAAAGCTAAAAGCTGAAAGCTCAAAGCTGATCGTAGCGCTGACCGCTCAGCGACAGCGCTGGACGTTGCCCTTGACCACTTCCTTGCAGCCGTCGTTGGGCTTGCTGCCCTTTTTGACGCAGTCCATGTAAAAGCCTGGCGCCCCGCACCCCGGCACCAGCAGCAGCCAGCCGCCGCCCACGCACTTGCCCCCCTTGAGGGCGCACTTGGCCACGGTGGCCGTGGGGTACTGGGCCTCGGCCTTCTTGTCGCAGTTGTAGTCGAAGGACTTGGTGCCGCTGATGGGATCCTTGAAGTAGCTGGTCTGGTTCGGGTGCACGTCCTTGAGGTCGTCGTCGCAGTCCGAGTCGAGCTTGCTGTAGCCCTGGGGCTTTTCGCAGGCCTTCTTGCTCTCTGTGGCGTCGCCGTAGCCGTCGCCGTCGCCGTCCTTGTAAAACAGCGACTTGGGGCAGTCCTTGCACTGGCCGCTGGCGCAGCCGTAAGTGCAGGTCTCCTTGGTCTGCTTGCCCGCGGCGTCGCAGGAGATCTTCACGTCCTTTTCGCAGGTATCGGGCGACGACGGCGTGCACTGGTTGCACCGCCGGGCGGTGGCGTTGCAGCCGTAGGTGCAGGGGACCTTCTCCACGCCCCTGCCCTTGGCCCCGCAGCGCAGCATCACCTTGTCCGACTGGCAGGCGACGAAGGTAAACGGCGTGCAGCTAAAAGGGGTGGCGCTCTTTTTTGGCTGGCTGTCGGGGCTCACCCCGGCGTCGGGGTCCAGCGGCGGGGGCGTGGCGGCGCCGTCCGCCTCGGGCGGCCAGGCCACGGCCGGATCGAAGTCCGCGTTATCCACCGTGCATCCTGCCAGCGCCACCAGCACTAAGGCGAAGCCACATACAGTCTTGCTTGCCAAGTGACCCTCCCGGTCCATCGTGGCCGGAGTTCTGCCACTGATCGGACGGCGGCGCAAGGGGGAATTGGGGAGCGGCCCGGAGGCCATGGACTCAGCCGTAGGGGAACCAGGCGCAGAGCGCGCGGACGGCGTCGGACAGCGCGGCGGGATCGGCCTGGTCCGCCGAGGCCAGCGCCAGCAGCGCGTCGGCGCCGCTGACCCGGGGATCCAGGCCCGGGACCTGGCGGGCCGTCTCGGCCAGCCGCGCGGCCAGCTCGCGGGCCTGGGACAGCTCCCGCTCACCCCCGGCGGCCAGCAGGTCCAGGGCCAGCTCGCCCAGGGCGGTGCGCACGCCGAAGCGCAGCAGGGCCCCGCCAACGAAGGTGGTGTCGGCGGCCTCCCGCAGGCCCTGGCGGCCCGCCCCGGCGTGGCCGTGGGCCAGCAGGGCCAGGGCCCGGTGCTTGAGCAGCAGGGCCCGGGGGTAGGGGGCCGCCGGCGAAAGGGGAGCCAGGGCGCGGTCCGCCTCCGTGACGGCCCGGCGCGCTCGCCCGCAGGCGGTGAGGGCGCGGGTGGCGCCTAGGCCGAGGAAGGCCCGGTTGATGGCGCGGCCGTACTGCACGCGGCGGTTGGCCCGCAGCCCCTGGCGGTAGATCTCCAGGGCCCGCTCGGGCTCGCCCCGGCGCAGCTGCAGGTTGCCGAGGTAGCACAGCTCCCGGGGCACCTCGTCATGGTAGGCGGCGCGGATCAGCTCCAGGGCGCGGTCCAGCAGCTCCTCGGCCTCGTCCAGGCGGCCCTGGAAGGTGAGCAGCTCGCCCAGGTTGCCCAGGGTCTTGGCCCGCTCGCGCTTGTCCTGGCGCAGCTGCCGCTGCAGGTCCAGGTTCTCGCGCAGCAGGGCCTCGGCCTCGTCCGGGCGAAACAGGTCGCGCAGCAGCACCGCCAGGTTGCCCCGGAAGCCGAGGTACAGCCGCGGATCCAGCTCGCCCTGGTCCCACAGCCGTCGGGCAAGGACCCGGGCCCGGTCCAGCAGCCTCCTGGCCTCCTCGGTGCGGCCCATGTGGATCAGCGCTGAGCCGCGTCGCCAGGCCGCCACCAGCTCATCCTGCTGGTGGGCCTCGGCGTCGCCGTCCTGGCGCAGCCGCTCCACCGCCGCCAGCGCCAGGCCCAGCACCTCGGCGGCCATGCCGTGGCTGCCGCGCTTTTCGTAAAGCTCCACCCCAAGGCGCACCGTCCCCTCCACGTCCACCGCCTCGTGAGCCCGCGCCTCCAGGGCCTCCTCGCCAAACACCGCGGCGAGCAGCTCCTCGACGCTGCCCACCGCCCGCACCCGATCATCATCGTGATCGTGACCCTCCGGCACCAGCACCAGCCGCACCTGCGGCCGCTCGCGCAGCACCGCAGCCACCTTCTCCGCCAGCCCGCCCACGGGCAGGATCTTCCCCTGACGGTCCACGCCGCCGGTGACCGCCACGCCCCCGGGCACCTCGGCGCCGGTCCAGGCGGACAGCAGCAGCACCGCCGCGGCCGCGCCGATGGAGCCCCCGTCGGCGACCCAGGATCCCGCGGCCTGCCCGCCCAGGGCCAGGCGACGGTCGGCCAGGGTCGCGGTGGCGGGCGAAAAGAGCCCGCGCCGCTGCAGCAGACGGACCACGGCCGCGCCCGCTCGCTCCACCGCGGCGGCGAAGGCCGCGCCGCAGCCCTCGGGCAGCGGGGCCGGGTTCAGCTCGGTGCGCGGCTCCAGGGACAGCCGGGCCACGAACCCCTCGCCGCTGCAGTCGACGTCCAGCAGCAGGGCCAGCACCGCCGGCCCGGCCTCGCCAGCCGCTTCGCGCTGCTGCAGCCACAGCCGGTAACGCTCCAGGTGGTGGCGCAGCTCCGGGTCCGCGTCGGGCAGCGCGCGCCGCACCAGCTCCAGGGCCCGCCGGCGGTTGCCCAGCGCCTCGGCCTGGTGCCGGGCGCGGTCCAGGGCCTGGAGACCGGTGGTCACCTCAGGCCTCCCGTACCACGGTCCAGGACAGCTCCCGGGCCTGCTGGTCCACCACGTAGCGCAGGCCCACGGTCTTGCCGAACAGCGCCGCCGCCGGCCCCAGCTCCGCCAGCGTCCCCTGGGCCGTCTGCTCCAGCGCCAGCGCCTCGCCTTCCAGGGTGCAGCTCTGGAGCGCCACGTCCGCGTCGGGCTCGTAAAACAGCCCCACCAGGCCCACGGCCCCGCGGCGGAAGTAGACCAGGCGGTGTGTGTGGGCCTCGTCCAGCACCCGCCGGTCCTCGGGGGCGGGGCTCGGTGCCGCCCCGTCGGCGGCCGCCGCACGCAGGGCCGGCGGAGGAGGCAGCGCCAGCACCCGGTGCGCGGGGGCCACCTCGGCCGCGTCGTCGTCCAGGCGCGCCAGCTCATCCAGGCCGGCTCGGGCTGCGCTGGCCAGGCGCCGGCAGGGCAGGCAGGCGGCCAGGTGGTCGTCCACCTCGGCCTGCCGGCCCGCGGGGAGCTCTCCGGCCGCGTGGGACGCCAGCTCCGCGGAGCCCGGGTGTTGGTCGCCGGACCGCGGCTCGCCGCCGAGCAGCCGGTCCACCCCGGCCAGCCAGCCGAGGTCCTCCTGGCAGGCGGGGCAGGCAGCCACGTGCCGCTCCAGCTCCTGGCGGGCCCCGTCGTCCAGCCGCCCGAGGGTCAGCTCCGACAGGCGGTGCGTGGAGCAGGATCTGTGCTCGCTCGATGTCATGCCGACGTCTCCTCTTGCGGCACCGCGCCCCGGCGCACGCAGTCGGCCAGCATGGCCCGGGCCCGGCTCAGGCGCTGCCAGAACGCCTGCACCGAGACGCCCGCCGTGGCGGCGCAGGTGGCCGCGTCTCCGGCCTCGTCCAGGTAGAACAGCTCCACGGCCAGCCGGTAGTGGTCGGCCAGCTGCGAGAGGCAGGCCCACAGCAACCGCGCGCCCTCCCGGCGCAGCAGCGCCCCCTCGGGCCCCTCGGGTCCGGCCGACTCCAGGCGCTCGGGTTCCCGGGGGACAGCCAGGCGCCGGCAGGCGTCCAGGGCGGCGTTGATGGCCACGCGGCAGAAGTAGGTGCTCGGCGCGGCCTTGCCCGCGAAGGCGTTCAGCCCCCGGGCGATGAATCGCACCGTGGCCACCTGCAGCACCTCCTCGGCGTGGTCCGGGCCGGCGCCGTGGGCCGCCAGGGTCTTGTGGATCACCGCCATGGCGGGCCCGCGGAAGTCAGCCAGCAGGGTGTCGATGGCGTCGCGGCGCGCCGCCGCCGCGCCGGCACGGGCCTGCTCCAGCAGCTCGAGCTGCCGGGCGCGGTCCAGCCGTGGACGTACTGTAGGGGCCATGGACGCATTCTACAGGCGTCTCCTCCGGGTCACCAGCCGCGCGCTTCAGCGAGCGCCCGGCTTGCCCTTGTCCAGACAGCCCAGGGGATCGTCGCTGTCGAGGCACGCGTTGAAGCGGGCGGCGGGCGGCTTGCGGGTGACGCGCTTGCCCCTGCCCCGACGCGGCCGCTTCACCGCGGCGGCGGGCGCCACGGTCGGCGCGGCTGGCTTGCGGGCGTCGGCCAGAGCCAGCTTCAGCGCGGCCACGCGTCGGGCGTGGCGGGCCTCGTCCTGGCGCAGCTGCAGCAGCCGCTGCCGGGCCGTGCGCTCCAGGTGGGTCGTGCGTTTATTGGCCTGTCGCAGCTGGCCGGACACCGCCGTCACCCGGGCGCTCTCCTGGTGCAGCGAGAGGCCGAGGTAGCCAGCCACCCCGCCCAACAAAAGCACCGCCAGCGCCGCGGGCAGCCAGCCGCCGCGGCGGCCGCCCTGGTCGCGCAGGGCCAGCTCCTGGCGCTGGCGCTCCAGCTGCAACTGCATCTCCGCCTCCACCCGCGCCCGGCGCTCGGCCTCCTCCAGCCGCAGCAGGTCCTCGCGCTCCTGCCGCTGTACCGCCTGCTGCTGCTGCCGCTCCTCGGCCAGCCGCTGCTCCTCGGCGCGTCGCAGCTCGCGCTCCTCACGCTGCCGCTCCTCCTCCTCTTCCTGCAGCCGCGCCTGCTGCTGCTGCTGTTGCTGCAGCTCCTCCTGCTCCACGCGCTGGCGCTCCACGGCGCGCAGCTCCTTGAGCGAAAAGAGCACCGAGTTCGGCTTCCTCTGGGCTTGTTCCATGGTCGGTCCTTTGGTCGGTTGATACCCCTTGGACCAACCACCAGAGATATCCTGACCAAAAAAGATCCCCTGCCCTTGTCCTGGAGCAAAATGCGAATGGCTAGATCGCCCGGGTGAGGAAGTGGAGTGGTGAGGAGGTGAGGGTGGTCGCAACGCTCAGAAAGTGATCCACTCGGCAGCCAATTAGTGATCCCTTTTCAGGGGTGACAGAAGGGAGCCTCGCACTGCCGAGGCGGGGGACAAGCCCCCGCCCTACTTTTTCTTAGGTGATCAACACAATTGGGCAGTGTGAACCCCAAAGCCTTACTTCCTCACCCCCTCACCTCCTCAACGCGCAGCTTATGGCGCCCTCAATTCGTTCGCAAACCGCCCACCGCCCCTACTTCACCGTGACCTGGCCGTCCGCCGACACGCGGACGTTGGTCATGGCGTCGATGGCGCGTCGCAGCCGGGCCGCCCGGGTGCGCGACAGCTGCCAGAGGAAGGCCGTGCCGTCGGCGCTGGCCGAGGCCAGGGTCTTGCCGTCAGGCGAAAAGGCCACCGAATAGACCCAGTCCCGGTGGCCCAGCAGCGGCTGGCCCAGGGCCCGGGGCCTGCCGGTCAGGTCCCACAGGCGCACCGTGCCGTCGGAGCTGGCCGAGGCCAGGGTCTTGCCGTCCCGGGAGAAGGCCACGGCCAGCACCCAGTGGCGGTGGCCCGTGAGCGCCGGCCCACGCGGCCGCCGGCGGGCCACGTCCCAGAGCAGGATCTTGCCGTCCCCACCCCCCGAGGCCAGGGTCCTGCCGTCGGGCGAAAAGGCCACCGAGTAGACCGTGGCGCCATGCCCCGCCGCCGTGCCCGGACCTAACTTTTGTACTTTCGCCATCCGAGCCCCAACAATTTCAGGCCCTTTCCTGGTGCCCGGACCTAACTTTTGTACTTTTGGCATTTGCCAGAGTTGCACCATGTGGTCTCGCCCGCCCGTGGCCATGACCCGTCCATCGGGTGAAAACGCCAGGGCCGTCACCGCGTCGTCGTGGGCCGCCAGCGTCTCGGTCACCGGTCCGAGCGCGTCGCTCTGGCCCATGCCCCAAAGCTGCACCCGCCCGTCCGAGCGCGCGGCGGCCAGGGTGCGGCCGTTTGGGGAGACGGCCACCTTGTAGATCGCACGCGCCCCGGTCTCCACCGTGGCCACGGGCCTGGACGTGGCCCCGGCCGCCAGGTCCCACAGCCGCAGCCGGCCCTGCCAGCCCTAGGCGGCCATCCACCGCCCGCCGGGGGCAAGGCCCACGGTGTAGACCTCCTGGCCGTGGCTCAGCGTCCGCGGTTTGCGGCGGCGCTCGGACAGGTCCCACAGCCGCACCGTGCGATCCCGGCTGCCGGTGATCAAATGCTTGCCGTCGGGGGTGAACGCCACGGACCAGACCTCCTGGGTGTGCCCGGAGAGGCGCAGCCCCTCACCCCGGCGTGAGGCCAGATCCCACAGGCGCACAGTGTGGTCCCGGCTGCCCGAGGCCAGGGTCTTGCCGTCGGGGGAGAAGGCAACGGTGTGCACCAGGCCGAGGTGCCCCCGCAGGGGCGAACCCAGGCGCGCGCCGCTGGCCGCGTCCCACAGCCGCACTACTTTGTCCGCCCCCGCACTGGCCAGGGTCTTGCTGTCGGGCGAGAAGGCCACGGCGAAGACCATGTCACGGTGCCCCGTGAGGGTGCGCTCCCTGGCGGCCGAGACATTGTCCAGCCGCCAGAGCAGCACCCGGGCGTCCAGGCCGGCCGAGGCCAGGTAGCGGCCATCGGGGGAGAAGGCCACGGCGTAGACCCCCTCGGTGTGGCCACGCAGCGGCTGCGAGGTGCCGGCCAGCCGGTCGGTGAGGCGCACCGTCCCGTCCAGGCCCGCCGAGGCGACGAACCGCCCCCGGGGACCGTGGGCCACCGCCATGGCCGCCTTGGTGTGGCCGTCGAAGGTCCCGAGCTGGCGCCGGGAGCCCACGCTCCAGCGCAGCACGCGGCCGTCGGCGCCGGCGCTGACCAGCGTCTCGCCCTCCGCGTCGAAGCTGAGCCCGAAGACCGCGCCCTTGTGGCCGGACAGGGTGGCCAGGCGCCGCCGGGAGCCGACCTGCCAGAGGCTGACGATGCCGTCGCGCCCGGCCGAGGCCAGCAACTTGCCGTCGGGGGAGAAGATCACGTGGTTCACCGCGCCCTGATGACCGCTCAGGGGCTGGCCCACGGGGCGTCGTCGGCGCACGTCCCAGAGGCGCACCGCCCCGTCGCGGCCCGCCGAGGCCAGCAGCTTGCCGCCCGGCGCGTAGGCCACGGCGGTGACCATCTGTTCATGCCCCCGGAGCTGGGCGGCCACGCCCCGGCGCCGCGCCTCCTCCATGAGGGTCAGCACGCCGGCGCCGCTTTCGGCCCGGGAGAGGTTGCGCAGCCAGGCCACGGCCAGGGTCGGGTCGCGGTCCAGGGCCAGCCGCGCCCGCAGCATGACGCCCTGGTCCGCCATCTGCACCGCCCGGTCCCGCTCGCGCACCGCCCGCCGCAGCTGCACCGTGCCGAAGGCCAGCGACGCCAGCACCACGGCCGCCAGCAAGGCCAGGGCCAGCCGCCGCCAGCTGCGGCCGCGACGAGATCCCGCCAGCACGGCCTCGGCCTCGGCGGCACGGGGCCGATGCAGCCGCCGCCAGTGGGCCTCCACCAGGCGCAGGCCGCGACCGCGCAGCACCTCCCGCCGCTGGGCGTCGCCCCAGCGGTCCACCGCCCGGTCCAGCTGCTCCTGGGCCTCGTGCAGCTCGCGCTCGGCCGCGTCGGACCAGCCCCGCACGATGTGGGCCAGCTGGTCGTGCATCAGAGAGTACTCGGCCGTGGCGCCGTGGCCGCCGCCGCGGCAGGCCACCAGGCGGTCGTCCATCAGCTGGCCCAGCAGCGCGCGCAGGCGCACCTCGTCAGCCGGGGCCGCGCTGGCCGCGGAGCTCGTCTGCCACAGAGCGCCCAGGTCCACCCAGCGCCGGGCCTGGGGGCCGGTCATGGCCCGCAGCAGCGACCGCGCCAGCTCCTGCTCGTCGGCGTAACGCGGCGCGCGCAGGGCCTCGTCGAAGTGGCCGCCGAGGATGCGATCCACGCCGCCCAGCTCATCGTACAGCGCCTGATCGATGACCTCGCGCTCCCGCTGGCGCGCCTCGGCGTACAGCCGGCCGCAGACGATCTGCAGCGCCGCCGGCGCCGCGGCCGAGGCCCGGGCCAGCTCGGGCAGCAGGGTGTCGGTCAGCAGGGCCTCGTCGAAGCGCACGCCGGTGCCCTCCAGGGGCGCGGTGATCGCCACGCTGGCCTCCTCGCCGCTGAGGGGCTCCACGGCCACCAGGCTGCGGCCCGCCGAGAGCAGCCCGGCGCGGCCCGCGGCCTGGGCCTCCCGCAGCAGCCGCCCGAGGAAGTCCTCGCGGATTGAGGCCACCACCCGCAGCCCCTCCTGGTGGCGGCCCTCTTCCACCACGTGGGCCAGCAGCCGGGCCAGGGCGCCCTCGCTGGCGCCGGGCAGCAGCGCCCGCTCCAGCTGGTCGAAGATCAGCACCAGGGGAGTGCGGGGCCAGACCTCCACCAGGCGGTCCACGATACGCATGGCGTTGTCGCTGTACTCCGACAGCAACAGCACGCCGCAGCCGAGGTCGGTGAGCAGCGGCACCAGGCCGGCCTGCAGCAGCGAGGTCTTGCCTGCGCCCGAGGCCCCCGACAGCACCGTCAGCCGGCGCGTGTCCACGTTGTGCTCCAGCCGGCGGCAGAGGGCGGCCCGGCCGTGGAAGCGCTGGGCGTCCTCGGTCTGGAAGGCCTGCAGACCGCGGTAGGGCTCGCCGGCGCCGGGCGCGGCGTCCGGGCGCCGCCAGATCAGCTCCATCGACAGGTGCGGCGCCTGCAGGCGGAAGGGCTCGGCCTGGACCCCCACGCCGCAGAGCGTGATGAAGGCGCGCACCACCGCCGGGTCCAGGTCGCCGCTGCCGAGGGAGACAGTCTCGGCCTGCTGCACCACCCGGGCCAGGTGCTCGGGGTCGAAGATGGTGCCGCCGCCCTCCACCTCGGTGGTGATCCAGTCGTCGAGGTCCACGGCGATGGAGATCAACACCGCCAGGTCCGAGGCCCGGGCCCGGTGCCCCTGCTTCTGGTGGTGGCTGGCGTAGTTGCCCCAGCCGAGCAGGGTGTGCAGGTGCAGGGCGATGCGGGCGGGGATCACCTCCACGTCGTTGTACAGCCGCTCGATGACCGACGCGCACTGACCCTGGTCCAGCCGGGCGGCCAGCCCCCGGGCCCGCGCACCGGCCACGTGGGCGAGGATGCGCCGCAGGGCCTGCTCCGCCGTGATGCGGAACTGAGTCAGCGCCTCGCGCAGGTAGCCCAGCTCCCACAGGGCCAGGGTCTTGCCCACCTGCTGGCGCACGTCCCGGTCGCCGATGCGCAACAGCAGGGTGCGCACGGTCTCCAGGGGATCGGGGGTGGGCTCTGTCATGGTCCGTACTATATTACGGCATCAGACGAACCAATAATCCTCTCCTGGAGTCGTATAACAATCATGGTCATCTGGATCGCGCTGCTGACGGGGAGCCTGCTGGCTTGCGCGGGCTTGTTGGCGGGCCGCGTGCTCTACCGGCGGCGGCGCTACGACGAGGAGTGGAAGGTGCTCACCGACCCCATACCGAAGCTGCTCAACGCCGCGCTGGTGCTCTGCTGCCTCGCCGCAGCGGCCAGCGGGGTGCAGTGCGTGCGCACCGCCGGCGATCCCCGGCCGACCCTGGTACAGGTGGCGCGCACCGTGGCCGTCGCCGACACCGCGCCCGCAAAGTCCGCGTCGTCGCCGGCCACCCCCGCGACCCTGCGCGCGCTGATGACGCGCCTGCGTCCCCTGCACCAGCTCATGGGGAAGCCGCAGCCCGGCGACTGGCTGGCCCGGCACAGAGAGTCGGGGCAGACCTTCGCCCAGTACCTCGACGCCAACCCAACCCGACCCACCGGCACGCGCAACGCCCTCTACGTCCAGCCCATCGGGGCCTTCAACACCCTGGAGCGCAAGGTGCTGCAGCTCACCGCCGATTTCATGTCGCGCTACTTCTGCCTGCCGGTGAAGGTGGCCAGGGACCTGCCGCTGTCCGCCATCCCCGCCCGGGCCCGGCGCACCCACCCCTCCTGGGGCGACCACCAGATCCTGAGCACCTACGTGCTCAATAACGTGCTCAAGCCGCGGCTGCCCGCCGACGCCGTGTCGTACCTCGCCCTGACCACCTCGGATCTGTGGCCGGGGGGCGGCTGGAACTTCGTCTTCGGCCAGGCCTCGCTGCGGGACCGCGTCGGCGTCTGGTCCGTCTACCGCAACGGCGAGCCGCAGAAGAGCCCGACCCACTTTCGCCAGTACCTGCTGCGCACGCTCAAGACCGCGACCCATGAGACCGGGCACATGTTCTCTGTCTGGCACTGCACCAAATACGAGTGCAACATGTGCGGCAGCAACAGCCGCCCCGAGTCGGACCGCCGGCCCCTGGCCCTGTGCCCCGAGTGCGTGGCCAAGGTGACCTGGGTCGCCAAGTGCGATCCGACCCGGCGGTTTTCGAGGCTGCTGGACTTCTCCAAACAGCACGGGCTGGCGCGGGCAACGGCCTATTACCAGAAGGCGCTGGCCACGGCTCGCTGAGCCGGCGCCCCGTGGCGGTGTGCTATCCTTTGCGCTGCACAGTCGGAGAGCAACGCCCCATGGGCCGCAAGCGAGAACGATCACAGACCAAGGAGCGCCTGTCGCCCACCCACACGGTGGCCAACCTCACCGACGACTTCATGGATGATCTCAACATGCCGCAGCTGCCCGAGCGGATCCCCGCCCGCCTGGCGGACGCCCTGCACAAGCGGGTGCAGGCCATGCTGTACCACATGCGGGTGGCGACCCAGGAGCGCTACGTCGGGGCCATGGAGCTGCGCCTTGTGCGCGACGCCCACCGGGCCGTGCTCACGGCCTACGAGCTGGGCATCAAGGACAGCGAGACCTACTACGCCGCCTTTCGCCGCCAGGCCGAGGAGATGGGCTACGAGCGCTGTGAGGTCGGCTACCGCAAGAAGCTCTGGGGGCAGTAGCCGGCTAAACGGGCGCTCGCGATTGGAAATCACCGAGCCAGCGCCTCCGCGGCAGCGGGCTACGGGTTTCAGGCTGCTGGCTACGAGGCCACTTTGCGCCAGCTTCTTGGCCTCGGAAAGGTGCAGCTCTGTCGACAGTCCGCTCGGCCCGGTTTCAAGGTGGCGCGCCGGCAGGAGCCGAGGAAAGCACGTAGCCCATACGCAAGCAGAGCTTGCCTGCCAGCCAGAGGCCCGGAGCCTGGAGCCCTGATCACAGGGCGCCCCGTCCGGCGCCACCCCTTGAACGCCGGAGCCCGGAGCCTGGAGCCCTGATCACAGGGCGCCCCGTCCGGCGCCACCAATGCCTACGTCAGCGCCTGGTTCGACGCCATCCTCGCAGGCGGGATTGGCCGCTTCTGGAGGTGCTGGCGCCCGGGTGCATCCATGGCCACCAAGAGGGCTGATAAAGGGGGAAGCGTGGCACTGGC
>PVBE010618674.1_pt1 | contig 12677 bp, 6 predicted proteins | sample 1631181 | NCBI WGS metagenome assembly PVBE01 (sample SAMN08397723, study PRJNA350692) | Marine metagenome, whole genome shotgun sequencing project. | isolation source: water | place: Pacific Ocean | collected 2012-04
ACTTGCTTGCGGTTGTTGCGGCCTGGGGCAGCGATGATGCGGATGCGGATGTTGATGGTGATGGCATTGTTGGCACCGACGACCTGCTCGCCGTGATCGGTGCTTGGGGACCGTGCGAGTAGCAGCACCTCCGAATTCACGGGGGTGTTGTTGAGGCGATCGACTTATCGCCTCACGAACGCATGATCTTCCGGGTCGCGGCCACCTTGACTTCGTCTGGCAGCGGCAGTTCAGCGAGCATTGAGAGCACCGTGGAGAGGTCCGGCCAGAGTCGGGATGACCTGCCGCCCTAGCACACCGCAGAGAGCATCTCATCAACACTCTTCTTCGCATCACCGAACAGCATGCGAGTGTTGTCGTGGAAGAAGAGCGGGTTGCCGACGCCGGCATAGCCGGTGGCCATGCCACGCTTCATGACGACGACGAGGCGGCTCTTCCAGACCTGCAACACCGGCATGCCGGCGATGGGACTGTTGGGATCGTTTTCAGCACCAGGGTTCACGATGTCGTTGGCACCAATGACGAGGACGACGTCGACCTCTGGAAGGTCGTCGTTGATCTCGTCCATCTCCAGAACGATGTCGTAAGGGATACCAGCTTCGGCGAGCAGCACATTCATGTGTCCGGGCAAGCGGCCGGCGACGGGGTGAATGGCGAATCGCACATCGACGCCGTCATCTCGAAGCTTCTGGGTGAGGTTGGAGAGCGAATGCTGGGCCTGCGCAACGGCCATGCCGTAGCCGGGAACGATTACAACCTTCTTGGCCAACAGCATGTGATCTACGGTGTCCTCGGTGGAGATCTCAATCACCTCACCCTGCTCACCATCACCCGTTGCGACCGTGCCTTCGGCAGCGCCGAAGCCGCCGAGGATGACGCTCACGAATGAGCGGTTCATGCCGCGACACATGATGTACGAGAGGATGGCACCGCTGCTGCCGACAAGCGCGCCGGTAATGATCAGCAGGTCACTGCTGAGCATGAACCCCGCAGCCGCCGCGGCCCAACCCGAGTAGGAGTTGAGCATCGAGACAACAACGGGCATGTCCGCGCCGCCGATCGCCATGACCATGTGAACGCCGAATAAGCCGGTGAGCACTGTGGCACCGATCAGAATGATGACGCCTGTTGCGTCCACAACGAACATGCCTTCATCTGTGACGGCGCCGCCGACAAACCAGATGCCGAGCAGCACAGTGATGATGATCGCGATGAGATTCAGCAGATGGCGGCCCGGCAGCATGAGTGGCTTGCCCGACATGACGCCGTGCAACTTCAGACCCGCGATGATGGAACCCGTTAGCGTGATGGCGCCGACGCAAATTCCGATGTACACCTCGATCTCATGGACCGTGGCTTCAGCAACGGTCAGACCCCCGTGGGGATCGAGAAAACTTGCAAACCCGACTAGGACAGCTGCTGCGCCTACGAAGGAATGCAGCAGCGCGACGAGTTGCGGCATTTCGGTCATTTGGACGCGGGACGCCAAGACGCCACCGATTGCAGCGGCTGGAACCATGGCGATGACAAGCACGCCGTATCGCGTGACATCCGGACCGATGATGGCCGCGGCCAGTGCGATCACCATGCCGATGATGCCGTACCACGTGCCGCGAGTTGCTGTCTCCTGTTTGGACAATCCGCCCAGACTCAGGATGAACAGGATTCCCGCGACGAGGTAGGCGATGGTGGCGAGCGAACTGCCACTGCTCTCTGCCGAAGCAGGGAGGGCCGCGTCACTTGTAGCCAGAAGCGTCTGGAAGAAGGATGGCACGCCGCTATCTCCTGAACATCGCCAGCATGCGACGGGTCACCATGAACCCGCCGGCGATATTGATCGTCGCGAAGAAGACTGCAATGGCTCCGAGAACCACTGCGCCGAGAGTAGAACCGGCGGATAGATGAAGGAGTCCGCCGAGAATGATGATGCCGCTAATGGCGTTGGTGACACTCATGAGCGGCGTGTGCAGCGCAGGGCTGACACTCCAGACCACCTGCCAGCCTACGAAGCAGGCCAGTACGAATACGGTGAAGTGTGTGGCAAAGGATGCTGGAGCCCAAAGGCCGATGACCAAGAGAAGCAGCACGACTGCGATGCATCCAACGATGGTCGAGAGTCCCTCGATCATTCGCTTGGAGGCAGCCGGGCTCGTTGCTTCGTCGGCGGGTTCGGGTCGCTTGCCGAAGTCCTTGGAGTAGTCCGGCGCGATGCTCGGCTCTTCGGGCTTTGGGGGCGGCCAGGTAACCGCCGCGTCGTGCGTGATCAGCGATCCTCGCACAATCTCGTTGTCCAGATCGATCGTCAGCGATTCCGCGCCGCCCAACTCGTCGAGCATGGCGGCGAGCGCGTTGCCGTAGAGCCTGCTTGAGAGGGCAGGCATCCGAGCCGGCAAGTCGGTGTAGCCGATGATGGACACACCATGATGCTCGACGATTTTGCCCTTTTCGGTCAAAGCGCAGTTGCCGCCGCGTTCAGCGGCGAGGTCAACGATGACCGAGCCTTCCTTCATGGTCTCGACCATGCCTGAAGTAATCAGAACGGGTGCATCGCGACCGGGGATCATTGCGGTCGTGATGATGATGTCGACTTCGAAGGCCTGCTCGGCGAAGAGTTTCATCTCCGCTTCGAGGAAGGCCTCACTCATGACCTTGGCGTATCCGCCTTCGCCCTCGCCTGACTCTTCGAAGTCCAGCACGAGGAAATCGGCGCCGAGACTCTCGACTTGTTCCTTCACGGCGAGTCGTGTGTCAAACCCGCGAACAATGGCGCCGAGACCCCTCGCTGTCGTCATCGCGGCAAGTCCTGCCACACCGCCGCCGATCACAAGCACCTTGGCCGGTTCGACTCGTCCGGCTGCGGTCATTTGCCCGGAGAAGAAACGTCCGAACCGATTTGCCGCTTCGATGATGGCCCGGTAGCCAGCGATGTTCGCCAAGGCACTGAGTACATCGAGTTTCTGCGCACGGCTGATTCGTGGAACACAGTCCATGGCGATCGTCGTGACGCCGCGGGCGGCGAGTTCGGCAACCAGTTCCTCGTTCGATGCGGGCCAGATGAGACTGAGCAGGATGGCGCCCCGCGAAATGAGTGCGATTTCGCTGCTGGTCGGAGGATTCACCTTGAGGACAACGTCGGCCTGCGCGTAGACATCGGTTGCGGTGTCACAGATGGTGCCACCGGCTTCCAGATACTTTGCGTCAGAGCAGTCCGCTTGAGCTCCGGCACCGGTCTCGACCAGCACATCAAAGCCCATTTTTCGCAGCCGTTCAACGGTCCGAGGAACGACCGCGACACGGCGCTCCTCGCTTGTGGTTTCGCGGGGAATGCCGATTTTCATAACGGGTGTGTTTCTCCGGTGTGGAGCTGGAAAACAGGCCGCGAATGGCCATAGGGGGAGTGATCATAATGACCTGAACGCATCCCTGTGGCTGAATCACAGACCATTTGGTCTGGAATTTTAGGGCGAGCCAACCAGTTGCCAGAGAATGGTTGTGGCACAGTCAAATATAAGAGGTTCTTTTTATTGGAAATTGTGACACCGCAGCGTCGGCGTTGCCGCATGTCTTTGTATTGGGGATGTGTGTGAAGGCCGAGCCCAACGGGGTGTATCGGGTGGGGGGTGTATCGGGTGGGGGGTGTATCGGGCGGGGGGTGTATCGGGGCATTGGGGGCGCGACGGGGGCCGAAGAAGCAATGGGGTACTGCAGTCAACGAAACGGGGGGTCGCGCGTCAATCCGGCGGTGAGAAGGACAAAACGATGGCGGAAGCCTTGTGGATATCCATTTCCTCCTCGTGGATATCCATTTCCTATGGGGCTCTACCAGTCGCCGCGGTGTTGCAGACGATCGTCTGCAATACCGCGGATTTGATAGCGTGAGACCCCTTGAGTGGCCATCAGTCGGCAAGAACGACTCTTGGATGATCTTGTCCGGAGTAGTACCCTGTTCGCTTGGAGGGCCCTTGCATGTCGGATCAATTGGCGTGGTCGTTGGTGGCTTCGGTGGCGGTGGCAGGTTCTGCGATGGCTCACGACCATGAGCCGGATTGGCTTGAGTCAGTCGGTCAGATATACGTTGAAATCGGCGGTGCGAGCTCGGTTCGCGGCAAAGGGCAGGCGTGGGGCGATATTCGAATCGTGAACCTCAGCGATGAACCAGCATCGCTGATCCGTGTTGAGCTGGCTCGAGATGGCCATGTGTACGAGGTCAACGACTTGGTAGCGCCGCTGCCTGCAGTCGGCAAGGCCGGGCGGACCTATGCCGAACTGGATGCGCTTCTGGGCGATCTGGTCTCGGCGGCGACGGGCGAGGTTGAGCAACTGCTCGATTCGCAGGCCCGCGCTTTGGAAGATGTGCACGCCGCGTCGGTGTCCCGGCGGCTGTACCCCGGTTCCGATCTCACTGGCGAATGGGCTATCACGATCACGCTGGATTGTGAGGAGGGGTGTGACACCCACGTGTATCCCATTGACTTTCAGCGGCATCCGCTGCTGCCAAATGGCACTGCGGCTGCTACACGCCTCCATTTCGACGCCGAGCATGATGTGTGGGTCAACTTCCCGCCACGATCTGGAACTGGTGAGGTATGGAGCGCGGGTGATCAGCATCTGCATACGACATGGTCGCTCGATGCCTACGCGCTCGAAGGCACTGAAGAGGGGCCAGCTGGATATGCCGATACGGCTCGATCCTATGGCTTGGACTGGATCATGATCACCGATCACTCCAATATCCATGCTTGGTACTTCGGGACGTGGTTCTTTACGCCGGAGCAACACGAGATCGCCAGACAAGAGGCGGCCGACTACAGAAGCAGCGAGGATTGGCCGCTGCTTTACAGCCAGGAAATGGGCCTCGGACGCACCGGATTCTGGGATCTCGCATCGCACATGCTCGTGTATCCACTCGACACGTTCGACGCGCCCTATCTGGAGAATCCATCGAGCGGACTCATCTTCGGCCATGCCGAATGCGAGGACGAGCAAGTCATTATTGATCGCATTAACAACAATGGCTGCTACGGCTTTATCGCGCATCCATATGAAGAAGGCACTTTGTCATTTGCCAAGTGGAACTGGGACAACGGCGCCACCGGTTGGGCGGGCCTTGAATTGTGGTCCAATGCGGCGAGCGAGTTTCACGAATCCGATCTCTCGGCGCTTAACAAGTGGCACGATCTTCTCGGCGGCATCGCTGCTCCAACGAATGGATCGCTGGCAGATCGGGCTGGCTTCCCAACCCCATTTCCTGTCGGTATCGGAAACAGCGATGCGCATACCTCCGGCGCCATCGGCAACGTGTTCACGTATGCGCGCCTCGACGAGGTGACGCCGTCAACGCTTCGTGAGGCTTTTCTGGCAGGGCGATGCGTCGCTTCGGATGGCCCGCTTGTGACCATTGACGTCAACACCGCGGGAATCGGAGATGTCGCGATCCTTCCTGACGGTCGTGGTCGCGTGGTGGTTCGGCTTGAGACAAACTCGCAGTTCGGTCCCGTGAGCGACTACAACTTCGTTCTGCAGGCTGACGGAGAGACGCTGATGGAACTGCCGACCGGCGACATCGCTGGCTATGCCGCCGAGTTTGTGATCGATTCATCGACCATGTTTGCAGATGTCACCTACCTGACAGCCTGGGCGCAGCGATCGGATCTCGATCGCCTGGCCTTGACGAACCCCGTATGGCTTCAGAATGCGGCCGCTGGCGACGTCGATGGCGACGGCGAGGTTGGCGTCAATGACCTGTTGGCGATGCTTGCCTCGTGGGGCGTGTGCGAAGGATGCCCGGCCGATAGTGATGGTTCCGGCGTGGTCGATGTCAACGATATTCTGACGCTGCTGGCGAACTGGTCTGCGTGAGCGATGTCAGTCGAAGATGAGCACGAGCCAGGCCACGAAGAGAACCACGTGCACCGCGCCCTGAAGGATGTTGGTGCGACCACCCGCGAATGTCACGGTGCTGGAGAGCAGCGTCAGAAAGAGCAGCAACTGGTCCAGTGAGGACAGCCCGAGCTGCACCGTGAGGCCAGTAGCCCATCCGACGCAGATGACTGCCGGGATCGTCAGGCCGATTGTGGCAAGCGCCGAACCGAGGCAGAGATTGACGCCTCGCTGCATCTGGTTTGCTTTCGCAGCCTGAATGGCAGTGACGCCCTCCGGCGTGAGAACGAGAATCGCCACGACAAGGCCCGCGAGTTGCTGAGGTGCGCCAAGCCGCTCGACGCCGGCGTCCATCAGTACGGCGAGTGTTTTGGCAAGCAGCACGACAGGAATCATCATGAGGACGAGCAGTACGGCGTGATACGGAACGGTCTTTATTCCGGGAGGCACATGGGGTTTGTCGCCGACATCCAGATCGTCTTCTTCGGGTTGGGTGAAGAAGTGTCGGTGTCGCAAGGTCTGGATACTGAGAAAGACGCCGTAGAGCGTGACACACATGACCACAAGAAAGACTGAGATCAGCGGAGAGGCGGAGGCGTCTGTTGTGGATGTCGTGTATCGCGGAAGCACAAGACCGAGAATCGCCAGTGGGATAATCACTGAGAGATAGGCGTTTGCGCCCCGAAGATTGAAGGCCGGCTCTCGATGTTTCAGGCCACCGACGATGAGTGTGATGCCGACCAGTCCGTTCAGGACAAGCATCAGCACCGAGAACATGGTGTCACGGCCGAGATCGGCATTGCCGTCGCCGGTCAGCATGAGCGTGGCGATCATCGTGACCTCGATGCCGATTACCGCCAGAGTCAACACGATGGTCCCGAGCGGCTCGCCAAGAAGAATGGCGAGGCAATCTGCGTGACGAACCACGCCGAAGGCAGACCAGAGGATGACCGCGAAAAGACCCGCAAAGAGCAAGATTGACCTCACTGGCGAGGCGGACGGTTCGTTGAACCAGCCGGGAATCAGCCACCAGGTCACGGGTACCAGCATGAGGCTGAATATCATCGCAGCCTCGGTTCGAATGGCCGCAGGAGCTGATTTTGGGGATTTGGGGGACATGATCGGCGTGGACCATAACTATTCTCGGACCGCATGTATCCCAATTCCGCCTTCCGATTGCGAATGTGCGGATCCACGGCAGCCAAAGGGACGTATTTGATGCAGAGTAGAGGGCGGTACGGTTGCGCCTATTCGCGGCGACGGCCATAACAGAGGAGAAGTATCCAAATGTTCAGATTGTTTGCCGCAGGGGCTTTAACTGCGACGAGCCTAACGCTCGCCGGCCCGATCGATCACACTGTCCCAAGCGATACAGAGGGAGTGGAGGCAGCAATAACGACGCTCCAGCACCGCAACCCCGGTATTCGCGTTCATTCGAGTCTGGATGGTCGCGTTGATCGCATCTACGGCAAGATCTTTTCGACCGGTGGCTCGGCGAAGGAATCTGCCGATGCCTTCCTCAATCAGTCTGCTGGCATCTGGGGCCTTTCGCAGCATGATCTGCACGCTGGCGGCGTGCTTCCAAGCGGCGCCTCGCAAGTGCCGCTGATGCACGATCCGGATTCTGGACAAGCCAAGTTCACCGGTACGTACTACGCCCAGTGGGCTGGTGAGTATCGAGTGTTTGAAGGCAGGGTCATGGTGATGACGCTCAATCGCGCCGATCACGGCGCTGTGTTGGCCGCTGCCGACCTTCGTGATCTTGGTGGCTTCGTGCCTACTGAGCCTGCGGCCGCGCTGGTTGGTGAGGCTCGCATAACGAGCCTTGCGAGAGACCTTCTTGGAACAAACGACGCCATGCTCGTCGATGGACCGGAAGTCGTGGTCTTTGCTGGCTACGACGGTGTGACATGCCCGCCCACGATGGCGGTGGAGTTCGTGGCGGAGTCCGCTGGATATTGGGACCCAGATGCGCATCAGAAGCGACGGTTCGTCGTTCGCGCCGATGATGGTCTTGTCCTGCATGACGAGAACAGAATTCTTTCATGCTCGGCGACCGACATGCCGCTTGGCGCCTTGGCTGTGGCCGCGGCAGGAACCGTGACCGGTCAAGTGTCCGCCAATACGACATCTTCGACACGTGCCGATGGGTGCGATCCGGAGTTCCTCTCGCCCCTGCCCTACGCAGCGGTGACTGCGAGCGGAACGACCGTATATGCCGATTCCAGTGGCGAGTTCTCGCACCCGCACTCTGGTGGCATGACTTCGTTCGGTGGAACCCTGTCCGGTCAATGGTTCAGCGTCAACAATGAGGCTGGCTCCACGACTTCCGCAACTGCGAGCGGCACTGCGGGCGATGACATTTCGATCACGTACAACCCGTCGCCCTCGGAACTCGTTACTGCGCAGGTCAACGCCTACAAAGAGGCGAACCTCATTCGCGACATGGTGCTTGATTCACACCCGTCCTATCCCACGATCACCGGCCAGACCGGCTGGCCGATCAATGTGAACCTCGGCAGCACCTGTAACGCGTACTACGACTACAGCTCCATCAACTTCTACCAGTCGGGTGGTGGTTGCAACAACACGGCCTTCTCTGTGATCGTCCACCATGAGTATGGACATCATCTCGTGAGTGTGGCCGGTTCCGGGCAGGGCGAGTACGGCGAGGGAATGGGCGACGTCATGGGCGTCGTTCTGACCGGCGATTCCAAACTCGCTCGTGGCTTCTACACCAACGACTGTAATAACGGTATTCGCAACGCCGACAACTCCTGCCAGTACTCTTCGTCAGGCTGTTCCTCCTGTGGCAGCGAGATTCACGCATGCGGCCAGTTGATTTCCGGCTGCGTGTGGGACACGTGGCTCGCGCTCGAAGCCAGCGGCCCGCTGACGGCGCAGCAGATAATTCGAGACCTCGCTGTCAACAGCATGTTGCTTCATAGCGGCACCAGCATCAACGATTCAATCGCGATCGATTTCGTGGCGTTGAATGATGACGACGGAAACATCGACAATGGTTCACCCAATTACTTCGAGATCGCTGAGGGGTTCGGACTTCACGGCTTGAATGTGCCGGAAATTGCGTTGCTTTCTATCACGGCCCCGGATGGCCTTCCTGAGTTCATCAACCCGAATGGCACCACGGGGGTTCGCATTCGAATCCAGAATATCCAAGGAGATTACGAGTCTGGCACAGGCCGAATCATGATCGGCCATGATGGTTCGTATAACGATTATCCCCTGCAGCCACTTGGATCGGACTTTGAGGCGGTATTCCCCGAAACTCCATGCGGCGACGCCGTTGAGTATTACTTCGGCGCTACGACGACCAGCGGCATCAATGTCTACTGGCCGAGCAGCGGTGCAGGCAGCCCCTTCTCCGTGCAGGCCGCGTATGGCGATCCGATTGTTTCGTTCGACGAGGACTTCGAGACTGATGGTGACTGGACGGCAAGCGGATCTGCTGCCGATGGTCAGTGGACCCACGGCATTCCGGTCAACTGCAGCCGCGGTGATCCGCCCGGTGACTTTGACGGAAACGATCGGTGTTGGTTGACCGACAACAGCAGCGGAAACGGATGCAACAGTGACGTTGATGACGGAACGGTGTATCTCACTTCCCCAGCGATGGATGCTTCAGAGCCAGGTACGCAGTTGTGCTACGCCCGGTGGTTCAGTAACGACTATGGCTCTGCTCCAAATACCGACACGTTTGTCGTGCAGGTATCAGATGACAACGGCTCCAGTTGGATGACGCTTGAGACAGTCGGCCCCGCAGGGGACGAGGTCTCCGGCGGCTGGTACGACGTGTGCTACGTACTTGATTCGGTGGACGGATATGATCCGACCGACTCGCTTCAAGTTCGTTTCTACACATCTGATGCCTCATCGAGCGGATCGGTTGTTGAAGCGGCTGTTGATGCGATCTCGCTTTCGACTCCTGACTGCGACAACGATGTGCCTTGCACCGGCGACATTGACGGCAGCGGTGATGTTGGCGTGGACGATTTGCTGGCAGTTATCGGCTTCTTCGGCTCGGGTGCCGGTGGTGATGTTGATGGCGACGCTGATACCGACGTCGATGACATCCTGATTGTGGTCAGTTCGTTCGGGCCCTGCCCCTGATCGCTTACTTATCCTTGTGACTCAACGGACGCTCCGGCCACGCCGGGGCGTCCGGTCTTTTTTACCGGAGCGACACCGTGATGCCGCCAAGAGCGTATTGGAGAGTCTGGATTGGCGGCTTCGGAAAAAACCTGAGACGAATCATTGGGCAGCGGCCGTTTCTGGGTTACGCTCGGGTGTTCCAATGATGGTATTTGCGTCCATGGCAGCAATTGTAACTGGCCTCGTGTCAACCCAGCACGAGGCTGTGTTCGATGGTGCGCAGACCGGATCGATGCTTCCACTCCACATTGACCGGCCGCTCGCAGGCCGTTCGGCTGATGGAACGATCGTTGAAGCTCATGAGCCCCGATGGGGGCCGGTTCGCGTTGTCGGTGACATGCCAGATTGGGAATACACATGGCAGTGCCAGGGATCAATCCGTGTTCTGATTGGTGGCGTGTGTCAGGACGATCGGACGCCGCTCTTGGTGGCTATCAACAGCGATACTTTGGAACTTTCATTCTTCGTTGGTGAGTTTGATGGCGAGCCACTGTTTGAATGGAATCTTCAGCGGGTGGACGAGACCGGTGAGCATATGGACCTGCTCGCGAACCATCCTCTTCGCAGAGAGAATGAAGTGTTCGCGGTGCGTTCTGGATGCGCTCTTCCTGGGTGCGTTCTGTTGTACTGCGAGCGATCCATCCTGATGGAGGGCGAGTGGGTTGCTGAGGGAGTCAGCGTGTTTGCACTGCAGCAGCGGCCGGGCGGTTGGCAGTTGGAGCATGTGTATGACGGGCCAGCGTTGAGCGATGAATCCAGTGGGCTGGGGCGGAACCGCGGCTGGATCTCATCCATGCAGAATTACTTTCCCGTTCCGTCGGCCGGGGAGATGACAGAGGCCTTTGTTCCTTTTGTCGACTATATGAACCACCAGTCGGGGCAGTACGCGCAGGGTGGACAGTGCTTTTTACTCAAGGCCGTGCGAGACGACGTGACCGACGTGCCATGGCGATTTGAGGGCCCGGTGCTGCTGCATGAGTTCTCTGGGATCGAGCGGCAACATACACATGCTGCAGCTTGGACACCCAACGGCGTGCTCCTCGCGGTCGGCGACGGTGAAAACTCGGATGTCAGACTCCTCACGTGCGACGAGTGGTCCGATTGGACAAACCTCGACCACTGGTCACTACACATGGGAATGCATGGCATTCCAGAAGTCGGGGACGAATCGGGGTTGGCGGCGAACCAGTTCTGGGCCGCTTGTCCCGGTACGGAACCAAACGAGGTAATCGTCGGTGGGGATAACGTATCGACCGCAATCATGTCGGTTCACGTTCCGGACGATCCCAGTGATGGTGTGCGATTCAAAAGACTTTGGGGCAAACAGTTCGGGGATCCATCTGACGAGGGACAGAAACAGACGACATGTTCATCGTTAGTAAGCGTGCAGCCCGAACATGGGGGCGGTGTGGTGGCGAGAGTCAATCGAGAGGGCAGTTTGTTCGGAGAGGAGCACTCACGAATCCTCTACAGCCCTGATCGCAGGCACTTTGGATCGGTTGCGAGGATGACCGATGATGCCGCTGATGTGTCTCCGGTGGTTGCTGTAGGCAGTCGGTTGCTCCAAGGGCGATTCATGGTGCTGGGCGATCGCGGTGTGTGGTCAGTACCCCTGCCGAACGCTTGGCATGTTGGTCGTGGTGTTCTCGTGGAACCCGGAGGCTTCGATCACATGCGCGAGGAGGGTGCGATCACACTGCTTGAAGCTGGCACAGGAACCGAGGTAGAGCCTATCGCCCGCGACGAGACTGACCTTGGTGTACTTGCCGCTGCCGCGCCGGGCGTGGGCGAGGTCTGGCACATCACGCGTGATGAGAGCGCGGACAGCACAATTGCCAGGATGGAGTTCCCGTGGGCCGGTGGCTCGTGCGATCCGCTCCCGGTGCTTGCGAGAACGTGGATCTGCAATCTGGCGCCGGGCGTCCTGTCGATTAATCAGCGAATGAGAACAGACACGGAATCAACAGTCAGGCGCGCGAAACTCGCCACAGCAGGTGAGTGGATTCCCGTGCCGATCATGTCGGAGGTGGAGGACTTTTTGTCCGGTGCGTGCCCACGACTGGAATTCAGGTCGACCGGCAACAATGAAGATGTGGGAGTGATCGACTTTCTCGTCACGATCGACGGGCTCTTTATTGGTGAGTTTGGGCAATGGACACCGGCTTCGGTGGATGACCCCGCTGTTCTTCCAGATGAACAACTCAGCCTGCCGCTTCACGATCTGGGTGAGCGATGGTTGGTGGAGATGGACATGGTGCTGCCCGAAGCAGGGATCGACAGAGGACTGTCTGGTCGACTCGGAGAAGTGACGATTGCAGCGATCCCACTCAAGGGAGACGATGTGCTTCGACTTGTGCTTCGTCCTGCCCTTGAGAAGATGCGTCTTGATGTTGTCCGGAGTGGTGAGATCATCGGGAGCGTGACGCAGGGCGGCATTCGCATCGAGCGGCTCGATACGCTGCATATTGCGATTGCGGGTGGCTCCGGATTTGTGGGCTTCCAGGCGCGAAGTGGAGGCTCAAGCGATCTGAGCGGCAGCCGGTTTTTCGGGAATGCATTGGTGGTATCCGGGGCCCCTACGGCGGTTCGCTTTGGCGGCCTCGCTGGCGGAGACCCCGATGGAG
>PVBE012042115.1_pt1 | contig 12676 bp, 13 predicted proteins | sample 1631181 | NCBI WGS metagenome assembly PVBE01 (sample SAMN08397723, study PRJNA350692) | Marine metagenome, whole genome shotgun sequencing project. | isolation source: water | place: Pacific Ocean | collected 2012-04
CCGGTCATTCCATTGCGAAGCAGACAAGGGGTATTGGGCATCGTTCGAATCACCGGAATCTCTTTTCCGATGGTCTTTTCAATAAAGGAGGTGCTCACCGAGGCGACCGGGGATATCAGAAGATGCTCCGGCGTCAATTCCGATGCGATCGAGAGAAGAGCCTCTTCCATCGCCTGAGGTTTTACCGAAAGGACCAGAATGCGGGCCTCTCGAACCGCCTCCTCGTTGCGACAGGCACGAATTCCCAATGCTTTCGCCTTCTCTTCTGCCGTTCCCGGATGTTTGGCCGTAGCGAACACTTGGTCCTTGGAAAGAACCTCCCCTTCTACGAGAGCACGGGCAAGAGTTTCCCCCATCTTCCCGATTCCGATAATGGCAACTTTTTGATTCGTGAGCATTCGAACCTCCCCAATAGATTCGACATGGTAGCGACCAACCCACAGGGAAGCAACCTCGGGGAAAAGTGCTTGACGGTCAAATCGCCCCGCGTACACTGACCCTTCCAAACGGGGGCCGTTAGCTCAGTTGGTTAGAGCGCATGGATCACACCCATGAGGTCGCAGGTTCGACTCCTGCACGGCCCACCACTTTTTGAATCTGACCCCCCTTCTTTCTTTATGCTATAATCAACGCATGCACTGCGCGAAATGCAAAGCGTATACCGAAACAACGGACCTCCTTGGCGTCGAGGTCGACGTCTGCCCGGAATGCCAGGGGATCTGGTTTGATCGGAACGAACTCTCCACCATCATCGGAACAAAACAGGATCTAAAGGTCGAACCGGGCCGGATGAAGACGACCGACTACTCCTGCCCCCGATGTGCGCAACCGCTCATGGAAACCCCCTACACCTGGGACAAAACCCTTCTCGTAAACATCTGTGCGGGATGTGAGGGAATCTACCTTGATGCCGGGGAACTGGAGAAAGCGACCGACGCGGTTCAGGAACTTCAAAACAAGCTCCCTCCGAAAAAAATAAAAAAACTGAAGCGACGAAACCGACGGCGCGAAGCGCTCTCGACCATCTATAAGGCGGAAGCCCCCGCCTCAAAAGCCTCTTTTGAGGGTCGGGTTGGATTCCTTCGAAAAGTGTATGGACTCCTTACCGCCACGATTGCGACCACCGTCATCGGAACCTGGGTGGGGATCGCTACCGGAGCGCAACAATATTGGATCATCACCTGTATCCTCTCGTTCGCACTTCTCTTTGGAGCCCTCGGAGCTCGAAAAGTTCCCGTATTGAATGTGGTCCTCCTCTTTTCCTACACCTTCGTAGAAGGCCTTTTCCTCTGCGGGATTATTGGGTGGTATATCGATGCGGGAGCCGCTGATCTTGTGGCTCAGGCTTTCATTATCACCCTGGGAATATTTGTGGCGCTGACAGCCTACATCTTCATCACAAAAAAGGACCTGAGCGGATGGGGCCCCTATCTCTTTGGTTTTCTCATAGCGATGGTTCTCGCCGGATTCATCCTGATGTTCACCTCAACACCAATGGTTGACCTTGTATGGAGCATCATGGGAGCCTTCCTCTTCTGCGGATTCATTCTCTACGACACATCCCAAATCCTGCTCAAGTATAATACCGATGAATATATTTCCGCCGTCATCTCCCTCTATCTCGACTTTATAAACCTGTTTCTCGATATTCTCAGAATACTTGCGGCGACGAGGCGTTGATGAAAAAGAAGATCCTTATCATCGATCCGGACCCACGCACATTGGATTTCCTTCGTGAAAAACTGGATGCCTCCAATCTCAGAGCCGATATCGCCCTCGGAGGAGCGCAGGGATTGGCCACGATAAAAAGAGGTGGCTACGACCTCGTCATCTCTGCCATGGAAATGCCCCGCCCTCATGGGATGGACCTCATTGGGGATCTCTGTGCCCAGGGGAGCGACCTCCCCGTTATCTTCCTTTCCCGATTCTTTGATCAGGCATCGGATTCACGCCAGAAAATCACCGCCCTCGGTCCGTACGAAGTATTGGACAAACCGATCTTCATTAACAGCCTCTACGAACATATTGAAGCTCGGCTCAACATGAAGATTCATTGGAAGGAACTCAGAAAAGAAGAGCGAGTCCCGATCACCCTGGACATCCTTTTCTTCATTGGGGAGACAACGAAAATTCGCGCAACCACACTCGACCTCTCTCTCGGAGGGGTTCGCATCGAAAGACCGATGTGCGAATTATGCACCTCCCATGAGGAAGAAGGATTACATCCAGAATGCCTCCTTTCTCCCGAATCACGGAAAACGGGAGATCCCATCGGATTGACAATAACGCTTCCCAATGGAGACCCGATGAAACTGACCGGAAAAATCGCACACGCTCTGCTGGAGAAGAACAAATCACGGGAGATTACGGGGGTACAGTTTTCCCGTCTGGAGGGAAAACAAAAAACGATTTTGGAAAAAATACTCCGGGAAAATAGATTCTAAAGCAAGTCCAGCTTTTCGATGTATTCACCCCGAAAGAGTTTTTCTCCCCCCCCTTCAAGCTGGAGCCGAACCCCTTCCAGACAATGAACATCCAGAACCGTCCCGGAAAAAGATTCCCCCTCCTGTCGAATGGATACCCGATTCCCGATCAAATCCGAACGGCTATGCCAAGCCCTCTGGAATGGTTCCACAGGTCCATCGAGACGAGAGACCCACTGATCGATCGATTCGATTAAATACCGGGCAACCTCCTCACGCTCCATGCTTTTCCCACACTCCTGGGAAAGAGAGGTTGCGGGTAAATCCGAGGGAGAACTCGTCACATTCAGGCCCACACCCACGACAATGGCACCTGGCTGCGACGACGAAAACCGGGATTCGGCCAGAATTCCTGCCAACTTATTGCGCCCCACGTAGACATCATTCGGAAACCGAACCCGTGCGGCAACACCAAACCTGTGCGCCACATCGGTTACCGCAAGCGCCCCCAAAGCGGTCACCAACGGCAGCCTTTCCGGAGGAATCCCGGGCCGAAGAAGAAAAGAGCAGAGGAGTGAACTTCCTGGCAGCGAGACCCAAGACCTCCCCCTTCGGCCCCTCCCAGAGGTCTGACCCTCTGCAAAGATCACCGTCCCATGAGGGGCGCCCTCTTCGGATTCCTTCCAGGCGAGATCATTGGTGGAGGAGCACTGTTCCACGCAGAGGATATGATTCCCTACCGATGAGATTTTGATCCCATCCCGAATCCTGTTTACGTTCATAGTTTGAGCGAGAAGTCAGAAGCCGAAACAGAATGGGTAATCGCACCAACACTGATCCTGTCAACACCGGAGCGGCCAATGGCACGTACCGTCTTCAAATTCACTCCACCGGAAGCTTCCAGAATTACTTTCGCGTTAATTTTGCGGATGTCCCGAACAAGTTTCCGCAGACGGGGAGGGGAAAAATTGTCGAGCAAAATGATATCGACCGGAAGAGTTGCGAAAGAAAGCGCCTGTTTTTCGGTTGCCGCTTCAATTTCGATGGGCCGGGGCATCTGAGAAAGCCGTTCTGACAACTCCCCTCTTCTTAAAATTTCCAGATGATTATCTTTGATGAGAACCTGGTCATAAAGCCCCATACGGTGATTCCACCCGCCCCCACATTTCACCGCATATTTTTGAAGAATCCGAAGCCCGGGAAGCGTTTTTCGGGTGTCATAGATCCGTGCGGACCCCGCCTTCTTCACATATTCCGCTGTCAGTGTCGCAATCCCCGACATATGCTGCAGAAAGTTGAGCGCAACCCGTTCGGCCGCCAGGAGGTCTCGAACACGACCCCGAATCCGCGCAACAGCCGTTCCGGATCGGACCAGATCCCCCTCCCTGGCGAGCAGCGTGAGAGAACACTCTTTCCGGGAAAAAACATCCCGGATTACGGGAGTTCCACACAAGAGGGTCTTCTGCTTCGCCACAATCTTCGCATCCACCGAAGAATTATTCGGGAGAATCCGCGAGGTGAGATCCCCCTCCCCTATATCCTCCCGCAGGGCACGAGAGACGATGTTCGAAACGGTTTTGGGGGAAAGCTTCATGAAGCCCAATTACCCCTTAAGGACTTCTTTCATCTTCGCGCCAATGTCCGCCGGACTCTGAACCACGTGAACTCCGGCTTCCGTTAGAACCCGGTTCTTCTCCTCTGCGGTCCCTTTCCCCCCCTGAATGATCGCACCCGCGTGCCCCATTCTTTTTCCGGGAGGAGCGGTCTGACCACCGATGAAGGAAACCACCGGCTTTTTTATATGCTCCTTGATAAAGGCCGCCGCCTCTTCTTCCATCGTTCCACCAATTTCCCCTACCAGGACAATTCCTTCCGTTTCGTCATCCGCATGGAAGAGTTTCAACACATCGACGAAATCGGTCCCCTGAATCGGATCCCCACCGATTCCAATACAGGTCGTTTGGCCGAGATCGAGGTTCGAAAGTTGCCAGACCGCTTCATACGTCAAGGTGCCGGACCGGGAAACGACCCCAACCGAACCTCGCTTATGAATATATCCGGGCATAATTCCGATCTTGCATTCTCCGGGAGTGATCAAACCAGGGCAGTTCGGACCAATCATCCGTGTCCCGCGAGCTTCGAGGAAAGGACGAATTTTGGCTTCGTCTAAAATGGGGATTCCCTCTGTAATGCAGATCACCAGAGGAATACCGGCGTCGGAGGCTTCCAATACCGAGTCGGCCGCAAAGGGAGGCGGAACGAAAATACAACTCGCATTCGCTCCCGTTTCCCGAACGGCTTCCGCCACTGTATTAAAGACGGGAACCTTTCCCTCGAACATCTGACCCCCTTTTCCGGGGGTAACCCCTGCCACGAGTTGGGTTCCATATTCCAACATATGATGGGCGTGCGTACTTCCGGCAGTCCCCGTGATCCCCTGGATCAAGACCCGTGTATTTTTATCGACGAGAACGCTCATTGTGCCGCCTCCACAGCCTTGCGGGCGGCTTCGCCCATATTGGCTGCGCTTTCAATCTTCAATCCACTATTGGCAAGGATCTCGCGCCCTCGCTCTACATTGGTTCCTTCGAGGCGAACCACAACAGGAATGTTCACCTCGACCTCTTTTAACGCCGCCACGATTCCACTGGCAAGAACATCGCACTGGAGAATTCCACCAAAGATATTAATCAGAACGGCTTTTACTTTGGGATTCGCAAGAAGGAGCTTAAATGCCACCTTGACTTGATCCTTCGTCGCGCCTCCCCCTACATCAAGAAAGTTCGCCGGATTCCCACCGGAAAACTGAATGATATCCATCGTGGCCATGGCCAACCCAGCCCCGTTTACCATGCAACCAATATTTCCGTCCATCGATACATAAGAAAGGCCAAATTTGGCCGCCTCATATTCATTCGGATCTTCTTCATGAATATCCCGCATCTCTTCGATTTCCGGGTGTCGTGCCAAAGCGCGATCATCCACCCCCATCTTTGCATCAAGAGCAAGAAATCCACCCGACTTCCGAAGAACCAATGGATTAATCTCAAGAAGGCTGCAATCATTTTCAATAAATGCCGTCACGAGGCTGCGAGCCATCTTCATAAAAGATTTGAAATTATCCCCAGAGAGTCCGAGCCCAAAAGCAACCCTTCGTAACTGGTAGCCCTCAAGACCGGTACGAACATCGATCGGCTCTTTGAGAATTTTCTCCGGAGACGTTTCCGCGACTTCTTCAATCTCGACCCCCCCTTCTGTGGAGGCCATCAAGACCGGCATTCCTACCTTGCGATCGATCACGACACCGAGGTAATACTCCCTCTCGATATCACACCCTTCTTCCACATACACTTTCCGCACGACACGCCCTTCCGGACCCGTTTGATGCGTGACCAGGGGTTTCCCAAGCATCCCTTCTGCCGCCGCCCGAGCCTCCTCAGCACTTTTGACCAACTTTACCCCGCCCCCTTTCCCACGTCCGCCCGCGTGAATTTGGGCCTTCACAACAGACAGAGGAGGAGAGAAAGCCTCGGCAGCTTCTTCGGGTGTTGTCGCAACCTTCCCACCTGAAATGGGAACACCGCATTTACTGAGTAGGATCTTCGCTTGGTATTCGTGGAGATTCATCGTTCCCTTCCCGTCTTGCCGGCTGTATCCCGCCCTTCATACTGGGAACGGTAATCCGGTCTTCCATAATCTTTCCCGGCTTGAATTTCACAACCTTTCGCTCGGGAATATAGACTTCTTCCCTCGAGCGTGGATTGCGTGCAATTCGTCCCGCGCGAGAAATGACATCAAAGACGCCAAAGTTTCTAAGCTCAATCTTGTCCCCGTTCACAAGGGACTCAATAATCATGTCGAGCATCCCCTGCACCAACCTGCGTGTCGTCGCAACCTCGAGTTCATTCTTTTCTGCGAGAGTACGAACAATCTCAAACTTAGTGAGGGTCTTCTGGTTTTCTTTCTGGGTCAAAAAGGCCTCCCGGAGCAAATTAGAGGGTGTCATTCAAGCAGCCAACATCCGGAGTGTCAAGGATTTAGAGGAACCACTCTAAATTGCGTCTAACATATGATAAAGGCCCGGTTTGGCCTTCGAAAGGAAGCGGGCGGCTCGAAGAGAACCACGAGCAAAAATATCCCGACTGGAAGCCCGATGGATTATTTCGATTGATTCTCCCAACGTCCCATAAATAACCCGGTGTTCTCCCACAACATCGCCGGATCGAACGGAAGCCATGGGAATCTTTCTTCCCGTCGCTTCTTCCATCCGTTCTGCAAGGGTCTTCGCCGATCCACTCGGAGCATCCTTCTTGAACCGGTGATGAGTCTCGACAACATCGATATCGTACTCTTCTCCAAGAGTCTGCGCGATTTCGGGAACCATCTTGAAAAGGAGATTCATTCCCACACTCATATTGGTCGCTTGAAGAATTGGTATCTTTGCAGAAGCTGCTTCAATCTCCGATTGTTCTTCCCCACTAAACCCGGTCGTACAAATGACCAGGGGGGTCCTCTTCTCGACACATTCCGGAAGCCGTGCCATCGTTCCTTCCGGGAGTGAGAAATCGATAACAACATCAACCGAGGAGGAAAGAGAGGGGGAAAGAGGAACTCCTTCCACCTCGGATAGTTCCTCGGAGACAGGATCAATCGCCAAGGCCACCTCTATATCTTCTTCTCGAGCAAGACGAATGACCGTTTTCCCCATTCGTCCCAAAGCTCCATTCACAGCAATTTTCATTTTACACACTCCTACGGATCAACATCCTCAGGTCTCTCCCCAAGGGTAACGGTTATGGAAATCTTTTTCGCTTCCCGAAGTATTGTAAACGAAACTTTTGAACCCGCCGAATGAATCCCGATCGCCGCAATCGCCGTCGCCATATCTTTCACTTCATATTTTCCCACACGGGAAATAATATCATTCACCTGAATCCCGGCTCGCGAGGCGGCGGTATCAGGAATCACAGCCGACACGCTCGCTCCAAAAAGGTTTCCCTCATCTCGAACCTGCACCCCAAAAAAACCACGGGGCGGAACCGACGACATCCCTCCCGAAAGTCGCCCCCACACCACCACTTGAGACCCCGTTCCACCAGAAACGATCCATCCAAGCCGCGAAGAGCACCCCAAAGCTTGAATGGAACTTCGGTGATATTTGTAGGTCTCAACGGCCTGTAAGGTATCCCGACGAAAAACCCGAACATCTTCCGCGACAGCGAGCAGAATATACCGAAGAGAAGAATCCATCTGAAGACCCGCAACGGTTTTCCCATCCTCCATCCTTATCGAGGCAATACGTTTCCCGGATTCTATATCCCAGGAACAAAGGGAAGCCTTCTCCCCAAGAGTCACCCCGTATAGAATTTTCCCATTCAGATTCGAATAGAGATGTCGAATCGAACGCCCTTGATTTAGAAGGTTCCCCTTTTGTTTCCACTCTTTTGTTTCATAGATTCGAATCGTTCCATCCCGCCCTCCCGTAAAAAGGGTGCTTCCATCCCAATTCAATGCCAGGGAGGTAACGTCCCCCTTATGGTCTCGGAGAATCCGCTCTGTTCGCCCCGATTTGATATCCCATATCTGAACCGCTCCGTTCTTTCCTGCAGAAAGAAGCTGTTCTCCATCAGGAGACCAGAGAAGATCATGAAAACCAGTTTCTCTTCCCTGGAGAATCCGCGACTCCCCCTTTTGTTTCGCATTGAGAACATGGATCTGACGGGACAAGAGCCCACAAACGGCAAAAGAATCAGACTGAGGAGAAAAGACCAGCGAAGATACCGTTCCCAAAGGAAGTGTTTCCGTCCAGACAAGCGACCAGTCCCTCGTCCGCAAAACCGAAACCCCACCCTTCCCTCCTCCACAGGCAAGAAAACGACCATCCGCACTGACATCTATTGAATGAATCCGACCGATTTCAGGGTAGAGCGTCTTCAGAACTCCAAACTGAGTGGGGTCAAAACGGGAACGACGACGTCCCGTATCCTCCCCGTCACCAGAGAAAAAAAATAGCGGCAAGAGTAGAAAAATCCCTTTCATCATGGGTTCTTCCGCCCCCCTCGATCCATTCCCCAAATCAAAATTTTCCCGTCTTTCCCTGCCGTCGCCAAACGGCGGCCATCAGGATGAAAGGAGGAGTCCCAGGCCGTTCCCTCGTGCGCTATTTCTTTCCGGAGAAACTCTCCTGTTCGTGCATTCCAAAATCGGACCGCCCCATCCCAGGATGTGGTTATCACCCAGCGGCCATCCAAACTGATTCCGACAGAAGAAACAAACCGGCCATGACCCGGGAGGACGGACCGTTCTTTTCCGGAAGGAAGGTCCCAGGCTCGGGCGGTTCCATCCAAACTCCCGCTAACCAACATTCTTGAATCCGGCGAAAACGAAAGGGCATAAACAAATTTTTTGTGCCCTTCGAGGAGAAGCATTTCCTCTCTCTTTTCCAGGTCGTAAATACGCACCGCCCCCCCCTTCCCTATCGCGAGCCATTTCCCATCCGGGGAGAAACGGACGGCATAAATATAGGTGGCCGGGCCATCAGAAAAACTCCTCTTCTTTCCCGTATCCAAATCCACGACTTCACAGGATCCCCCCGGCCGACTAAGAGCCGCCAACTTCCCTCCAGGATGAAGATCCGCAGATTGGAAATAAGAGACGACTCCTGAAAACTGATTCCGCTTTCCTCCCCCAAGGGAGTCGTATACGAAGACAGATTGACCAAGAGAACTAACACAAAGAATCCGTTTCGCATCCCGTGAAAACACAGCATGATGAATTTTCCCGGATTCGACATTAATTTCGCGGTCGAGTTCAAAATCGGAAGCAGACCAGATCCGAAGAGTCGCTTCCTGCCCGGATCCAATCAACCACTTTCCATCATGAGAGAACTGAACCGAATAGACCGGATCTGTGCCACTGGTCAACCGGGAAACAACCGTTGCCCGCAATGGATGAAAGGCCCTTTTACGTGGACCCGTATCCTCCGTCTCGCCCCCGAAAAATAGGAGGAAAAGAAGAATCATCTTCATGGCTCCGCCCCAAACCGATAGACCCGCTCCTTCCCCCCCATGACCACAATTCCACGCCCCCCCCGGGTCCAGGCAATTCGACCCCTCGATCCCTGTGGATACGAAATCTTTTTTACAAGTTTCCCAGATCGAACATCCCATACCGTAAGATTCCCTTGAGAGCTAGAGGCGGCAAGCCAACGCCCACTGGGATGAAAGGCGACAAAACCAGACCGATCACTTCCTCTATCAATCCTGGAGGCCACCCCACCCCCTTTCAGTTTGAGAATAGAGATCACACCATCGGGTCCGGGAACCGCCAAAAGGGATCCCCGAGGAGAGGTCTCAAAAGTGGAGCTGTAGGGTTCTCCGCGAACCAGGACCCGAACCTCCTGACCTTGTTTTACGTCATACAAACGGAGGGTCGAATCAGAGTGATTGGCAATGAGATAGGAACCATCCCCACTAAACATCAGGTTATAGGTGGCCGCTAGTTTCGTCTCTATTTCCATAATGAGATCACCCGTAGCGACCTCAAAGATTTTGATGTTCCCGTCTTCACTACCTCCGGTAGCGACAAATCTCCCATCGGGAGAAACGTCGACCGATCAGGCGAATCCGGTATGAGCCTGAATCGAACTCAACTTCTTTCCCGTCGTGACATCCCATAATTTCACCGACGCGTCATACCCCGTAGTCGCCAAAACTTTTCCGTTTTTACTCCACCCCGCGTCGTGAATATTTCGGACATGCCCCTCCAGGCTCTGAGCAGCACTTTCGGTCGTTACGGGAAAAAGAAGGACATCATTGCCACGGTACCGAATCGCATCATTCCCCGCAGGACTAAGGTGAGAGACGGAACCGATCGAAAAGTGATCCAGAAGACGGAACCGGGAAGGATGAATCGATACAGACCGACGCGAAGTATCCTTCTCTTCAACGCCGGAAGAGACGGGGATACCACAGCAGATAAATAATAGAATTCCGATCCTCATGACTTCCTTATTATACCCGGTAAGGGAACCGCTTCGCCATACCCGAAAAAGGTCCATTTATTGACTCGAAGAGAGCTTCCAGTACAATGGCGGCGCCGCGCAGGATGGGGCGTTGGCGGTGCCTTCTTCCTCCGAAAGGGGGATGCCAGAAATCCGCCTTATGCTGGGTCTGCGACTTCCCTGAGAACGTGTTGACTTGATCAGCGCGCTGGCAAGTGGTGTTGAAAGCGGCGTCCGGTGCAACATAAGACAAGTGAACCCCGCCAGATCCGGAAGGAAGCAACGGTAACTATGTTCTTACGTGTGCCGCCGGGCTGCGTCGCTGGAGCTAACGACCAGTAGCGGGGCCTCGTTCAACCGCCCGAGGGGAAGTTGCGCGGTGTTTTTATTCTCCTCGCTCTGGCGAGCGGAATTTTACAATCCCGTTCGCTGTTGCGATTGACCCCAACGTCAGAATCAAAAGCCACCCAAAGTATCCGCCCCAAACCTCCAATCTCCCCTGCCAGGCCCCTCCCCAAAGAGCGGGACTCGTATAGACCATTGCGGAAACCACAATTCCCCCATAGTAAGCCGTCGGTAATCCCAGAAACCAACTTGGATACCACCAGACAAGGCCCTTGCGAAACCGTTTCATCCCATAATAGGGATTCCAAACGAACCAGAGAAAATCCCAGAAGACGGCAAGAAAAAAATAGAACGAGATCGCCTTCGCCTCTTCTTCGAAAGAAAAACCAGAATAGACCTGAGGAAGGTGAAGGAAGAGAAGCAGCATGGCATTAAACCAGACGTGATATCCGGTGATCGGTTTTCCGAGAAACTGTCGAATGCGGGGAGAATCCCACTTCCAGGTCGGAAGTTTTTCGGCCCACCCCGCCTTCCCCTCGATCTGGATTTCAAGAAAGGCGAGAACTGAGGCAATAACAAACAGGTATCCACCCGTCAGAAAAATCGCACAAATCGAACTCAATGTGATAGCCTTGTATTGATCAAGAACCGTAGAATGAATCCAAGAGAATAACGGGGAACGAAAAGAATTGGGAGAGAATAGAACCCAAACCCAAGAAGCAACGAACTCATGGAATTAGAGCACAAAATAGAATTCCTTGAAAAGGTGGACTCCCTCCAACTTCTAGAGGAGTCCGTAAGAGCTCAACTTGCCGAGTGCCTTGAGCCCATTTCCGTCCCCTTTGGGGAAACGGTCTTCTCCCGGGGAGACCCCAGCGACGCGATGTATATCATCGTCATGGGGAAAGCGAGGGTCATTGGCACGGATCCCTCTGGCCATGAGATCAGCCTGCATACGTTCACCGTCGGAGAACATTTTGGAGAATTGGGCCTCATTTCCCGCACGCCCCGGACATCAACAATCCGAGCCGCAGAAGACCTGATCCTCTTAAAACTATCCAGACCCGATTTCGACAGAGTCCTTCAAGGACGGAAAGACATTATCACCGCACTTCAGAGTGCAACTGGAAATGTTGGAATCCGAAACTTCCTCAAACAATTTACAGCCATGACCCATGTCCCCGCCCATGTCCTTCGAACTCTGGTGGACGAACTGCAGGAAATCCACGTCAAAAAGGGTGAGGTCGTTGTAAAAGAAGGAGAGGAAGGGGACACATTCTTTATCGTTCGGAAGGGATGGCTCGAAGCGGTACAAAGAACCGAAACAAAACACCCGGTAACGGGGATCTCCATAGAGAAACCTGTCGGACAGATCGCCGAAGGGGAGTTTTTTGGAGAACTGAGCCTTCTTACCGGAATGCCCCGAACCGCTTCTGTCACCGCACGATCCGATTGCGAACTATACTCCCTCACAAAGCAGGGCTTCGATCGGGCGATTGAAGCCTCTCCAGAATTTAAGAAGAGAATAGAATCCCAAGCAGAAATATATCGAACCGCCTCCTCGCGAGAAGAGGAATCGAAAAAGTATCCAAAGAGACCCTCCATCCCTTTTGAGGAAACAAAACCGGACGCCCCTGCCCCCCCGGATGTAAAAGCGTCTCTCTGGAGGAGATGGCTCAAGCGATACCCCCATATCCGGCAACACGACGAAACAGACTGTGCCGCGGCTTGCCTCGCCATGATCACCAAATATTACGGACATCCGGTCGGGATCGCGCGTTTAAGAGACATGGCGAACGTAGATGCGGATGGGGCAACGCTCTGGTCAGTCGCTCAAGCCTCCGAAAGCCTTGGATTTGAAGCTCGGGGCCTGCATCTTTCTTTCGATGCGCTTTCAGATCTCACC